>ENA-ORCS01000086-ORCS01000086.1-marine-metagenome-genome-assembly--contig:-NODE-86-length-104569-cov-7.621914_pt1 | contig 104569 bp, 106 predicted proteins | sample MGYA00237781_ERZ508513 | MGnify/ENA primary metagenome ERZ508513 (study PRJEB26184, sample SAMN06268793) | marine metagenome | isolation source: Eden Landing Ponds, San Francisco, CA, USA | place...
GCTCCGCGAGCCGGCGGTCGGCGCCGGCCGCGTCCGCTCGTCGATGACGGCGGCGGGACTGCGGACGGGCATCGACGGGAACTCCCGGTCCCACTCGCCGGGCAGTCTGATCTCGGTGTCCGCATCGACGATCGGCAGCGCCCGGACCTCCTCGCGGGTCGGGTTCGCCCCGACCAGCCCCGGCACCCGGACGTAGGAGGCCCGTTCGTCGCTGGCGGCGCGGGCGGCGACGCTGCGCAGCTGCCCAGCGACGCTGGCCTCCACGAGCGGCGCGAACGCCGAGAGGTCGTCGAAGCGCGCCCCGCCGCGCGCGCTGACGCTGTCCGCGCCGACGGTCACGTCCATCCGCGCCCGGTCGAACCCCGCCTCGCGCAACGCCTCGGCGACCGCCCCCGCTCGCCCGGCGTTCTCCAGCCCGGCGAGGCCCGTCCCACCGAGCTGCTGGACCACCTCGGCCCCGCGCAGGGTGACCGTCGCGTCGGCGACGACCCGGCCGCCCTCGGTCCGTGCGTCGACGCCGTAGGTGAACGAGATCGGCCGGTCGTCGCGGGCGGCCATCTCCCGGACGTAGGCCGCCCAGCCGTCGGTGGCCGACACGACGGACAGCGAGATGTCGGTCGCGCCGTCGGTCGCCGACAGTGACCCGTTCCACGAGACGATCCGGGCCAGGCCCGCCTCGCGGCGGGCGTCCAGTCGGTCGCCGTACGACGACAGCGCCGCCCTGGCGCCGTCGCTCAGGTCGTCCTGGGACCGCGCGACCGCGAGGACGGCGTCGGGCAGTTCGGCGTAGTCGTCGATGCGGACCGTCCAGTCGACGGCGACCTGCTCGCTCTCGGTCGTGACCGTGGCGGCGACCCGCTGCACGTCGGTCGCGGCGATCCGTTCGCCGACCGCTCGCGTCTCGGCGTCGGACAGCGCGAGGTCGCGTTCGGCGGCGAGGTCGCGGGCCAGGCGCTCGCTCAGGGCGCGCTCGATGCCGCGAAAGCGGACGGTGTACGCGAGGTCGAGGCGCGTCCCCTCGCCGGTCGCGGTGCGGTCGTACCGCGCCACATTCACCGTTCGCTCGCCGTCGAACCGCGCGGCGATGTTCCCGTAGCGTTCCGCGAGGGTCGCCGACGCGTTCGCCCGGGAGTCCCAGTCGGCGTCGGTCGACTGGACGATCCGGGAGCGCTCGACGGTCAGGCGGTAGCCGTCGTCGGTCTCGGCCAGCGACACGGCGGCGTCGGACTGGTCGGCATCGTCGGTTTCGATGGCGACCCGCCCGGCGTAGACGTACGACTCGGGCCCGACCTCGGCGCGGCCGCTGGTGGTCACCGTCCCCCCCTCGGCGTCGGGCGTCGCCACCGTCGCCGACAGCGAGAGGTTGCCCCCCGACCGGTCGGCGGTCTGGGCCGCCGCCGACCGGAACGACAGCGAGCGCAGCGCCCCCGGGTCCACGTCGGCCAGCGACGACCCGACGACGGCGCCGGGGCTCAGCGTGGCGTCGACGCCGGCGACGTCGGTCGGCACGCCCGACTCCTCGGCGACCAGCAGTTCGAGCAACCGCTCGCCGGTCGTCAGACCCGTCCGGGCGGTCGTCGTCGCGTCCGGGACCGACGTCCGATACTCCAGGACGGCGTCGCCGTCCTCGGTGAGGTAGATCACGTCCACCGGACGGGGGTCGGCCGTGGGGCCGTCGGTGGAGGCCGCGCCGGCGCCGACGGGCAGGCTGGCGAGGACGACCAGCGCGGCACAGAGCGCGACGGCGAGGCGACCGCCCGACCGATCCATACTCTGCGAGGAACACCGACGCGCGGGTAAACCTTTTCGCTCGGTGTCGAGACGGCGTGACGGGCGGTCGCGGGCCGACGCCGTGGCCGGCGGTTACTTCTCGTCGTTCAGTTCCTCTTCTGCGGCCTCGGAGATGCGCTGCAGCTCGCGTTCGGCCTCGTAGCGACCGTTGTACGCGGGGTCGAGGTGAACCTCGCCGGACCCCTCGATTCGCTCCTCGGGGTCGTCGACGGACCACCACTCGCGGACGCGCTGGAGGGCACGGCGGAGCATGGGTGCACGTACGCGTCGGCGAGGCAAAAAGGTACGCTCGGTCGGGCCGTCCAAACCGCGTTAAACGTCGGCGTACACCCGGCTCAGGCCGCACTCCGGGCAGACGTACGCCTCGGCCGTGTACGTCTCGTGGACGCCCAACGTCCCGAGGATGCCCTCGCGGTGCTTCTCGGAGACGAACCGCACGTCGGTGTTGCTCATCATGTTCATCAGTTCCGTCTCGACGTCGCAGTCGGGGCAGCGGGGCGGGCTGTCTGGCATACGTCGACGTCGGCGGTCTCGACCCCTCAAGCTGTCGGTGGTCGGGGTCGGCGTCGTCCGTCGGCCTTTTGCCGTCCCGGTCCCGAGACGGTGACGAATGGCCCGGTACCACATCGAGACGTACGGCTGCACCTCGAACCGCGGCGAGAGCCGCCGGATCGAGCGCCGCCTGCGGGACGCGGGCCACCACGCCGTCGACGGCCCGGAGTCGGCCGACGTGGCGATCCTCAACACCTGTACCGTCGTCGAGAAGACCGAGCGCAACATGCTGCGCCGGGCGGCGGAACTGAACGCAGAGACCGCCGACCTGATCGTCACCGGCTGCATGGCGCTGGCCCAGGGCGACGAGTTCCAGTCGGCGGACATCGACGCGCAGGTGCTCCACTGGGACGACGTGCCCCAGGCGATCACCAACGGCGAGTGCCCGACGACGACGCCGGACGCCGAGCCCGTCCTCGACGGCGAGATCGGCATCCTCCCCATCGCGCGGGGCTGCATGAGCGACTGCTCGTACTGCATCACCAAGCACGCGACCGGCCGCATCGAGTCGCCGCCGGTCGAGGAGAACGTCCGGAAGGCCCGGGCGCTGGTCCACGCCGGCGCCAGCGAACTCCGCATCACCGGCCAGGACACCGGCGTCTACGGCTGGGACCGCAACCAGGGCGAGAGTCTCCTGCCGGAACTCCTGGAGCGCATCTGCGCCATCGAGGGCGACTTCCGGGTGCGGGTCGGCATGGCCAACCCGAAGGGCGTCCACGGCGTCCGCGAGCGACTGGCCCGCACGTTCGCCGAGCACGACGAGCTGTACAACTTCCTGCACGCGCCGGTCCAGTCCGGCAGCGACGATGTCCTGGCGGAGATGCGCCGCCAGCACGAGGTCTCGGAGTTCGTCGAGGTCGTCGAGACGTTCGACGAGCACCTCGACGAGTGGACGCTGGCGACGGACTTCATCGTCGGGTTCCCGACCGAGAGCGACCGGGCGTTCGAGCAGTCGATGGCGCTGCTGCGGGAGGTCCGCCCCGAGCGCATCAACGTCACGCGGTTCTCCAAGCGACCCGACACCGACGCCGCCGAGATGGACGGCCTCGGTGGCACGATCAAGAAGGAACGGTCGAAGGCGATGTCCGAGTTGAAGGGCGAGGTCGTCGGCGCGGCCTACGAGGACCTGGTCGGGACCGAGCGCGAGGTGCTGGTCGTCGAGGACGGCACCGCCGACTCCGTGAAGTGTCGCGACGACGCCTACCACCAGATCGTGATCCAGGGTGCCGGCGAGCGCGGCATCGAACCCGGCGACCGCCTCACCGTGCGCGTGACCGGCCAGAACACGGTGTACGCGCTGGCCGACCCGGTCTGATGGAGGTCGCCATCCTGACCGTCGGCGACGAGGTGCTCGCCGGCGAGACGACGAACACGAACGCCGCGTGGCTCGCGACCGAACTGACCGAGCGCGGGGTCACCGTCACGCGCATCCTCACCGTCCCCGACGACGAGGCCGTCATCGCCGAGCGAGTCCGCGAGTTCGCCGACGCGTTCGACGCCGTCGTCGTCACCGGCGGCATCGGCGGCACGCACGACGACGTGACCGTCGAGGCCGTCGCGCGGGCGTTCGACCGCGAGCTGGTCGTCCGCGAGGACCAGCGCGAGCGACTCCTGGCCCGGGCCGAGTCGTTCCGCGAGGCGAACCCGGAGCTCGCCGCGGACTACGAGTTCGACGTGGACCTGGACGCGCTGGCGTCGCTCCCGGCGGGCGCCCGCGCGCTGGTGACCGACGAGAGCTGGGCCCCCGGCTGTGTCGTCGCGAACGTCCACGTCCTCCCCGGCATCCCCGAGGAGATGCGGGCGATGTTCGACCTCGTCGCCGACGAGTTCCGCGGCGACCGCACGAGCGAGACCGTCTACACGCCGGCGCCGGAGGGGGCGCTCGGCGGTGCGCTCTCGGCGGTCCGCGAGCAGTTCGACGTGACCGTCGGGAGCTACCCTGCGCCGGTGGACGAGCCGGGGCGAATCCGCGTCGGTGGGTCCGATCCCGACGAGGTCGCGGCCGCGGTGGCGTGGCTCCGGGAGCACGTCGAGACCTGCGCGCCGCCGGAGTGAGCGCGCGGCGTCACCCCTCCGAGGCGACGGTCGAGTCCGGGTTCGGCGCCACCGACCCGAGGACGTCCCGCATGGCGGTGTCGAGGTCCTGGCCGCAGCTGTCGGCGACCGACTCCATCCGCCCGGTCGCCACGTTGAGCACGAACCTGGTCCTGAAGTGGCGCGTCTCTCCGTCGATCTCGTAGGGGAGGTCCGCGAACAGCCGGAGGCTGCTGTCCGAGGCCATCATCGTGTTCCGCCCGACCGGCACCGTCTCGCCGCCGAACTCGACGGTCGCGAACTCCTCGTCTCCCGAGCCCAGGCCGTCCGGAGACCGGCTCCCCCGGCGCTCCTGCGCGACGAGGAGGGTCAGCTCGGTGTCGCCGTCGTCCGCGACCGAGGTGACGATGACCTCGGTGCGCTCGCTCTCGTAGGTGGGATCGCCGAGGACCGACGGCCGCTCCCACCGCAAGACGAGCGGCCGACCGGCCGTGTCCACCGCCGTGTAGTCCCCGGCGAGGTCCGCGCAGGCGAGATTGCCGGCCTCGCCCCCGCTCTCCGTGGTCCCGCCACCGCCGCCCCCGGCGTCGGTCGTCCCCGAACCGGCGCCGCCCGGGTCGCCGCCGGGGTCGTCGGCACCGCCGTCCGGGTCCGTCGTGTCGTCGGCGCCGCCGTCGCCGTCGTCGCCGTCACCGCCGCCACCGCCCGAACAGCCGGCGAGTCCGGCGATGGTCGTGGTTCCGAGGGCCGCGAGCAGTCGTCGCCGGTTCACGCGCCGTGGTCCGTCTCGTCGCATGGACTGGACTGCAGGAGCATGGGGGAAAGAACGAGCCCCTAGACACGACGGGTCTCCGGGAAGTCAGTCGAGCAGCGTGTCGAGCACGCGGCGCTGTGCCTCCCGGAGGTGCAGGTGGAACGTCGAGGAGGTGATGCCCAGTTTCGGCGCCGTCTCCTCGGCGCTGTTCCGGCGGGGCCACTCGAAGTAGCCCGCGCGGTACGCCGTCTCCAGGGTCTCTCGCTGGCGGTCGGTCAACTCGTCGAGGACGCCGGTGGCGGCGTTCGGCTCCGTGGCCTGCCGGTCGAGCTCGCGACAGGAGAGGAAGTCGAGGTCGGGAAAGCGGACCCGGAGCGACGCGACGACCTCCCTGCTGTCGGCCGACCTGGGCAACTCGACGGTCACCCGGCAGGTTCCGTGGTCCGCGGTCGCCGAGCGGACGGTCGCCCCGACCGCGACCGTCCGGTTCAGCACGGGGAGCGCGGTCGTCTCGATCTCGATGCGCCCCCCGGCGGTCCGCTCGACGATGGTCCGGCTGTCGACGACGGCGGGGTCCGCGGTCACGCGGTCGGCGAACTCATCCAGATCGGTGCCGGCCACGTCGCAGTAGAGCCGCCAGCCGTCCGCGGTCGCGGCGTACCCCTCCAGGGAGATGCGACAGTCGTGCGCCGCCGAGGCGCGCACGAGCGGCGAGGCGTCGTCCGTGATCCGGAGTTCGAGTTCGACGACGCCCTCGGCGAAGAACAGCTCCCGGCTCCTGATGGCGTCGACGGTCAGCCCCAGCGTCGTCCCGAGGCTCTCGAGGCCGGTCCGTTCGAGCTCCCCGAAGGCGTTTCGACGGCGGCTGTGGACGACGAACGTGCGGTCGACGGTGTCGTCGGTGCCGACCGGCACCGCCGCGACCAGCCCCTCCTCGGGGTCGTGTCCGGGGACCGGCCACCCCTCCGTGGCGACCGCTCCGGCGTCGACGACCGCCGTCTCGCCGGCCCGGAGCGCCTCGGCGGCGGGGTGGCCCCCGTCGGGCGTCGCGACGGCGGCCGAGAGCCCGTCCGTCCGGGCGGTCTCCCCGTCTCTCCCGGCGGTGGTCCGGGCGGCGACCCCCTCCTCGTCGAGCGTGCGGACGCCGACCCACGCGGACTCGTAGCGCCCCGAGCCGACGAGCCCACGACAGAGGGTGCGCTCGGCGTCGTCGCGGCAGTCGCAGTCGCCGACCGCACGCCCGAGGCCGACGAGCAGGCGGGTGACGCCCCGCGCGGTCCCCGGCGTCTCGTCCGGGCGGGGGCACCGGTGCCCCGTCCCCCCGCGTGCCGGGGCATCGTCGGCGTCCGCGGCGGCCACGGCCCGGACGCGTGCGTCGGTCGGTCCGGTTCCGAGCGGTTCCGTCTCGTCGGTCATCGGCTCCGTCCCCCCGCGTCGGTCGATGGTCGCGGTTCGGTGCGTGCCATGCCTCTATCCGGGGGTGAGAGGGGCAATATGCCACCGGCTGGCACGATGCGTCAGTCGGTGAACGGAGGTGCGTGCCCCCTGGACTCACCGGTCGTTTTATTGAATTCGGCGTGGTGGCTACGACGCGAGTCAATGGCCCAGTTCCCCAGCGACCAGCGGACTCTCGACGTCCTCACGAAGCGACTCGGCGTGCTCCGTCGGCTGTGCTCCGGTGCGGCGTACAAGCGGGACCTGGTCGACGAGCTCGACCAGTCCCGGTCGACCATCAACCGGGCCATCGACGACCTGGCGTCGGTCGACCTCGTCGAGCGCACCGACGAGGGGTTCACGGCGACTCTCGCCGGGCGACTGGCGCTGGAGCGCCTCGGGACGTTCCAGCGGGACCTCGACGACGTCGTCGCCGCCGAGGCCGTCGTCGACCCGCTCCCGGTCGACGCGCCGCTCGACACCGCGGTCGTCGCCGGGAGCGAGCCCGTTCCGGCGACCGACCCCGCCCCGTACCGACCGCTGGAGGGGTTCCACGACGACCTGGCGAGCGCCGCCCGCTACCGGGCGCTGCTGCCGTCGCTCGACGACCCCCGGCACGTCCGGCTGCTGTACGAGCACGTCGTCACCGACGGCCGGCCGGCCGAACTGGTCGTCTCGCCCGAGGTGCTCGACACGCTGCGCTCGGAGTTCCCCCGGCGGACGGCGGCGATGGCCGAGAGCGACGGGTTCGGCCTGTTCGTCGGTGATGTCCCGCCGTTCGCGCTGGCGCTCGCCGACCGCGAGCCCCCCGACGACGGCGAGCAGACGGCCGGAGCGGACCCTGACGGGGAGACGACCGTCCACGTCGTCGTCTTCACCGAGCGGGGCGGCGTCCACGGGACGCTGGCGAACGAGACCCACGAGGCGGTCCGGTGGGCGACGGAGCGGTACGACGCGGCCAGGGGCGACGCCGAGGAGCGGACCGAGGTTCTCCTCGGTGACGACGCGCCGACGCCGGTGGCCCACGTCGACGCCGACGGCGGGGCGGCCGAGGCGGCGTCCGGCGGCGGTCTCGGCACGCGGCTCTCCGTCGCGCTCGAACGGGAGGGGTTCGTCGGGCTCGACGTGCCGTACTTCCGCCACGAGCCGGTCGCGGACCCGGCGACGGCCTGGCGGGCCGGGCTCACCCTCCCCGAGGTTCACACCGGCTACGCCGTCGCGCGGACGCTGCCCGACGACGACGCCGACATGACCGAGCGGTTGCTCGACGACCTGACCGCGGGGACCGACGCCGTGGTCGTCGGGCCGCCGGGGTCGGGCAAGAGCACGGTCTGCAAGCGCGTCGCCTGCGAGTGGTACGACCGCGACCGCGGCCCCGTCTGCTACCGCGAAGGGGGCCGGGGGCGGCCGTTCGAGTCCGTCGACGACCTCGTCGTGACGGCCGACGTCGCCGACGGCCACACGCTCGTCGTCGTCGAAGACGCGGTGCGGCCCGACGCCGACGCGGCGTTCGAGGCGCTCGACCGATTCGCCGACCGGGACGACGTGAGCGTCCTCCTCGACGCCCGGACGGCCGAGTGGCGTGACCCGCCCGGCGACGTCCGCGACCCGCCCGAGCTGTCGGTCCACCACATGCCGCCGCTGGGGACGGCCGACGTCGAGCGGTTCGTCGAGGGGTTCGAGCGGACGACCGACGAGACGGTCGGGACCTCGCCCGCGGAACTGCGCACGGAGATCGCCGACGCGTCGGCCGACGACGAGAGCGCGCCCGGCGAGGTGCTGCTGCTGTTGCACCGCCTGGCGACCTACGCCGACCCGCTCGCCGAGGAGCCGACGTCGCTGGAGAGCGCCGTCGCATCGGTGTACGAGTCGCTGGCGGGCGACGACCTCGCGCTGGACGTCTGCACCCTCGCGAACGCGCTGAACGCGGCGGGGGTCGAGGTCTCACGGGGAGCGCTCTACGCGGTCGCCGAACCCGAGGCGTTCGACGGCGTCGACGCGGCCATCGAGCGCCTGGCGGGTCGGGTGCTGTTCCCCCGCGACGACGGCACTTTCCGGACGGTCCACGAGTCGTGGTCGGTGGCGTTCCTCGCGCACCTGCTCGACGCCGAGGGCGAGGGCCTCGCCGCCGAGCGGTTCGGTGACTGCCTCACGGCGTTCCTTTCGCTGGCGGACCACCCGGGACGGCGCGACCGGATCGCCCGCCACCGCGACGGCGCGCTCGAGCTCCCCGGCCTCGTCGACGGCCCCGGCGACTGGGCCGACGAGACGGCGGCGGCGCTGTACGCCCTCGGCCGGGAGCACCCAAAACTGGCGCCGCTGTACGGGGGCGAGCGCGACAGCGTCGCTCTCCCGGCCGCCTGCTCCGGGGCCGTCGCCGAGGACCGCCCGGTGTGGCTCGGGCGGATGTTCCTCGACGCCGGCCGCTTCGACGAGGCGGAACGCGCCTTCGAGCGCCTGTCGGCCGACGGGACGCGGTACGCGTTCGAAAAGGCGTTCGGCCGCTCGCGCGTCGCCGACGGCCGCGGCGAGTACGACGACGCCGTCTCCCACGCCGAGGACTGCCGCTCGCTGGCCGAGACCCTGGACGACCCCGAACTCGTGGCCCGCGCGCAGCGACGCCTCGGGCGGGCGCTGGCCAACCGCGAGGAGTACGAGGCGGCCGAACCACGCCTCCGCCGGGCGCTGGAGACGTTCGACTCGCTGGGCGACCGCCGCCGGGCGGCGACGACGCTCGACTACCTCGGCTCTGTCGCCGTGGGTCGCTCCGAGTACGGGCCCGCCCGAGAGTACCACGAGCGGAGCCTGGCGCTGTCCCGTGATCTCGGCGACCGCCACGGCGAGGCCCGCAGTCTGGCGAACCTCGGGTCGGTCGCACTGGGCCACACGGAGTTCGAGACCGCCCGACGACAGTACGAGCGGAGCCTCGACATCCACCGCCGCCTGGGCAACCGCGACGCGGCCGCGTCGGTCCTCGAGGAGCTGGGACTGGTCGCGCGCCACCAGGGGGAGTACGCCGCCGCCGAGGAGTACCACGAGCGGAGTCTGGCGGTGAGCGAGGAGCTCGGCGACGCCCACGGTGAGGCCCGGAGCCTCGGAAACCTCGGGCTGCTCGCGAAGAAGCGTGACGAGTACGACGCCGCCGTCGACTACTACGAACGCACCCTCGCGGTCCACCGCGAGCTCGGGTTGCGCCACGGCGAGGCCAAGGCCTGCTGCAACCTGGCCGAGGCCGCGGTCCAGCAGGGCGACGCCGAGACGGCCAGAGAGTACGTCGGCCGGGCGAACGAGGTCATGGAAGAGCTGGGCGACCGAAAGGGGCTGGCGATAACCGCGAACATCCTCGGGGCGGCACACCGCGAGGACGGCGCGTACGAGGACGCCTGCGCGGAGTTCCGCCGGAGCATCGAGCTGTTCCGGGCGGTGGAGATTCCCCAGGGTCGGGCGGTCGCTCGCCGGAACCTCGGGGAGGTGCTGGCCGCGACCGACGACGTCGAGGGGGCCCGGGAGCACTGGCGGGAGGCCCTGGAGACGTTCGAGGCGGTCGCCGCCCCCCAGGACGCCCTGGAGACGCTGGAGCTGCTCGTCTGGACCGCTCGGGTCGAGGGCGACGACGAGGCGACGCGGCGGTTCTGCGAGCGCGCCAGGGACCTGCTCGCGGACGCCTCCGAGGCCGTCGTCGAGCGCCACCGCGGCTGGGTCGACCGCCAGCGCGACGCCGTCGACGCCGACTGAGCGGGACGGCCCGCTCTCACCCCCGGCACCCTATCGCTCCGGGTCTCCGTCCTCTTTCCACTCGCCCAGCTCCTTTGGGTCGACGTGGACGAACGCGTCGTCAACCTCCGGGAGGGTCTCGATGGCCTCGATCACCGCGGTCTCGATGTCGTGGGCCTCGTGCAGGGTGCGCTCGCCCTCCACCTCGACGTGCAGCGAGACGTCGATCTCCGGCCCGACGTAGTGGGCGACGACGTCGTGGACGCCCTCGACGTCGGGGTGGTCGGCGGCGCGGTCGACGATCTCCTCGCGCAACTCTTCGGGCGGGGCGGCGCCGACGAGGTAGTCGACGTTGTCCCGGACGATCTCGACGCCGGTGTAGAGGATGCCGAACGACACGACGACGGCAGCGAGCGGATCGAGGACGGGGTAGCCGACGCCCGATCCGACGACGCCGACCAGCGCCGCGCCGGCGGTGAGGATGTCGTTGCGGTTGTCCAGCGCGGTCGCGACCAGCGCCGGGGAGTTGCGGCTGTCGCCGACCGACAGGCAGTAGCGGTACAGCGCGTACTTCACGACGGCGGTGCCGGCCAGCACCGCGGCGCCCAGCGGTCCCTCGACGGGGTCGGGGTCGCCCGCGAGCAGCGTCGTCCCCGACCGATAGAGGATGAGGCCGCCGGCGACGAACACGCCCGCGGCGACGAACAGCGACACGAACGGCTCGATGCGCTCGTGGCCGTGGGGGTGCTCGAAGTCCGGCGGTCGGGTGGTGAGGTAGAGTCCGGCGACGACGACGAGGCTGTACGCGGAGTCCGCGAGGCTGTTGATGGCTTCCGAGCCGACCGCGAGGCTCCCGCCAGCGAGGAACGCCAGGCCCTTCGCGACGGCGAGGCCGACGTTGGCCGCGAGGACGACCAGTCCGACGCGACGCACCGCCCGGGTCCGACTCATCGAGGCGGGATACGACGGAGGGACTGAAGGGCGTGTCGGAGTCCGTTCATACGGGTTATTCTCGGCTTCTTCCGGGAGCGCGGAGTGCCGCGCTCCCGGAAAACTGTGAGAATCAACCGTATCAGAACTCGACCGCGGCGTCGTCGTCGGGGGTCGTCGCCCCGTCCTGGGCGGTGAGAGCCTCGTGCAGACGGTCGTAGGTGTCTTCCAGCGCCTCGACGATGACCTGCGTGTCCGACAGCACGGGCATGAAGTTCGTGTCGCCCTCCCAGCGAGGGACGACGTGGGTGTGGACGTGGTCGTCGATGGAGCCGCCGGCGGCCCCGCCGCCGAGGTTCAGGCCGACGTTGAACCCGTCGGGAGCCATCGCGGTCTCCAGGGCGTCGAGGAGGCGATTCCGCAGGCGCGCCATCGCCAGCGTCGTCTCCTCGTCGAGGTCACGGAGGTCGCCCGTGTGAGCGTGCGGGACGACCATCGCGTGGCCGGGACTGTACGGGTAGTTGTTCAGGAGGAGGTACGCTCGGTCGGTCCGGGCGAGCACGCGGCGCTCGCGGTCCTCTCCGGCGTCGGGCAACGCACAGAGCACGCAGTCGTCGAACTCGGCGTTCTTGTCGTCGCGTTCGACCCAGTCGATGCGCCACGGCGCGAACACCTGTTCCATGTCTCTCCGGCGGGGCTGGGAGGGCAAATATCGGCGGGGTTCGCCCGGGCGACGAACGACGATCGTCGAATCGCTGGTCGACGAACGTACGCTTCAAGCAGAGACTACGGCAGGAAAGCCGTTCCTAAACGATTTCAGCGGCTCTGCAGCTGTCGTTTCCGGACGTGGCGGTTCTGTCGTGCGATTTCAGTGACTGAACGGAGCCTAACAGATTGCGCCATTTATGTGTCGTCCCGTGATACGAAGTGTCGGATGGCGACGACTGACAACTCCCCCGACGGGTTGACCGAGCAGTGCGAGGCCTGTGATACGGAGACGATCCACGAGGTGTCGATCCAGCTCCGGACCGAGAGCACGAAGTCCGAGAACGCGGAGTTCTCCCGAGAGCCCTACCGGGTATCCGAGTGTCTCGACTGCGGTCACCGCACCAGCCAGCGGATGAACAACGCCTGAGGCGGGTCCTCTCGACGGCATCGAGCGCCGCACCGGACGCGGCGACCGGTGACAGGGACCGAACGCGGCCCAGCGGCGTCGACGACGGGGCCACGGCGCCGCGCTCGGCACGACTGGGCGGTCACCGCGAGCGGGTGGTGACCTCACACCCGTCTTCGGTGACGATGATCGTGTGCTCTTTCTGACTGACGAGACACCCCTCGTCCTCCTGGAGCACCGGGTAGCCGTTGACGATGTCCTGGGCTTTCAGTCGGCGCAGGGCCATCTCCGGACGGCGGACGTCCAGCCACCGCGCGGCGAACGGCAGCGTCTTGAACTCCTCAGTGATCTGTTCGAGCGCCTGCCGAGCGTCGCGGTTGCGGACGCTCGCCTCCCGCTCCAGCGAGTAGATTTCCTCCTGGTTGCCCTCGCTGACCTTGCCGCTGCCGTCGGTGGCGAACGGCTCGATGGCGACGACGTCGCCGACGGTCAGTTCGGTCCCCTGTGAGACCTCCCGGTTCGGGATGTTCGGGGCGACGTGTTGCTCCCACCGGCCCAGGCCGTGGCCGGTGAGGTTGACGACGGGGTTGTACCCGTAGCCGTCGATGGCGTCCTCGATGGCGGCGCCGACCTGGCCGGTGTGGACGCCGGCCTCGACGACGTCCAGAGCGGCGTCCAGGGCGTCCTCGGCGGCGGCGACGAGGTCGTCGGTGCCGGTGAAGTCGACGGTGATGGCGGTGTCGGCGATGTACCCGTCGACGTGGACGCCGATGTCGAGTTTCACCATCTCCTCGCCGACGGTGCGGTCGTCGTCGGGCCCGGCGGCGCCGTGGGCGGCCTCGTGGTCGGCGCTGATGTTGAGGGGGAACGCCGACTCGCCGCCGAGCTCGTCGATGCGGTCCTCCACCCACTCCGTCAGTTCGAGGTAGCCCGTGCCGACCTCGACGCGCTCGGCGGCCTCGTCGCGCACCTGCGCGAGAATCTCGCCGGCCTCGCGGTGTTTCTCGTACTTCTCGGCGTCGAGGTCAACGTCGTCGCTCATGCACTCGTCTTCCGGCGAGGCGGTCAAAGGCGTTGTGTCTCCCGGCTAGGTGGCGATCCAGCCACACCGCGGACACGTCGCGACACCCTGGACGTTCGCGGCGAGCGTCCCGCAGTTCGGGCACTCCTCGCCCCCTACCGCCCGATGTGGGTCGCGTTCCGGTGTCATAATCGACGCTTCACTCTCGACAGGCATAAAACTCGGTATCGACGAGCGTCGAATCTCCGCGCAGTCATGCGGTCTGCCCGGATTCGTGACGGTCGGCCAGCGGCGTCGTCGCCCGATCGCGGGCCGGGTCACTCCGCCGCGCGACGGGCGCGCAGTTCCGGCCACAGACGCTGGTAGCCGACGAGGTACACCCCGACGATCAGCGGAATCGAGCCCATCCCCAGCTCCCAGAACCCCAGCACGGCGTTCCCGAGGACGATCTCGTGGAGGCCAGCGCGTTCGATCAGCAAGCCGGCGACGGTGAATCCGCTGGACACCAGCGCCGTGAGCGCAAGCGACAGCGACTCGACGACCGATTCGGTGAGCACGTCCTTCATCACTCCCCCGGAGAGAGTCACGGGCAAAGTCCGTTTCGATGGAACGGAAAGCGTTTTTTCCTCGCCCGGCGACCGGCCTGGTATGGCAAATCGGCGATCACTCGACCACTCCCGGATGGTGAAGGGCGGAGTGCTGATCGGTGTGGCGATGTTTCTGCTCGGTGAAGGCGGAGAGTTCGCAGCCAGCGCGTACTACGAGTCGGTCCCGGGCTGGGAGCACACGCTGTTCCTGACTCTGGCCGTCGTCGGCATCCTCGTGGCGCTGTTCTCCCCGTTCGTGTTCGGCGTCGCCCTGCCGTTGACCGAGTGAGCGCCCGGGTGCCCGCTCACCGCTCGGCTCGCGCCGTCTGCATCCCCTCGCTGTTGAACGCCAGGCCGGCGCGCTCGCCGTCGTGGACGATGATGCCCGCGCTGGAGCCGGTGAGTTCGCCGAACTCGCCGATCGCGCGCTCGGCGGCGGCGGGCGCGGGCAGGCCGTCCTCCAGGTACCGGACCGCGCGCCGCGAGAGCGTCACCCGCGCGATGTCCTCACCGGCGCCGGTCGCGCTGGCGCCGCCGGCCGGCGAGCAGTAGAACCCCGATCCGATCTGGGGCACGTCGCCGACCCGACCTGCCAGCGCCAGCCAGCGCCCGCCCGTCGAGGTGGCGGCGGCGAAGGACTCGCTGTCGGTGGCGACGGCGCCGACCGTATCGTGATCCTTCCCGGCAGGGGCCTCACCGTCGGCGCCGGCGTCCTCCTCCTCGGCGTCGGGATCGGCGGTCGCGCCGCCGAACGTCTCCCGGACCCAGGCGGCCTGCGCACCGAGGTCGCCCTCGGGGACGTCCGCCTCGGCGAACCGCTCGCGGGTGCTGTCCGTCCAGAGGTCTCGCTCGGTGTCGAGTCCCAGGTCCGCGGCGAAGTCGACGGCGTGGACGCCCGACAGCAGGACGTGGGGGGTCTCCTCCAGGACGCCGCGGGCGACGCTGACCGCGGCCTCGACGCCGGGCATCCCGCAGGCGGCCCCCGCCGAGCGGTCGTCGGTCATCACGCCCGCGTCGGTCCGCAGGATGCCGTCGGACTGGGCGCAGGCGCCGACGCCGGCGTTGAACCGCGGCGACGACTCCAGCACGCGGACCGCCGCCTCGACGGCGTCGAGGGGGGTCGCCGCGTCGGTTCCGGCCGCCGCGGCTTCGTCCAGCACCGCCTGTCGCGGCTCCGGGTCGTCCGGCACGCCGCCAGCGCCGCCGTGTACGATGACCTGCATGGGCGGGGCGTCGCCGTCCGGCCCCTTCAGTCCCGCGAAAGCGGGGGTCGACGCCGGAGCGAACGGTCGCCGCCGGAGCGAAAGAGCGATGGGGAGCGCTCGCGTCGCTCCCGGCGTGCCAACCTACGACCGCAGCGCGCCGACCGATCTCCGCGAGGTCGACCGCTGGGACGGCGGCGTCGGCTGGGTCGCCCACCCCGAGGAGGGCGGCGGCCGCGTCAGCCACGCCGTCGACGCCGAAGACGGGGGCGTCTGGGTGCTGGACCCGCTGGACGCCCCGGGCGTCGACGACCTGCTGGCCGAGCTCGACGACGTCCGCGGGGTCGTCGTCTGTGCGGACTACCACGCTCGCGACGCCGACGCCCTCGCCGCCCGTCACGACGTCCCCGTCCACGTCCACCGCTCGCTGGACCGGGTCGCCGACCGTCTCGACGCCCCAGTCGAGCGGTTCGAGGAGCGTCTCGGCGGCTTCGAGACGGTTCCACTGAGACCCCTCTACGCCTGGCGCGAGACGGCGCTGTACCGCCCGGCCGACGGCACGCTGTACGTCCCCGACTTCCTGTCGAGCCACCCGAAGTTCTGCGTCGGCGACGAACGGATCGGGATGCCCTCGCTCTCGCGGCTGACCGCGCCGCCGGCGCGCCTGTCCGCTCTCGACCCCGAGCGAATCCTGTTCGGTCACGGGGAAGGCGTCTTCGCGGATGCCGCCGACGCGCTGAGGGACTCGCTGACCGGTGCTCGCCGTCGGTTCCCTCGCGCGCTGGCGAACCTGCCCGCGGAACTGCGTGCGATCCTGGGCGCGCTGCGGTAGCGACCGCCCGCGGCGTCACGCGCTCACCCGGAGACGGCGCCGTCACGGCGCAACACTTGCCGAGGAATGGAGAACGGAAGGCGTTTTAGCCCGCTGGAGCAATATCGGCCCGAGATGAGCTACGAGCATATCGAGGTACCCGAAGACGGCGAGGCGATCACCGCCGACGGCGAGCAGCTGGACGTCCCCGAGAACCCGATCGTGCCGATTCTCCACGGCGACGGCATCGGCACCGACGTCGGTCCCGCCGCTCAGAAGGTCCTGGGCGCCGCCGCCGAGGCGACCGGTCGCTCCGTCGAGTGGATGCGCGTCTACGCCGGCGAGTCCGCCCGCGACCTGTACGGCGAGGACGTGAACCTCCCCGACGAGACGGTCGACGCCATCCGCGAACACCGCGTCGCCATCAAGGGCCCGCTGACGACCCCCGTGGGAGCGGGCTACCGGTCGCTGAACGTCGCGCTGCGACAGACGCTGGACCTGTACGCCAACGTCCGCCCGACCTACCACCTCGAGGGCGTCCCCTCGCCGATGTCCGCCCCCGGGGAGATGGACATGGTCACGTTCCGGGAGAACACCGAGGACGTGTACGCCGGCATCGAGTGGGAGGCCGGCACCGACGACGTCCAGCAGGTCAAGGAATTCGTCGAGGAGGAGATGGGCTTCGACGACGTGATGCACGACGGCCCCATCGGCATCGGCATCAAGCCCATCACCGAGAAGGGCAGCAAGCGCCTGGTTCGGGAGGCCATCGACTACGCTCTGGAGCACGACCGGGACTCGGTCACGCTGATCCACAAGGGCAACATCATGAAGTTCACCGAGGCGGCCTTCGCCGACTGGGGCTACGAGGTCGCCGAGGAGGAGTACGGTGACGAGGTCATCACCGAGGACACCCTCTGGGAGGAGCGCGACGGCGAGGCGCCCGACGACGCCGTCGTCGTCAACGACCGCATCGCCGACAACATGCTCCAGCAGATTCAGACCCGCACGACGGAGTACGACGTGCTGGCGACGATGAACCTCAACGGCGACTACATCTCCGACGCCTGTGGCGCCCAGATCGGCGGCCTCGGCATCGCGCCGGGCGCCAACTTCGGCGAGGGGCTGTGCCTGGCCGAACCCGTCCACGGCTCCGCGCCGAAGTACGCGGGCCAGGACAAGGTCAACCCGACCGCGATGATCCTCTCGGGTCGCATCATGTTCGAGTACATGGGCTGGCAGGACGCCGCGGACCTGATCCGCGACGCCGTCGAGGAGACCATCGCCGCGGGCAAGGTCACCTACGACCTCGAGCGCCAGCGCGAGGACGCCGAGAAGCTCGCCACCAGCGAGTTCGCCGACGAGGTCGTCGCCACCATCGAGCGTCTGGCCTGAGCCGGTCACCCCGACCGTTTTCTCGTCGCCGCCCGACCGACCACCCGTGAGTCCGACCCACGCCGACCCCGACCGCGCCGGACAGCTGCACCACCTCGAACTGTCCGTCCCCGACCTCGCGGCCGCCCTGCCGGTCTGGGAGTGGTTGCTGACCGACCTGGGCTACGACCGCAAGAGCGACTGGGAGGGGGGTCGCTCGTGGATTCGGGACGGGACCTACGTCGTGCTGAAGACCGCCGATGCCGCGGGGAGCGTCGACCGCCCGACGCCGGGGCTGGACCACGTCGCGTTCCACGCCGCCTCCCGCGACCAGGTCGACCGCCTGACCGAGGGCGTCCGCGACCGAGCGGCGACCAACCTGCTGTACGAGGACCGCCACCCCTACGCTGGCGGGTACTACGCGCTGTACTTCGAGGACCCCGCCGGGATCACCGTCGAAGTGGTCGGGCCCGCGGAGACGGCGGCGCCCGACGCGACGTGACCGCTCCGCAACGCACAGGTCCCCGGCCCGCATACCGCCACCGATGACAGCCGAGCGCCCGCCAGCGGACGTCCGCGTGGTCAAGACCGACGACGCCTACGACGACGCCGTCGCGGTGCGGATGGCCGTGTTCGTCGACGAGCAGGGCGTCCCCGAGGAACTGGAACTCGACGACCACGAGGCCGAGGCGGTCCACTTCGTCGCCTACGAGTCCAGCGACCACGACCACGACGGCCCCGGCCACCACCACGACGACCCCGGCGATCCGATCGGGGCCGCGCGACTGCGCGAGCCAGAAGACGGCGTCGGGAAGGTCGAACGCGTGGCGGTCTTGGAGTCCCACCGCGGGCGAGGCGTCGGGGGCGAACTGATGGCGACCGCCGAGTCCGTCGCCGCCGCACGGGACTACGACCGCCTCGTGTTGCACGCCCAGACGACCGCGACGGGCTTCTACGAGCGACTGGGCTACGAGCGAGTCGGCGACGCCTTCCAGGAGGACGGCATCGAGCACGTCGAGATGCGCAAGGAGCTCTGATCAGGGGGCCTCGACATCCGCGAACACGAACCGCGCGCCGCCGTCGCGGCTCTCGTCGACCGAGACGGTCCAGCCGTGGGCGGTCGCGATGGACTCGACGGTCGTCAGGCCGATGCCGGTCCCCCCGTCGTTCGTCGTGAACCCCTGGTCGAACACCGCCTCGCGGTCGCTCTCGGGGATGCCGGGGCCGTCGTCGGCGACGTAGAACCCGTCCGTGATCGTCCCGACCTCGACCGTGACGGTCGGGCCGGCGTGCTCGACTGCATCGTCGGGCTTCGCTCGACTGTCCGTGGAGCCGTGCTCCACGCTATTCCGGAACAGGTTCTCGAACACCGTCCGCAGGCGCTCGGGGTCGGCCAGCACCACGCCGAGGTCGTCGCCCAGTTCGAGCGCCGCCCCGGGGGCGTCGACGGTCGACCACGCCTGCGATGCCACCGTCGACAGCGACGTGCGCTCGGGGTCGTCGACGACTGCGCCCTGGCGAGCGAGCGTCAGCACGTCGCCGATGAGGTCGTCCATCCGGTCGAGGGCGTCTTCGGCGCGCTCGATGTCCGCGGCTGCCTCGGGCCCGAGGTCCCGGTCGCGGACGGCGTCGAGTGCGCCGTCGGCCACCGCGAGGGGGTTGCGCAGGTCGTGGCTGACGACGCTGGCGAACGTCGAGAGGCGCTCGTTCTCGCGTTCGAGGCGCTCCTCGAGGCGCTTGCGCTCGGTGACATCCTTCTGGAAGCCGAAGTAGTGGGTCACCTCGCCGTGCTCCTCGACCGGCGTGAGGTCGAGTTGGTTCCAGAACCGCTCGCCGTCGGCGCGGTAGTTCAGGATGTCGACGGAGACCGGGTCCTCGGCGTCGAGCGCCGCCCGAATCTCGGCGACGGCCGCCTCGTCGGTCTCGGCTCCCTGGAGGAACCGGCAGTTCCGGCTTAGCACCGCCGAGCGGTCGTACCCCGTGATCTCGGTGAACCCGCGGTTGGCGTACACGAGCACGTCGTCCTCGTGGCGCACGTCGGCGATGGTGATGCCGACGTCAGCCTGGTCCATGGCGGCGCTGCGCAGCGACAGTTCCGCCTCGCGACGGCGAGCGCTCGCGCGGTCGCGAACCCGGGCGGCCAGCAGGTCGCAGGCGTCGGTGTCGCTCTCGCGGGACACCAGGTCGCGGCCGTCGGCGGCGGCGACCGTCTCGGTGACGTCGTCGTCGAGGTCGGCGTAGACCACGACGGGGCGGTCGAGGACGCCCCGGACCGCCGCGGCGACCGACGGGTCTGCGACGACCACCGCATCCGGGACCGCGCCGCCCACGAGCAGCCCGTCCGGGATCGCCTCGTCGTCGAGCAGGCTCACGGTCATCCCGTGGGTCTCCGACAGCGCCGCCGCCGTCGCGGCCAGACGCTCCGTGCCCACGAGGGCGACGCGGACGGCGTCCGGCGGCGGGAACACGTCCACGTCGGGGTCGGACTCGGGGGCGATGTCGAGGCGCCCGCCGGGCGGCGCGTCGGTGTCGTGACGGTTCACCGCGGCCACCCCCGGGGGCGTTCGCGGTGGCGGTGAACGTCGTTCATGCCTTACACTTCGTGCCCCAGGGGTTTAGCGGCACCGGCACCGCGAGCCAACATTGAAACCCGACGGCGACTCACTCCCGGACATGTACGCCGTCGTGGGGTGTGGCGACTGCAGCGCGCTGTGGGTCGTCGCCGACCGCCCAGACACCTCTCGCTGCCCGCGGTGTGGGACCCGACACCGCTACGACCTGCTGCGGGAGTTCGTCACGACCGACGACGAGGACCACGCCCGGGAAGTCCGGGCGTCGATGCTCGCGAACCGCAGCGGCGAGGGCGACGCCTTCGCGGAACTGGACTCGTTCAACGCCCTCGAGGACGACGCGATGGACGCCGGGATGGACGACGCGACGTTCCTCGACGCGGCGGGCGTCGACGCCGAGGCGACTGCCGCTGCAGGCGAACGGGCCGAGCGGGGCGCCGGCGGGAGCGGCCCGAGCAAGCGCGAGACGGTGCTCGCCGCGCTGCGCGACCTCGACGATCCGACCGAGGACGACGTGGTCGCGTACGCCGCCGACCGGGACGTCGGCGCCGAGTACGTCCGTCGCAGTCTGGAGAAACTGCGCCGGAACGGCGAGGTGGCCGTCGACAGTGGCGTCTACCGGTTGCTGTGAGGGCGGTCCCGCCACCCGTCGGTGAAAGGTTCAAGCGATCCCGGCCCGGAGCACGCCCGTGAGCGAGAACTCCGCGACGGTCCCCGAGGCCGACGAGCGGACCGCCGACCGCGAGGACGCCGACGCGACGGCCGACGCCGAGCCGCGACCGCTCGCCGAGCGACTGGACCCACTCGGGGTGGTGGTGGGGTCCGTCGTCGGGGCCGCCGGCCTGCTGTTTCTCGCGTACCCCTACGTCGGGACCGTGCCGGTCGGCGGCGCCGAGATTCCGGCGTTCGTGCTCGCGGCGGGCGTGCTCGGGGCGGGGTTCGGCGCGGGTGCCGTCGGATTCCACCTGCGCGGACGGCGTCGCCTCGCGGCGGGCCACGCCGTCGGTGCGGGCGCGTGGCTGGCGCTGTTCGCCGGCGGCTCGGTCGGCAGCCAGGTGCTGGTCGTCGCCGGCGTCGTCGTCGTGATCGCCGGCGCGCTGTTCCTCGCGGACTCGCTGCGGCGCGGTTAGACGGCCGGTGTCCCGTGGGACAGCGCCACGGCGAGACAGCACACCGTCAACAGCAGTTTCAGCAGCCGCAACCAGCCCGCAGCCGTTCGCCTGAACTCGGCGAGTCGGGTCCGGTCAATCATGGGTGGACGTGCCCGCCGGTGCTCGCCGACGGACACGTCCGGCGGTAGCCACGGGGAGTACGTCAAGGCGAGCCTCGGGCGCGGAGTGAAAGTGAAAGTGAAAGTGGTCGCGCCGTCGCGTCCCGGTCTCGGAGCGGCGCTCAGCGCCCGAGGTCCTCGTGCGCCGAGGAGAGGTGTCGGGAGGCGAGCGCCGCAAGCAGCGACAGTTCGCCGGCCAGCGCACCGACCGCGATGACCTCCCCGAGCGCGTCGGCGTTGCTGCCGGGCGGGTCGCCGCCGCCGCCGACGCCGAGCACGGACAGCGCCTCGCGTTGGGTCGGGAGTTTGGTGCCGCCACCGACCGTCCCGACCTCCAGGCTCGCGAGGCTGATGCTGGCGTACAGCCCCTCCTCGCGGGCCTCCACGGACGTGATGGCGTTCGCGCCTTCGACGACCTGGGCCTCGTCCTGGCCGGTCGCGAGAAAGGCGGCGGCGACGACGTTGGCGGCCTGGGCGTTGAACCCCAGCGACCCGGCCTTCGCCGAGCCGACGAGGTTCTTGCGGGTGTTGGCCTCGACGATCGCCTCGGGGGTGGTGTCCAGGCGCTCGGCGACGACGTCCTCGGGGATGACGGCGTCGGCGACGACGGTCCGACCGCGGCCCTCGACGGCGTTGATCGCCGCGGGCTTCTTGTCGGTGCAGAGGTTGCCCGACAGCGCCACCAGTTCGGCGGGCGTCTCCGCCTCGACAACCTCGCAGGCGGCCCGCGTCGCGATGGTGGCCATGTTCATCCCCATCGCGTCCTTCGTGTCGTAGGCGAACCGCAGGTACACCGAGTCGCCGACGACGTACGGTTCGACGCCCAGCAGTTCGCCGTGGCCGGTCGTCTCCTCGGCGGCGGCGGCGAGGTCGGCCTCGTGGTCTCGCACCCACTCGACGACCGTCTCGGCCTCGGCCACGCCGGTGACCCGGAACACTGGCGCCCGGGTCATGCCCGACTTCGTGACCCGTGCCGTGGCGCCGCCCGCCGTTCGCAGCGTCGACAGCCCGCGGTTGACCGAGGCCACCAGCGCGCCCTCCGTCGTCGCCAGCGGCAGCCAGTGATTGCCGTCGGCGGCGCCACCGTCGACCGGAACCGGCCCGGCGACGCCCAGGGGCACCTGCGTCGCGCCCAGGGCGTTCTCGACGTTTGCGTCTGCCTCGCTGGCGTCGAAGGCGTACTCGCCGGTCGTCGAGAGGTCGGCGCCGGTCTCGCGTTCGAGCAGGCGACGGCGGGCGGCCGCGGCGGTGTCGTGGTCGGCGTAGTCCTCCAGTTCGTGCAGGCGAAGCTCGCCGTCCCGCACGCGGTCGGCGAGGGTGTCGGGGTCGGTCATGGTCCGCACTCGGCGGTGAGTTCGCAAAGGCGTTTTCGTCTGGGTCTCGGCTTCGGGGTCGGTGAGACGTCACCCCACCGGTCGCGGCGGCGGGTCGTTCCCCGAACGAAGGGGGTTAAGTGACACCGGTGCCAACCGAGGGGTATGAACGAAGACACCGAACTCGAGGACCTGAAGCGTGGGACCGAGATGGTGAAGCGAGGGTTCGCGAGCATGCAGAAGGGCGGGGTAATCATGGACGTCGTGAGCCGAGAGCAGGCTCGCATCGCCGAGGACGCCGGCGCAGTCGCGGTGATGCACCTCGAATCGGTGCCGGCCGACATCCGCAAACGCGGCGGCGTCGCCAGGATGGCCGACCCCGGCAAACTCGAGGAAGTCATCGACGAGGTGTCGATCCCAGTGATGGGCAAGGCTCGCATCGGCCACCGGGCCGAGGCGCAGATTCTGGAGGCTGCCGGCGCCGACATGGTCGACGAGTCCGAGGTGCTGACCCAGGCCGACGACCGCTACCACATCGACAAACGAGAGTTCACCGCGCCGTTCGTCTGTGGTGCGCGCAATCTCGGCGAGGCCCTGCGCCGCATCGACGAGGGCGCGGCGATGATCCGCACGAAGGGCGAGGCCGGCACGGGCGACGTGAACCAGGCCGTCACCCACCAGCGCAACATCCAGCGTGCCATCAGGAAGCTCTCCGGGATGGCCTACGAGGAGCGCGACGAGTGGGCCCGCGAACACGAAGCACCGCGCGAGCTGGTCCACGAGACCGCCGAGCAGGGGCGACTCCCCGTCGTCAACTTCGCCGCCGGTGGCATCGCGACGCCTGCCGACGCCGCGCTGATGATGCAACACGGCTGTGACGGCATCTTCGTCGGGTCGGGCATCTTCGGTGCCGAGAACCCCGAGGCGATGGGCGAGTCCATCGTCGCGGCGGTCAACAACTACGACGACCCCGAGACGCTCAAGGAGATCGCGAAGAGCCCGGGCAAGGGCATGAAGGGCCAGCCCAACGTGGACCTGGACGACGAAGAGAAGCTGCAGGGCCGAGGCGTCTAGTCGCGCGGTCGTCTCCTCGCGGCGGTCAGGTCAGTCCGTCGGTCCAACTTCGCTTCTCGGACGTACGGTCTCGCCAACGACAGCCCAGTCCAACCCGCCCGATCAGACAACCGACTGGAGGGCCAACAGCGCCAGCGCGAAGCCGGCGCCGACGAACACGAGGCCGAACACCGTCGCGAACAGCCCACCGCTGGCCGTCCACTCGCCGCTGTCGATGCTGGCGTCGGCGACGACGAACGGAGCCGACACGTCCTCGCCGTCCCGGAGCGACTGGCGGACGTCGGTTCCCCACTCCGGACTCCCACCGACGATGCCCGTGGCGTAGACGTCGTCGCCCGGTTCCAGGCGCCGCTCGGCGAACCGAATCTCGTGGGCGTCGGCCACACCTTCGTCGTCGAAGACGAACACGTCGTACTCCTGCAGGAACTCCTCGTAGGGGCCCGTGAGCGGGTCGTCTGGCTCGACGAGGTGGTGGTGATCGGCGGTCAGGTCGACGTCGGCGGCTGCCGGGTCCAGGCCGGCGGCGCCGCTGCCGTCGTCGACGTGGAACGGTCGGCTCCGGGACTCGACGTGGCGGTCGTCCCAGCCGTCGCCGCTGGACCGATCGCTGCTGGTGTCGTAGTACTGGACCGCCGCCTGGTAGGCGACGCAGTCGGTGCCGGTGAACGGTGCGGCGACGGTCTCATCGGCTGCCTCGACGGTGCCGGCGACGTACGCGAACTCTCCCTCCGCGTCGGCGGCGATGTCCGCGACGCTGCGCTCGGTCACCGACTCGACCGAGCGGTTGAACCGGAGCTGCTGGACACCACCGTACACGATCACCCCACCGAGCCCGGCCAGGCCGGCACCGGCGAGTGTGACGAGTAACTCGAGGAGCATACGTCCACCACCGACGCGACGTGAAAAGTACGTTCCGGCGTCGACACGGAGCGGGACGCACCCAGAAGACAACCGGCCCGGCGAGGAGACGACGCGACGAGGATCGATCGGCGTTACGCCGGTCGGTTCGGGTTGTAGACGTGAAACAGCGGTTCGAGGTCCTCGCTGGCGCCGTCGACTAGACACTCCTCCAGCACCCGTCGGTGTTGCTCGTCGATGTCGTACTCGGAGTGCTCGAAGGCGTCGAAGACGGTGTCCAGGTCCTCGGCCTCGAGGTAGTAGTACAGCGAGTCGCCGGTCTCGGTGGCGTCGATGAACACCGTCTCCGTCCAGGCACGCTCGTTCTCCAGCGTCTCGATGACCTCCTCATCCCGGCGCTCGAGTTCGGCGAACCACGCCCGCAACTGGTCCGTCTTGCCGGGGCGAATCCGCTGGCGGACGAGTTGCACCTCGGTCATGGTTCGACGGATGCAGGGCAGCGAAAAGGCGCTTGTGGTGTCTGGCGACGATGTGGTGTCGTGGCGTGACACGGCGGGTGCGTGGTCGACGGTCGGCCGCCGTCGGTCACCGGTCGACGACCGCCGCCCCCTCGCCGATGCCGGTCTGGAACGCCCGCGCGGAGACGCCGGCGTCGTCGAACGCCTCGACCATCGCTGCCGCGACGGCCCGGCGGTCGCCGGGGCGACAGGCGGCGACGACCCCCGGCCCGGCGCCGCTGACGGTCACGCCGGTCGCTCCGGCCTCGCGGGCGGCGCCGCTGGCAGCGTCGTAGCCGTCGATCAGCGCGGCCCTGGCGGGCGTGACGGCGGTCTCGCGCATTCCGCGACCCACGAGGACGGGGTCGTCGCGGTACATCCCGGCGACCAGCGTCGCCGCCGAGCCGACCGTCTCGACGGCGATGTCCATCGAGACGCTGTCTGGGACCACCGCGCGGGCGTCGCTGGTCGAGATGGGTGTCTCCGGAAGTGCGACGACCAGGGGGACGTCGGCGTCGACGGCGACGACGCCGTCCTCCCGGACGACCGCGAACCCGCCCAGCAGTGCGGGGGCGACGTTGTCGGCGTGGGCCTGGCCGGCGACCAGGGCCTCGCCCTCGGCGGCGACGGGGATCAGGTCCCGGCGCGTGTGCGGGAGGTCGTACAGTTCCGCCAGCGCGAGAGCGGCGCCGGCGGCGCTGGCCGCCGACGACCCCATGCCGGAGGCGGGGCGGACGCCCTTGTCGATGCGAATCTCGGCGGTGACGCCGAGTTCCCGGGCGACGACGCCGACGACGTTGTCCGCGGGGTCCTCGGGGATGTACTGGGCGCCGCTGCCGGTGACGGTGATCGTGGTGCGGTCGGCGCGGGCGACGCGAACCACGTCGGCCGGCCCCGACAGCGCCGCGCCGAAGGTGTCGAAGCCGCTCCCGAGGTTGGCGGTCGTCGCCGGGGCCCGAACCGCGAGCATGACCCCCCGTTGGCGGGGCCCTCGCAAAACCTTGCTGGTCGGTGGGTCGGTGCGCCACTACGGTCTCGTCTCAGTCGACGATGACCTCGACCGGGTCCTCGTCGGCGGCGGCCTCGTCGGCCTCGCGGTCGCTCTCGGCGCCCCGCTCCTGGTAGACCAGCAGGCCGGCGACCGCCAGGACGATCCACGACCGCCAGTTCGCGAGGTTCAGCGTGTAGCCGATGCCGAACGGCTTCTCGACGAGCATCCCATCGCCGGGCTTCCAGTACGAGGAGAGCATCCGTCGGACGCTCGGTCGCTCGAAGTTGTACGGCACGCCGAACAGTTCGCCGGAGGACGGTTTGTCGGCCATGCGTCGGGGTACGGCCGGTTCGCTCAAAAGGGTACCGTCCGCGCCTGCCGGCCGCCTCGGGGCCGAGCACGGCGGTAGACTTTTGGTACGGTGTCGCATAGCACGGGGTAACGGGAGGGTTCCCCGATGTGCCACCATGAGATAACCGAGACATACTGGACCACGATCAGCGAGGGACGGACCGAGGAAGACCCGGACGCCGAGGAGGAGCCACAGGACTCCGAGGTTCCGGTCACGACGAGCTGACGACCCCGCACTTTTCGACAGGTACAAGCACCCACGCTCGCCAGCCGTTGCCGTGCGATTCGGCGCCGACGAGGCCGGGAAGGGGCCGGCCGTCGGGTCGATGTTCGCCGCGGCGATCGCCGGGCCAGCCGCGGCCATCCCCGACGACGTCGACGACTCGAAACGGCTGAGCGACGCACGCCGCGCCGACCTGGCCCGTGCCATCCGCGGGGCCGAGGAGTTGCAGACTGCCGTCGCCGAAGTACCCGTCGAGCGCATCGACGCCCCCGAGACGGATATGAACACGCTGACCGTCGCCGCGCAGGCCGAGGCGCTGTCGGCGGTGCTTTCCGGCGGCGAGCGCGGGATCGTCGACGCGGGCGACACCGACGAGGGGCGGTTCGCCGACCGGGTGGCCGAGCGACTGCCCGTCGATGTCGCGTTGACCGCCGAACACGGCGCCGACGGTCGGTACCCCCACGTCGCCGCCGCCAGCGTTCTCGCCAAGGAGGCCCGGGAAGACCACGTCGCTGCCCTCGCCGAGCGGTACGGCGAGGTCGGCAGCGGCTACCCCAGCGACCCGACGACGCGGGCGTTCCTCGCCGACTACGTCGATCGCGAGGGCGAGTTACCGGCGTGTGCTCGCGCCTCGTGGGGCACTTGCGAGGACGTGCTTGCCGCCGCCGAGCAGTCCTCGCTGGCGGAGTTTTGATACGGTGTATTCTCACTGTGTACCGGCGAGCGCCGCGACCGGTGACGGCGCTCGCTGGGACTGAGCGAACCGACGGTTCGCGAGGGTCGGGAGCACGCTGCACCGTGCTCCCGGAAGAAGCCGAGAATACACCGTATGAGCCGCGCCGTCGGTGGCCGAGAGACCCCCGAGGATCGCAGGGCGTTCGGAAGGATTTTTGCGTCCAGCGGCCTATCGTCTCGGTATGAGCGACAGCCCAGACGACGAACTCGACGAACTCCGCGAGAAGCGCATGGAGGAGCTCAAGGAGCGCCAGGGGGGCGAACAAGAGGCCCAGGAGGCCGCCCAGCAGCAGGCCGAGGCCCAGAAGAAGGCCATCCTCCGTCAGCACCTCACCGACGAGGCCCGCCAGCGGCTGAACACGGTGAAGATGTCGAAGCCGCAGTTCGGCGAACAGGTCGAGCAGCAGGTCATCGCCATCGCCCGAAGCGGCCGGCTCAACGGCCAGATCGACGACGACAAGATGCGCGATCTGCTGCAGGAACTGAAGCCCGACAAGAAGAGCTTCGACATCAAACGGCGCTGAGATGCGCTGCGGGCTGTGCTACAGCGGCGGGAAGGACTCGACGCTCGCCGCGCTGTTGCTCGACTCCTTCTACGACGTGACCCTCGTGACGGGGCACTTCGGACTCACCGACGACTGGGAGTTCGCCCGCGAGGCCGCCGAACGGGCGGGGTTCGAGTTCCGCCGGATCGAACTCGACGTGGATGTCGCTCACGAGGCCGTCGACCGGATGGTCGCGGACGGCTACCCCCGCGGCGGCATCCAGCGGGTCCACGAGCACGCCCTCGAAGTCGTCGCCGACCTGGAGTTCGACGCCGTCGCCGACGGCACTCGCCGCGACGACCGCGTGCCCTCCGTCTCGCGGGCCGCCGCCCAGAGCCTCGAAGACTGCCACGATGTCGACTACATCTCGCCGCTGGCGGGGTTCGGCCGCGGCGCCGTCGACCGCCTGGTCGACGCGACGCTGGACGTCGAGGTCGGCCCCAGCGAGGAGATTCCCCGGGCGGACTACGAGGCGGAACTCAGGGCGCTGCTCGCCGACCGCGAGGGCGACAGCGCCGTCGCCGAGGTGTTCCCCGACCACGACCAGACCCGGGTTCGGGACGTTCGCTGATCACCCCCGGAACTCGAAGCGCGCCCCGCCCTCGGCGCCGTCGGTGACCGTGACCGCCCAGCCGTGGGCCTCGGCGATGGTTTCGACGATGGCGAGGCCGAGCCCCGACCCCTCCTCGCTGGTGGTGTGGCCTCGCTCGAACACCTCGTCGCGTCGCTCGGCGGGGATGCCGGAGCCGTCGTCGGCGACGTAGAATCCGTCGCTGGCGTCCAGCGCGCCCACCGTGACCGTCAGCGTCGGCCCACCGTCGGTGGTGGTGGGCGCCTCGCCCGCCGCCGGACCGGCGTCCGTGGCGGTGCGCTCGTCGGGGTCCGGGCTGCCGTGCTCCATCGAATTACGGAACAGGTTCTCCAGCAGCTCCCGCAGCCGGCCCTCGTCGGCCTCGACGGTGCGGTCGGTCCGCACCGACAGCGTCGCGTCGCCGGTGTCGACCACCTCCCAGGCGCTCTCGGCGACCGACCCCAGTGAAACGGGCTCGGGGTCGTCGACCACGTCGCCCTGCCGGGCGAGCGACAGCGACTCCTCGATGAGGTCGTCCATCCGTTCGAGCGCCCGCCTGACCCGCAGGAGGTGGTCGGGGTCGCCGGTCTCGAAGGCGCTGGTGAGGTACCCCCGCGCGACCTCCAGGGGGTTGCGGAGGTCGTGGCTGACGACGCTGGCGAACTCCTCCATGCGTTCGCGTTCGCGCTCGGCGGTGCGTGCGGCCTGGCGCTGGCGCACCTCCGCGGCGCCGGCGACGGTGCCGGCGGCGACGCCGACGGTGCCGGCGACCAGCATCAGGAACAGGCGGTCGGCGACGGTGCCGGCGTCGGCGACGACCAGCGGGACCTGGATGCCGGTGATGATCCACGCCGTGAGGAAGCCGCCGAGCCCGTAGGTGACTACGGTGAGTCGGTCGCGGGGGCCGACGCCGTCGGCGATCAGCCAGCGATCGGCGGCGACGACGCCGGCACACGTCGCCAGCGGCAGGGCCGAGACCAGCAGGTCGCGGCGCAGGCCCGCGGGGTCGGCCCACGACCGCAAGACGATCAGGACTCCGAGCAGGGTTCCCAGGCCCGTCAGCGGCGACACCGGGAGGTGCTCGGCGAGGGCGTCGAGCGCGTCGTCCCTCTCGGAGCGCCCCCCTGACATACGTCGACCGTATGGCCCCACGCTCTTAGTTCGGGTGCGTCCCCACACTCGGGGAAGGGACGAAAGAAAGTGTGACGGCCTGCCACGGGAAGGACAGGTTCAAGCGCGCGACCGTCGAACGCCGGCACATGTACGACCGACTGAAGGGGTTCCAGGACCGGTACCCCGGCGAGATGGCCGCGCGACGCGAGGTCGTCGACACCGTCGAGGCGACGGCCGACCGGTACGGCTTCCGGGAGATCGACACGCCGCGGCTGGAGCGGGCGGCAATGTGGACCGACAAGAGCGGCGACGACATCGTGGACGAACTGTACGCCTTCGAGGACAAGGGCGGCCGCCACGTCACGCTGACGCCGGAGCTGACCCCGACCGTCGCGCGGATGGTCGCCGACAAGGGCCAGGAGCTGACCAAGCCGATCAAGTGGCGCTCCACGCGGCCGTTCTGGCGGTACGAGCAGGTCCAGCAGGGCCGGTTCCGGCAGTTCTCCCAGACCAACGTCGACATCTTCGGCTCCAGCGAACCCATCGCCGACGCCGAGATTCTCGCGGTCACCGTCGACGCGCTGACGAACCTCGGGCTCGGTGCAGAAGACTTCGAGATTCGGGTCTCCCACCGCGACATCCTCGGGGCGCTGCTGCGGTCGTTCTCCGCGGATGTCGACGTCGAGGAAGCGATCCGGCAGGTCGACAAGCGCGCGAAAGTTGAGGAGGAGGCGTACCTCCAGGGGCTGGTCGATGCGGGGCTGCACTACGACCAGGCCGAGCAGTTCGACGACCTGCTGGTAGCCGGCGACCTCGACGCGATGGTCGAGACGACCGCCTCCGACGAGCTGGCCGCCGCCGTCGAGAACCTCCGGGCGGTCCTGTCGGCCTGCGAGGACCTCGGCGTCCGGGAGCACCTCGACCTCTCGCTGACGACCGCCCGCGGGCTGGACTACTACACCGGCGTCGTCTTCGAGGCGTTCGACGCCACCGGCGAGGTGTCCCGCGCCATCTTCGGTGGCGGCCGGTACGACGACCTCATCGAGTCGTACGGCGGCCCGCCGACCCCCGCCGTCGGCGTCGCGCCCGGCTATGCCACGCTGTCGCTGCTGTGCCAGCGCGCCGGCGTCTGGCCCGAGGAGTCGATCAGCACCGACTACTACGTGCTGACCGTCGGCGACACGGCGGCGACCGCCGCGCGGGTCGCCCGAGACCTGCGCGAGCGCGGCCACGTCGTCGAGCGGGACCTCGCCGACCGCGGCTTCGGCTCGCAACTGGAGTACGCCGACTCGATCGACGCCGAGACGGTCGTCGTCGTCGGCGAACAGGACCTCGCGAACGACGAGGTCACGGTCAAGGACATGGACACCGGCGACCAGACGACCGCCCCGGTCGACGAGTTCCCCGGCGAGCACGACCGGCCGACCTACGACGACTTCGCAGAGTAGGCGGCGCGGTGTCGCGGCGAACCGACGCCCCTTTGCCCCACCCGTCCCCGCTGTCTCGCATGAGCGTTCGCTTCGTCACGGGTAACGAGGGGAAGGTCCGGGAGGCCCGCGAGTACCTGGGGGACGTCGAGCAGGTCGACTACGACTACACCGAGATTCAGAGCGACGACCTCCGCGATGTCGCGGCCCACGGTGCCCGCGAGGCGTTCGCCGAACTGGGCGGCACGGAGCCGGTGCTGGTCGACGACGCGGGGCTGTTCGTCGAGGCGCTGGGGGGCTTCCCGGGGCCGTACTCGGCGTACGTCGAGGACACCGTCGGCGTCGAGCGCGTCTGGCGACTGGCCGCCGAGGAGGACGACCGCCGGGCGTACTTCCGGACGGTGCTGGCCTACGCCGAGCGCGACGACGACGCAGAGGGTGGCGTCCGCGTCGAGACCTTCGAGGGCCGCGTGCCGGGCACGATCGTCGCGCCGCGGGGCGACGGCGGGTTCGGGTACGACCCGATCTTCGAGCACGACGGGCAGACACTGGCGGAGATGTCCACCGCCGAGAAGAACGCGATCAGCCACCGCGGGCGGGCGCTGTCGAAGTTCGCGGCGTGGCTGGACGACGAGCCCGCACAGACCGAAGGCGCGCGGTGAGATCACCCTCTCCGCTCGTGGGTATCCCCGCTCCGCACGGCGACCGTACTGCACCGTCACCGCAGCGACACCCGGGACTCCTTCGAACCGCGACCACACGGCGACCGCAGCGACATCCATGGCACACTCGAAACCGCTGCCGCACCGCCGCCGCAACCACGTCCTCCCCAGCCGACTCGCTCCCGCTCACGCTCCGCGTTCGCGCTCGCGTCGTCCCTCGCGCGGCGCTCGTTCGCGGTCGCGCAAGCGGAACTGCGCGACCGCTCTCTGGCGCGCGCCACGGAGAAGCGGTATCGAATATTCGTCCTCAGTCCGCGTGCTCGCGGATGGTGTCGTAGGCGGCGGTGACGCGCTTGAACTGCTCTTCGTCGCCGCCGCTGTCTGGGTGGGTCTCCTTGACCTTCTCGCGGTAGGTCGACTGCACCTCCGAGAAGTCGGCGTCGCGGTCGACCCCGAGCGTGTCGTAGGCCTCCGCGAGCGTCGGCCCGTCGTCGGCGTTTGGCGGGCGCCGACGGTCCTCGGGTCCCCCGGCTCGGCGTCTCCCCGTCGCCCCGCCGGGACCGAACGGGCCGCGTCCGCCACGGCTGCCGCGTTCGCGAGCCCGCTCGGCGCGGGCGCTGGCGCCGCCGGTGCGTCGAGCGCCGGCACCGAAGGTGGCTTCGCGCTCGCCGAACCGCTGCTGTCGGGCGCGGTCCCGGAGCCGTTGGCGGAGGCGCCCGCTGGACTGGAGCCACATGAAGTACGCCGTCGCCGCGAACGGGGCGACGATCAGCAGCACGAACAGCTGGCCGGTGGCGACCGCCGCGAGGCCGAGCGTGACCGCGAGGCCGCCGAAGACGATCGCCATCCACAGCAGCAGCGACCGGTGCACACCCGTGCTTGGGGTGGGACCACCGTAAGCCTCTCGCCGCCGGGAAGACTTTTGTCGGCGCCGGACCCAGCGAGCCCGTGACACTCGACTGCGGCACCGCCAGCGCCGCGCCGGGCACCGTCGACCGGGGCTGGCTCGACGCGACCGAACTGCCGACCGGCACCGCCGAACGACTGCCCGTGTTGCTCGTCAACGGCGCGGCCGACGGCCCGACGCTGTGGATCACCGCTGGGGTCCACGGCGACGAGGTGACCGGCCTCGCGGCGGCCCAGGACGCCGTCGACGCGCTGCCGGCCGACCACCTCGCCGGCGCCGTGGTCTGCCTGCCGTCGGTCAACCCCGCGGGCCTCCGGCGCACCGCGCGGCGGTCGTACTACCACGACGACGACCCCAACCGGTCGTTTCCCGACCCGGCCGGCGACCGAACCGAGCCGCCGAACGCCCAGACGCTGGTCGCCCGCCGGCTGTACGACCGCTTCGCCGAGGGCCCGCTCGCCGCCGACGCCCTGCTGGACCTGCACACCGCCGGCGTCGGCGCCGCGCCGTTCGTCATCCGGGACCGGGTGCTGTACGGCGAGCGCCGCGACGAGACCGCCGCGCAGGCGCTTGCGACCGCCACCGAGGCGCTCGTGGAGTCGCTCGGACTGCCCGTCGTCACGGAGTTCCCACCCGAGACCTACGTCGAACGGAACCTCCAGCGGTCGCTGGCCGGCGCGGCGCTGAACGGCGCCGGCGTCCCCGCCTGCACGCTCGAACTCGGCGGCCCCGACGTGGTCGACGAGCGCCGGCGTCGGCTGGGCGTCGCCGCTGTCTGCCGGGCGGCCGTCGAGGCCGGCTGTCTCGACGCGGTCCCGGCGGCCGCGCCGGACGTCACCGCCGAGTCGCCGGTCGACTTCCCGGTGCGCCGGCATCGCGGCCCCCGCGTCGACGAGCCTGGGGTGCTCCGGTCGACGCTGGAGGCCGGCGAGCCGTTCGCCGAGGGCGACGACGCGGCGACAGTCGTATCGCCGACCGGCGAACGACGGGAGACCCTGACGTTCGACCGGGACGGGTACGTCCTCGGCAGAGCGACGGGCGTCGCGGCCTACGAGAACGATCCGGCGTACAGCCTGGCGGTCCGGGACGAGGGTGCGCTCGTCGCGCCACGAGACGCCGACGAGGCCGACGACGACGCCGACGGGTGACGGCGAAGCGATACCCTTAACAACGCGTCCCCGTCTGGTTTCACCTGCGGGACCGTGGGGTAGTGGTATCCTCTGCGCATGGGGTGCGTTGGACCCGTGTTCGAATCACGGCGGTCCCACTTCTCGGAACAACGTGGAGAGACGTGGGACCTCGCGACGTCCTGCGTCGCGGTGGTCCCATCATTCTCGTCGCGAACAAACCGTGAGCGACGAGCCTGTGACGAACGGTGTGATTCGAGCAGGCGAGCACGTCTCACCGAGTTCGAACTCGCCGTGACCTGGCTGGCGCCCTCACTGCCGGCAGTCGTGGACAGCTGGAACTCACCCGGGGCGACAAAAATTGCCAGAAACGCTAAGTAGGGGCCGAGAATTGCGTCGGTATGGCCAACGGCAACGGGGATTCGGGAGAAGCGTGGGGGCGTCGACGGTTTCTACAGACGTTCGGAGCTGTGAGTCTGATCAGTGCTGCTGCCGGCTGTGCTTCGGACGATGGCTCGTCCGACTCGACTCCCACCACCGACCAGACGGAACTCCGGGATTCCGATGGGGACGGGGTCGTGGACAGCGAAGACTACGCGCCGAACGATCCAGCGGTGCAGCGAAAGTCGGACGTCACGGGCGGGACGACGGCCGGTGCAGGACCAACCCGTTCATCGGCCACGTCGACGGCCACTCCGACACGGGCTCCGACCTCTACGCGGACCGCCACTTCCACACCGACGCCGACTCCAACACCAACACCGACACCGACGCCCACCCAAACACCGACGCCGACACCAACCCCGACGCCGACGGCGAGTGGCCCCGCAGAGAGCACGAACGAGATCGTGGTGAACGACGGCCTAGAGACGCGGACGAAACTCGATAGCTATGGGAGTTCCCGCGCGAGCGTCCTGCTCCGGGACTTTCCAGAGAATCCGTTTCAGCCCGGGCGCCTCGCGGTGGAAGCGTACGAATTCCCCGCTGGTCAGTTCGTCGCCGGTGGGTACACAGACACGATCGAGTCGTTCCCCGATCAGGGGAGCGAACGAGTGGTCGACGTCGACATCACGAGAGGATCGATCCCGACGAACACCCGAGTCTTCTACGCCGTCTTCCAGACGGCAGATAAATCCCCAGGGGAACTCCAGTCTGGTGAGGCAACCACACTTTGTCACAGCGATCCGTTCGTATTCGACGGGTCCCAGGTCCGCCGCTCACTTCCAGAGTACTTCCCCACAGATGTTAGCGGGGAAAAATACAGTCGGACCAAGTACGAGGGGTCCTTCGATCTCTCCTTTTCGGGGACGACAGACGGGCGGGAGTGGAGCACGGGCCTGTACGTCTTCACCGATTATTACGCCCAGATGCGCGAACAGCCCCGTGGTCGAGACTACGACGAGTACGTAGCGGTCGCCCAGCAAACGGGAGTCGCCGACACGTTCGGCCAGATTTTCTTCGACGCTGCGACGGAGAACGGCTTCGAGAGCGACCGGATGAAAGCAGAGTTCGTCATCGATCTCATTCAAAATCTCCCCTACGTTACCGACGACGTGAGCCGCGGTTTCGACGAGTATCCGAAGTTCCCCGCGGAAACACTCGTGGACGCGAACGGTGACTGCGAGGACACGTCGATCCTCTTGGCCTCGGTCTTGCAGTCGGAGTCGTTCAACTACGATATGGTTCTACTGAGCCCCCCGGGACACATGGCCTGTGGCATCTACTCCTCCAGTCTTCCAGGGACCTACATCGAGTACGACGGGCGGAAATACTACTACATCGAAACTACCGGCACCGGATGGGGAATTGGTGACCTCCCCGACACGTACTCCGACTCGGAGTTCACCGTGTACCAAGTTTAGGAACGGACGGGGAGAACCTGGGGCACCCGTTCTCCTCCGATTCGTTCGTCTCCACCGAATTCTCCCGCCGGGGTCGACGACGTGTCGGCCATCTCGTGGCGCCGCTGACCGATGGGATCGCTCCGACCCAGCACGTCCCGAGCGACGACCCCGACCATCACCGTTACGCCGGGGAGACCCCAACCACGAGGCATGCAGATCGGACTCGTCTCGGACATCCACGCGAACCTGCCGGCGCTGGAGGGGGTCCTCGACGACATGCCGCCGGTCGACGAGCTGTACTGCGCCGGCGACGTCGTCGGGTACAACCCCTGGCCAGCGGAGTGTCTGGCCCGCGTTCGCGAGGAGTGTTCGGTGATCGTCCAGGGGAACCACGACCGAACCGTCGAGACGCCCCAGCGGTACGCGGCCAACGAGATGGCGATGGCGGGACTGCAACACGCGAAGGCACAGCTCGACGACGAGCAACTGCGGTTTCTCGCCGACCTCCCGCCCCGGACCGAGGTCGCCGACGGCGCGTACCGACTGGTCCACAGCCACCCCGACCCCGACAACCTCGGGGAGTACGTCCGCCCGCGGCAGTTCACGGCGATGCGACCGTACCTCGACGCGCACGACGGCCTGGTGCTGGGCCACACCCACGTCCAGCACGCGACGACCGTCGACGGGCGCCTGGTCGTCAACCCCGGCAGCGTCGGCCAGCCCCGCGACGGCGACCCCGAGGCGGCCTACGCCGTGCTGGACACCGCGGCCAACGAGGTGGACCTGCGCCGGACGCGGTACGACGTCGACCGCGTCATCGAGGCCGTCGAGGCGGCGGGGTTGCCCGAGCGGACCGGCGCGCGGTTGCTGGACGGGTCGTGAGGGGCTGTCGCGCCGGTCCCCCGGTCGGCGCCGTTCGGTTGGCAAGAAAGCATTAGTTAGTAGCGCTAGCAACCCCGTGTCGTGACCGATTCATACAGTTCACACACAGAACTCTCGCGCCGGGAGACGCTCAGAGTCGGCGCGGGTGCGGCGGCGGCCGGCGTCGTCGGCGGGCTCGCGGGCTGTTCGTCGGTTCCGTTCCTTGGCGGCGGCGGCAGCAGCGGCTCGCAGGCGATGCGCGACTGGCTCGTCGACCCCGGAGAACTGGCCGACCGCGACCGGTACGATCCCGTGTACCTCGACTACGGCGCGCTCCTGGACGCCGAGGAGGAACTGTCCGACGGGGCCTTCGAGTTCGCCGAGGACGGGTACGAGACGCGTTACGAGGACGTGGTGGACGTCGACATCGAGGACGCGAACTGGGCGCTGGCGCTCGGGACGGGCCGGTTCCGCGTGCTCAGCGCGAACCACTCGCGGAGTGATGTCGTCGAGCACCTCGAAGACGATCTAGATTTCGACGAGGAGGACGAGCGCGTGAGCGGGTTCTCCGTCCTCCTCGGCCCCGAGGAAACGAGGGGTGTCGCGCTGGACGGCTCCGTGATCCTGATCGTCTCCAGCGTGGGCGATCCCGAGGACGCCCTGGAGGTGCTGATCGAGGCACAGTCTGGCGAGGCGGACCTGTACGCCGAAGAGGACGAGGACGTCGGAGCCGCGCTGGATGCCGTCGACGGCGACCACCTGCTGCTGACCGAGGACGGGCCGACCGACGACGTCGAGGCGCTGGCGGTCGCGGCGACGCTCGACGGAGAGACGACCGAGCGGACGGCGGCGCTGGTGTTCGACGACGAGGACGCCGTCGACGAGGACCTCCTCGACGACATCGAGGAAGACACCGAGTGGGACGAGATGGAGACCAGCACCGACGGCCGGGTCGGGTTCGTCGAGGGCGTGCAGGACACCGACGAGTTCCGCTTCCAGAGCATCACCTACCGCGACGAGCCGTCGGCAATCGCACGGGGGTGGTTCCGGGCGGCAATACAAGACAACAACGACCGGGTCGAACGCCTCACGCACTCGGAGTCGGCCCTGCGGTCGCAACTGGACCTGTTCGTCGACCAGCTTTCCAGCGGGGGGCTCACCATCGAGAACGTGGAGACCGTCGAGACGAACGGCGAGGAGGCCCGTGTCGAGGTGACGCTCACCAACGAGGACGGCCAGACCAACTCGAACGTCGTCGTCCTGCGACTGGAGGACGGCGTCTGGCGGGTGTACGCCTTCGAGAACTGACCCGGAGGGCGTCAGCGACCGGTTGATCCGGGCGCGAACCGTTCACGCCGCGTGAAACCCGCCGAAATCGGCGCCTGAACGCCGGAACGCACCGAACGGTCGCCCCGCGGCGGTGGCCGCTGCCATCCCCGGCGAGGCCGTGTCCGTCGGGCGTTTGCGGGCCGGCAAGGCCCCCTATACGATCGCGCTCCTGGCTGGCTGTCGTCTCAAGCGGGGGCTGGCCGGCGGTAGGGGCGGAAAACCGTCGTCCCCGTTTAAGTGATCTCCCGTCAGGTGTACGTCCGGACGCGAGGGACTCAGGTGTGACAGACGACACAGCGGCCGACTGGGAGGTGCCGACCCGCAGCAGCGTCCTCGTCACCGGCCCGTCCGAAGACACGCTCGACGGCGTCGTCGAGCACCTCGTCGGGACTCGGGCGGGGCCTGCCGGCGGCCTCGTCGTCTCCACCAGGGACGGCACGGTCGACCTCCACGAAGCGCGCCACGAGGCGCTGACGTCGTTCGCCGAGGGCGCGGCCGGTCTCGTCGACTGCACACCTGGGACGTCCACGGGCGTCGATCGGGAACGACTCCGCTGGCGCGTCTCGTCCCCGACGGCGTTCACGAGCATCGGCATGGCCGTCTCGGACGGACTGGCGGCGCTCGCCGAACGCGGCGTCGAGGTGCCCTGGGTGGTGTTCGACACCCTCTCGACGCCGCTGGTCTCGGCGGACGCGACGGACGTGCTCCGGTTCGCGCACGCGGTCCACGCGCAGGTGACCACCCGCGGCGGAGTCGCCGTGTTCCCGGTGTACACCAACGTCACCACCGGGACCGACCTCGAACGGTGCAAGCACCTCGCGAACGTCCAGGTCGACGTCCGCAAGCGCGGCGGACGGCGGCGAGCCCGCGTCCACGGGATCGAGTCGGCGCCAGCGGGGTGGCTCCCGCTGGGGTCGACCGACGCGATCGCCCGCGACGTTGGCGCGCCCGACGTCCGGGCGCCGTGACGCCCTCGTGTCACCGGGTGCCTCGACCGGTTGCCGACGGCGGCCCCCTCCCCCCGGGGCCGCCGCGACGCTTTCCCCCTCTCCCCCGTGCCACCGGTCTTTCACCCCACGACCCGCGAACCGCAACGTACTTCGTTCGAGGGAGGGAACGCCGGAGCATGGCTCCCCACGTCGCCGTCGCCCACTATCCCGAGGGTGCCGGCCACGCGACGCGCATGCTCGCGGTGGCCCGCTCGCTCGAAGCCCACGGGGCAACCGTCGCGGTCGCCGGCGGCGGTCCGGGGGCGGAGTTCGTCGACCTGCACGGCTACGATGGGTACGAACCGGCGACCGTCGACTACATCGACGACTTCCAAGACGGCGGCAACCTCCTCCGGGTGCTGACCAACAGCGTCCCCATCAGCGCCAAGCGGGTGCTCGACTACGTCGGCTGGCTCCGCCGCGAGGACCCGACGGCGCTGGTCACCGACGACATGTTCGCCGCGATGGCCGCGACGCTGACGGGGACGCCGCTGCACGTCCTGACCCACAACGCGCCGGGCTACTACGACGAGCGCGTCGAGGAGTGGTTCACCTGGCTGCTGACGGAGTACCAACTGGCGGCCGGGAGCCAGTTCCTCTACCCCGCGGTGTGGGAGAGCGCGCCCGAGGACCCCGGGGGAATCACGCGGATTCCGCCCGTCGCGCTGGAGGCGCCGCCCGCGGATGCGCCCGTCGCGGCCGACGGCGGCGACCCGCCGGCCGACCCCGGCGTCGTCCTCGTGCCGAGTCACTACTCGCGGGGGTCCGACGACCTCGCCGAGCGGTTGCGGGCCGAGGGCCACCGCGTGACGCTGGTCGGTGACGACGACTGGGAGACGGTGCCCGCTCTCCTGCCGGTCCTGCGACGGGCGGACGCCGTCGTCTGCTCGGGGTACTCGACGGTGATGGAGGCAGCCGTCGCCGGAACGCCCTGCGTCGTCTACCCCTTCACCGACGAGCAGGAGGGCGTCGCTCGCGTGCTCGACCGCGAGGGCGTCCCCGGGTTCGCCGTCGTCGACGACGCCGACGGGGTCGCCACGGCGCTGTCGGACCCGCCCGAGGCCGTCCCGCGGGACAACGGCGCCGACGCCGCTGCCAAGCGGATTCTGGCAGCACACTGACGGCGCCGCCTCCCGTCGCCGGTGCCGAAACGACCTTTCCGGTCGGGCCACGAGAACCGGGCATGGCGACGGTCAGCGCCGGCGCACGCCTGCACGTCGGCTTCGGCAACCTCTCGCTGTCCCACGACCGCCTGTACGGCGGCATCGGCGTCGGCCTCGCGGCGCCGCGGACCGTCGTCGAGGCGCACCCGGCGGAGACCGTGACCGTCACGGGCGCCGCGGACGCCGCGGCGGTGCGGACGTTCGCCGAGCGGAGCGCGGCCCTGCTGGACCTCCCCGGTGCGGCGGTCACCGTCCACGAAGAGTTCCCGCGTCACGTCGGCCTCGGCAGCGGCACGCAGTTGGCGCTGTCGGTGTACGCGGCGGTCGCGCGGGCCCACGACCGGGCGGCCGATGTCCGCGCGGCGGCACCCCACCTCGGTCGAGGTGGGCGCAGCGGCGTCGGCGTCGCGACGTTCGAGGACGGCGGCCTGGTTGTCGACGGCGGCCACCCGACCGAGCGGTTCACCACCGACCGCCCCGAGCGCGGGTCGTGGGCGGTCCCCCCGGTGATCGCTCGCCACGATCTCCCCGCCGACTGGCGGTTCGTGCTCGCGATTCCGGACCTCCCGCGAGGTCGCCACGGCGACGACGAAGACGGGTCGATGCGGTCGGTCGTCACCGACGCCGACCCCGCCGTGGCCGACGATGTGGCCGCGCTGCTCACCCGGCGACTCCTGCCCGGCGTCGCGGCGGCGGACGTCGACGCGGTGGGCGACGCCGTCGAGGCCATCGGCCGGCACAACGGCTCGTGGTACGCCGACGAGCAGGGCGGGGTGTACCGCCCGCCGGTGGGCCGACTCGTCGAGGCGCTGTCGGCGGCGCCGTCGGTGGTCGGCGCCGGCCAGTCCTCGTGGGGCCCGACGACCTACGGCCTGACCGATGCCAACCGCGCCGCGGCGGCCCGCCGAGCCGCCGAGGCGGCGCTGGACGACTGTGGCGTCGACGGGGCGGTGCAGGTCGTCGCGCCAGCGATGTCGGGCGCCCGGTTCGGCGTCGACCCGCCGTAAACTGTAACCGACCGTCCCACCAGTGGTGCGTATGGAGTACCTCTCGACGGGAATCTCTCGGCTCGACACCCTGTTCGGCGGGGGCGTGCCCGCCGGGAGCGTGGTGTTGCTCGCGGGCGAGGCCGGCGCCGGAGCCCGCGAGTTCATGTACACCAGCGCGGCGATGAACGCCCTGTCGACCGCCGATCAGGAGCAGTTCGATCTCTACTACGGCGATCTCCCGGAGGGAGCCCGCCATCCGGACGACGTCCACTACCTCTCATTTACCGCCGACCGTGACGCGCTGGTCCAGGAGATGTCGTTCACGCTGGACGACGAGATCGTCACCAGCGCCATCGAGGACATCTCGTTTGTGGACCTCTCGGACGAGTACTTCCAGCTGAGTCAGGTCCCGACGGAGTGGTACGCCGAACAGACCGCCGACATCAGCAGTCTCGGCGACTCCCACGACCGCCGAGGCGTGCTGGACGCCGCCGGCGACTACCTCACGGACAACGCCGCTGGCAACCTCGTCTGTATCGACTCGGTGACGGACCTCGTCAGCGCCGCCAGCGACGAGATGGAATGGTCGGACATCTCGCTGCTGATGAAGGGGTTGAAGAAGGCCTCGACGCGGTGGCAAGGGATCGTGTTGTTGCTGGCGAACCGCGAGTCGCTGACCGACCGTCAGATGGGGACGCTGATGGAGGCCGCCGACGGGACGCTGGCGTTCGAGTGGGAGTCGGGCGGTTCCGAGCGCGCACGAACCCTGTTCGTGCAGGCGTTTCGCGGCGTGCTCTCGCGACTGGAGGAGGAGAACATCATCAGGTTCGAGACGGAGATCCACGACGGCGGATTCGACATCAGCGACGTTCGGAAGATCAGGTGACACCTCCGGTTCACCTGGAGATTCGGTGACGGAGCGACGAGATGCCTGTCGCTCTGCAACAAGCCTTATGCACGTTCCAGTCGAAGAACGGCCGAATGGCGAGCGAAGAGCACGAGGAGGTCACTGTCTCCGTCACGCTCTCGCGTGACCTCCGAGAGTGGCTCGACGAGCAAGCCGCCGCCCAGGGAGTCGACCGCGAGACGTTGCTCGAGCGACTTCTGGTGGCGCACCGCGAGGTCGCCACCGACGATCCAGACCTCGACACCGTCGGTCGCGAGGACCTGGTCGAGACTCGCGAGGAGTTTCAGGACCTCCTCGAGGACGTCCGCAAGCGGGTGATCCAGGTCAAACGCGAGACCGACGCCAAGACGCCGACCGACGACCACGAGGCGCTGGCGGCGGACGTCGAGGGGGTGGCGGCCGAACTCGACGGCCTCGCCGCCGATGTCGAGCGCCTCTCGGAGAGCGTCGACGCCGTCGAGGCCGACCTCGAATCGGGGTTCGAGAACTTCGAGGACGTTCTGGAGTATCTCACCGACCGAACCGAGACCCTCGGCGACCGCGTGGACACCCTCGCGCGAGCCGTGGTCGACGCCCGGTCGGAGCTGCGCCGACTGGGCGCCGACGCTGCCGCCCGAACCGAGGCCGATCGACTGAAGCTGGCGGCCAGTCAGCACGGCATCACGTCGGCGAACTGTGAGGACTGCGACTCGAGGGTCGACATCGGGCTGCTGACCGAGGCGGAGTGCCCCCACTGCGCGACGGCCTTCGACGGCGTCGAACCGAAAGAGGGCTTCTTCGGGTCTCACACGTTGACGACCGGCGAACCGCCCGCGCTGGAGGGCACCCAGGAGACGAAGCTTGACAGTTCGCTGGACGACCTCGTCGAGTCGGAGTCCCCCGACTCGCCGGAACTCGACGAAGAGGGTAACCACGCGTGACCGACGACGCCGACGCAGACGACGACGCCGACGACCCAGCGGAGGCGGCCGACGACCGGCCACTGGTCGACCCACCAACGGGCGAGCACCGCCCAGATGCCCCGGAACTCGGGGAACACGACGACGCTGGCGACGGCGACGCCGATCACCCGGAACTCCCCGGCGAAACGGAGGACGAGCGGTCGGGACCGCTCGGTGACCTCGCGAACCGCGTCGACGAGCGCCGGCAGACCGAGGCAGACGAGACGTTCGACGACCTGTTCGAGGAGGAAGACGCCGGGGAGGTCGACCGCGAGGCGCTGTGGGAGCAGGTCGACACCGACGATCCGTTCAACGTCGAGGACGAACCCGTCGACGAGCCCGAACGCCGGGTCGTCGAGAAGGACACGTACTGCGAGGGCTGTCGGTTCTTCTCCGAGCCGCCGGACATTGGCTGTACCCACCCCGAGACGGAGATTCTGGAGGTCGTCGACATGGACCACTTCGAGGTGTTCAACTGCCCGGTCGTCCGGGAGAACGAGAACCTCCAGCAGCTCTGAGGCAGACGGAACGAGCGAAAGCGTGAAGACCGGCGACGGCCCACCTCCCACCATGCAGTTTTGCGACGACTGCGGCTCGATGATGAAGTCGGAAGACGGCGAGATGGTCTGTACCGACTGTGGCGCCAGCGAGGACCGCGACGAGGAGCTGGCCGAGCAGTTCGTCTCCACCGAGTCCCAGACGTTCGACGACGTCATCGAGACCGAGGAGGGGCTCAGCTTCGAGGGGAAACCGACCGCCTCGGACGTCGTCTGCGACGAGTGCGGGCACGGCGAGGCCTACTACACGATCAAGCAGACCGCCTCCGCCGACGAGCCGCCGACCCGCTTTTTTAAGTGTACCGAGTGTGGCTACCGCTGGCGGAGTTACAACTGAGACGGCCCGGGTGACTCACGCCACCGTGATCCAGGCGAGGAACACCGCGAGTCCGCCGACGAACACGCTCCCGACGGCGTGCAGCCGCAGGCGGTCCAGCGTGTGGTGGGCGTGCTCGGAGATGTCGGCGACCTCGTACACTTCGCCGCCGACCTCACAGGAGGGGAGAAAGTCCATCGCGACGTGGAGGAACACGCCGGCGGCGAAGCCGAACACGACGGCGCGCAGCTCGGCGCCGGCGGGCAGCTGGACCAGCGCGGCGGGGATGCCGGCCAGCCCGACGCCCGCGGCGGGGAGCAGGAGGACGGAGGGCGGCTTGTCGCCGGTCGCGAGGCGGCGGGCGGCGGCGTAGCCAGCGGGGCCCTTGTGGGAGACGATGGCGAGACCGAGCAGCACGCCCAGCTCGGGCATGTTGCCGTACACGAGGCCGATGATGGCTCCGGCGCTGAGCGCGTGGGCGGACAGTTCCACCGCAGTGTGGTCGAAGGGGAGGTCGGCGTGGGTCAGGCGGTGCCCGATCGAGTGGGCGCCGAAGCCGACGACGACGCCCAGCGCGACGCCGAAGCCGCCGAACCGCGGGTGCAGGCCGATCGCCTGGGGCAGGAGGAAGGCGGCGGCGCTGGCGACCATCGCACCGCTGGCCAGCCCGTAGCCCCACACCAGCGCGGTCGGCTGAGTCCGTGTGGCCGCTCGCGTCCCGAGCGGAATCGCCAGCGCCATCGCGAAGAACGCGACCCACCCGATGCCGACGATCTTCCACAGCCCCGGTCGGCGGGTGATCCCGCCGACGCCCTCTGCGGCGCCGATCCCGAGGGCGCTGGCCGCGACCAACCCGCCCACCGCCGCGATCCCGAGCCGCGAGATCGTCCCCAGATTGTTAATTCTGGATTCGGTATTAACAGTCACTGTTCAACAATACCATCTTGGATGTTAATAAACGTCTCGGTGACCGAGCGGTCACCGGGTCGCGGTCTTCCACTCCCGCAGTCCGAGGACCTCGCCGTCCAGCTCGTCGGCGTCGGCCTCGGTGGCCGCCCAGAGGAACAGTTCGGCGACCTCTTCGGGGTCGCGGCCGCCCGGACCCGAGAGGTCCGTCGCGACTTGCCCGGGGTCGACGCAGCCGACGGGCTGCTCGAGGTCCGCTGCGAACGCTCGGGCGACGCCCTCCGCGCCGGCCTTCGAGGCGCCGTACGACCCGATTCCCGGCATCGCCTGCCGAGCGACCGACCCCGTGGTGACCAGCGCGCGAGCGCCCTCAGCGAGGTGGGGGACTGCCTCGCGGAGCGTCGCGAACACCCCCCGGACGTTCGTCCGGAGGTGGTCGTCGACGGCGGCGTACGACTCCTCGTGAGTGGGGGTGTCGCCTGGGTCGCCGTGGTAGACGCCGGCGTTGGCGACGACGCAGTCGATCCCGTCACCGCCGGCCTTCGCGGCGGTCTCCATCAGCCGTTCGACGTCGAACTCGTCACGGACGTCCGCCCGGAGACCCGTCGCCGCACCCGGCAGTTCGTCGGCGGTCGACTCGACGGCGTCGCCGTCTCGGCCGCAGACGACGACGTGTGATCCGGCCTCGGCGAACGTCTCGGCGACGGCGCGACCGATGCCCCGCGTGGCGCCGGTGACGACGACTGTCGCTCCATTCGTGTCCATGCGAGCGGTTTGGGTCGGTCCGCTCAAGAATGTACGGACGGCGGAACCTCAGCGACCCGCCCAGTACCAGTAGCCGACGACGGCGACCAGCACCGCCGTGCCGCCGGCGAAGAAGAGCACGCCGGGCGGGAGGCCGGCGGCCGCGGCGTCGGCACCCCCGGAAGCGACGGCGTCGGCTGCGGTCGTCGTCGCCTCTGTCGCGGTCTCGTTGTCGATGGCCACGTCGACGTCCGTCGCCTGGTCGGCGTACGTCTCGGTCTCTTCGACCACCGTGGTGTCCTGCTGGATGCTGACGTCCTCCGTCGCCGACGGCTCTGCGGTCGCTCCCCCGCCGTCGGGGGACCCGGTCGTCTCCGGCACGGCGGCGCCACCGTCGCTGCCCCCGGCGTCCGTCGCTGGGGCGCCGCCGTCGGCGGCGTAGTCACCACCAGCACCGCTCTCGCCCCGGCCGCTCAGCGGTGACCCGAGCAGGCCCGTGACCGCCTCCTGGACTGCCAGACTGGCCAGTGCGATCACGGCGACACCGCCCAGCAGTCGCGACAGCGCGGTCCGGAGTCGCGAGGCCTCCTGCTCGTCGTTGGCAAGCACCAGCGCGTTCGACGAGGCCGCGTAGACGCTCATCTCGTTGCCCCGCGAGGAGTACCATGTGTCGGTCACCTCGACGAGGTCGGCCTCCTCCAGGTTCTCGAGATGGTAGCGGACGTTCTGGATGGAACTGTCGATGCGCTCTGCGATGTCCGAGGGCGGCGCCGGCTCCTCGCTGATCGCTCGGTAGATGTCCCGGGCGGTCTCGGAAGACAGCGCGCTGAACACCTCGTCGGTCTCTGCGTCCTCGATGTCGAGCACCCGCGCCCCGGCGTCGGGGCCCTCGGGCTCGGACCGCAACGGGAGGAGCCGTGCCATGTCGTGTGTGTATTCGGTCCCGTACTTGAAGTCCTTGTCCTGGGTGAAAACGCGTTTGTAGCGACGGAACCCGGCGACCCCGTCGGGGTCGATTCGACCCCCATCGACCCGCCGCTGGCGGACCTCTGCCTCGGTGAAACTCGCGTTTCAACCTCGGCCGCCCCTCTCTGGACGGGTGAAACGCGGCTTGCACCTCGGCCGCCGTGCGCGTCGTCGACACGTCGAAGTCAATCCGGGCCGTAGCGGTGACGATGTCCACGCCCGACACGTCGGCGTCACTCGGCGACGAGTGGGACCGGTCGCTCGTCCAGCGGGAGACCGCCCTGGAACTGCCCTTCTTCACCATCGAGGCGGTCAACGCGGTGTTCGACCACGTCGGCACTGCGCCGCTGGCGGCATGTGCCGCGGCCGACATCGCGGTCGCGCCGCGGGCGGCGTTCGTCTCGACGCTGTCGTTCTCGCGGTCGCTCCCGGACCTCGGCGTCGACCCGGCGTCTCCCCGGGTGTTCCGCGTGGGTCGCTCGTACGCCAGGCGAGAGTTCGCCAACAGCGTCCGCGAGGACGGCCTGACCGACGTCTCTCGCACCGACGACACGCCGCTGGAGCGCGCCACCGGTCCCGACGGCCACGCGTTCCGCTACGAGGCCGCCTACCCGTTCGACGCGGACGCGCTGCTGGCCGAGTCCGCCAGCGGCCGGCTGCTGGTCGCGACGGCGGTGTGGGCCGGCATCTGGCCGACCGAGAACAGCTACGCGATGGCCGGGGGCATCTACCCGACGGAGACCTTTCGGACGGCGGTCGAGCGGCAGGCGCCGGGCGGGACGCTCTCGACGGAGCACCGTCTCGATCCGAACCCCGACCGCGACCGCGAGCGGGTGTTCGAGGTGCTGCGGACGGTCGAGACGTGACGCGAGCCGACCGTCCGGGTCAGTCGCCGAACGAGACGCCGGTGATCTCGAAGTGGGCGCCGCCGAAGCGGCCCCTTTTTGGAACCGCGTCGCCACCCACCTCGTATGCAGACCCACATCGTCCCGGTCGGGTTCGACTACGACCGGCTGATCGCGCCGCTGGTGCGGGATCAACTCGACGTCGACCACGTCGTCCTGCTCGAGGGCGCTGTGGGTAGCGCCGCCAACGTGGAGTACTCGCAGAATCTCGCCCGCAAACTCGAGACGGACTTCCAGAACCTGCTGGGGGCTTCCACCGAGCGGTTCGCCGTCGAGGACGTGTACGACTACGACGCCGCCTTCGAGCAGGCGTACGACCTCATCAACGCCGAACTCGACGCCGACAACGAGGTGTGGGTCAACGTCTCGGCGATGCCCCGGACGGTCTCCTTTGCCTTCGCGACCGCGGCCCACTCGATCATGGTCGAGCGACAGGACCAGCGGGAGGCCATCCACACCTACTACACGGTCCCCGAGAAGTACCTGGAGACCGAACTCGCCGAGGAGCTGCGCGCCCACCGGAATCTCCTGGCGGACCTCCTGGGAGACGAGTTCGACTCCGTCGACGACGAGGCGGTTCGCGAGCGGCTCTCGGCGGCGGAGGGCCTGCTCTCGGAGTTCGACGAGCGTGGGACCACGATCGGCGCCAAGGAGGTCGACGGCAGCCACATCGTCGAACTGCCGGTGGCGTCGTTCTCGAACGTCAAGCCGTTCGAGGAACTCATCCTGTTCAAGCTCGGCGAGGAGGGGGAGTTCGACTCCGTGAGCGAGCTCGCCGAGTCGCTGGCGGCGGAGCTCAACGAGGAGTACAGCGACAGCTTCCGCTCGAAGGTGATCTACAACGTCGATCGCCTCGGCCCGGGCGGCAAGGGGTACATCGAACGGGAGGAGTCGGGCAAGTCCCACCGGACGCGACTGTCCCGGATCGGGGAGCTGTGGGTGCGGGCCCACTCCGGCGACGACTGATCGTGTTCGTCGCGAGACACCGTCGCTGGTTCACCCCCCGTCTCGGTGACTCGCGGGTGAGCAGTCACGATGCACACCACGACTGCGGCGCGGCCGCTCGCGCTCGCAACCGTTTTACGTGTGGCTGTGATACCCGCTTCCGAATGCGAGGCGCTCGCAGCCGCGTCCGGGTCTGCCCGCGTGGCGCCGCACGCACGACCGGTCCCGTAGGGGCCCTGTAGCCCCGCCTCACTCCTCCTCGACCCCCGACTCGTCTCGCCTCCGACCGACAGTTCGACCCGCAGTGACGCGACCATGCACCAGCACGCACCGACCCACCGACGCCGACCGACAGCACAGCCCAGTGCGACCGACGACGCGACCACCATACGCGCCCGGCGCCGCGCCGGTGGTCGCCGGTGAGCGACTACGACCCCGAGACCGTCGAGCGCCGCTGGCGCGACCGCTGGGAGGGCTCCGGGGTGTACGACTATCGCGGAGACCCCGACGAGGACCCCGACGCCGTCTTTAGCGTCGACAGCCCGCCGCCGACGACCTCTGGAGAGATTCACTGGGGGAACACCTACGGGTTCGTCCTGATGGACGTCGCCGCGCGGTTCCACCGGATGCGCGGCGACCCCACGTTCTTCCCGTACGGCCACGACGACAACGGCATCGCCTCCGAGCGACTCGCCGAGCGCGAACTCGACGTCGCTCGCGGCGACCTGCCCCGCGAGGAGTTCGCCGCCCGCGTCGACGAGGTGTGTCGGGAGTACGAGTCGCGCTTCCGGGAGTACATGCGCCGGATCGGGCTCTCGGTCGACTGGGACCACACCTACCGAACCATCGACGACGATGTCAAGCGAACCTCCCAGCTGTCGTTCGTTGACCTGTACGAGCAGGGCCGGGAGTACCGCGAGGAGGCCCCGGCGATGTGGTGTCCCGACTGCGAGACGGCCATCTCGCAGGTCGAGCTGGAGGACGAGCAGCGCACGGGCTACTACCACGACATCGTCTTCGAGCTGGCCGACGGCGAGGGCGACCTGGAGATCGCGACGACCAGACCCGAACTGCTGCCAGCCTGCGTCGCCGTGTTCGTCCACCCCGACGACGACCGCGCCGAGGACCTCGCCGGCCGGACCGCCCGCGTCCCGCTGTTCGGCCACGAGGTCCCGGTCCGCGCGGACGATCGGGTCGACCCCGAGGAGGGCAGCGGCGTCGTCATGTGCTGCACGTTCGGCGACACGACGGACATCGAGTGGTACCAGGCCCACGACCTGCCGCTGCGGATCGCCGTCGACGAGTCGGGGACGATGACCGACCGCGCCGGCGAGTACGCGGGCCTGACGACCGCCGAGGCGCGCACGGCCATCGCCGAGGACCTGGCCGAGGCGGGGGCGCTGCTCGATCGACGGGAGATCACCCACACCGTCCAGGTCCACGAGCGCTCCTGCGACGCACCCGTGGAGTTTCTGGTCACCGAGCAGTGGTACGTCGAGTTGTTGGACCACCGCGAGCGCTACCTCGAAGCCGGCGAGGGGTTGAACTGGTTCCCCGAGAAGATGCACACCCGCTACGAGCACTGGGTCGAGGGGCTGGAGTGGGACTGGCTGATCTCCCGTCAGCGCGACGCCGGCATCCCGTTCCCGGTGTGGTACTGCGAAGATTGCGACGAGGTCGTCCTCGCGGCGAAGTCCGCGCTGCCGGTCGATCCACGCCACGACGACCCGCCGGTAGACGTCTGCCCGGCCTGCGGCGGCGACTCGTTCCGCCCGGAGACGGATGTCTTCGACACCTGGGCGACCTCGTCGCTGACGCCGCTGATCAACGCGGGCTGGCACTGGGACGACGACGCCGAGACGTACGCCTTCGAGCGCCCGGAGCTGTACCCGATGACGCTGCGGCCGCAGGGCCACGACATCATCTCCTTCTGGCTGTTCCACACCGTCGTCAAGTGTCTGGAGCACACCGGCGAGGTGCCGTTCGACGAGACGCTGATCAACGGCCACGTCCTCGACGAGAACCGCGAGAAGATGTCCAAGAGCCGCGGCAACGTCGTCTCGCCGACCACCGTGATGGACGAGTTTCCCGTCGACGCCGCGCGGTACTGGACCGCCGGCACCGGCGTCGGCGACGACGTGCCGTTCAAGCGCGACGACGTCGTCGCCGGCCAGCAGCTGCTCCAGAAGGTGTGGAACGCCTCGCGGCTGGTCGACGACCTGGCCCCGGCCGACCCCGACGAGCCCGACCGGCTGGCGCCGATGGACGAGTGGTTGCTGGCGGAACTTGACGCCGTCGTCGCGGCGGTCACCGACCACCTCGAACGGTACGAGCTCGCGAAGGCGCGCAACCGCCTGCGGTCGTTCTTCTGGAACACCTTCTGCGACAACTACCTGGAGATCGCCAAACAGCGGCTGCGCGACCGCGAGGACGCCTCGACGGCGTACGCGCTGCGCGAGACCGACCGCCGGCTGTGCAAGCTGTTCGCGCCGTTCCTGCCACACGTCGCCGAGGAGCTGTGGACCGACGCTTACGTCGACGGCGAGTGGACCGCCGACCGCAGCGTCCACCGCGCCGACTGGCCCGAGCCCGCCGGCTACGAGGCCGACCGCGAAGCCGGGCAGACCGCACTCGACGCCATCGCGGCGTTGCGCAAGTACAAGACCGAGCACGGGATGGCGCTCAACGAGTCGCTCGAACGCGTGCGACTGTACGGCGCCGTCGACGGCTTCGAGGACGCCATCGCCGACGGGATGCACGTCGCGGAGCTGGCCACGCCCGACGAGGCGCCGCCGATCACCGAGCGCGTCGTCGACGTCGATCTCGACTACGCGACGCTCGGGCCGGAGCTGGGCGGGCGCCTGGGCGCCGTCGAGGCCGCCATCGAGAACGGCGAGTACGCCGTCGACGACGGCCACCTCCACGCCGCCGGCGAGACGATCGACCCCGAGCGGTTCGAACTGCGCCGCGAACGCCGACTGGACGACGACGGCGACCTGCTCGATGCCGGCGACGCGTTCCTCGTCGTCGATCCGCCGACGGCCGCGTCGCCCGACGCCCGCTGACCGCGGCGCTCACTCTTCGGCGCCTCCCTCCCTACTTCTCTCCGCGGGTTGCTACGCTCCCCGCTTCGCCTGGAGGCCCCTCGCTGCGGTCTCCGCGGGTCGCTACGCTCCCCGCTCCGACTGGAGGCCCCTCGCTGCGGTCTCCGCGGGTCGCTACGCTCCCCGCTTCGCCTGGAGGCCCCTCGCTGCGGTCTCCGCGGGTCGCTACGCTCCCCGCTTCGCCTGGAGGCCCCTCGCTGCGCTCGGCGCCTCCCTCTCGGCGCCTCCCTCTCGGCGCCTCCCTACTCCACGGCGCCCCTCTCCCGCTTGGCGACGTGGGTCGCCAGGGTCAGGAACGTCGCCGTCACCGTCAGCGCGACCGCACCCGCCGCCGCGAGGTCGTGGGCCGCGATGGTGTGGACGTAGCTGTCGCCGACCAACTCCGCGGGGACGAGCGTGTGGTGCGGCTGGCCGACGACCGGGACGAAGTAGTCGACGATGTCGTTCAGGAGGTACCACCCGACCGCGACGGCGACCGCCCGCACCGGGAAGTCGTAGATGCGATAGAGGACGAACCCCTCGAGCACCATCGCGAGGTGGCTCCAGAACAGGAACTGGTACATCGCCGGGTGGAGGTAGGAGAAGGAGTCGGCGAACACCAGCAGGGTGTAGGGCGTCCAGGCGCCCAGTTTCAGGCAGCCGAAGAAGGCCAGCGCCCCCAGCCACTCGGCGTCGTAGTCCAGCTTCCAGGCGGCGATGGCCAGCGCGATGAACAGCGTCGCGACGGGGCTGTCCGGCACCAGCGGCCACATCACGGTCGGCTCCAGCGCGAGTTGGCGGGTGATCAGCGGCGTGTCGGTCGGCAGCGGCGTCACGCCGTAGTACCAGAAGCCGAACAGCGTCCCCAGGAGGTTGACCGCGACGATGGGCCAGGCCAGCCGCAGGCCGACGTCCTCGACGACTCGCGGGACCGGCTGGACGAACCACGGGAGGTCCGGGCGGTCGGGCAACGACCCGTCGTCGAGCCACCGTCGCAGGCGCCGTGCCGTGCTCATCGGGCGTACCCGCGGCCCGGTCCGGCAAAACGCTCACGGTTGCTCGCGGTCGGGCGCCAGCTTCAAACGCGCGCCGAACCCGTTTCCGACCGTGACCTGGGCGGACCTGTTCGAGCGCGCCGACGCGTACGACATCGACGAGGCGGCGATTGGGGAGCGACTCCGCAAACGTCGCGAGGAGGAGGGTGCGTCGTGAGCGCCGACGACGACGGCCGCATCGCCCGCGTCGTCGCCGACGCCGACGTCCTGGCGGCGGACTTGCTGGTCGGCGGTCCCGCCCGCGAGGCGCTGGACCACGTCCGGCGCCACTCGTGGGTGGACCTGCTGGCCAGCGACCCCTTGCTCGACGACGCGGCGGCGTTGATCGCCGACCTGAGCGACGCCGACCTCGCCGCCGACTGGCGCGAGCGCGTCGCGGCGCTGCGGACGCCCGTCGAGCATCCCGACGGCGACCACCCGGGACTGGCGACGGCGTACCGCGGCGAGGCGGGCCACCTGCTCACCCTCGACGGTGAGTTGCGCTCGGTGGAGACGAACCTCGGGGTGGCGCCGCACCTCGACCTGAGCGTGCGCTCGCCCGACTCGTTCGCGCGCCTGTTCGACCCCGAGCGGGTGTACCCCGCGGTCGAGGGTGGCGCGTATCCGGGCCCAGATCGGGACCCGCGGGAGTGACCGCGAATCCTCATACGGTTGATTCTCGGTTTCTTCCGGGAGCGCGGCGCTGCGCGCTCCCGGGGATTGAGCGAACCGACGGTTCGCGAGGGTCGGGAGCACGCCCCGTCGTGCTCCCGGAACACTGTGAGAATGAACCGTATCACCGGTCGCTGTTGGCCCACCGCGCGAGCCGCCGCTGGAGGAACAGCGGCGTGAGCCGTCCGAGGTAGTACAGCCCTTTCATCGCCAGGCCGGGGATCACGACCCGATCGCCGTCCAGCAGACCCTCGTAGCCCGCCCGAGCGACCGCCTCGGGGGTGTGTGCGAACCGCGAGCCAATCTCGGAGTCGCCCATCCCCGCCCGATCCTGGAACTCGGTGTCGACGGGGCCGGGACACAGCACCGTGACGGTGATGTCCGTCTCGCGCAGTTCCTCGGCGACCCCCTGCGAGAAGTTGTTGACGTAGGCCTTGCTGGCGTAGTACGTCGCCATGTACGGCCCGGGCTGGAATCCGGCCATCGACCCGACGTTCAGCACCCAGCCGCGGCCGCTGGCGACGAAGTCTTCGAGGTACAGCCGCGAGAGGGTCACCGGCGCCACGACGTTGAGCTTCAGCTGGTCGAGTTCGCGCTCGGCGTCGCTGCGGTGGAACGGCCCGTACGTCCCGATGCCGACGTTGTTGACGAGGGTGTCGACGCGCAGGTCGCGATCGTCGAGCGTGTCGTACAGGTTTTCCGCCGCGCCGGGGTCGGCGAGGTCCCGCACGACGACGGTGACGTCGACGCCGAACTCGTCGCGCAGGCGGGTCCCGACCTCCCGCAGTCGCTCCTCGCGGCGGGCAACGAGCACGAGGTCGGTGCCGTGGCGCGCGAACTCCTCGGCCAGCGCCGCGCCGATACCGCCCGAGCCGCCGGTTATCAGCGCCCGTCCGGGCCTGTCGTCCATGGGTCGACCTGTGCCCACCGGGACATATAGTAGTCGTTGAAACTGTTTGCACATCGCTCTCCTGCGAGCGGGTGCGCACTGACTTTCGATGACTACTATAACTGCGGTGGAAGCGAGCGCCACGCGCCGCGACGCCGGAGCGTTCCCGTGGGGTTCCGTGTGGGACGGTACCGTCCGACGCGAAGACTTTTACCACACCGCCTCCCTACCGGCGCACATGAGCGCTGACCGGGCCCCGCTCGAACGGGCCCTGGAACGCGGCGAGCAGGAGGGGGGCAACGTCGAATTCAAGGAACGGCTCACCCGTGGCGTCCACCTGGCCGACGGGCGTATGGAGAGTCTCGCCGCGCAACTGCGCCACCGCGTCCTCTCGGGCGATGGGGAGGCCGTCTACGTCGTCGGGGTCACCGACGACGGTGGCGTCGCCGGTATCGCCCCCGAGGCGTTCTCCGAGACGATGGACGTGCTGAGCCTGCTGGCCGAGGAGGCCGACGCCCACATCGACGACGTGGACACCTGGAGCGCCGGCGACGAGGAGATCGTCGGCGTCGCGACGATCAGGGAGGGCGCCCGCCTGGACACCGACGACCGCCACATCGTGGTCGGCACCGCGGGCCACGTCGACCACGGCAAGTCGACGCTCGTGGGCACGCTGGTCACCGGCGACGCCGACGACGGCGAGGGGTCGACCCGCGGGTTCCTCGACGTCCAGCCCCACGAGGTCGAGCGGGGGCTCTCGGCGGACCTCTCCTACGCCGTCTACGGATTCGACGAGGACGGCGGTCCGATCCGGATGAACAACCCCCACCGGAAATCCGACCGCGCCCGCGTCGTCGACGAGTCCGACCGCCTCGTGAGCTTCGTCGACACCGTGGGTCACGAGCCGTGGCTCCGGACGACCATCCGTGGCCTCGTCGGCCAGAAACTGGACTACGGCCTGCTGACCGTCGCCGCCGACGACGGCCCGACCAAGACGACCCGCGAACACCTCGGCGTGCTGCTGGCGACCGAACTGCCGACCGTCGTCGCCATCACGAAGGCGGACCTCGTCGACGACGAGCGGATCGAGGAGGTGCGCCGGGCCGTCGAGCGACTGCTCCGGGACGTCGACAAGACGCCGCTGCCGATCGAGCGCCACGGCGTCGGCGCCGCCGTCGAGGAGATCGACGACACCGTCGTCCCCGTGGTGACGACCTCCGCGGTCTCAAAGCAGGGCCTGGAGACGCTGGACGCGCTGTTCGAACGACTGCCCAAGACCGCCGGGACCGACGGCGACTTCCGGATGTACATCGACCGCACCTACTCCGTGACCGGCGTCGGCGCGGTCGCATCCGGCACCGTGATGGCCGGCGAGGTCGAGGCCGGCGACGAACTCTTGCTGGGCCCGATGGCCGATGGGTCGTTCCGCGAGGTCGAGGTGCGCTCCATCGAGATGCACTACCACCGCGTCGACCGTGCGAAGGCCGGCCGGATCGTCGGCATCGCGCTGAAGGGCGTCGACGAGGCCGACGTGGAGCGCGGGATGGTGCTGTTGCCCCGGAGCGCCGACCCCTCGCCGACCCGCGCCTTCGAGGCCGAGGTGATGGTGCTGAACCACCCCACCAAGATCGGGGACGGCTACGAACCGGTCGTCCACCTGGAGACCGTCAGCGAGGCCGCCTCCTTTCACCCCGAGGGCGGCCACCTGCTCCCGGGCGACACCGGGCGCGCGACGGTCCGGTTCAAGTTCAGCCCCTACCTCGTCGAGGAGGGCCAGCGGTTCGTGTTCCGCGAGGGCCGCTCGAAGGGCGTCGGGACGGTGCTCTCGACCGACGCAGACGACCCCGTCGAGGAGAACTGAACGGGCTCGCGACGGGCGGTGTTCAGATAATACGAACGTGCCCGGGACAAATTGATTCAAACCAAGCCGAGATTGAGAGCTTGGAAAGAGGCAAGCAAGATTTGGAGCGGCAGAAAAAACGCCTGAATCCGGGAGACTTGATAACCACGCTATTCGCAAACGCGGCGACCATTTTCCTCTCTGTTGTCATCTCCATGGTCGGCTTCCTAGCAACAGAAACAGAACTACTATCACTGTACCTCAATGGTTGTCGCATACCGCGGTCAACGTCTTCCTCTCATGGCTGCTCGGCCTGATCATCGTCTTCATAGCGATCTATCTAGGACTCAATGGAGACGGTGAAGACTCCAGCAGTTAGGAATCCTCACTCTCAAGAGCCGACGTAATATCCTGAATCTGATTCGCTATCTCATCCAGTCTATCCCGAACCCGCTTGATCTTATTCTGCTCACGCTCTTTTCTACGCCGCTCCCGCCTTGGCTCCTTGAACGGATCATTGTCGAGAGAAGCCACCGCCACAGAAATAGGAGCAGATGTATCCTCCAATGTCTCCACCAGTGCATCCATCTCAATCAACGCCGCTGTTGGAGCACCTGAAGACTCACTCCGCTCACGCAGATTCTGTAGACGAGTGGAGAACTTCCCGATGAAATCATAGAACTTGTCACGTTCCTCCGACTCCTCCAAATCCAGGTTATTGACCCTCTTTACGAAGACTTCTATCTCGGAGTAGAACTCGGATAACCACTTATCGTAATCCGACTGGTTCTCAACCTTAATCTCCTTCTCACGTTTCTTCCCGGCTAAGACTGTATCGACAAGAGATTTCCACGACATCTGTTACCCTTTGTCGGGTGTCCCTCGGATTAAATCTCTGTCCCTGTCACGTTCACGCCCTTCTCTTGAAAGTGCTGCATCTGCCTCTGGATCAGTCGGTGTTCAGATAAGCAACGGTTGCCTGCACGACCAACCGCGAGGGTGGAACTGGAAGGGGCCGAATGAGAGGGGCCTTCCGAAGCTGTTGCGTCCTCGCTGTCTCAGGTGACGTTCTTATCTGAACAGTATCTTCGACGGCCGCCGGAGTTTTTGTCGCTGGCGTCCGTGAGACGTGGTATGCGAGCGCTCGGGCTGTGGCTGCGGTCGCTGCTGGCCGCGAGCGTCCTCTGTGCCATCTACCTCGGGCTGGTCGTGCTCGCGTACAGCCTCGTTGCCGCGGTCCGGGTGGCGGCGGTGCTGGGCGACGCCGGCGCGTTCGCGACGGTGGTCGCCGTGACGCTCGCGGCGATGCTCGTCCAGTACCGCCTCGGGGTTCGCCGCACCGCCGCGCAACTCGACGCCCGGCCGCTGCCGGCGTCGGCCTGCCCGGAACTGCACGAGACGACGACCGAACTCAGCGACGCGGTCGGCGTCTCCCGGCCGACCCTGTACGTCGCCGAGATGGACGAGCCGAACGCCCTGGCGCTCGGGGGGCTGCGGGGCGGCAAGGTGTTCCTCAGCGAGCGGTTGCTCTCGCGACTGGACGCCGACGAGCGGGCGGCCATCGTCGCCCACGAGCTCGTCCACCTCAAGTACCGGGACACGGTCGTCCAGTCGCTCGCCCACACGCTCGTCCGGACCGTCGGCGCGCTGACGTGGGTGCTGTTCGCGCTGCTGAGCGGGTTCGCCTGGGCGGTCGGGAAGCTGGTCGGCGCCGAGCGCAACGTCCCCGGACGCGACCGGCGGGTCGACTACCGGCAGACCGCCGTCGCCGCCGCCACGATGCTGATGGTCGTGCTCACGGTGCTGACGCGGGCGCTGTCCCGCCAGCGCGAGCACCTCGCCGACGAGCGGGCCGCCGCGGCGACCGGCGACCCGGCGGCGCTGGCGTCGGCGCTGCGGACCGTCGCCGACGCGTCGAGTGGGGCAAGCGGCTCGGCCGACGAGGCTGCGCCCCCGTCGCTGTACGTCGTCGGTGTCGCCGACGCGGTGCTCGGGCCGCTGTTCGACACGCATCCGCCCGTCGAGCGCCGGGTGCGCCGACTGCTGGCCGCGGCCGGCGACGACCGGGAGACCGTCGCGGTCGCCGAGGCGGAGTGATCGACAAGGGATTTCAGGCCCCTCGCCGTACGGCCGGGTATGGCGCGGCGACGCGGCGACCCGGGCCCAGCCGGTGGGGCGCTCGTCACGGCGCTGGTTCTGGGGTTGGCGATGGCGGTCCTCGCGAGCCTCGTCACCGCGGTACTGGCGGCGCTGCCGTGGCTCGATCCCGGACTCGCGACCCTGCTCGCGTACGTCCTCGTGCTGACGGTCGGCCTCGGCTACGCCACCTACCGGATCGGAACCCGGCGACTGCTGACGGGGCTGAACCCTCGGCGGCTCTCCCGGGCGCAGTATCCGGAGGTTCACCGCCGGTTCGACCGCCTCGCCGACGAACTCGGCGTTGTCGAGCCACGGCTCCTCGTCGCTGACGTGGGTGCACCCAACGCGCTGTCCTTTGGCGGTCGGCGCGGCGGCTACGTCGTCGTCGACCCGCGACTGCTGGGGCTGCTGACCCACGACGAACTGGAGGGGGTCCTGGCCCACGAACTCGCCCACCTGCGCTCGCGAGACAGCGTCGTTCAGTCGGTGGCCTACAGCCTCGTCCGCACCGTCGGCACCGCGGTGTCGCTGGTGGTGCTGCCGGTCGTCGGCGCCGCCATCGTCCTCCGGCGAGCCTGGAACGCCCTGCTCGGGCGCCCGACTCAGTCTCTGGGGCAGGACCTCGCGGCGGTCCGCTACCGGACGCTGCAGGCGACGGTCGTGGTCCTGCTCCTGCTGACGGCGGTCACGCGGGCGTTCTCCCGGCGTCGGGAGTACCGCGCCGACGACCGGGCCGCCGCGGCGACCGGCCAGCCCCTCGCGCTGGCGCGGGCCCTGCGGAAGATCGACCGCGCGGCGACCGCCCGGGAGGACCTGCTCGGCCAACTGACGATTAGCGGCGACGAGGACGGCACGCTGACACGACTGCTCGCGACGCACCCCCCGATGGACGACCGGATCGAACGCCTGCGCGAGCGGGCCGACCGGGAGGAGGGGGCGGTCACGGTGCCGGTCCGCTGATCAGCGCCACGGCGGGTCCAGCAGGTCCCGCAGCGACGCCAGGCGGTGGTCCGGGGTCGGGTCGGGGTTGGCCGCGTCGTCGCCAGCGAGCCAGGCGCTCTCGACGCCGGCGGCGTGGGCGCCCGCCACGTCGCTACGCAGGGAGTTGCCGACGTGGACCGCTCGCTCGGGGGCGACGCCGAGGTCGTCCAGCGCGGCGTGAAACGGCTCAGGGGCGGGTTTCCCCGGCGCGTCGTAGCCGGCGTACACGACGGTCTCGAAGCGGTCGGCCAGTCCGATCCCCGCCAGCTTCTGGCGCTGCATCTCGGGGCTGCCGTTGGTGACCAGCCCGAGGCGGTGGTCGGCGGCAAGGTGGTCGACGGCGTCACGAGCGCCGGGCACGGGGTCGACGTTGCCGTGGTCGCGCTCGTCGGCGAACGCCGCCTCGACCGCCCGGCCCACCTCGGGATCGTGGCCGGCGTCCTCGGCGAGGGCGACGAAACACGCCCGCCGGAGGTCGCGGATGCCCTCGGTCTCGTCGACGAACTCGGGGTAGCGCTCGTGATACTGCTCGACCGTGAACAGTGGTTCGACGCCGACCCGCTCGAACGCGACCGACAGCAGTTCGGCGCCGCCCCGCCGGTACGTACAGAGCGTGTCGTCGAGGTCGAACAGCACGGCGTGGTCGTCGGTCACGTCTCCCCCGTGGGCGCTCGATCGCCCTCAATCGCACGGTAGCGCTCGCCCTCGCCGTCGGCGCGCTCGGCCAGGCCCAACAGCACCGTCCACTCCAGCAGCCGCCACACGCGCTCGGTCCAGTCTGCGCGCCAGTCGTCGTACCGGCTGCGCTCCCACCGCGGGACCACGTCCTCGATGTCGTCGAGGACCGCTGCGGGGGCGAGCGGTTCGTCGGCCTCGGCCAGGGCCGCGAGCACCTCGCGGGCGGCGAACACCCCCGTCAGGAACCGCTCGGGCAGGGCGTCGCGAGGAACGTCCTCGCGGGTGCGGGCGAAGCCGCTCTCGTGTTCGGCGGCCAGGTCCAGCGCCTGGCAGAACGTGATCCAGGTGCGGGCCTCGTCGCGGGCCTCGACGTGGGTCCGCTGGAGCACGCGGGCACAGCAGTCGTCTTCGCTGCTGGGCACCAGCGGCAGCGCCGACCGCACCTCGTCGACCGCGTCGAGCGAGCCGGGTGGTTCGGGGACGGGCTTCAGCCGCATCGCTACACGCCGAACGAGGCCGCCAGGGTCGCCTCGTCGACGTCGCCGGCGACGTGGCTCTCGCCGCCGACCACGTCGACGACCACCTCGGCGGGCGCGTGGACCGACCGGGCGACCTCGGCGTGGTCCCAGTCGGCCTCGTCGAACACGTCGACCAGCGGGCGACCGTGGTCTTCGCTGGCGGTCGAGGCCAGGTCGTCGAAGCGATCGAACGGGTCGGTCACCTGGAGGTGTGCCCGGCCGCCGTACGCGACGGCGTCGGCGGCCCGGGCCATCGCGGTCGGTTCGGTGGCGGCGACCGGCGGCACCGGCGCGGCGCCGTGGGCGGTCAGCACGTCCGCGGGGTCGTACCCCAGTTCCGACAGTCGGTAGGTCGCCAGTTCCGCGGTGCGGGCCGCCGCGGAGACGCTCCCAGCGATGCTGGCGGTCGGGTACGCCACCAGAAAGAGGCTCGACGGTTCGACGTCGGCCATCTCGGCGACGCGCTCGGCGACGGCCTCGCCGGGCAACTCCGCGCACTCGACGGTCAACACGGCCATATCGAAGGCGTCGTGGTAGCCCACCCGTCGGAACACGTCCTCCTCACCGATCAGCGCCCGCGCGGGGCCCGAGCCGAGCCCCTCGAAGCCGTCGACGGCCAGTTCCATCCCGGCCTTCTGGGAGCACAGGCAGGCGACGCCGGGCTGGTCGGTCGTCACCTCGATTTCGGTGCGGGGCGTGCCCCCGACCTGGCCCAGCGAGCGGGTCACGCCGGCCAGCCCCGCGGTCTGAATCTCCGCGAGCAGCGTTCCGGCGTCGAGCCCGCCCGGAAACTCCACGCCGAAGTCCAGCACCGTCGTCCCGACGTCGAGCTCGTGGGCCCCGATCCCCAGCTGCTCGGGGAACTCCAGGGCCTCGTCGACGAGTTCGATCGCGTTGCGATTGAGACTCTCCATACCTACGGCTCCGTGCGGCACCACCGAAAAAGGCCCGTCTCGGCGGCGGGGCTCGGATACGCGACGGTTGCCTGCACCATCCACCGCGGGCGGGACTGGAAGGGGCCGAGGGGTTGGCGGCTCCGACGAAGTAAGGACCGTAGGCGTGAGCGCAGCGAGCGCCGAGGACCACAGCGAGTCAGAGCCGCCAAGCCCGAGGGGGCTTCCGAGGTGGTCACGCCGCAAGTCCCGTTGTACCCCGCCTCGTCCGACCAATTCAGTCAGTCCGGGTCGGCGCGGCGCTTCCAGGCCCGTTCCTGGCGGCGCTCGGCGGGGTGACGCTGCCCGTCGGCCAGCTGGTCTCGGGCCGCGTGCTCGAAGCCGCGCACCTCGGCGAGCACGCCCGTCTGGAACTCCTCGACGAGGTCGTACGACCAGCGGTCGCCGTCGACGACCCCCGCCGGAAGGAGGTCGTCGCGCAGTTCGTCCGCCAGTTCCGTCTCGCCGCAGGCCCGGAGGAGGCGCTCGGCCTCCGCGAGGTGGTCCATCGCGTGGCCCGTGGCGTGGTGGAACTCCAGGAGGTGCCCCTGGGCGCGCTGGAGCCACTCCAGGCCGAGTTCCACCTCGTGGCAGGCGGTCACGGTCAGGTCCTCCGGGTCGCCGTCGGTGCTCCGATTTTCGTGTCCCATGTTGGCACGTAACATGCGGCGGAATAAATTGCTGTCGCCGCCGGGAGATACGAGTCGGGGGTAGCACGAGCCCTCGTGGGTAGCGTGAAGTGAACGCCCCGCGAAGCGGCCACATGGACCACGAGATCAGACACCGGCCGTCGTTCGCGCTGGTGGACGTGAATCTGGAGCGAGGGGAGTCGATCACCGCCGAGGCCGGCGCGATGGTCGCGCACACCGACGGCATCGAGATCGACACCGGGACGGGGAAGGAGGGGTTCCTCAAGAAGCTCAAGCGGTCGACGTTCGGCGGCGAGAAGCTGTTTCGCAACACGTTCTCGGCGCCCGACACCGACGGCACGGTGACGTTCGCGCCGCCGCTGCCCGGCGATGTCGTCCAGCATCAACTGCGCGACCAGACGGTGTTCGTCAGCTCCGGCGGCTACCTCGCCGGCGACGACGCCTTAGACGTCGACACGAAGTGGGGCGGGGGCAAGTCGTTCCTCGGCGGCGAGGGCTTCTTTCTGCTGAAAATCTCCGGGAGCGGCCCGCTGTTCACGACCAGTTACGGCGCCGTCGAGCCAGTCGATCTGAGCAGCGGCCAGCGCCACACCGTCGACACCGGCCACGTCGTCGCCTTCGAGCAGTCGGTGTCGTGGTCGGTGCGCCGGGTCGGCGGACTGAAGTCGACGCTGTTCAGCGGCGAGGGGCTGGTCTGTGACTTCGAGGGGCCTGGAACCGTGTGGCTCCAGAGTCGCAGCCAGGACGCCTTCGTCTCCTGGCTGGTGCCGAAGCTGCCGGTCAGAGAGGGGTCGGGTGGCAACGTCCAGTTCGACCTCGGGAGCGCCGGCAACCTGGGCGGGTTCGGCGGCAGGGGTGGCAAGGGCGGTCGCTGAGCGGGGTCGCCACCGGTTCCACCCGTAGCGTCACCGTGGCGTTTATTTGCAACGGAGTGTTCTCCGGGAACATGCGCCGAAGATCCCTGCTTCGCGCCGGCGCGGCGTCGCTAGCCCTCCCCGTCGTGGGTCAGGCCGCCGCCAGCCCTCCGACCGACGCACAGTACCAACCCATCGGTAGTCTCGACTTCGACGACGCCCGCGAGGTCGTCGTCGACGACGCCGGCGAGGTCGCCTACGTCGCCGCGGCGACCCACGTCACCGCGGTCGACCTCAGCGACCCCGCCAACCCGGCGAAACTCTCCGAGGTCGAGATCGGCGCCGACCACCCCGACGGCCCGCTTGGCGGCGTCCAGGACGCGAAGGTCGACGGCGACCGCCTGGTCGCCGCCGGTCCGCCCAGTCCCGGCCGTGGTCTGTGGGGCTTCGGGCTTGTCGACGTCTCCGACCCGGCGAACATGACCGAAGTGTCGTTCGTCGAGACCTCCACGCACGCCAACCACAACTGCGCGATCGAGGGAGACACCGTCTACCTCACCGGCACCAACGGGAACGCCGGGGGGGACGAGGAACTGCGCATCTACGACGTCGCCGACGACGACCCCGAGGAGGTGGCGACGTGGTATCCCGGCGACCACGACGCCGCCTGGGACGACGTGCTGGTGTTCCTCCGGAACCTCCACGACGTGTTCGTCCAAGACGGCGTCGCGTACCTGCCCTACTGGGACTCGGGGACGTTCATGGTCGACGTCTCCGACCCGGCCAACCCGGAGTACATCAACCGAATCGGCGACTACACCCTCGACGAACTGCAGGATATCGGGCGGGGGGAGCTCCAGCAGGAGTTCATCGAACCGCCGGGCAACGCCCACTACGTGACGGTCAACGAGGACGCGACGATCCTGGGCGAGGGCGGCGAGTCCTGGGACGCCCAGCAGGGTGACGACGCGGGCGGCCCCTCGCCGATCACGCTGTACGACATCTCCGACCCCGCCACTCCCGAGGAGCTGGCGACCGTCGAGACCGAGGAGACCGGCGACAACACCCGCAGCGGCTGGTACTCCACCTCGCACAACTTCGAGATTCACGGCGGGAAGCTGTACTCCTCGTGGTACAACGCCGGCGTGAAGATTCACGACATCTCCGACCCCGCGAACCCCGAACAGATCGCGTGGTACGCCGACCCCGACTCGAAGGCGTTCTGGACCGCGCAGGTCGGCGTCCCCGACGACTTTTTCGTCGCAACGACGTACCGCGCCGTGCCCCGTGGGAGCGACACGGCGCTGTACACCTTCCCCGACGAGCCCGGGCAGATGGACGCTGCGCCGTCGTTCCCGGCGCTCGACGAGTCGGACGGCGGGGACACCACGACCCCCGGCGGAAGCGGGACCACCGCGGGGGACGACGGCACCGAGACGGAGGCGATGGACGGCGGTGGTGACGACGGCACCACCGAAGCCGACGGCGACGGCGGCTCGCCCGGTCTGGGCGTCGTGAGCGCGCTGGCGGGGCTGGGTGTCGGCGCCTGGCGACTCCGCGAGCGCCGCGCCGACGAGTAGACCCCAACACATTCCTCTCTCGGCCACCTACCCCGGGGCGATGAGCACGGACGGCGACGAGACACTCCAGAAACGCGTCGAGCGGTGGATGGCCCGCGAGATGCCGATCATCCAGATGCACGGCGGCACCAGCGCCGTCCGAGTCGCCGACCCCGACACCGGCGAGGTCGTCATCGAACTCGGCGGCGGCTGTCGTGGCTGCGGCGTCGCCGACGTGACGACGGGCAACATCACCGCGGAACTCCTCCAGTGGGAGGACGTCGAGGACGTCACCGTCCGGGTGCCCGACGCCGAGGACGCCCTCGGCGCGCCCGAAGGCGGCGGGTCGATCATGGGCGTCGAGCGCAACGAAGGGGGCCGTGGCCCCCACGGCTGATCGGCAGGCATTTCGGCGCAGGGCCGTCCGTTCGGGTATGGAGCCGATTCGCGTCGTGTGGGGAACCGCCACGGGGCCGACGGAGATGGCCAGTTACGACGCCGCGCTGTCCGCGGCAGGCGTCGGCGACTACAACCTCGTCGCGGTGTCCTCGGTGATCCCGTCCGAGGCGACCGTCGCGACGGTCGGCGAGGCGCCGGACCTGGGGCCGGTCGGCGGTCGGCTGACCGTCGTCGAGGCCGCGACGACGAGTCGCGACCATGCCAGCGCCGCGCTGGCGTGGGCCCAGAGCCCCGAAGGCGGGCTGTTCTACGAGGCGGCGGGGGCGGCGCCGCCGGCGGCAGTCCGCGAGGAGACCGAGAGGGGGCTAGCGGCGGGGCGGTCGCTCCGAGAGTGGGCGTTCGACGAGCCCGAGGCGCAGACTGCATCGGTCCAGAGCGACGACGACGAGTTCGCCAGCGCGGTCGTGCTCGCGGTGTACGGCGAGGCCGAGTCGCTGCTGTGACCGCCGACGCGGAACGCTCAAGCCCCTCGGGGGCCGGGGTGGAACCATGCGAACAGTCGCGTTCGACGGTCGGACCGGCGCGAGCGGCGACATGGTGCTCGGTGCGTTGCTGTCCGCCGGTGCCGACCGCTCGGTGCTGGCGCCCGTCGCGGACGCGCTGCCGGTCGCCTACGACGTCGAGACGGTCGACCGCAACGGCGTCGCCGCGACGGCGGTGACGGTCCGGTCGACCGACGACGAGGGGACGCCCGCCGACGGGGCGGCCGGTGCCCACGAGCACGACGACGGACACTCCCACGGCGACGGCCACGAGCACCCGCCGGCGGAGGGCCACGGCCCCCACCGGAGCCACGAGGCGGTCCGCGAGTTGATCGCCGACCTGCCCATCCCCGACGGCGTGCGCGAGGACGCGCTGGCGACCTACGAACTCCTCGCGGCGGCGGAGGCGGCGGTCCACGACGAGGACCCCGAGACCGTCGACTTCCACGAGGTCGGCGCCGACGACGCCATCGCGGACGTCGTGGGGGCGGCGCTGCTGCTCGACGACCTCGACGCCGAGCGCGTGGTGACGACGCCGCTCGCGGCGGGGGGTGGCGAGGCGACGTTCAGCCACGGCACCTACCCCGTGCCGACGCCGGCCGTCCTGGAACTGGCCGAACGCGCCGACTGGACGCTCCGGGGCGGCCCGGTCGAGACCGAACTGCTGACCCCGACGGGGGCCGCTATCCTGGCCCACCACGCCGACGGCGTCGAGCGGCTGCCGGCCCTCGGACTCGACGCGAACGGGGCCGGGGCCGGATCGAAGACTCTCCCGGATCGACCGAACGTCCTGCGTGCGCTGGTCGGCGAGCACGAGGGCCGCCTGCGGCGCGAGGAGATCGCCGTCCTGGAGACCCATCTCGACGACGCGACGCCGGAGACGCTGGGGGACCTCCAGCGGTCGCTGTCGGCGGTCGGCGCCCGCGACGTGTCGGTGACGCCGCTGACGATGAAGAAGTCCCGCCCCGGGCACCTCGTCCGGGTGGTCGTCCGCCCGGAAGACGCCCGCCGGGTCGCGCGGCGTCTCGCCGAGGAGACCGGGACGCTGGGCGTCCGGGAGGCCGGCGCCAGCCACCGCTACGTCGCCGACCGCCGCGTCGAGACCGTCGCGGTCACGGTCGACGGGGCCGACCACGACGTCGACGTGAAGGTGGCGACCGACGACGCCGGGACGGTGCTCGACGTCAGCGCCGAGCACGACGACGCCGCGGCGGTCGCCGCCGAAACTGGGCGGCCGACTCGCGAGGTCGCTCGGCTCGCGGAGGCGGCGTTCCGCGACGGGGAGTGATCGCGCCGGACCGGGGCCGGTCAGCCGACGCCACCGTCGTCGCTCTCGCCGTCACCGTCGCTCTCCTCCCCATCGCCGCGGTGTTCGGCCAGTGCCTCGTCCAGCGTGAGGTCGCCGGCGGCGACCTTCCGGGCCAGGCGCTCGTCGATGGCGCGGTTGTCCGGGGCTCGCTCTCGCGAGCGCCGCTTGATCACCGACAGTTCGCCGGCGGTCGGGTCGACCTCGCGGCGGTCGACGAGTTCGCCCTCCCGCCGGGCGATGTTCACCGCCGCGAGGACGTCCGCCATCCCCCGGGCGCCGGTCCCGAGGTGTGGCGTCGTCCCGCTCTCGTCGACGAGTTCGACCGCCACGTCGTCCAGCTCGTTCACGAGCCGTGACCCCTGGACGCGGGCGCCGTCACCGATCCGGACCAGCGGGTCCGGGGCGTCGGCGACCTCCTCGCGAATCAGCTCGGCGGCCTCCGACAGCGGCACCTGGAACGCCGCGGTGACGGTGTCGCCGTCGAGCACCGCCACGCCGGGCTGGACACCCGGATCGACGCCGACGACGGTTCGCCCCGCGTCCGCCCGCAGGCGAGCGAGCGCGGCGGTGACGGCCTCTCTGGGGGCGTCCGGGTCGGCTTCGACCTGCTGGCCGCCGGCCGCCGGTTCGCCCGCGGCGGTGATCACGACCTCCGTGCTGTCGGGCAGCTCGGCGCCGACCTCCGCCGTCGTGAACGTGGTGCCACGGTCCCGCAGCTCGTTGACCACGCCGTGGTACACCTCGAAGTCGTCCGTGGCGACGACGATCACCCCCGACCGTTCGCGCCCGGCGGGCAAAAGTTCGACGCGTCGCTCGGCGTCGCGGCGGTCGCGGCGAGAAGGGGCCGCCTACCTCGACAGCAGCGTCACGCGTGCCGGCGAGACGACCCGGAGACGGGCGTCGTCGCTCTGGCCGGCGCCGCCCTGGTCGCCGCCACCGCCGCGGTCGTCGCCAGCGTCGTCCTGGCCGCCGGTCTCGTTGCCGTCGGGCGGGCCGGCGTCGGTGCCGTTGTCCGGCGGGGCGCTCTCGTTACCCGAGGGCGGTCCACGATCCGTGTCGTTGCCAGGCGGTCCCGCGTCGTCGGGCGGCCCGGGATCGGTGTCGTTGCCGGGTGGGCCGCGGTCGTCGGGCGGCCCGGCACCCGGCGGCGGGCCGGGGGTCACGCCCGAGAGGTTCCGCGCGATGCGGGCGATCTCGGGACCGCTGAGGTTCCCGGTCGCGTTGTGGAGCCGGTCGAGCTGGGCGGTGTCGACCCCGGTGGCGCGGGCCTTGCGCTCGGTGTCGTTGATCGCCGCCTCGAGCTCGTGGATGCGCGTGACGAGGCTGCTCATCCGGGTCTGGTAGGCGACCTCGCTCATGTTGCCCTCACGCTCCTGCAGGTGCTGTTTCTCGGCGCGCAGCTCCGCGAGTCGCGCCTCCAGCTGTTCGGTCCGGGTTCGCACGGCGTCGTCGCGTTCGCTCTCGTTGGTGTCGTTGTACGCGGCGTCGAACAGGCCGCGGTCGACCGACCCGTTCGTCGACTCGCTGCTGGCGGCCATGAACGACGACACCTCGGTCCCGATCGCCGTCCCGTTGGCCGCCGCGGAGTCGTTGCCGGAGTCGTTCTCCGGAGCGACGTCCGCGGCGTCGCCGGCGATCGACGGCGACGGGGCGACCCCCGGCGTCGCCAGCGCGGACCCGGCGGTGGCGACGGCGACGAGGGCGACCAGCGCGACGAGCAGACGGTCGTCCATCACACCGAGGTAGCGAAGCGGTCACTAAAAAGCGGGGGCTTCGTTCGCACCGTTCAGCCTCGCCGATCGCCCCGCGAGAACCGTTCAGAGCGTTCACGGAGCCGCCAGCACCGTGCGACCGCCCGGGTGATCGTCACCCCCGGTCGGGCGTGTGTCCGGTGTCTCCGCTGCGAGGGCAAAAATCGCCAGACAGGATCGGCGTGATTGCGGTCCACTTCAATCTTTCCCGGAAGGCTTATCAGCGGGCGTGTGCCACGGTGTGGCATAGCATGTTCGAGGAGTTCTCGGCCGGCTACTACTTCGGTCGACTCCTCGTCGAACCGTTCGGCGGGGACCGGCCGGCCATCCAGCGCGACCAGCACGAGCGTGTCAACGAGCACCTGTACGCCGACGGCGACGGCGTAGAGCGACTCGACGCGCCGCTCGTGATGAAGCTGGACGGCCACCACGTCGTCGTCCACGGCGAGGAGTCGGTGCCCGAGCACACCCTCGCGGTGCCCGAGGACCTGCTCGCCGAGATGGACGTCGAGAACCCCCCCACCGAGCGCGAGGTGTTGCTGGCGAAGGCCGACCGGGCCTGGCAGCTGCTCAAACTCGGTGGCTGGGACGCGCCAGCCGGCACCTAGAAGTGGCGTCGGCCCGCCCTCCCGGTCGATGCTCGACGAGCTGCTCGGGCGCGCCGCGCTGAAGGAGCGAATCGAGGAACTGGAGGCCGAGCGCGACAGCCTGCAGGAGCAACTGGAGGCCGAGCAGCGCCGCCGCGCGGAGGCCGCAAGCGACCGTCAGGCGGCCGACGAGCGGGTCAACCGCCTGGAGGACCGCGTCGCCCAACTGGAGGGCGAACTCGAACGGGTGCGCGATGACGGCGACGGCCCCACCCTGGCGTTTCGGACGACCGCTTCGATGGAGCGCGAGCGGACCGCGACGGTGCTCGACCGCCTGGAGAGCGTCGCGGCGCCCCCCGAGGGCGCCCTGACCGCGGCCGTCTCGGACGGCTCGGACCTCCCCGAGGCGGTCCGTGAGGCGTTCGGCGAGCGGGCGGCGCTCGTGTCGCGGGCGGCGCCTTGTGTCGCCGTCGCCGACGACGCCGGCCTCGTGAGCGCGGCGCTGCGCCCGCCGGTCCAGCCGCCCGACGGCCACGGGTGGGGTCCGGCGTTCGACCTCGACCGCGAGCGGTTCGTCCCGACCGGCTCGCACGCCGTCGCCCTGGTGCGGGCCGACCTGTTCGCCGTCGGGGAGTACGACGGCACGGAACGGGTCGGCTTCCGGGGATTCGAGAGCGATGTGCAGGGGAGTCACTCGAAGGGCGGGTTCTCGCAGGCGCGCTTCGAGCGGTTGCGCGACGAGCAGGTCGAACGCCACCTCGCGCGCTGCCGTGAGGCCCTCGCCGACGTGTCGGCCGACCGGCTGTACCTCGTCGGCGACGGCGCGGCGCTGGAGGCGTTCGACGTCGAGGCCGACGCCCGTGCGGCGGTCGACGCCACCGGCGACCCCGAGGCGGCACTCGCGGACGCGGTGCGGTCGTTCTGGACCACACGGCTGTTCGCCATCTAGGGTTCCGACTCGGCCAGCGAGCCGACGAGGCCATCGCGGTCGGTTACTGCCCCCGTCGGTCGCTCCCCCGTCGCGGCCGGGACGGTGACGGTCACCGTCGTCCCGTCGGCGTCGGTGCCGAAATCGGCGGTGCCGCCGAGACTGCGCGCCCCCCAGGCGATGATCCACAGGCCGAGCCCGCTGCCGTGCTCCAGCTGGGTCTCGATGCCGTCCTCGACGGCCGACAGCTCCGTCTCGGGGATGCCCGGGCCGTCGTCGGCGACGACGATGGCGACGCGGTCGTCGTCACGGCGGTCGACGTCGACGCGGACCTCCCCGTCCGGGGCGGCGCCGTGGACGATGGCGTTCTCGACGGCGTTGTACAGGACCGCGCGGAACGTGTCGGTACCGGGGACGTACACGTCCGCCGGCGCGTCGACGGCGACGGTGACGTCGCAATCGTCGGCCAGCGCCGCGACGGTCGTCTCCAGCAGCTCCCCGAGGTGCGCGGGGTCGGGGGTCTCCGTGCGCCCGGCCATCACCGTCTCGGCGTCGCGAGCCTTCGTCGAGAGGTCGACCAGGTCCGCGGCGACGGTCCGGACGGTCGCGGCGATCTCGGCGTGCTCACCATCGAGCGTCTCGGCGAGCTGGTCCGCGTACCCCTCGACGATGTTCATCTCGTTGCGGAGGTTGTGCCGGAGCGTCCGGTTGAGCACGGCGAGTCGCTGTTCGCGGTTCTCTCGGCCGGTGACGTCCCGGAACAGGAGGACGTGGCCGATCGTCCGGTCGTGCTGGTCGGTCAGCGGCGTGTCGTCGAGTTCGTACACGCGTCCGTCGGTCGGCGAGCGGTAGACGGCTCCCGCGCCGAGGCCGTCGTCGTCGAGGCCGGCGGTCGGCAGCGCCGTCCAGAGGTCCTCGCCGAGCAACCCCTCCTCGTCGCGGCCCAGCGCGCCCTCTGCGACGGGGTTGGCGCGGACGATGCGGTCCGCGTCGTCGACGACCACGACGCCGTCCCGGATGCAGTCGGTGACGGCGCCGTCGCCGATGCGACGCGTCGCGGGGACGTGATCGAGCAAGCCGTACCGGGAGACGGCGTTCCCGAACAGCAGCGCCGAGACGCCGACGGCGTACGGCGTGAGGTTGAGCCCGGGCAGCGGCGTCACGTCGGTGATCGACAGCGCGAAGACGACCAGCGGCGTGACGGCACCGATCCCGAGTGCCACGGTCTGATCCCAGTAGAGGTGCCTGGCGGTCAGCCCGAACCGCAACAGGAGGCCGCTGCCGGCCAGCGTCAGGGCGGCGGCGTAGCCGAACAGCACCCAGGACAGCTCCGCGGACTGCTGGTTCACCAGGTGGACGCCGCCGGCGGTGACGTAGTCGACGCCCGTCCACGCGAGCGGCTTCGGTGCCAGCCAGACGATCGGCTGGGCGAACAGCGCCGGGAGCGACAGCACGGCCGCCCACCGCCGCCCCAGGCCTCCGTTGCCGGTGTACGCCAGGGCGAACGCGAGCCACACCACCGGGACGGCCGCGGAGAACAGCCACCCGAGTTTCGCGAAGAGTAGCCGTCTGCCCTCGTCGGCGCTGAGTAGCCCCGCCGCCGTCGTCGCTTGCCAGCACCCGAGCGAGACGAGCAACAGGAGGAACTCGCGCGCGCCGGGCTCGCCGAGGTGGCGACGCGTCAGCGCGATCAGCCCAACGACGACGCCGAGACACGCGAGCAGCGCGAGGAGGTACGGCGACGTCAGCGAGCGCTCGACGCCGACCGTCGCCGCCGACGCGATGGCCTGGGGGCCCATCGACGACCGGCGATTCTGTCGCCAGCGTGTTAATTGTTTTCAGGGGTCGTCCCTGCCGCCGAGTCCACGCTTTTCAGGGCGGGGCTCGTTGCCCACCGCATGCGAACCGTCGTACTCGCCCACGAGAAGTTCCCCGACCGGGCCAAGACCGCCCAGGGGGTGCTCCGGTACGCCGACGACGAGGTCGTGGCCGTCCTTGACCGCGACGCTGCCGGGACCCGCGTGCGCGATCACGTCCCGAACCTGCCGGACGCCCCCATCGTCGCTTCGATGGCCGATGTCGAGGGACCGGTCGATCGACTCGTCGTCGGAATCGCGCCCATCGGCGGCGGCTTCGAGGAGTCCTGGCGCCCGGACGTCCGGGCGGCCATCGAGCGCGGCTGTGACGTCGTCGCCGGACTGCACTACTTCCTGGCCGACGACGAGGAGTTCGCCGCGCTGGCCGCCGAACACGACTGCGAACTCAACGATATCCGCCGCCCACCAGACGACCTGACCGTCGCCGAGGGCGTCGCGGGTGACGTCGACGCCCAGGTGCTGTTGACCGTCGGCACGGACTGCTCGGTCGGCAAGATGACGACGACGATGGAACTCGTGGCGGCGCTGCAGGCGGCCGGTCACGACGCCGCGGTGGTCCCGACCGGCCAGACCGGCATCATGATCGAGAACTGGGGCGTCCCGGTCGACCGCGTGGTGAGCGACTTCACCGCCGGCGCCGTCGAGCGGATGATCCTCGAGGCGGCCCCCGACCACGACTATCTCGTCGTCGAGGGGCAGGGCAGCATCACCCACCCCGCCTACTCCGCGGTGACCTGCGGCATCCTCCACGGCGCGATGGCCGACCGCCTCGTCCTTTGTCACGAGGCCGGCCGCGAGGCGGTCCACGGCTACGAGTCCTTCTCTCTGCCGTCGGTCCCGCAGGTCGTCGACCTCTACGAGTCGCTTTCCGCCCCGGTCGCCGAGACCGAGATCGTCGCCGGGGCGCTGAACACCAGCGGGCTCGACGCGGACGCGGCCCGCACGGCCGTCGACGAGTTCGGCGCGGCGCTGGGGGGCCCGGCGACCGATCCGATCCGCCACGGGGTCGACGAGGACCTTCTGGGGGTGTTGACGTGACCCTCGACGCCGAGGTTCGGCGACTGGAACTGGCGACCGACCGCCCCTTTACCATCTCGCGAGGCACCTCGACGGCGACGGAGGTGGTCGTCGTCGAACTGGGAGACGGCGAGCACACCGGCGTCGGCGCCGCGGGCCCGGCCCGCCACTACGGCGAGACCGCCGCGACCGTCGAGGCCGTCATGCCGGACCTGCTGGCGGTCGCTCGCGAGGTCGACCCTGACGAGACGCGCCGCCTGGACCGCCGGCTCCGGGAGACCGTCCGGCGCAACCCCGCCGCGCGCTGTGCGGTCTCCATCGCCGCCCACGACCTCGCGGGCAAGCGCCGGGACCTCCCGCTGCACCGCCGGTACGGGCTCGACCCCGACGCGGCCCCCCGGACCTCCTTCACCGTCGCCATCGACGATCCCGAGGCGATGGCCGCGGCCGCGGGCGAGGCCGTCGACGCCGGCCACCGCGTCCTGAAGGTGAAGCTGGGCACCGACCGCGACCGCGAGCGGCTGACCGCGGTGCGGGAGGCCGCCCCGGACGCCCGCATCCGCGTCGACGCCAACGAGGCCTGGACCCCGAAAGAGGCCGTCACCAACGCCGCGTGGCTGGCGGACGCCGACGTGGAGTTCCTCGAACAGCCGGTGCCCGCCAGCGACCCCGAGGGGTTGCGGTACGTCTACGAGCACGCCGAGGTGCCCATCGCCGTCGACGAGAGCGTCGAGCGCCCCGAAGACGTCCCGGCCGTCGCCGACCGCGCGGACGTGGCGGTGTGCAAACTGATGAAGTGTGGCAGCGTCGACGCCGCCGTCGCGTTCGCCCAGACGGCCCGGGCGTGCGGACTGGAGCCGATGCTGGGGTGCATGCTGGAGTCGTCGGCGAGCATCGCCGCCGGCGCGGCGCTGGCCCCGCTGTTCGACTACGTCGACCTCGACGGCTCACTGCTGCTCGCTGAGGACCCCTACGAGGGGCCGGTCGCCGCCGACGGTCGGATCGAACTCACCGAGCGACCGGGGACCGGCGCGAGAGAACGGTAGCGGCTCAGACGGGAGGTTCTCACAGTGTCCCGAGAGCACGCTGCGCCGTGTTCCCGGGAGAAGCCGGGAACACCCCGTCTCAGGCGCCCAGACTGGTCGCGACCGCGACCACCTCGTCGGGGTCGGCGGTCGCGAGCGGGTCGGCGGCGAAGGACAGTCGCTCGCCCGAGGCGAACAGTCCACACTCGGTCAGCTCCTCGGCCCGGCCTCGCACCGTCGACTCGCTTGCGAGCCCGGACTCGGCGGCCCACGTCGCCAGTTCGCCGCGGCGCCGTCCGGTCCGCGCGCCGGCGAGCAGCGCCGCGGTCACGTCGTCGAGGTCGCTCTCGGCGCGGGCGGTCGCCCCGGCCTCGTGGATCGAACCGAACGCGGCGGCGAGGTCGTCGTCGAAGCGGTCGCCCAGCGACGCGGCGACGTCGTCGGGTTCGCCGGCGTCGCCGGCCACGGGCGTCGGGAATCCGAGGCGGACGTACACCGCTCGCCCCACGAGGTACGCGCCGACGAGGTACGCGGTGATGACCAGCGCGGCGTAGGCACCCCCGACGGTGGAGCTGGTGATCAGGGCCGCCGCGGCGACGCCCGCGACGATCAGGACGACCAGTTCGCACAGGACCGTCAGCAGGTTGGCCAGCTTCCGGGGTTTGAGGAGGCGTCGCGGGTGTCGTACGTCCGCGCGTGTCGGGTACGCGACGTCGTCGACCATCAGCTGTCCACCCGGCCCCAGCGCGGTCAGTCGCCCGGCCCACAGCTGGTAGGTGCCCACTGCGACGAGCAGCCCCAGGCCGCCGGTCGCGAGCAGTGCCGGATTCATGCTACTTCGTTACGTGAACGTCTGGTATAAACTCTCCCCCTAGTTGAGAAGTTTCCAGACTAGAAACTGGGGAACGAACAGTCTCGGTGTGGCCGACCGCCGGGGAACGCGTCGTCGCTCAGCGGTCGCCGGTCGCGGGCGTCGACGACAGCCGCCGCGGTACCGCCACGGCGTCGCCCGGCTCTCGCGTCGCGACGCTCGCGAGGTCCGAAAGCGCCGCGATCGACCGATGTCGCTGCTCGCCGTCCGGTCCCACGACCGGCAGCGTGAGGTCGGCCGGGTCGGCGCCACCGTCCAGTTCGCGGTCGCCGACGACGGCGTGGTAGGGCACCCCCTCGGCGTCGAGTCGGTCGAGACGGGCCGCGACCGTCTCCGCGCGGTCGTCGCAGTCCGCGCTCACGCCCCGCGTTCGCAGCGCGTCGACCACGGCCAGCGCACCCTCGCGGTGGCGCTCCGCGACCGGCACCAGCCGCACCGTCGTCGGCGAGAGCCAGCCCGGCAGCGGCGCCCTCGACGCCGATCGGGCCTCGTGGGCAGCCGCCAGCGCCGCCGCCGGGGCGACCGCCGCGTGTGCCGCCGTGCGGTCGCCGTCCAGCCAGACCCGACCGACCGGCAGGCCCGAGGGGCCGAACGCCACGGCGTCGACGGTCCGATCGCCCGCGGGGGCCGGCCCAGCGACGACCGGGCGGCCGAACGCCGCGGCGACGGCGGCCGCCTCCCCCTCCGCACGGACCGCCACCGTCGGGTCGACGCCCAGCGCCGCGACGATTGCGGCGAGGTGTTCGCAGGCGGTGGGCAGCCCCGACTCCGACGCGCCGTCGACGTGCAGCGTCGCGTCGCCCGTGACGGGCGCCGAGCGTTCGATCCAGCGTCGCGTCGCTCGCTCGCCCGGAGCAGTCGGTACCGCGCCACCGGCGTCGCGGGCGACCGAGACGGCCCCCCGTTCGCGCGCCGCTTCGACGGTGCGCTCGACGACGGCGCGGCGCGCGGCGACGCCGGCGGGCAGCCACGTCCCGTCGGCGTACGCGCCGGGGATGGCGGCGATGCGGCCGCGAGCGTGTTCGCCGGGCGCCGCCGGAACCTCGGGCGGCTCGCCGTCGCCGTCGCCGAGGCGCTCGCCGTCGGGGCCCACGCGGTGCCACTCCGGGTGGCGCCCGCCGGCGGTGGCGGGCGCGTCGAGCGGCGGGTGGACGACGGTCCGCCGGTCGAGCGCGTGAGGGTGTCCACGGAGCGAGCCTTCGATCCGGAAGTGGTGGCCGACCGGCGCGGCGTCGACGGTGGGTGCCGACTCGGTCGGACCGCGGTCCTCGGCGGCGACCGCGGCCCGCAGGCGCGCCACCAGCGTCGCGACGGCCCGCTCGGTCGTCTCGGGGGGCGCCGCGGCGTCGACGAGCGACGGCGCAGGGACGACGAGGACCGAGGCCGCGGAGAGCTGGCGCCGGCGACGGACGACCACCTCCGCGGCGGCGACGGCGGCTCCGACCGGGTCCGGATCGGCGGCAGCGACGCCGACCGCCGCGACCAGCGCGTCTTCGCCGCCAACGTCGTCGGGCTCGGCGGTTGGGTTCTCGCGTCGCGGTGTCGCCGCTTCGACGGCGAGGTCGCTGGCGTGGGCGGTCAGCAGGTTCACAGTCGGACGGTGGACGGCGCGAACAAAAGCGGTGCGTTCGGTCGGCGGTCGGGCGCTCGGTGCGCGCTCAGTTCGAGGTCGACTCCTCTTCTTTTAGTTCCTCGAGTTCGGCGTCGACCGCGGCGTCGTCGACGGACTCGGCGGGCTCGACATCCATGTCCATCTCCATCTCGACGTCGCTGCTCTCGGTCGACTCCGCCGAATCGGCGTCGGCGGACTCCTCGTCCTCGGCGGTCGCCGTCTCCTCGCCCATCTCGGCCTTCAGCGTCTCCAGCTCGGCGTCGACGGCGGAGTCGGTGGTGACCTCCTCCAGTTCGCGGTCGAGTTGGTCCTTGTCCGAGATGGCGTTGTCGAAGGCGCCGCTCTGTTCGAGTTCGTCCATCGCGGCGGCGCGAGCCTCCATGTCCTGGGTCTTCTGCTCGGCGGTCTCGATAGCGCGTCCGACGTCGGCCATCTCCTCGCCGGCCCCGGTCATCGCCTCGCTGACCCGCGCGCTGGCCTCGGCGGCCTCGTAGCGGGCCTTCATCGTCTCCTTCTTCGTGCGGAACTCCTCGATGCGCTGCTGGAGGGTCTCCTTCTTCTCCAAGAGGTTGTCCTGCTTGTTCTGGAGGTCGGCGATCTGGGTCTCCAGCTCCTCGATCTGGTTCATCTTGGCCTTCTTTTTCTCGAGGGCCTGGCGGGCGAGGTCCTCGCGGTCGGCCTCGACGGCCTTGCGGGCCTGCTCGTTGTGCTTCTCGACGTTCTGTTCGAGGCGGCGCTTCTGCATCTCCAGGCGCTTCTTCTGGGTCGTGAGGTCCGCAATCCCGCGCTTGACGTCCTGGAGCTGGTCGCGCAGCTGCTCGTAGGAGTAGTCGAGCGTCTCGTTGGGGTTCTCCGCTCGGTTCAGGACGGCGTTGACTTTCGAGCGGATGATGTACGATGCGCGCGAGAGGATTCCCATACCGTTTCATTTCCCACTTGAACAATAAAAACCTGGCTTCCGCTGCCGACCGGTGTCGGGGGCCCTCGCGACGCGACCGAAACGTTCGACAGGCTCGCGGCCACGCTCTCGACCGTGACAGACGAGCTTCTGGTTCCGGGCGGACGAGACGTGCGCGGGCGATTGGACGGCCCCGAGGACGCCGGCGCGGCCGTCGTCGCCTGTCCGCCACACCCTCAGCACGGCGGGGACCGTACCGACCGACGCCTCCGTGCGGTGAGCGACGCGCTCGCGGAGCGGGGCGTCGCCTGCCTGCGGTTCGACTACGGGCCGTGGGATGAGGGCCGCGGCGAACGGGCCGACGCGCGCAACGCCGTCGACTGGGCCGCCGACCGCCACGAGCGGGTCGGGCTGTACGGGTTCAGCTTCGGCGCGTCGATGGCGCTGCTGGCCGGCAGCGACCGCACCGACGCCCTCGCCGCGGTCGTCGCGCTGGCTCCCGCGGCGCAGGTTGGCGACGCGGACGTGCCCGACGCGCTGGAACGGATCGCCGACTCGGGACGCCCGGTCGCCGTCGTCTACGGCGAGCGCGACGACACCGCCGACTGGCGGCCGGTCGTCGAGCGCGCCGCGGCTCTCGGGGTTCCGACGACGAAACTGTCCGCCGACCACTTCTTCATCGGCCAGAGCGACGCGGTCGCGGCGGCGGTGCTGGACCACCTCGGTCCCCTGCTGGACGACTGAGCGGTCGCGGTCGGCCGCCGTCGCCCGGTCTCACGCCGACCCGGTTTGGCCCCGCAGAACCGCGAAACCGACGCGGTGAAGTGGGTACGACCCTGAGCGTCGACAAATGAGCGAGCGCCTCCGCGACCGGTTCGGCGTGAGTCACCTGCTCGCCGGGACGACCGCGCTGACCGGCCTGTTGATCGTGCTTGGCGTGTACACCGCCGCGTCGGGGGCGGGGCTGGCCTGCCAGCAGCAGTGGCCGCTGTGTGACGGCGGGCTGCTCCCCCAGACGATCCCGAGTTTCATCGAGTGGGCCCACCGCTTCGTCGCGATGATCACGGGCTTCGTCATCCTCGGGGCGGCCGGCGCGACCTGGCGCTACGGGAGCGAGCGCCGGACGCGGCTGTCCGCGACGGCCGCGGTGGCGCTACTGCCGCTGCAGGTGGTCCTCGGCGGCGCGACGGTCACCATTGAGGGAGCGATCCCGTGGGGGTACACCCCGAGCGTCCACGCCCTGCACCTCGGGGCCGCGCTGTCGATCTTCTCGGCGCTGACCCTCGCGACGCTGTGGTCGTTCGATGGGCGGCTCCCGCCAGGGCGGACCCGCGGGGCGCTGGTCGCGGCGCTGGGAGCGCTGGTCGCGGGGCTCCCGTTCGCCCGGGAGATCGGCATCCAGTACACGACCGGCGTCCAGACGGTCTACTACGCGCTGTGTCTGAGTTGCTTCGCGGCGCTGCTGACCGCGGCGGTGTGGGCCCGCGAGGAGGGGCTGCCGCCGGCGACGCGGTGGCTCGCCGTCGGGGCCCTGCCGCTGGTGGTGTTCCAACTCGTCGTCGCCCGCTCCATCGTCGGCTTCTTCGGCGTCGTGCCGGCGGCGTACGCCGTGAGCATCCTCGCGACCGCCGCGCTGGTCGCGGCCGGCCTCTGGACGGTCCGCCGCGGCGAGGGTGACGGCGACGCGGCGGCCCGCACCGTCCGCGGGGACTGACCGGGCGAGCGGCGCCGTCGTCTCCCGGAGAACTATGTCGGCGTCCGCAGAACGGACGCGTGTGACCCCACGAGAGTGTCCCCGCTGCGACGTGTCGATGGAGCGGACGAACGTGACCGCCGAGGGCGTCGGCGACCTCTACGTCGAGACCGACCGCGAGGGCGGCATCCTCGACCGGCTCGGTGTCGGCGAACAGACGCCGCTGCACGCGGCGCTCTGTCCCGAGTGCGGGCTGACGGAACTGTACGCCGACCTCGGCGACTGACCGACCGTCTCCGCGTCGTCTCGCGACCGTCTCGGTCGGCGGCCGTCGCCGCGGTCCCAAGCGGTTTGACGGCGCCGCTCGAAGCGTCTGGCGATGACCGGCATCGAGACAGTCGCCGTCGGCGCCGCGGTCGGGTTGGTCGGTGCGTTGGTGATGAACCTCCCCATGGCGGCGCTGCCGGAGGGGTACGCCCCCGCAGCGATCGCCGCCGGAATCGTGACCCGAACCGACCACGACGCGGTCGGCGCGGGGTCGACCTACGTCGTCCACCACCTCGCCGGCGTCCTCGTCGGCCTGGGGTGGGGGGCCGGCGTCGCGGCGCTGGAGTCGCCCTTCGGCGACGTCTGGCCGGCGGGGCTGGCCGCCGCGGTGCTGACGCTGCTGGTCCTGCTGGCGGTGTTCCTGCTGGGCGTGCTCCCCCGCGTCGACGTCGGCGACCGCGAGCGAGCGGTCACCCGCGCGTGGGTGCTGTCGGCGTTCGTCTACGCGGTGACGCTGACGTTCGTGGGGCCGCTGCTGTTCGCGTTGCGGTAGCGGTCGGGAGCGGTCGATATTTACCGGGCTCGGGCCAACGCCACCGCATGGCGAAACAACCGCATGTGCTGGTCGAGGAGGGCGAGGTCAACGACGTGGCGCTGGTGCCGGGCGACCCCGGCCGCGTCGAGCGCATCGCCGCCCACTGCGAGGACATCGAGGAGCTGACCCACAACCGGGAGTACAAGCTGGTCAACGCGACCTACGAGGGGCGAGACCTGACGATCTGTTCGACCGGCGTCGGCTGTCCGTCGGCGACCATCGCCGTCGAGGAGCTGTCCCGCGTCGGCGTCGAGACGTTCGTCCGCGTCGGCACCACCGGGGCCCTGCAGACGGGCATCGAGATCGGCGACATGGTCGTCGCCACCGGCGCCGCCAAGGACGAGGGGACCACGAAGCGCTACGAGAACGTCGAGAACCCCGCGGTGCCGAGTTACGACGCGCTGACCGCGCTGGTCGACGCCGCCGAAGAGCGTGGGGAGGATGTCCACGTCGGCCCCATCGCCACCGACGACGCCTTCTACGCCGAGACCGACGAGTACGTCGAGGACTGGGAGGACGCCGGCCTGCTGGCCGTCGAGATGGAAGCGGCGGCCATCTTCACGCTGGCCCGCCGGAAGGGGCTCTCGGCCGGCGCCATCTGCACCGTCGACGGCAACCTCGTCGAGGGGACCCAGAAGGGCGAGACCGACGACGAGGAGCTGCCCGAGAAGGCGAAGAACAACGTCGAGCGCGCCATCGAGATATCGCTGACCGCCGCGACGCGGCTCTGAGGCGGGATGGGCCGAGACGACCGCGGTTCGTCCGGTGGCTCCCGGCGGGTTTTTGCGTCGGCCGCACGGTGATCCAAGCGACGATGCGCCGCCAGGTCCAACGCGTGTTCGCGGCCGTCAGTGACCGACTGGCGGCGGCGCGGCGCCGCCTCGCGCGTCTCGAACGCCGCGAGCTCCGGGAACTGCGGACCTGGCTGGAGCGGACGGACAACCTGCTGCACGTCTCGATCGTGCTGTGCGTGCCGTTGCTCATCGCGGCGGTCACCTGGCTGTCGAACACCGTCGAAGTCGTCTCCTTCCTGCTGTTCCCGCCGCTGGCCTCGGGCACCTACACGCTGTTTGCAGACCCGCGCGGGGAGTACGCCTCGCCGGGGCGGTTCGTCGGCGGGATGACCCTCGGGGCGCTGTGCGGGTGGGTGGCGCTGGTCGTCGCGGGGGCGGTGTACGGGGAGCCCCCGGGGACGTTCGCGGTCCGCCCCGGCGCCGCCGCGCTAGGGGTGTTCCTCGCCGGGCTCGCGACGTGGGCGCTCAACCTGGAGGTGCCGTCTGCGTTCTCGACGGCGCTGTTGGTGTTGCTGGTCGGCCAGACGACACTCGCGTACGTCGTCGGGGTCGCCGTCTCCAGCGCGCTGGTCGCGGGGGCGTTCGTCGTCTGGCGCGACCGCCTGTACGGTCAGCGCTCGGAGTTCCTCTACAGCACCACCGGCGGCGACGACCGGGTGCTGGTGCCGATCCGTCCGGACACCACCGAGGCGACGGCCGCCTTCGCCGGCCGACTCGCGGCGGCCCACGACGCCAGCAAGGTGGTGTTGCTGTCGGTCGTCGACGACGCCGAGCTAGATGCCGCCGAGGCGGCCATCGAGGACGACGGGGAGACGGTCGCCGAACAGGTCGCCGCCCAGTCGGCGGTCGCCCCGGAGCGGCTCGCCAGCCGGGTGCAGACGATCACGGGCGCCCCCTGCGAGGTCGTCGTCGCGGCCGGCGACGCGGACGACTATCGCGTCGCGCTGGACGCGGCCAGGGAGACCGGCTGCGATCTGATCGTCGCGCCCCACGAGTCCGTGGGCGGCACGCTGACGGGGTACCTCCGGCGACTGCTCGCCGAGCGCATCGACGTCGTCGTGTTCCGGTCGGCGACCGAGCGGACGGCGTGGCCCCGCGTGCTGGTGGCCGCGCGCGGCGGCAGCGACAACGCCCACGCGATGGTCGACTTCGCCGAGCGCCTCGCCGGTGCGACCGGTGGGATCAGCGTCTGTACCTGCATCGACCACGACGATCAGCGTCGCCGCGCCGAGCACACGCTCGACCGACTGGTCGAGACCGTCGACGGGAACGTCGAGACGCGGGTCGCCCGCGAGCCGGTCGAGTCGTTCCTGTCGCGCACCGCCGCGAACTACGACCTCGTCGTCGTCGGCGCGAGCACGGACCGCAGCGCAGCCTCGCGGTTCGTCTCGCGGCCCACCTTCGAGCGACTGGGCGACCTCGACAGCGACGTGGCGATCGTTCACACCGACTGATCGGGTCGCCGCGCTACTCGACGCGGTCGTCGAGTTCGTCGTCGAGGATGTCCTCGGCGGTCTCCCTGGCGTCCCCGGCGTCGAGGGCGGCCTCGACGAGCATGTGCCCGCCCAGCACCGCGGGGCTGATCACGGTGTCGGCGCCGGCCCGCCGGAGCTTGTCCTCGTTCTCGCGCTGGGTCGCGGCCGCGACGATGCGGACGTCCGGACGGAGCTGCCTGGCCGTCAGCACGCCCAGGGCGTCTTCGGCGTCCTGGTTGGTCGCCGCGACGACCGCCACCGCGCGTTGGAGGCCGGCCTGCTCCAGCGACTCCTCGTCGGAGGGGTCGGCCTCCAGCACCGGAATCTCTCGGCGGTGGAGCTCCGAGACGTGGCGTTCGTCCTCCGTGACGACGACGTACTCGACATCCAGCGACTGCAGTTCGTTCAGGATCGGTTCGGTCAGGTCGCCGTAGCCCAGGACCAGTACGTGGTCCTCGAGCATGTCCAGTTGTGAGTCGGTCATGCGTCCGAGTGCGCGCGCGAAGCGCCGTTCCAGCGCCGGGCCCAGCAGCGTCCCCAGCGCCACCGCGAAACTGATCGTGCCGAAGATGACCACCGACATCGCGAACAGCGTCGCCAGTTCGCTGCTGGGCGCCGGCGTGATGTCGCCGTAGCCGACGGTGCTGGCGGTGACCAGCGTGTAGTAGAACGCGTCGGTCAACGTCGAGACGTTGGTGAACTCCTCCCGCAGCGCGTACGTGCCGGCGGTGCCGTACGCCTGCACGCCCACCAGCGTCAGGCCCGCCGCTCGCTGCGAGACCGACAGCGACACCGACCGGTCGAACGACCGCCGGGAGATCAGCACCGACGGCAGCGCGGCCAGCGACAGCACCACCAGCGGCAGCGACAGCACACTCCCGGTGACCAGGCCCTGCAGCGCGGTCAACGGCAGCAACACGACGGTGAGGTACCAGGCGATCTGGAGCCGCCGGCGCAGTCCGACGGCGGTCCCCAGCATCAGGAAGCCGGTCAGCGCGCCGGTGAACCCGACGATCGTCTGGGCGGCCGGCGGCACGAGCTCCCGAACCGGCAACACCGGGACGCCGATGGCGACGCTGGCCTGCGAGATGTTGCTGATCCCGGTGATCACCGACAGGAACGCGACCGCCCCGGTCAGCATGACCGCCACCCTGGCCCCCAGATACTCCCGATACTCCGCCATCGTCGCGCTAGTCGCACGGGGGCGATGATAAACGCACGGCCATCGGGGCGCGCGCTCGGGTCACCGCCGGGACTTTCAGCGTCGCCGTCGAACGCCCGCGCATGGTCGACTTCCAGTCACGGGACACGCGCCGCTCGGACGACGACGAGACCGACGAGGATCAGGACGAGGCGGACCCACCGGCCGATGAGACCCCTGACGGAGAGCACGCCGCGGAGGGCGCCGAATCGCACGATCACGACGCCGACCACGACCACCACCACCATGACCTGGACGAACTCGGCACGGCCATCCTGACCGTCTCGTCGTCGCGGAGCCTCGACGACGACCCTGCCGGCGACACCATCGAGGCGACGATGGCCGAGGAGGGGACCGTCGTCGTCAGAGAGCTGGTGCCCGACGACTTCGACCGGGTGCAGGAAACCGTCGCGCGGTTCGCCGAACGGGGCGACGTCGACGCCGTCGTCACCACGGGCGGCACCGGCGTCACGCCCGACGACAACACCGTCGAGGCGGTCCGACCGCTGTTCGAGAAGGAGCTGCCGGGCTTCGGCGAACTGTTCCGCATCCTCTCGCACGACGAGATCGGGACGCGCGTGGTGGGCACGCGCGCCACGGCTGGGATCGTCGAGACCGACACCGGTGCCGTGCCGACGTTCTGTCTGCCCGGCAGCGAGAACGCCGCCCGACTGGGCGTCGAACAGATCGTCAGCGAGGAGGCCGACCACCTCGCGGGGCTGGCTTCCCGCTAGGCGCCAGGGATCGGCGCCATCGTCGCCGTCAGCGTCGCGACGGCGTCGCTCTCGTTGCGCGCGCCGTGGACGACGCCCGGTTCGTTGACGACGGTCGCCGGCGCGGTCAGTCGCTCCTCCTCGTCGCCGCGGACCACCACGAGTTCGCCCTCGACGAGGTGGAACACGTTCGTCGAGCCGGGGTGTTCGTGGGGTGACAGCGTCGCGCCTGGCCCCAGCGCGAACGCCTTGACGAGCACCGAGGGATCACCCTCGACGACGGCGAGTTCGGCGTCGAGCAGTTCCTCAGGGTCCGGGTCGAGATCGACGGAGACGTCGAGCGTCATGGCGACAAAAAGACGCGGACAACCCAAAAGGGCGTCGCGGCTGGGAGACGGGAGAGGGGGTTGAGAGGTGGGCTTGCGACGGGTGGATGGCGCCCGGAGCCCCCCCGAGGGGCACCGGACGGCGCCGCGACGCCGCGTGGGGTGCCTCGACCGGAGGCCGAGGGTCGACGGTGTCGACCGCGGCCTCCACGCCATACGTGAGGACGCCATTACCAATAAACGACAGGTTAGTCCAGACCGATTTCACGGATTTTTGCTCGTTTCATCCGAGTTCGTGTTTCGAGCGAGATGCCGTCGTATTGCCGGTAGAAACCTTTTGCGCGGATTTGCGCCGCTCCAGACGCTCCACAATCGTGAATCGAGTTAATTCGACCGAACGGCTTCCGGGGTACAAGTGTCTCCCTCCCGACGCATCTGGCACGGTGATTCCAATGACGGAACGCACCACCTCGCGACGCACCGTGCTGAAGGGAGCAGGCGCCGCGCTGGCCGCGCTCGGCGCGGGCGCCGGACTGAGCGGAGCCGTCGCGGCCGCCTCCCCCTGGGAGACCGTCGAGTCGCCCACCGGCAACGCGCTGTACGATGTCGAGTACACGTCCGCGGGCGTGTACGCGATCGGTGCTGGCGGGGTCGTGCTCCGGCGCGGGGCCGAGGGGTACCGCAAGGTGCTCGACGGCGGCCCGACCGGCAACGGCAACAGCCTGTACGGCGCCGACGTCACCGACGACGGCGAGCGCCTGTGGTTCGTCGGCAGCTCCGGCGCCATCGGCGAGTACGACGTCACGACCGGCAACCTCGTCGACCACTCGGCGCCGCTGGACGTCACCAACAACTTCAACGACGTCAGTGTCACCGGCGAGGCCGGCGAGGCCAACGTGTACGTCGCCGGCGACTCCGGGAAGACCTACTACAGCTTCGAGAACGGCGCCAGCCAGACCTGGGACTACGTCACGCCCGGCAGCGGATCGAACCTCAACGCCATCGACTTCTTCGGCCCGCGTGCTGGCCACAGCGTCGACGGCAACAAGACCGTCTTCCAGACCGACGACGGCGGGACGTGGGACACAATCGGGCTGGCCGACGCCAACGTCAACTTCTACGCGGTGGACGCCGACGACTTCGACGACGTCTGGATCGCCGGCGGCGGCATGATCTTCCACTACGACGGCGCTGGCTGGACGCCCGCCGACACCGGCGACGCCTCGCTGCGCGACATCGAGGTCGCCGCCGCCGATTCCGCCGGCCTCGCGGTCGGGGGCGGCGGCGCAGTGTACGACTTCGACGGCCGGGAGTGGGTCGCGCAGGCGACCCCCACCGGCCAGAACCTGAAGGCAGTCGTCCGCGGTCCCACCGATGTCGCGGTCGGCGCCGGCGGCACGGTCGTCGAGCGCTGACGCCGCCGTTCTCCGACCGCGAGCGCCGCGCTACCGCTCCAAGTCCGCGATCTCCTCGGCGACGGCCCCGACGGACAGCAGGTCGGGGTCGATCGCGAGCACCTGCTGGGCGCTGACGAACTCCGGCAGCGACGCACCGGCGTAGACGACGACGCGAATCTCGGGGTCGAGTTCCTTCGCGACCGGGATCGCGGTCGCCTGGCCGACGTCGGTCAGGATCAGCGCATCCGCGCCGGGGACGCCGGCGTCCTCCAGGGCGTCGCGGTTGGCGATTCCGTCCAGGGTGGTCACGTCGATGCCCTCCGCCCGGAGCGCGTCGACCAGTCCGTTCGGGTCCTCTCCGGCGAACACGGCGGATTCGATCATGCCAGACCGGACGGTCCCGGGGGATTTGTGTCTTGTCTCGTGGCGCCGAAACGACTATCGGTAAGACCAGCGTAGTACGTGCGTATGTCTGGAGCAACTACGAACGACGACGGCGGCGAGATAGTCACGGTGAACTTCAAGCTGACCGAGTCGTTTCTCGCCGACGTCGACGACACCTGGCAGGGTCGTGGCTTCAACAGTCGCAGCGAGTTCATCAGGTACGCGCTCCGGGACGCCGTCGAGTTCCCGACGTTCGACCGTGACGAACTGGTCGCGCTCCTCGACGCCGAGTCGGACGACCGCGAGGGGAGCACGATGACCGCGGCGGAGGCCCGCGAACGGTTCGGCACGAGCGATGAGTAGCGACTGGGACTGGGAACTCTCCGAGACGGCGCAGGACGACCTCGCCGCACTCTCCCCGACCGAGCAGGACCGCATTCTCGACAAACTCGACGAGATCGTGGACTCTCCGTGGCGCGACCCGTCCGACTACGGGGAACCGCTGCGGAACAGTCCGTACCGAAAGATTCGGGTCGGCGAGTTCCGCCTGTCGGCGGCGTTTCGGAACGACGACCGACGACTGATCGTCGCTCGGATCAAGCGCCGCGGCGGTGCCTACACCGCGGACGACGACTGATCTCGATCTACTCGTACTCGATGGTGGCGGGCGGTTTGTGGGTCACGTCGTAGACGACGCGGGCGACGTTCTCGTGGGCACCGGTGATCCGGGACTGGATGCGCTGGAGCGTCTCCCAGTCGACCTCCTGGGCGCGGGCGGTCATCCCGTCTCGCGATTCGACGGAGCGCACGGCGACGACCCAGCCGTGGACGCGGTTGTCGCCCTTGACCCCGGTGGCCTTGCCCAGGACGGCCGCCAGCGCCTGCCAGGGCTCGTACTCCTCGAGTTCCTCCTCGACGACGTGGTTGGCCTCCCGAGCGACCTCGAGCTTCTCCTCGGTGACCTCGCCGATGATCCGGACGGCCAGGCCGGGACCGGGGAACGGCATCCGCTCGGAGACGACCTCGTCGAGGTCGAGCGCGCGGGCGACCTCGCGCACCTCGTCCTTGTAGAGGTCCCGCATCGGTTCGACGATGCCGTCGAAGTCGATGCGCTCGGGGAGGCCGCCGACGTTGTGGTGCGATTTGATCGTCCCCTCGCTCTCGATGCGGTCGGGGTAGATCGTCCCCTGGACGAGGTGGTCGGCGCCGACCTCCTCGGCGACGGTCTCGAACTCGCGGATGAATCCCTCGCCGATGACGTGGCGTTTCTCCTCGGGGTCGGTCACGCCCGCCAGGCGGTCGAGAAAGCGGTCGCGGGCGTCGACGATGCGGAGGCTGTCCATGTAGTCGAACGTCTCCCGGACGCCCTCGGTCTCGCCTTTCCGCATCAGGCCGGTGTCGACGTAGACCGGGACCAACTGGTCGCCGACGGCCTCGTAGGCCAGCGCGGCGGCCGTCGAGGAGTCGACGCCGCCCGACAGCGCGATGATCGCGCGGTCGTCGCCGATGGCCGCGGCGATCTCGTCGACCTTCTCGTCGATGAAGGAGTCGACGTCGACCATCAGGCCTCCACCTCCTCGCTCGCGGCGTCGCTGTCGTCGCCGACCACGTCCTCGAACGTCGTCGGGTCCAGCGCGGCCTCGACGAGGCCGACGAACGGCGGCGAGGCCCGACCGGGCCGCGAGCGGAACTCGGGGTGGAACTGCGTCCCGAGGAAGTACGGGTGGTCCGCCAGTTCCAGAATCTCCATGCGGTTTCCGGCGGTCCCGGAGAAGCGCAGGTCTGTCTCGGCGAAGGCGTCGAAGTACTCGGGGTTGACCTCGTAGCGGTGGCGGTGCCGTTCGGTGATGCGGTCGGCGTCGTAGAGGTCGTGGGCCAGCGTGTCGGCGACGACCTCGGTGTCGTGGTCGCCCAGGCGCATCGTCCCGCCCATGTCCTCGACCTCGTACTGCTCGGGGAGAATGTCGATGACGGGGTGGGCCGTGTCCTCGTCCATCTCCGCGGAGTGGGCCCCCGAAAGCCCCAGCACGTCGCGCGCGATCTCGACGACGGCCATCTGGAAGCCGAGACACAGCCCCAGGAACGGCACGTCGTTCTCGCGGGCGTAGCGGACCGCCTCGATCTTCCCCTCGGTGCCGCGGGCGCCGAACCCGCCGGGGACGATGACGGCGTCGGCGTCCGCCAGTTGGCCGTCGTGGCCGTCGGCCAGGTCCTCGCTGTGAATCCACTCGGTCTCGACGTTCGTTCGCGTCGCGAAGCCGGCGTGTTTCAGCGACTCGTAGATGGAGATGTAGGCGTCCTCGAGGCCGTACTTGCCGACCAGCGCGACGTCGACCTGGCCGGTCTGCTCGCGGGTGACGACCTCCCGGAAGTCGTCGTCGCGCTCGCCCTTCGGCAGCGCCTTCTTCGCGAGGCCGAGTTGCTGCATGACGTACTCGTCGAGGCCCTCCTCCTCGACGACCAGCGGGACGCGGTAGATGTCGGAGACGTCCGGGTTCGAGAACACGGCGTCGGTCGGCACGTCGCAGAACAGCGCGATCTTCTCGCGGGTCTTCTCGGCCAGGTGGTCCTCACAGCGGCCGACGAGGATGTCGGGCTGGAGGCCGATCGAGCGCAGCTCCTTCACGGAGTGCTGGGTGGGTTTGGTCTTCTGCTCGCCATTCTTGGAGTACGGCACCAGGGTGACGTGGGTCAGCAGGAAGTCCTCGTCGTCCTCCTCGTGGGCGAACTGCCGCAGCGCCTCCAGGTACGGCATCCCCTCGATGTCGCCGACGGTGCCGCCGACCTCGACGATGCAGACGTCGGTGCCCTCGGCGGCCTCGCGGATGCGCCGTTTGATGTCGTCGGTGATGTGGGGGATGATCTGGACGGTCTTGCCCAGGTAGTCGCCCGCCCGCTCCTTCTCGATGACGTGCTGGTAGGTCTTGCCCGTCGTCACGTTGTGGTCGGAGGTCATCTCCTCGCCCAGGAACCGCTCGTAGTTGCCCAGGTCCAGGTCGACCTCGCCGCCGTCCTTGAGGACGTACACCTCGCCGTGCTGGAACGGGTTCATCGTGCCAGCGTCGACGTTGAGGTACGGATCGATCTTCACCGCGGTCACGTCGAAGCCCGCGTTCTTGAGGAGTCGGCCGGTGCTGGCGGCCGTGATCCCCTTCCCGAGCCCCGACATGACGCCGCCCGTGACGAAGACGAACTTGTTGCCCAGCGTGGGGTCGTACCCCGTTTCGGAGTCGGTCGGCATACCGAAGGTGGTGTGGGGGGCGCCTAAACCGTTTCGGAGCGATCCGGGGGGCTACCCGCCCCCCTCGGCCGACGACTCATCGAACGCCCCGTCCCCGGAGATGTCGACGACAGACGTGCTCTCGTCGAGGATCAGCACCAGTCGATCACCAGCGAGCGTGACCGCGACCTGGACGCGGAGCGGGTCCTCCGAGACCACCGTCCCGTCGCCGACGTGCTCGGCCAGCGCCGTCCAGGCGTCGTCGAACACGTCGACGCCCCTCCGGTAGCAGAAACCGACGACTGCGGGGTGGTACAGCACGCACCCGCCGGCGGTGTTCTGGAGGAAGGCGCCGCAGCGCTCGCAGGTCCACTCGAAGGTGACCGCGACCGGGTCCTCGGGGAACCGGGCGACGGTGCCCGAGGTCGCGCCCCCGCAGTACGGGCAGACGTCGTCCATCGTCGATCTGGCCTCCAGCAGCGTCCGCCGGACCGCCACGTCGAGCGCCGTCGTCAGCGAGTGGCGTTCCAGCAGTTCGGGGCCGACGTTCAGCAGCGACGTGTGGCCCGCCTCGCAGGCCACCCGCAGCGACCCGTCCTCGTAGGTGACCGTCGACGCGCCTCCGCAGAGGAGACACGCCGTCTCGGCGTCCGGGAACTCCCGGCGCCGGTCGGGGTCGAACCGCCCCGAGTGCAGCACCGCGACGAAGTGGTGGCCCACGTCCGACAGGCGGTAGCCCTCCTCGGTCTTCTCCACGAGCGTCCCCAGCAGGCGCTTGAGGTGGTAGTTGAAGTTCCCGGGGTCGTCGTGACCGACTCGCTCGCGGAGGTCCGAGAAGGACAGCGCGGCCGCGCGGGGGTGTTCGCGCTGGTGCTCGGCCAGCGCCACCAGAATCCCCGCCCGGACCTCGTGGCTCACGAGCCCGATCGCGTCGTTCAGGGGGCCGTCGCTCGGCACGTTCCGTGAGCAGCACCTGGAGAATCATAACTCTTCGTATAGTAATCAGTTGCTCCATAGCCCTATTACGTCTCTCGGTTTACTGGGTGTATGGTCGAAACGACGGCGGCAGACCTGGACGCTGAGGCGCTCGAAGCGACCGCGCGGGACCTGCTCGGCGACGTCGACTCGCCCGGGGCGAGCGTGGCGGTCGTCGACGGACGAGAGCGGGTGTTCGCGGCGGGGTTCGGCAACCGGCAGCTGGACCCCGAGCAGCCGGCGACGCCGGAGACGCTGTACGGCATCGGGTCGTCGACGAAGCCGGTCACCGCGACGGCGGTGCTCACGCTGGTCGAGTCCGGCGACCTGTCGCTCGACGACGCCGTCGCCTCGCACGTCCCGTTCTTCGCGGACGCCCCCGGCGACCCGATCACGGTCCGGGAACTGCTGTCGCACACGTCCGGACTGCCGGCGGACGACTCGGCGACGCTCACGCTGCTGGACGCCATCGTCGGCGACGAGGCCGAGGATATCGGCGCGTCGCTCTCCGGGTGGGACGAGATTCGCGAGTACGTCGACGACGGCGCCGACCGGCGCCTGCTCGATACGGAGCGGTGTCTGTACTACAACAGCGGCTACGTCGTGCTGTCGCGACTGGTGGAGGCGGTCGCCGACGAACCGTTCGCCGACTACGTCCGGCGAGCGGTGCTGGAGCCGCTGGGGATGGACCGCTCGACGTTCGACGTCGGCGTGCTCGCGGACGAGGACGCCGACGCGATGACGCCGCACCGCGCGGGCGAGGACGGGCCCAAGCCCGCCACGCTCCCGGACGACCCGCTGTTCGTGGGCCCCGGCGGGCTCCAGGCGCCGGTGACGGAGACGGCGGCGTTCGCCAGCGCGTGGGCCGAGCGCGACCTCCCGATCGGCGCCGACCTCGCCGAGGCGGCGACAACGCCCGTCGGGACCTTCCGGGAGCTGCTCGACGGCTCCGAGGTCGGGTACGGCTACGGCTGGATGACCCGCCCGTTCGGCGACGACACGCTGGTCGGCCACGGCGGCGGCACCGGCGTCTCCGCCGGCTACGTCGGCTTCCTCGCGGACCGGGGACTCGCCGTGGCGCTGGGATTCAACGGGCAACCGGACACCTCCCCCGAACGGCTGGCGACCGAGCTGCTGGCGACCGCCACCGGAACCGACCCCCTGGCGGTGCTCCCGAAGCGCGCAATCGAGCGCAAGGAACGACGGGTCACCGGCGAGTACGAGGCCTACGGCGATCTCCAGACGGTGACGGTCACCCGCGGCGACCGCTTCCTCGAACTCGAACACGCCAGCCCGATGGGGACCGAGACGGAGTACCTGGTGGCGGCCTCGACGGCCCCCGACGACCACACGTTCCGGGTCGCCGAGCGTGGCGGCACCCGCTCGACGGTCGAGTTCTTCGTCGACGACGACGGCGTGGAACTGCTCGTCGACCGCGCGCTGTTCGAACGGGTCGGTGACGTCGACGACGACGGCGACGAGTAGCGCGGTCCGCGGACGCCGGTAATCGACGCCAGGCGTCGCCAGCCTTTATGAACTCGACAGGCGAACACCCGCCATGGGACTCGACGAGGATTCACTCGACTACCACCGGGCCGAGCCGCCCGGGAAGATCGCCATCTCGACGACGAAGCCGACCAACACGCAGCGGGACCTCTCGCTGGCGTACTCACCCGGCGTCGCGGCGCCGTGCATGGAGATCGCCGACGACCCCGACGAGGCGTACACCTACACCACGAAGGGCAACATGGTGGGCGTCGTCTCGAACGGGTCGGCGGTGCTGGGGCTGGGCGACATCGGCGCGCAGGCCTCCAAACCCGTCATGGAGGGGAAGGGAGTGCTGTTCAAGCGGTTCGCCGACATCGACGTGTTCGACATCGAACTCGACGAGACCGACACCGACGCCATCGTCGAGGCCGTCGCGGCGATGGAGCCGACGTTCGGTGGGATCAACCTGGAGGACATCGCCGCCCCGGCCTGCTTCGAGATCGAGGACCGACTGCGCGACCGGATGGACGTGCCCGTGTTCCACGACGACCAGCACGGCACTGCGATCATCTCCGGGGCGGCGCTGCTCAACGCCGCCGAGATCGCCGGCAAGGACCTCTCGGAGCTTGACATCGTCTTCTCCGGGGCCGGCGCCAGCGCCATCGCGACCGCGCGGTTCTACGTCTCGCTGGGCGCCCGCCGGGAGAACATCACGATGTGTGACTCCTCGGGCATCATCACCGAGGCTCGCGCCGCGGAGGGCGACCTCAACGAGCACAAGCGGGCGTTCGCCCGGGACGTCCCCGAGGGCGGCCTCGCGGACGCGATGGACGGGGCCGACGTGTTCGTGGGCCTCTCGGTCGGTGGCATCGTCGACGAGGACATGGTCCGCTCGATGGCCGCCGATCCCATCATCTTCGCGATGGCCAACCCCGACCCCGAGATCGGCTACGAGGCGGCCAAGGCGGCGCGCGACGACACCGTGATCATGGCGACCGGTCGCTCGGACTACCCCAACCAGGTGAACAACGTGCTGGGGTTCCCGTTCATCTTCCGGGGGGCGCTCGACGTCCGCGCGACGGACATCAACGAGGACATGAAACGCGCCGCCGCCGAGGCGCTGGCGGAACTCGCTCGCAAGGACGTCCCCGACGCCGTCGTGAAGGCCTACGGCGACCAGCCGCTGCAGTTCGGCCCCGAGTACATCATCCCCAAGCCCGTCGACCCGCGGGTGCTGTTCGAGGTCGCGCCGGCGGTCGCCGAGGCGGCGATGGAGTCGGGCGCCGCCCGCCAGGAGATCGACCTCGACGCCTACGAGGAACGGCTGGAGGCCCGCCTGGGCAAGTCCCGCGAGATGATGCGGGTCGTGCTCAACAAGGCCAAGAGCGACCCCAAGACGCTGGCGCTGGCGGAGGGCACCGACGAGAAGATGATCCGGGCTGCCTACCAGATCAGCGAGCAGGGCATCGCCGACCCCGTGCTGATCGGCAACGCCGACAGCATCGCGGCGACGACCGATCGGCTGGGTCTGGAGTTCGACCCGACCGTGCGCGACCCCCGCGAGGGGGACTACGACGCCTACGCCGAACGGCTGTACGAGTTGCGCCGCCGCAAGGGGGTCACCGAGACGGAGGCCGAGGAACTCATCCGGCGGGACAGCAACTACTTCGCGAGCGTGATGGTCGAGCAGGGTGACGCCGACGCGATGCTGACGGGGCTGACCCACCACTACCCCTCGGCGCTGCGCCCGCCGCTCCAGGTGATCGGCACCGCCGACGACGCCGACTACGCCGCCGGCGTGTACATGCTCACGTTCAAGAACCGCGTGGTCTTCTGCGCCGACGCCACCGTCAACCAGGACCCCGAGGCGGACGTGCTGGCGGAGGTCACCCGCCACACCGCCGAGCTCGCCCGGGAGTTCAACGTCGACCCCCGTGCGGCGATGCTCTCGTACTCGAACTTCGGCAGCGTCGACAACGAGGGCACGCGCAAGCCCCGCGAGGCCGCGCGGGCGCTCCGCGCAGACCCCGCCGTGGACTTCCCCGTCGACGGCGAGATGCAGGCCGACACCGCCGTCGTCGAGGACATCCTGCAGGGCACCTACGAGTTCTCCGACCTGGAGGCCCCGGCGAACGTCCTCGTGTTCCCGAACCTGGAGGCCGGCAACATCGGCTACAAACTCCTCCAGCGACTGGGCGGCGCCGAAGCCATCGGCCCGATGCTCGTGGGGATGGACAAGCCCGTCCACGTCCTCCAGCGCGGCGACGAGGTCAAGGACATCGTTAATCTCGCGGGCGTGGCGGTGGTGGACGCCCAGGAGTGAAACGCCACACGGTGCGGCGAGACCACGGGGGACGACCCGAACGAGGCGAGAACGGTAATCGACGGTTGCGGATTCGGTAGCGTTCGACCACCTTTTTGCTGTTCGCCGTGTTCCGGCCGCGTATGAAAGACGGCGAACTCGACGACCTCGACCGCCGAATCGTCTACGAACTCCAGAAAGACGCCCGCCACACCTCCTCCAGCGACATCGCGGAGGTCGCGGGGGTCTCGGCGAGCACGGTCCGGAACCGTCTGCGAAAACTGGAGGAGTCGGGAATCATCCGCGGGTACGACGTCGACATCGATTACGAGGCCGCGGGCTATCAGCTGTACACGAAGATCGTCTGCACCGCGCCGATCAAGCGCCGTGAGGAACTGGCCGAGCAGGCCCTGGAGGTACCGGGAGTCGTCGCCGTTCGGGAGGTCATGACTGGGAGGGACAACGTGTACGTCAACGCCGTCGGGAGCGACCACGACGACCTCAGCGACGTCGCACAGCGACTGGACGCGATGGGGCTGGAAGTGTCCGACGAGCAGCTGATCCGCAACGAGTACGTCTGCCCGTACCACGGGTTCAGCGGCGAGGAGATGGAGAGTCGAGACGAGTAACCGGACTGTCCGCAGAAGAAGCCTATTCTGTCGGAATGTTCTCCGGAGCGCCAGACTTATACTGAACTGGCTTTCTAGGTCTGGTATGATGACGGATCGTTCTGAACTCGAACCGAACGCGGTACCGCCGCCCGACGCGCGGGTCGTCGTCGTCGGCGGGACGCTCGCCGCGGTCGTCGCGCGGCGACTCTCGGCGAGCGCCGACAGCGTCACACTCCTGACCGACGACGACCGTGCGATCTCCCGTGCCGGCGAGGCCGTCGAGGTCGTGCGACACGAGCCGACGGAGCGGGCGGCGCTCCGGAAGAAGACGGCGGCCGCCGATGTCGTCGTGATCGCCGCGGGTGACGACGGTGAGAACCTCTTGCTGTCGCGACTCGCCGTGCCGACGGACGGCCGGACGGTGGTCACCCTCGTCGAGGACCCGGAGAACGTCGCACCGTTCCGCGACGCGGAGGTCACCCCCGTGTGCGTCTCGAAGGCGGTCGCGGCGACGGTGATCGAGCGGGTCGGAGCGGATCAATGACGAAGGAGCTCGAACGCGACCTCGGCCTGCTCGAGGTCATGGCGATCAGCGTCGGCGCGATGGTCGGCAGCGGCATCTTCATCCTGCCGGCGCTGGCGGTCGGCAAGGCCGGACCGTCGCTGATCCTGGCGTACCTGCTCGCCGGCGTGCTGGTGCTCCCGGCGGCGCTGTCGAAGGCGGAGATGGCGACGGCGCTGCCGGAGGCCGGCGGCACCTACGTGTACATCGAGCGCGGCATGGGGCCGCTGCTGGGGACCATCGCCGGCATCGGGACGTGGTTCGCGCTGTCGTTCAAGGGCGCGCTGGCGCTGGTCGGCGGCGTGCCGTACCTGCTGTACCGCTTCTCCGTGCCCGTCGATCCGACGGTCGTCGCGTTGGTGCTCGCGGTCGTGCTGATCGTGGTCAACGTCTTCGGCGCCAAGCAGACCGGGCGGCTCCAGGTCGCCATCGTCGGCGTCATGCTCGCGGCGATGGTCTGGTTCGTCGGCGGTGGTGCCGGCAGCGTCCAGCCCGGTCGGTACGAACCGTTCTTCGCGGGCGGGCTGGACGGGCTGTTCACGGTGACCGCGCTCGTGTTCGTCTCCTACGCCGGCGTCACGAAGATTGCGAGCGTCGCCGAGGAGGTCGAGGACCCTGGCCGAGTGATCCCGCTGGGGATGCTCGGCTCGCTCGCCTTCACCACCGCGCTGTACGTCCTCGTCGTCGCGGTCCTGATCGGCGTCTCGCCGACGGGGACCATCGACGGCGCCGCCGCGCCGGTCGCCGACGCCGCCAGCGCCGCGCTGGGCGAAGCGGGCGTGATCGCGGTCGTGCTCGCGGCGCTGCTGGCGCTGGTCAGCACGGCCAACGCCGGCCTGCTGTCGTCGTCGCGGTACCCCTTCGCGATGAGCCGGGACGGGCTGGTGCCGGCGTCGTTCAGCGAGGTCAGCGAGCGCTTCGGCACGCCGGTGACCGCCATCGCCTTCACCGGCCTCGTGTTGCTCGCGCTGGTCGCGTTCGTGCCGATCCTCAGCATCGCGAAACTCGCCAGCGCCTTCCAGATTCTGGTGTTCGTGCTGATCAACGTCGCGCTGATCGCGTTCCGGACCAGCGACCCCGACTGGTACGATCCGCCGTTCACCGCGCCGCTGTACCCCTGGGTGCAGGTGTTCGGGATCGTCTCGGGGCTCGCGCTGCTGAGCGCGATGGGCGCGGTCGCGCTGGGCGGCAGCGTCCTGATCGTCGTCGGCAGCCTCGCGTGGTACCTCGTCTACGTCCGCGACCGCGTCGACCGCGAGGGGCTGGCGGCGGGGATCGTCCGCGACGAGGTCCGCGAGCGCATCGCGGCGCCGACCGCCGGGACCGTCGGCGGCGAGTCCACCGACGACGGCGAGGCGGAGTACGGCGTGCTCGTCGCCGTCACCGAGGGGACCGACGAGGCCACCGAGCGGCGACTCGTCCGGGTCGCGGCGGGGCTGGCCCGCGCTGAGGGGGTCGGCGTCACGGTCGTCCAGTTCGACACCGTCCCCGACCAGACTCCGCTGGACCACGCCGTCGGCGAACTGTCCGCGGCCGACACCGCCTTCGAGGAGCGCACCGAGCGCATCGCCGCCGAAGTCGGGGTCCCGGTCTCCTACGGCGAGGTCGTGACCCACGACCACAGACACGGCATCGTCAACTTCGCGCGGCACCGCTCGGCGACGACGCTGGTGCTGGCACGCGATCCGACCGGACTCCGATCGTTCGGCGTCGGCAACGACGTCGACTGGATTCGCCGGCACGCCCCCTGTTCGGTCGTGCTCGTAGATTTGGACGACGGGGACGATCCCGGCCGAGGGGCTCCGGTCGGGGCGACCGAGACGAGCGGGTGAGGGTCGCGCGGGTCCGTCTCAGTCGCCGGCGTGGCGGTCCTTGCGCGACGGCGGCGGCACGCCCGGCTCCGCGGTGCCGGAGACGTCGGGCAGCACGCACCGGTCGGGTTCGTCGTTGACGTGCTCGTAGCGGTTCGGGGCGTTCGCGAGGGGGTGGGCGGGGTTGTCCTCGCTGTGGATGCGGGCGGCACGGGCCTCGTCGAACCCGCGCAGTCGGGCTTGGATGCCCCGCCAGTGGTACAGCGACTCGGCGGGGACCCCCGGCGACTCCGCGGGCGACCAGCCGCGGTCGCGCGCGGCCAGCACCGCGGCGTTGACGTTCGCCGCGAGGTCGTCGTGGTCGACGAGGACGCCGACGCGCGCGCTCGGCGGCGAGCGGGCCGCCAGCACGTCGAGTCCGAGGTGCAGCGCGCGGTACTCCGCGACGTTGTTGTTCGGCGGGCCGTCCGACAGCGCCACCCGCGCGACGCGCGTCCCGTCGCGGGCCTCGATCACGACGCCGAGACCGCCGGCTGGCTCGTCGACGGGGCCGGAGCGAAAGGAGCCGTCGGTCGCGACGTAGAAGTCGCGGTGGTGGGTGCGCGGCGGGTGGGCGATGTGAGGGGTGGGCGACTCGTCGAACAGGTCCCGCAGTGCCGACCGGCCGTGAGCGGCCATACCTGCAGTGAGGGCGCTGCGGGCCTTAAACCTACGGCCCAGGGACAGTCAGCAAGCGTGTCCAGTACCGCAACGGTTGACAGCCGTCGCGTGCAACCTCGCCCGTGAACTGCCGATTCCTCGGGGACGAACTGGTGGGTAGCGGGGTGGACGGACCGTGAGGTTCCGAAACGCCGCGCTGTTTCTCACGCTGGCGGTCGCCTGGGGCAGCGCGTTCACCGCGATCAAGGCCGGCCTGGAGTACTTCCCGCCGGTGCTGTTCGCCGCCTTGCGGTACGACTTGGCCGGAGTCCTGATGCTGGGCTACGCGGCGTACGCGACCGATCGGCTCCGACCCCGGACCCGCGACGAGTGGGTGCTGGTGACCGTCGCGGGCGTGCTGATGATCGCCGTGTACCACGCGTTCCTGTTCGTCGGCCAGCAGGGGACCACCAGCGCCGCCGCCGCCATCGTCGTCAGCCTGTCGCCGATTCTCACGACGGGGTTCTCCCGGGCGTTCCTGCCCGCCGAGCGACTCGCCCCGCTGGGGCTGGTGGGACTCGGGCTCGGCCTGCTCGGGGTCGTCGTGCTCCAGGACCCGGAGCCCGGCGCGCTGGTGACCGCCCGGAGCGTGTCCCTGGGGCTGGTGTTCCTCGCGGCGGCCGCGTTCGCGCTGGGCAGCGTCCTGACACAGCGGGTCGACGCCGATCTCCCCATCGAGACGATGGAGGCGTGGGCGATGCTGCTCGGCGCCGTCGTGATGCACGTCGCGAGCCTCGGTATCGGCGAGTCGCCGACGGCGGTCGACCCGACACTTGAGGCGGGGCTGGCGCTTTCTTACCTCGTCGTCGTCGCCAGCGCCCTGGGCTTCCTGATCTACTTCGACCTGCTCGACCGCCTCGGACCCATCGAGATCAACCTCGTCTCCTACGCGGCGCCGCTGGCGGCGGCGGCGACGGCGCTGGTCGTGCTGAACGAACGGCCAACGCTCGCGACTGCCGCGGGATTCGTCTGCATCTGCTGTGGGTTCGTGTTGATCAAGCGCTCGGCGATCAGGGCGGAGCTCGAACGGAGCGGGATCGTCGGGACCTGAGCGCGGCCGGTGTGGGGGGACGCGAGTGGGCGGCGGGTGTCAGCGCGGTTCGTGACCGTGGCCGACCAGCAGCGCACAGAGGTTCAGCGCCAGCAGCGCCCCGAACGCCAGCGCGTCGGCCGTCGAGTCCAGGCCGGTCAGCAGGAGGGGGACGTGCAGGAACGGCAGGCTGACCGCGGACCAGAAACCGACGGTCCTGACCGGGCTCTCCATCATGTTGAGGCTCCGGCGGACGAGCGACTGATCGCGCTGTTCTCGAACCGAGTCGTGACGGATGGAGGGGCTGGACATTGTGGACACCGGATCGCTCCTGAGTCAACCTGTGTACCCACACCCCCATATAACGGGCCGAGCCTTGCTTTGTTTTCGAACCGTTTCACCGGAAATAACTCCGTTTCACGACGTTTTACGAGGCCCTTAGAACTGGCGAGAAGTTTTATCGGGCAATCTGATGGCGTACTCTGGCCAACGTGGCGTGTCCGGCTCGTCGCCAGCCACATCCGGCGGTGGCCTGCCCGTGGCGACCGTCGCGTCGGCGGCCACGGTCAGCGTCCCGTTCGCCGCCGCGGTGCGCGTCACGACGGCTTGGTCGTAGGTCCCGACCACCACCGGCGTGAGGGACGGCCCGAAGGAGACGGTGGCCGACGCCCCCGGCGCGAGCGACACCGTCCGGTTCGCCACCACCTCCCCTGCCAGGCGGTACGACACTGTCGTCTCGCCCGGTTCGTTGCCAGCGTTGCGGATCGTCGCGGTCACGGTGTACGACTCGCCGACGGCCGCGTCGACGGCGAGGTCGCTCTCGACGGTGAACCACGGCCCCCGCACCGACACGGCCGTCTCTGCGGGCACGAACGTCTCCGCGCGAGTGTCGCCCTTCCTCGCGGTCGCCGTCAGGTTCCCCGGTCGGTCGAGCGCGACGGTGGCGCGGCCCTCGTCGTCGGTCGTCACCGTCCGCTCGCCGATCGCGACCGTCGCCCGGACCGGCGCGCCCGTGTCGGCGCGGACCACGCGCAGCGCGACGGACTCGCCGGCGTCGGGTCTCGCGGGGGTGGCCTCGACGGACAGCTGCACCGGCTCTCGCTCGACCGACAGCGCCGCTGTCGCCGGTCGGAAGCGCACCCTGTCGGTCGGTTGCGCCGTCGCGCGCACCTCGTACGTGCCCGCCGAGAGGTTCCTGATCACGGCCCACCCGGCGTCGCCGGTGCTGTACGTTCGGCCGCCGACGGTGACCGTCGCGTCGACCGGCCGCCCGTCTTCGGCCCGGGTCACCGAGACGATCGTGAGGTCGCCGACGAGCAACTCCTCGGAACTGAGTGCGACCCGGAGGTCCCGTCGCAGCCGCTCGACGGTCAGGCTCGCGGTCGCCGGTTCGAACCGCTCGGTCGCGGTCCGCTCGCGGGTCGCTCGCAGCGTGTACTCTCCTGCGGCCGTCACCGACAGGTTGGCGCGGCCGTCCTCGACGTCGACGGTCCGGTTCCCGACCGCGACCCGGCCGGAGACGAGGTCGTCGGTGTCGGCCCGCCGCAGTTCGACGGCGACCGTCTCGTCGACGTCCGTCCGGCTCTCGTTGACCGACAGCGAGAGCGCGATGGGCCGACGCTCGACGGTGAGCCGTGTGGTCGCCGGCGTGTAACTGGTGTCGTTGTCGCCACCCTTGTCGACGCGGACCGTCCGGGTCCCGCCGCGGTCGACCCGCAGCGCCGCCCGTCCGTCCGCGTCCGTGCGGACGGTCCTGTCGTCCAGTCGGACCGTCGCGTTCGCCACGGGGGTCCCGTCGTCGTCGGTGACCGTCAGCCCGACCCCCTCTCCGACCGACAGCGTCGTCCGATTGGCTTCGACGACGAGGTCGACCTGCCTCGGTCCGTCCTCGCTGTTCCCCAGCGGGAACACCGGCCCGCCGCCACCGCCGCCGGTCAGCGACGTGCCGACGCCGGTCACCAGCAACAGGAACGACCCGACCGCGATGAGCGAGAGGACGAGAATCGTCGGGTCGCGGAGCGGGCTGTAGGGTCCCGACCGATCGGCGTCAGATGTCGACCGGGGCGCCCGTGCGCGGTGGGCCATCGTTGCCCGGCGTACGCCCGCACCGGATTTATAAGCGTCGGGGGCGGTCGCGGGGCCTCAGCCGCCTGCCGGAGCAGGCTCGCTCACTGGAAGCCGATCCGGCCGCCGGTCTGGCGGTCTCTGGGCTCGCCGCCGCCGCCCATGAACTCCTCCTCCATGCGCTCGTAGTACTCGACGATGTCGTCGGTGATCGTCGGCCGGACGCTGTCCATCGCCGCCCGGAAGTGATTCATCTCGACGGTCTCGGCGTCTTCGTCCTCCCGCAGCGCCTCGATGGCGGCCTCACGAGCGATCGACTCCAGGTCCGAGCCGACGTAGCCGTCGGTCTTCTCGGCGACTTCACGCAGGCTCACGTCCGTCGACAGGGGGACGTCCTCGGTGTGAATCTTGAGAATCTGTTCCCGCCCCTCGACGTCCGGTTCGCCGATCATCACCAGGCGGTCGAACCGCCCCGAGCGGATCAGCGCCGGGTCGATCATGTCCGGACGGTTGGTCGCGCCGATGACCATCACCTCCTCCATCTCCTCGAGGCCGTCGAGTTCGGTCAGCAACTGGTTGACGACTCGCTCGGAGACGTTCGAGCCGACCTCGCCGCCCCGCGAGGGCGCCAGCGAGTCGAGTTCGTCGAAGAACACGACCGTCGGCGACACCTGCCGGGCCTTGCGGAACGTCTGGCGGATGGCCTTCTCGCTCTCACCGACCCACTTCGACAGCAGCTGGGGGCCACGCACCGAGATGAAGTTGGCGTTGGTCTCGTTGGCGACGGCCTTGGCCATCAGCGTCTTGCCCGTGCCGGGTGGCCCGTACAGCAGCACGCCGGCGGGTGGTTCGATCCCGAGCCGAGCGAACTTCTCGGGCGAGGACATCGGCCACTCGACCGACTCCTTGACGTTCTGTTTGGGCTCCTCCAGGCCACCGACGTCGTTCCAGGTGATCTTCGGCAGTTCGACCAGCACCTCCCGCATCGCCGAGGGCTCGACCTCGTTCAACGCGCCGCGGAAGTCCTCCCGCTTGACGATCATCCGGTCGATCAGGCTCGGCGGGATGTCCTCCTCGTCGAGGTCGATCTCCGGGAGGTACCGCCGCAGCGCCTTCATCGCGGCCTCCTTGGTGAGACTCTCGATGTCGGCGCCGACGAACCCGTGGGTCTCGTCGGCCAGCCGCGAGAGGTTCACGTCGTCGCTCAGCGGCATCCCGCGGGTGTGGATCTGGAGAATCTCTTCGCGGCCGATCTCGTCGGGGACGCCGATCTCGATCTCGCGATCGAACCGTCCGGGGCGACGCAGCGCGGGGTCGACGCTGTCGACGCGGTTGGTCGCCGCGATGACGACGACCTGGCCGCGCTCCTCCAGGCCGTCCATCATCGTCAGCAACTGGGCGACGACGCGGCGTTCGACCTCGCCGGTGACGTCCTCGCGCTTGGGGGCGATCGAGTCCAGTTCGTCGATGAAGATGATCGACGGCGACTCCTCGGTGGCGTCCTCGAAGATTTCCCTGAGCTGTTGTTCGGACTCGCCGTAGTACTTCGAGATGATCTCCGGGCCGGCGATAGAGAAGAAACTCGCCGACGTCTCGTTGGCGACGGCCTTCGCCAGCAGCGTCTTGCCGGTGCCGGGCGGGCCGTGCAACAGCACGCCCGCCGGCGGCTCGATCCCCAGCTTCTTGAAAATCTGGGGGTGTTTCATCGGGAGTTCGACCATCTCGCGGACGCGCTGGATTTCGTTTTTCAGGCCGCCGATGTCCTCGTAGGTGATGCCGCCGCCGGTCTTCTCGAACCCGGAGATGGGCTCCTCGCGGAGTTCGACCTCGGTGTCCTCGGTGATCAGACAGACCCCGTCGGGTTCCGTCTCAACGGCGATCAGCGGGATCGCCTGCCCCGGCGAGCGCATGAACGGGTGGTTCGTCGAGGACATCACGGGGACGATGTCGCGTTCGACGACCGGCCGCTTGAGGATCTGGCGTTTGACCATCCCGGCGGCGTCGGAGCCGAACTGCACGCTGGCCTCCTCCGGCGGCGCCAGCACGAGCTTCTCGGCCTTGGTCGCCTCGGCCTTCCGGATGGTCACCCGCTCGCCGATGCCCACGTCGGCGTTCTGTCGGGTGAACCCGTCGATGCGCACCGTGTCGGTGTTCCAGTCCTGGCGGTCGGCACGCCACACCTTCGCCGCGGTGGTGTCCGCGCCCTCGATCTCGATGATGTCGCCCGGACTCAGCTTCAGATGCAACAGCGTGTCGGGGTCGAGTCTGGCGATACCACGTCCCGAGTCGTTCGGGTACGCCTTCGCGACCTCCAGTTGAACTTCGTTCATGGTTGTGCGGAGACGGGGATGGTTCGGACTCGGGCAGGTGGCCCGATATGTCTTTTGCTACCCGGGGCGTCCCCGTCGCGTCCCCGGGCGTTTGCGGTCGTTTCCCACACTACTCTCCGGGCAGGGGACTGAAATGAATTGTGGGGGATCGCCGCTCGGTCCCACGCCGGCCGCTCACCGACCGGATCGCGCCGCCCGGCCGAGTTCCGACTCCACCGCGTCGACCTTCTCGTCGGCGGCGACCTCCCGCGTGCGCTTGTCGTCGATCTTGAGGAACGTCGAGACGCGGTCGCCGTCGACGGCCTCGTGGGCCGCCTGGGCCGCCGCGAAGAGTTCCGCCGCCGACTCGGCCTCGATAGTCGTCCCCATCGGCGTCGTCTCGTACTTGACGGGGTGGTCGTCCAGCGCTGCCACCGCCTTCGCGACCTCGCCCGCCATGCTGTCCTCGGTGACCGGTGCGACCGACAGGAAGCCAATCGTCGTCATGGGTGAGAATTGGTCGCCTGGCGGTGTAAATGTGGTCGCGACGGTGTGACTGGTGGTCGGAGTAACTCCCGGCGTTTTATGTTGAGATACACTGGCCGCGATATCGACTGTCGATCCCCGACTCTCAGGGCACCGACTTGTCGGCGTTCTCGGCCTCGAACCCGGACGGGTAGGGGACGAACTCCCCACTCGGTCTCACTGTCCCCGACTTTAGGGCGAGTCGACGGTCGCCCGTCCGCCGCGAGGACTGATGCCCGCGACGGACATACCGCAACCCGATCGTCTTCGCGGCATTGTAGTCCGCGTTCGCCGTCGCACCGCACTCGCGGCAGGCGAATCGGTCCCGGTTCGGGCGGTTCTGCTCGCTGACGTGGCTACACTCCGAACACTCCCGGCTCGTATTTTCCGGGTCGACGAACTCAACGACGATATCCCGGTACTCGGCCTTGTACCGGACGTACTGGACCAGCTGACGGTGCGCCCACTCGTGGAACTTCAGTCCTCCTGGCATCGAGTCGCGGATATGTCGCAAGTCCTCGAAGACGACGTGCGAGCAGTCGTGTCGCTCAGCCTCGGCGACGATCCGGTTCGAAACGCGGTGGAGGTAGTCCCGACAGAATCGTTGCTCCCTGTCGCTTCGGGCGTCAAGTGTCCTGTGTGCCGACTCCGTCCCCGTACGCTGGAGGCCTGCCTTCACGCGCTCGAACTCTCGGCGCTCGTGGAGCAACTCCGCCCCGGACTCGAAGTGCGCTGTCGACGTGACTGCGAGGTTTTCGATGCCCAGATCGACCCCGAGGACTGTCCTGTCCTTCGGCGATTCGATCGAGCCTTTCGGCGTCCGGAATCCGAGGTGAAGGTAGAACTCTCCGTCTCGCACCGTCAGCGACGAGGCGGAGAGTTCCCAGGAGTCGTCGTGGAGGTACTGTTGCTGGTAGCCGTCCGCGTCGTCCGGCAAGACGAGGTCACATCGGACGCGGTCCGCGACAGTCGCCAGCGAGACGCTCGCTTCGCCATCGAACACCGTCATCGAGCGGGCGTCGTACTGCACGGTCGGCGCGGTGAACGTCGGCTTCGACGTCGCTTGCGTCCTGTCCACCTCTCGCGCGCTGGCCAGTGCCTGCGCCGCCTCGTGGATCGCGAGAATCGCATGCTGACTCCCGAGCTCCGTCTGTTCGCGCACCTCCTCGTACCCCAGCGACTGGAGTTTCGTCTTCGCCGTCTCGTCCGCCTCCCAGCCGATGGCCACCGCGACGTTGGCTGCCCGTCGCCACTCGTCGATGGTCGCTTCGAGGAGCTGCCGCTGCTCTGAGCTGACCTGCAGGCGCGTGACTGCGGTGCGACGGTGGTAGTCGGACACGACGGTCGATCGTTGGAGGCTGCTGGTTATAATCTATCGCCGTGCAGAGTGAAAATAAAACTGTGAGAGCGACTCTCGACCCCGCTGGAGTGGAGTCAAGAGCGCGAGTCGGAATCACTAAGATGGCAGTAAATAGGCTAAGAATTCGGAAACCGGCAGAAGTGCGCTGGCCGAGATTTGAACTCGGGTTAGGACCGTGGCAGGGTCCTGTGATACCACTACACCACCAG
>ENA-ORCS01000090-ORCS01000090.1-marine-metagenome-genome-assembly--contig:-NODE-90-length-102311-cov-8.664661_pt1 | contig 102311 bp, 77 predicted proteins | sample MGYA00237781_ERZ508513 | MGnify/ENA primary metagenome ERZ508513 (study PRJEB26184, sample SAMN06268793) | marine metagenome | isolation source: Eden Landing Ponds, San Francisco, CA, USA | place...
GGACAACGGAAACCTCCCGCTTCAACTCCTTTGATTTAGCGACTGATCCCGCCGCCATCTAGTGATTCAACACAGCCCAATCAAGCGAAATTTGTCGCTAGCAACCGCGGCGCCGTCCGGCTATTCACGCCGCTACGGACGCCACCCGTTCCGCCCAGTCCCTCGGGTTCACAACAGCGATAACAGGCTCATTCGTCGGTCGGTCGGGCCTCCCGCACGTTGCCCACGGCCTCGCGGAGCGCGTCGGTCGCCCGGTCCTGCGGGAGTTCGTACTCGATGACCGGGGGTGGCCCGACGTCGGCGTGGTCGTCGAGCAGGCCGAGCACGGTAGCCAGGTCGAGTTGGCCCGCGCCGGGGACGTCCTCGATCTCCGCGTCGGAGGTGTCCTTGAGATGGACGGCGACGATCCGGTCGCCGAACTCGCGAACCACGTCCTCGGGAGTGACGTCCTCGACGAGGAAGTGGCCGGTGTCGACACAGAGACCGAGCCGGGGGTCGTCGTGGCGCGCGAGCACCTCGCGGACGTCGGCCATCGTGGAGAAGACGGCCGAGAGGTCGTCGTGGTGGACCGACGAGTAGTTGTGGATGGCGACGTCGACGCCGAACTCGACGGCGAGGTCGGTCAGTTCCTCGGTGATGGCGTCGGCGGTCGGCGGGTAGTTGACGGTGACGTAGTCGGCGCCGAGGCGGTCGGCGAAGGCGACGTGGTCGCGGGCGGCCGCGGGGCCGTCGAGGTCGACGACGCCGTAGCCACACACGGAGACGGACGAGTCGGCGAGCGCGTCGAGGCCCGCGGCGACCGTCGCGTCGTCGTGGTCGGGCGAGAGGTGGTGGCCCCAGAGTTCGAGATGTGTCACGTCCGTCGTCGCCAGTTCGTCGAGCAGGTCCGCGAGCGAGAAGTCCCGGAAGACGACGCTCTGGACGCCGACGGCGAAGTCGCGAGTCATGCAGTGGCCGACGGTCAGGGGGCGCAAAAGCGTTTGGTCGGTCGGCGTCTCAGTCTCGTACTCGCCGCAGCGACCGGTAGGGGAACGCCGTTCCGCTGCCAGCGGGCTTATCCCGGTCGTGGCCGACTCCGTTCCATGGACGTTTGTCTCATCGGCGGGACGGGGCTGATATCGACGGGGATCGCGCGCCAGGCGGTGGCGGCCGGTCACGACGTGACCGCGTTCCACCGCGGCGAAACCGACGCCGACCTCCCCGAGGACGTCACACACGTCTACGGCGACCGCAACGACGAGGCCGACCTCGAACGGGTCGCCGAGGAGGTCGACCCCGACGTCGTCGTCGACATGGCGTGTTTCGACCCCGAACAGGCCGAGCAGGCCGTCGCGGCCTTCTCCGGCGTCGAGCAGTACGTCTTCTGCTCGACTGTCGACGTGTACCACCGGCCGCTGGACGCCAACCCGGCCACGGAGGACGCCCCCCGCGACCCGCCGGTCAGCGACTACGGCGAGAACAAGGCCGCCTGCGAGGACATCTTCATGGACGCCGACGGCGACGCCTTCCGGACGACCGTGATCCGCCCGTGGAGCACCTACGGCGAGGGCGGGCCGGTCATCCACACGATGGGGTGGGGAACCTACTACCTCGACCGGATCCGCGAGGGCAAACCGGTGATCGTCCACGGTGACGGCGCGACGCTGTGGGGCCCGTGTCACCGCGACGACGTGGCCGGCGCGTTCGTCGGCGCGCTCGGCAACGCCGAGGCCTACGGTGAGGCCTACCACGTCACCACCGAGGAGGTCATCTCCTGGAACCAGTACCACGAGTACGTCGCCGATGCGATGGACGCACCCGACCCGGAACTCGTTTCCATCCCGACCGAGCAACTGGTGGCGGTCGCGCCCGACCGGACCGACCCGCTGCTCGACCACTTCCAGTTCTCGACGGTGTTCGACAACTCGAAGGCCAGACGCGACCTGGGCTTCGAGTACACGGTATCCTTCCGCGAGGGCGTCGAGCGCACCATCGACTGGCTCGAGACGAACGACGAAATCGACGACTGGGACAGCGAAAACGACGACGAGATCATCGCCGCGTGGCGCGAGGCCACCGACGACTTCGCGGACGCGGTCGGGGAGTGAGACGCGCCGCCCCGTGGGCGGGAGCGAGCGTCGGTCAGTCGTCGGCGACGACGCGCCACGTGGTCGCGCTGGAGTAGCCCCACTTCTCGACGGTGAGGGTCTCGGTGGCCTCGTCGACTTCGGGGAGGAGCGCGCCGACCTCGCTGGCGGACATCTCGAGGTCGTCGGCGATGAACTTGCTCTTGACGTACTGCTCGCCATCGGTGGCCCGCTCGCGGAGGTAGCGTTCGAGGCGCTCGCGCCGCGAGTCCGCGGTGACGCTCGTCTCGCTCATTCTCCGTCCTCCGTCTCCGCGGGGTCGTAGCCGTGGCCGACGACCAGCGCGAGTGCGTTCGCGACGACGATGGCCCCGATCGTCGGGACACCGAGGTCGGTTACCGTCGACGCGGCGAGTAGCGGCAGGTACGTGAAGGGGAGGGCGACTGACGTCCAGAAGGCGGCGCCTTCGACGGCGGTGGCCGCCGTGCTGGAGACGCGATGCAGCGACCGGGAGGGCGAATGTGTCCGCACGCTCATCCTGTTTCTACCTTCGGCCGTATCTGTCAAAAGGGTACATAACGATCAAACGCGCGTTTGAGTCTCGATCACGCCGGTTAGACCCGACTCTCGCTGTCGTCGGTGGCGTCCGCCTCGCCGTCGGTGTTGTCCGTTTCGGCAGCGTCGTCGGTGTCGACCGCCTCGCCGTCGGTGTTGTCCGTTTCGGCAGCGTCGCCGGTGGCGGCCGCGTCGCCGTCGGTGTTGTCCGTTTCGGCAGCGTCGCCAGTGTCGTCCGCGTCGTCGGTGTTGTCCGTTTCGGCAGCGTCGTCGTCGCCCTCCTCGGTGGCGCTCTTGCGAACCAGCAGGGACTCGTGGCCACACTCCGGGCAGTCCTCGCGGTCGGTGTAGACCAGCGACTCGCACTCGGGACACTTCGCCCGCGCTCGCTCTTGGGAGTGGGACTCGGCCTGCTGTTTGAACGTTTCGACCTTCCGGCCGATGTCCTCGAACAGCCCCATCTCAGCGTCCCCCCGACGGTCGGGCCAGTCGCGACTGCGTCCGTTTCGGGACCATACGAACCGGTTGCGTGGACGGGGAGAAAAACGCTCGGGTCGGTTCACGGAGCGTCGCTCAGGCGTTTGTCCGATACAGGTCGCCGTCCGCGTCGTAGCGCGCCTCGAAGACCCGGTCGAACTGTTCGTCCGATAGCGACACGTCCACGGCTGCGAGGTTCTCGTCGAGCTGGTCGACAGTGCGCGCGCCGATGATGGGGACACAGGTGAAGTCGGGCTGGTCCATCAGCCACCGGAGCGCGACCTGCGCCGGCGTGGCGTCGACCTCGTCGGCCACCGCGCGCACCGCGTCGAGGACGTGCCAGCCCCGCTCGGAGACGTAGTACTCTTCGAACATCGGGTCGAGGTCGGCGCGGGTGTCTTCGGGCGCGTCGAGGTCGTAGGTGCCGTCGCCGACGCGCTCGTACTTGCCGGTGAGAAAGCCGCCCGCGAGCGGCGAGTAGGGACAGACCGCGACGTCCTGGTCGGCACAGACCGCGAGGTACTCCGAGACGTCCTCGTAATAGGCGGCGTGAAAGAGCGGCTGCGTGACAGTGAAGGCCTCGTAGTTGTCGACGTCGGCCTTCCAGAGCCCCTTCGTCAGTTTCCACGCGTCGGCCGTCGAGAGACCGATGTGGTGGACTTTCCCCTCGCTGACGAGGTCGTCGAGCGTTCGCAGCGTGCGTTCGACTGGGGTGTCGTCGTCGAAGCGGTGCAGGTAGAGGATATCGAGGTACTCCGTGTCGAGTCGGTCGAGCGAGCCCTCGACCTCGGCGCGGACGTTCTTGCGCGAGAGGTTCTCCTGGAACCGGGAGACCTGCGACCAGAAACACTTCGAGGCGACGACGAAGTCCTCGCGGTCGCGCTCGGCGAGCCACTCGCCGATCCACCGCTCGCTCTTGCCCCCGCCGTAGCCGTTGGCGGTGTCGATGAAGTTGCCGCCCCGATCCGCGAACGCGTCCAGCAGTTCGTGGGCGTCCGCGCGGTCGGTCTCGACCACGCCGTCGCTCTCTTTCCCGAAGCGCCACGTGCCCAGACAGACCGACGAAACCGACAGTCCCGTCGAACCGAGTCGTCGATACTCCATACCGGCGGTGTGGGCCGGGCGGCGCATAGAAGTTTGCAGTCCGGACGCGCTCGCTGGTTCCGTCCGGTCCGGCTTACGGTGGCGGACCGGGCCGCGTTCGCCGCGGCGGGTACCACGCACCCCGGCCGGCCCAGCAGTGACATTCAATAGCGTGGATCCCGTATAGACACCATGGTAAACAAAGGTGAGAGAGTGCCGGCGACGGAGACCGAGTGGCGGGAGACGCTCACCGACGACCAGTACGAGATTCTCCGCGAGGCCGGGACCGAGCGACCGTTCTCGTCCGCGCTCCTGGACGTCGACGAGGACGGAACGTTTCGCTGTGCAGGCTGTGGGACCGTCCTGTTCTCGACCGACGAGAAGTTCGACTCGGGGACGGGGTGGCCGAGCTTCTGGGAACCCGCCGACGAGGCGAGCGTGGCGACCGAGCCCGACCACGGGTTGCTGGGGACCCGGACGGAGGTCCTGTGTGCGACCTGCGACGGCCACCTCGGCCACGTCTTCGAGGACGGACCCGACCCGACGGGGTTGCGCTACTGCATCAACGGCGACGCGCTCACGTTCGAGCCAACCGAGGAGTGACTCGGTGATGCGACCATGACCGACCCGGACCGGATCGCCGCGTACGACGCGGCCGCGCCACCGCCCGACGAGACCGAGACCGCAACGTTCGCGCTGGGCTGTTTCTGGGGCCCGGACGCCACCTTCGGCGCGCTCGATGGCGTCGCCAGGACGCGCGTCGGCTACGCCGGCGGGGCGACCGACGCGCCGACCTATCACGACCTGGGCGACCACAGCGAAGCCGTCCAGGTCGACTACGACCCCGAGCGGTTCTCGTTCGGGGAGGTCGTCGATTTCGCCATCGAGAACCACAGCGTGCGGACCCAGCCCCGCGACCGCCAGTACCAGCACGTGCTCTTCTACGAGTCGCCCGAGCAACGGGCGGTGATCGAAAAGCGACTGGACGCGCTGGCGGTCGACGAAGTGCGGACGCGCGTCGAAGCGCTCGACGCGTTCCACCCGGCCGAGAGCTACCACCAGAAGTACCACCTCCGGAGCAAACGCGCGATACTCTCTGATTTCGAGGAGGCGGGGTACGACGCGACAGCGATCCGGGAGTCGCCCGCCGCCGCGAAACTCAACGCCGAAGCGGGCGGCTACGACCGGTCGGACGGCACCGGCCGCCTCGACCCGCTCGCGGCTTCCTCGAGCGGCGCCGCTCAGAGCGAGTAAGCGACTTTCTCGCCGGTGTCCAGCCCGTTCCGGAGCGCCGCGTGCAGGCGCCCCTCGCCCGCGACCCAGTCGCCCAGCGGGTACAGGTCCAGGTCCGCCACCGCCTCGACGGCGCCGCCGCGGACTCCCTCGTCCGGTAGCGCGTAGCGCCACCCCTGGTGGTCGGTCCAGTCGGGGTCGGTCAGGCGCGCGTCGTCCAGCACGTCGGCGGTCAGGGTCGCGAGTTCGTCGACGTTCTCCGCCGGGTCGTCGTCGTAGTGGTCGACGGACCACTCGGGGCTGGCCTGCACCACGAGCACCGACTCGCCCTCGGGGACGTGGCCCGCTTTGCACTCCTCGCGGGCGATCCAGCCGACCGGGTGCTCGCCATCCGGGTTTATCAGCGCGTAGTACGGCCGGTCGAGTTCGAACTCGTAGCCGAGGACGGCCGTCCAGATCGTTCGGTACGGGACGTCGCGCGCGGCCGCTTCGAGGTCGGACGCCGCGGTTGCGGGATCGGTGTCGCCGGCCCCGTCCGCGACGGTCGCGAGCAGGTCCGCGCTCTGGGGCGCGGGCGGATTGAGGAGGAGCGCATCGAACGGTCCCCACTCCGTCCCGTCCGTATCGACGACGCGCCAGCGCTCGCCGTCGCGGTCCAGCGACTCGACGCGAGTTTCGTTGTGAACCGACGCCTCCGTCCCGGCGAACAGTCGCTTGGCTATCTGCGTGAGCCCCTGCCGGTAGGACCACTTGTGTTCGTCGGCTTCACGGCCCTCCGCGACGCTCCCCCCGGCGTCGAAGGTGTAGATCGGTTCCGTCGCGTCCACGAGTCCTTCGTCGTCGAGCGTCTCCGTCAGCAGTTCCACCACCCGCTCGTCGTCGCTCTTGACGTAGTTGGCGCCGTAGTCGTAGGTCACGTCGCCCCGGCGACGGGTCGCCGCGCGACCGCAGACGCCGCGGGACTTCTCCAGCACCGTGATGTCGGCCGACGGCACGGCCCCGTCGAGGACGTACGTCGCCGCGGCGGCAGCGGCGCCCGCGCCGACGATTCCGATCTCGGTCATATCCCCGGTTCGGACTCCTCGGTCAAAACGGGTCGCATCTCCCGCCGACGGTTCCGACCGCGGACCTACTGGTCGAGCGGGATCGACACGCCGCGACCATCTCGCTCGACGGTCGTCCCGAACTCGGCCGAAAGCGTGCGGACCCGCTCGCGGACCCACGCGGCCACGTCGCCGGTGGCTCGCTCGACGCGTTCGTCGACGATCTCGACGGGCGCGATGTGCAGTCGGTCGAGTCGCCCGTCGACGATCCCGAGTTCGGCGCGGACGCTCCGGTCGTTGTGCAACTCCGACTTGACCAGGTAGTCGTCGACGTAGTCGCCGGCGTCGTAGACGATGGGGCGACCGCGGTACACCTCGACGCCCTGGATCACGTGAGCGCTGTGGCCGTGGACCACGTCGACGCCGCGGTCTATCAGCCAGTGGGCGAACCGGCGCTGTGAATCGGACGGTCGGACCTCCCAGTTGGGGCCCCAATGCAGCGACGCGACGACGAGGTCGGGGTCGTGCCGATGGACGGCCGCGAGCGCGTCCTCAACCCGTCTTCTCGCGCTCCGGTCTCCCGTTCGGAGGCGTGTCCACGCCGTGCCCGGACTGTCCGACCCGGCCCGGTAGGACCACGACTGGTCGGTCAGGGCGACGACCCCCACGTCGATGTCGCCGGCGGTCGCGACGGTCGGCCGGAACGCCGCCGTCCGGTCCTCGCCGGCACCGGCGTTCGCGATCCCGGCCCGGTCGAGGTGGTCGACGGTGTCCAGCAGTGCCACGGGGCCGTAGTCGAGGAGGTGGTTGTTGGCGAGCGAAGCGAAGGCGGTCCCCGCCGCGTCGAGCGCCGGGACCGCCCACGACGGGTCGGCCCGGAAGTAGTACGTCCGGTCGGGCCGGCGCTCGCCGCGGGCCGAGAGACAACACTCCAGGTTCACGAAGAGGCCGTCGAGCGCGCGCAGCGAGTCGAGCGTCGAGCCCCAGACCCCCGCCGAGGATGTTGACCGCGACGACCACCGGTCGTCGACGTTGCGCCCGAGCATCACGTCGCCGACGAAGCCCAGGCGGGCGTCGGGCGTCCCCGACACCGTCGCGGGAACCGACGGGGGCGGGTGGGAACGGACGCTGCCGGCGACGCCCGAGAGCGCCGCGACCGACGCCGCCGACCCGGCGAGGACGGCGCGACGAGTCGGTGTCATGTGAGGGTGTGGATCGAGTGGTGGACCGTCAGGATCGCCGTCAGTCGATGTGGATCGCGGGCTTCGACGGTTCGGCTTTCCCGGCGAGGTCGTCGGTCGCATCGGCGCGGCGGACGGTCACGTCGGCGCCGAACTCGTCCTCGAAGAGCCACGCGGCCTCCTCCAGGACGGCGAGTTCGCGCTCGGCGTCGAGAGTGGGTTCGAGCGCCCCCGCGCGACCGGCGAGCCCTCCCAGATACTCGGCGGCGCGGTCGCCCTGCGCGCCGACGGTCTCGTCGTCGAGCGCGCCCGCGACGACGGCGTCGCCGGGGTCCGCGGCCCTGACGTGGTCGTAGGCGCGGTACTTCCAGTCCTCGGCGACGACGATCTCGATCCGGTCGGGGTCGGTGATGTCGACGACTTCCGTGATGTCGCGGACGTCGTCGAGCGTCGTCTCGACGAGCCCGCGTTCGAGCTGATAGTCCGCGACCGGTTCTGCCGGCGCGGGCCAGGTCGACTCGACGACCAGGCCGTCGGTGTCGAGGAAGTTCCACAGTTCCTCGCCGAGATACGGGGCCAGCGGCGCGACGAACTGCGAGAGCGCGCGCAACCCGCGACGGTAGGTCGCCTCGTGGACGGTGTCGTACTCGCGATACCGCCGCAGGAGGCGGGCGAACCCCTGGACCTCGCTGACGACGCGGTGGAACCGGAACCGGTCGTACTCCGCGGTGACGGCCGTTATCGCCCGGTCGATCTCCCGGTCGAGGTAGTCGTCGTGGGTTCGGCGCTCGCCCCGGCTCTCGAGGTCGTCGACCTCGGTGACCATCCGATACAGGCGCTGCTGGAAGTCGTAGACGTCGCCGACGTCCTTGACGGTCCACTCGAAGTCCTGTGATGGGTGGGCGGCAGAGAGCAAGAAGAGGCGCGTCGTCTCGGCGCCGTACTCGTGGGGCGCGATGGCGTTGCCCTTCGAGGCGGACATCTTCTCGCCGTCGTACAGAACTGTGCCCTGGTTGATGAGGCGCTCGACGGGTTCGCGCACGTCGAGCAGTCCCAGATCGGCGAGCGCGCGGGTGAAAAACCGGATGTACAGCAGGTGGAGGATGGCGTGTTCCTCGCCGCCGACGTAGACGTCGACGGGCATCCACTCGTCGGCCAGGTCGGCGTCGAACGGCGCGGAATCGAGGTCCGGCGAGAGATAGCGCAGGAAGTACCACGAGGAGTCGACGAAGGTGTCCATCGTGTCCGTCTCGCGCTCGGCGGGGCCGCCACAATCCGGGCACGTCGTCGCTTTCCACTCCTCGCTCTCCTCGAGGGGGTTGCCCGCGGTCCGGACGTACGGCGGGAGTTCGACCGGCAGCTCCTCCTCGGGGACGAGCACGTGCCCGCAGTCCTCGCAGTGGACGACGGGGATGGGGGTGCCCCAGTAGCGCTGGCGGGAGATGAGCCAGTCGCGCAGGCGGTACTCGGTGGCCGACTCGACGGCCGACTCCGAGAGGAGGCGCTCGCGGGCGGCGGAACTGGCGAGGCCGTCGTACTCCCCGCTGTCGGTCAGCATGCCGTCGTCGGTGTAGGGCGCGCCGGGGAGATCCGTCCCGGAACCGTCGACCGGTTCGACGACCTGCTCGACGGGGAGGTCGTGTGCGTCGGCGAAGGCGTGGTCGCGCTCGTTGTGCGCGGGGACGCCCATGACCGCGCCCGTGCCCACGTCGTCGAGGACGTACGAGGCGACGTAGACCGGCAGTTCCGCGCCGGTCAGGGGGTGGACCGCGCGCAGGTCAGTTTCGACGCCGTCGTAGCCGTCCGCGCTGTCGGCCGTACCGTCCGCGCCAGCCTCTGTCGCGCGCTCGGCGTACTCGGCGACGGCCTCGTCCGACTCGGCGGCGGCCGCGGCGAATTCGTGACCCGGCGAGACGGCGAGGTAGGTCGCGCCGTAGACCGTGTCGAGGCGCGTGGAGAACACGTCGACGTCGGTCGCCGTGTCGGCCGCGTCGGGTTCGGAAACCTCGAACGTGACGCGAGCCCCCTCCTGGCGGCCGATCCAGTTGCGCTGGATGTCGCGGACGCTGTCGGGCCACCCCTCCAGGTCGTCCAGCGCCGCGTCGAGTTCGTCGGCGTAGTCGGTAATCGTGAAGAACCACTGGTCGAGTTCGCGCCGTTCGACCGGCGTCTCGCAGCGCCAGCAGACGCCGCCGCGGGTGTGCGCGCTCGGGCCGCGTTCGGTGCCGTGGGGGCCTGGCGTGTCTTCGCCGTCGCGGACTTCTCCGCCGTCGTCGTCCGGCCGGTCGACCTGCGCGTCGGCGAGGACCGTCTCGCAGTCGGGACACCAGTTGACCGTCGCGCCGCCGAACTCGACGAGGCCGGCCTCGTAGAACTCGCGGAACAGCCACTGGTTCCAGCGGTAGTACTCGGGGTCGCAGGTCGTTATCTCGCGGGACCAGTCGTAGCCGAATCCCATCGTCTCGAGTTCGTCGCGCATCTGCTCGATGCAGGTGCGGGTCCAGGACTCGGGGTCGGTGCCGCGCTCGTAGGCGGCGTTCTCGGCGGGGAGGCCGAAGGCGTCCCACCCCATCGGCTGGAGGACATCGTCGCCGGCCATCCAGCGGTAGCGGGCGTAGGCGTCAGTGATAGCGTAGTTGCGGACGTGGCCCATGTGGAGCGTGCCGGAGGTGTAGGGGAACATTCCGAGCACGTACGTCGGGTCGGCGGCGTCGTCGGGACACTCGAAGGCGTCCTCGGCGTCCCAGACGTACTGCCAGTAGTTCCCCACTTCCTGCGAGGAGTAGCGGTCCCGATAGGACATACCGCTACCTTACTCCACCCGGTGCAAAAACGTGCGGGGTCACGCCCCCGGTGAACCGTCGGTCGGTTCTCGCCTCGGGCACCGCGTTCGGATCGGTCCCGTTCAGATCCGGATGCAAGCCAGTCGATCCCGTTCGGATCCGGATGCGTGCCAGTTCTTTGCCAGGTTCCGGCAATATCTAGTCAATTAGAATGCAAAGTTATTGCAGGAACACACACAACCGATAGTCGTGCGACGAAAACTACTCACGATTGTGGTGTTCGGGGCATTGCTCGCGACCGCCGGGTGTATGGCGGTGACGGTCGATTCGTCGGTCAACGCCGACGGGACGATCGAGACGTACGACGTCGAGATGGCGATCAACAACAGCGTCTATCCGCAGATGGAGTCGCAGGCGCAGGCGGCGGGGTACGACAGCTTCGGGGAGTTCTTCCTCGCCGAGAACGCCTCGGTCGACAGATCCAACGTCGGGAACGTCAACATCACCGAGCAACCGGGCGTGCAGAACACGACGGTTCACATCGAACTGTCCGACTACGACCCGGGTCCCGGGAGCAACATCAGCGTCAGCGAGGAAGGTGGGATGTTGGTTTACGAGGACCGCACCTTCGGCACGCAGTCGGAGAGCACGCCGACCCCCACCCAGGAAGGGCCGTCGATGGACTTCGGGCAGAGCATGTCCGGGTCCATCGAGTACCGCCTGGAGATGCCGGGCGCGGTCCAGAGCGCCTCCGAGGGCGGCACCATCGACGGCAACGTCGTGACGTGGGATATAGAGGGACAGGGCGAACTCTACGTCTCGGCCGAGAGCGAGATTCCGGAAAGCTCGGACGGAGACGGCGGTGACGGCGGCGACGGCGGCGGCTCCTCCGGATTCGGGCCGGGCGTCGGACCGGTCGGCGTCCTTGTGGCGCTCGCGCTCGTGGTCGTCGCGCTCCGCCGCCGGGCGAACTGACTCCGGACAGTCACACCGGACCCGCACGACGTCGTGCGGTCGGTCCGGGGAACCCGTGCAGCCTGCCGAAGCGAACGCGGGCGCGGTCGGCCTCGGTGCGAAGCGGGTCGCGCTCGCCTCGCGAGCGGGGACGTTCCGAACTGCGTTGGACGTGTCTTTTTGGTCGTGGCCGCGCTAGGGGCAGTATCGCTAATGTCTCGGAATCAGGCTGGCCAGGTCCGAGGGGAGGACCTGGACTACTGTTACGAAGCGGTCGGCGACGTCTCGCGGACGTTCGCGCTAACCGTCGCAGAACTCGAAGAACCGATGTCGCGCGATATCTGCGTCGGATATCTCCTCTGTCGCGTCGCCGACACGGTCGAGGACGCATCGCACATCCCGCCGGAAGAACAGTCGGCGCTGCTCGCCACCTATAGCGAGGTGCTCGACCCCGACACGGACACGACCATCGACCAGTTCCGCGGAGAGGTCGCCCAGTGGATCCCGGAGGACCCGAACGCCGACTGGGACGTCGTCGCGTCGAGCCCACGGGTCGTCCGCGCGTTCGAGGGGCTCGACCCCGCCTCGCAGCGAGCGATCCGCCCGCCGGTCCGCGAACTCGTCGACGGCATGGCGATGTTCGTCGACCGTTACGCCGACGAGGGCGGGCTGCGGCTCAGCACCTTCGAGGAACTCGAGGAGTACTGCTGGTACGCCGCCGGCACCGTCGGCACGCTCGTCACGGGGCTGCTCTCGCGAAACGTCGACGACTCGGTGCGCGACACGCTCCAGAACAACGCTCGCTCGTTCGCGATGTTGCTCCAGCTCGTCAACGTGACCAAAGACGTCGTCGCCGACTACGAGGAGGAGAACAACGTCTACCTCCCGCAGGAACTGCTCGAGGCCGAGGACCTGAACGTCGAGGACATCCCGGCGGAGGAAAACAGCGAGGCGTTCGTCCCGGTGGTCACCCGTGTCGTCGACCGCGCGGAGTCGTATCTCAACGGCGCCCAGACATGGCTCGAAGCCATGCCGGAGATCCGCGGTAACACGCTCTCGGCGTGGGCGATCCCCTTCCTGCTCGCCGTCGGCACTCTCCGGGAACTCGAAGAGCGCCCCGAAGACGTGATCCGCGAGGGCGACGTGAAAGTCTCGCGCTCGGAAGTCCACGCCCTGTTGCAGTCGTTCTCGGCCGGGAACGACCCCGACGTGGCCGACCTGCGTGCGAAGATCCGCAAGCGGCCCATCGACGAGTACTGACCGGCACTGCGGTCCGGGCCGGCCCCGAAGGGAGTGGCTTCGCCACGTTGGACCGCCTCACCGGCCCGAACCACCCGCAGACCGTACCGCGTGTGCCGTGATACCGCGATTCTCACGAGGTTTAAACGTTGGGGGCATCTATTAATACTGTGAGCGAAAACACAGGGCGCCGGAACCTCCGGATGCCTACAAGCGACGAACTGTTCGCGGTCGTCACCCGACACGACGGCGGGAACCACGTCCGCGTCCAGTGTGAGGACGGCGAGGACCGCATGGGCCGGATCCCCGGTCGCATGAAGTACCGCACCTGGATCGAGGAGGGCGACGTCGTCCTCGTCGACCCGTGGGACTGGCAGGACGAGAAAGCCGACATCGAGTGGCGCTACACCAACCAGGACGCCGAGCAGCTCCGTCAGGAAGGCCACATCGACTAGCGACTTCGTTTCGGCAGTGTGACGTCGACCGGATCCAGCCCGAATCCATCGCGACTAGCCGCGCGTCTCTCGCTCGCCCCGGAGGCCATCGGTACCGCCACGGGTGACGTCACGACCGGACGATACCCATTCCGGTCGATATTTACCTATTCGATAGTATTATACGCAAAAATATAATTCTGTTGTCGCTGCCTGTGTCCCTGAGCGCGCTCTCCTCGAGATATATTTGGATATGGGCGCTTTCTGGAGGGATATAGAGCAGTTTCGTCACGAACTGTACTCTGAATTTGTCAGACGGCCTACTGACCGAAAATCCGGTCATTGAAAGCTTTTTGGAGCGTATCTCTCCAGTTCACCACGATACCGAGACTACCGGGTTAAAAAATCAGAATAATATCAATATCGTATTACCATAAGATTTCTGACTGTTTGTGGAGGCCGTCACACCGTCACCGAGAGTGAGCGGGAACGCGGCGGGTCGTGTGACCGTCCGCAAGCGTTATTTGCGTGGTCGGGGGATATCCGGCCGATGACCGAGCGCGACCCGCGATACGACGTGAGAGACTTCGGTGCGACAGGCGACGGCGAGACCGACGACAGCGAGGCGCTGCAGTCGGCACTGGACGAGTGTGCCGAGCAGAGCGGCCGACTCGTCGTGCCGCCCGGTGACTACCTGACGGGCCCGCTGACGGTCGGGAGCGACACGACGCTCGAACTCCAGACGGGCGCAACCCTCAAATTCGTCCAGGACCACGAGGCGTTCCCCGCCTACGAGGGACGCTGGGAGGGCTGGGAGCAGACCGGCTTCCACCCGTGTCTGCTCGTCCGCGACGCCGAAAACGTCAAGATCACGGGCCGCGGCACCGTCGACGGCCAGGGCGACTACTGGTGGCAGTTCTACGAGGCCGACAAGCCCGACTCGCTCGTCGAGCGCCTCGAAGAGTTCGCCGAGGCGAACGACAAGGCCGACGACGTGAGCAGTTTCACCCTGCGCCCGCCGCTGTTCCAGATCTACGGGTCGGAGAACGTCACGGTCAACGGTATCAATCTGGTCAATTCGCCGTTCTGGAACACTCACGTCGTCTACTCCGAGAACGTCACCTTCCACGACGTGAACATCACCAACCCCGCCGACGCCCCCAACGGCGACGGGATGGACATCGACTCCTCGGAGTTCGTCCGCATCAGCGACTCCTATTTCAACGCCGGCGACGACGCCATCTGCATCAAGTCGGGCAAGAACGCCGAGGGCCGCGAGGTCGGTCGCCCCGCCGCGCAGATCACCGTCGCGAACTGTACGGTCCAGGCCGGTCACGGCGGCGTCGTCATCGGCTCTGAGATGTCCGGCGACGTGCGTGACGTGACCGTCACCGGGTGTACGTTCACCGACACCGACCGCGGTATCCGTATCAAGACCGCCCGCGACCGCGGCGGCGTCGTCGAGGACCTGCGCTTCGACACCATCGTCATGCGACGGATCGCCTCCCCCTTCACGATCAACGGCTACTACTTCATGGACATCGACAGCGAGCCGATCCCCGTCGACGAGGGGACGCCGCTGGTCCGCAACGTCCACTTCTCCGACATCACCGCTCGCGAAGTCGAGAGCGCCGGTTTCTTCGCCGGGCTCCCCGAGCAGCGCTTCGAGGGCATCACCTTCTCGAACGTCGACATCGACGCGACGCGCCCGCTCGACGCGACGGATCTCTCGCCGGCGATGGCCGACAACTACGACCAGCAACACGGCCTGTTCTGCAAGTCCATCGCGGACGTCACCTTCGACGACGTGCGCATCCGGACGCCGGATTCGCCCGCGATGGAGTTCGCGGACACCGGTACCGTCTCCATCGACGGCCTGCGGACCCCCGACGACCAGGACTCCCCGGTCGTCGAGGCCGAGGACGTCGACGACCTGCTCGTCCGCGGCTGTGACGCCCCCGAAGGCACCTTCCTGAAGGTCCGCGGCGACGACCCGGGACGGGTCTCGCTGGCCGGCAACCACGGCGACCTGGCCGACCACGTCGAGGTCGAGGCCGACCAGACGATGCAGCTGTAGTCGGCGAACAGAACGGCGGAAAACGCGGTGCGGCGATTCTTTCAGGGTTCGACGGCGCGGGCGTGCTCGCGGAGCCACGCTCGCAGTCCCGAATCCGGAACGGCGAGTTCGCGCGTGTTCTCGGCCAGGTTCGGGTAGCCCCCGACCTCGGTCTGGCTGTCGACGAACGCGTAGTTCCCGGAGCGAGCCTTCTCGAGGATCCGTCGGTCGTGGGGCGTCCGTGCGGCCGGCCGCGCGCCGGCGTGGCGGAAGTCGTGGTCGAGCGTCTCGCTCGACGGGAGCGTCTCGAGGCCGTCGGGCCACAGCGGGCGCGAATCGAGTTGCGTGATCCCGTCCCCGACGAACGGTCCGGGCGCGTCGGCCTCGCGGTCGTTGTCGGCGACGTGGGCCTCGCCGTCGCCGAAGACGGTCGGCTTGTTCGATATCTTGCCGCGGTAGGCGTTGCCCTCGACCGACGAGCGGGTGTCGGGGTCCATCCAGACGCCGTCGCCGAAGTGGAAGACGCCGTTGTTGACGACGACGCTGTCGGTGCCCTCCTTCAGTCGGGGATTGCGGTCGACGCCGTCGACGAAGAGGTTGCCCGCGACGGTGACCCGCTTGGCGTTGTTGCCGACGAGCATGCTGTAGTTGTGCTCGCCTTTGGGATGGGTGGCGTCCCGGAGCGGTTCTGCGACCAGGCAGTTCGTGTAGGTCGTCCGGTCGGACTCGTAGCCGGGCGAGGTGTTCTCGTCGACGCTCCAGGAGATCGAACAGTGGTCGACGACGGCGTTGTCGGTGCCGTCGCCGGTCCGGATGCCATCGGGTTCCCAGCCGGTCTCTTTGCCGGCGTCGCCGGGCCGGACGTGGAGGTGCTGAACGACGCAGTCGTCGCCGTAGATCGCCACGTCGCCACGCGTCATCGTGATCCCCGGGTCGGGCGCGGTCTGGCCGGCGATCCAGCAGTTGCCCTGCAGGACTTCCAGACGCTCGCCCTGCAGGTCGATTGTCCCCGAGCACTCGAAGACGATCACGCGGTCCACCGGCTGGTTGACCGCCCTGGCCAGCGCCGCGCGGGTCGGCTCGCTGACCGTCAGGACGGCCGTGTCGTCGTCGAGCCACGGCGCCATGTCGGCGAAGCCGTCCGACGGGTCGAACTGCGAGGCGCTCCGCCGCGGTTCGTCGGGCACGTCGACGTACCGGCGCGGCGTCGGCGTGGCCGTGTCCGTCGGTGTCGCCGTCGGCGCGTCAGTCGGAGTCGGCGCGGACGTGGCTGTCGGCGCCGCTGTCGCCGACTGCGTCGGCGTCGCGGACGGCGTGGCGTCGTCGGCGTCCGACGGCAATGCCTCGTCGGAGTCGTCCGACCCGGAGAGGGCCGAACAGCCTGCGAGCACCGCGCCGGCCGATCCGGCGGCGAGCGTCCGCAGGAACCGGCGTCGGCTGCCCGCAGGTGAGCGGGTGCCCGTCGACGCCTCGTCGCTGTCGCCTGCCATCACTCGGAGGGTTCGACTGCGAGGGCCTGCTCGCGGAGCCACGCGCGCAGTCCGGAGTCGGGAACGGAGACTTCCTCCGTGTTCTCCGCGAGCGAGGGGTAGCCGCCGACCTCGGTCTGACTGTCGATGACGCTCCCCTCGCCGTTGCGGACGTGCGAGACGATCCGCTCGTCGACCGCGGTCCGGTCGGCCGGCCGCGCGCCGGCGTGGGTGAGGTTGTGGTCTTTGACGTCCGGGGCGGCGATGGGCGACAGGTCCTCGGGGAACAGCGGCTGCGAGGAGACCTGGTTGACCTCCGGGCCGGCCATCGGCACGTCCGCGTCGTCGATCTGGACGTTGTCGGCGAGGTAGGCCGTCCCGCCGCCCGAGATGTTGGCCTCGTTGGTCTGGGGGTCCTCGAAGGCGTTGCCGACGATGCTGTGTTCGGTGTCGGCGTCCATCGCCGGGCCGTTGTCGTGGTGGTGCATCAGGTTGTTGACCGTCGCCGTCTCGGTGCCGGTCTTGAGACGCGGGTTCCGGTTGGTCACCAGGGCCCAGACGTTGCCCGCCATCGCGACGTTCTTGGCGTTGTTCCCGATGAGCGAGTTGTAGCCGTGGGGGCCCTTCGGGTGCAGCGAGTCGTCGAGCGGTTCGGCCACGAGACAGTTCGTCATCGTGGTGTTGTTCGTGTCGTAGCCGACCGAGAGGTTCTCGTCGATGGACCACGTCGCGGTGACGTGGTCGATGACGTTGTTCTCCGACCCGTCGGCGGTCCGGAGCGGGTCGTTCTGCCAGTTCTCGGAGCGACCGGCGTCGCCCGGTCGCACGCGGATGTGCTGGACGACACAGTCGTTCCCGTTGACCTGGATCCCGCCGCGGACGAACGTCACGCCCGGCGAGGGCGCGGTCTGGCCGGCGACCCAGCACTTTTCGTAGGGGATCGCGATGTGTGACTGCTCGAGGTCGACGGTGCCGGACGTCTCGAAGACGATCACGCGCGGCGCGTTGACGTTGAACGCCGTGTTGATCTTCGGGACCGACAGCTCGTCGATGACGATCAGCGGCGTGTCGTCGGTGAGCCACTCGCCCATCGGCGCGAAGCCGTCGCTCGGGTCGAACTGCGAGGCCGACCGCGGCCCCTCGGAGCCGTCCCCGCTGCCGGGACTCGGCGTCGAGAACAGCCCCGGAGGGCTCTGTGAACTGACTTCGCCGTTGTCGATAGTGGCGCGGAACTCGTAGTACCGACGCGCGGTGAGTCCGGAGACGTCCATCGAAACCTCGCCGGTCTCCGAAACCGTCGTCGACCCCGCTTCGGTCCACTCCTGGTTCGGCACTTCGCGGTACTCGAAGGTGACGTCCGCCGAGTCGACGCCGCCGATGCTGGTGACGTCGCCGACCAGCGTCGCGCTCTCGGCGCTGGCGTCGGACACCTCGCCCGTCTCGATGACCGGGACGTTCTGCGTGACGGAGACGCCCCCGCTGATCAGCGGGCCCCCGATATCGCCGTTCTGGTTGGGTTCGATCCCCTCGAGGTTGCGGAAGCGCGCGGTACATTTCGCGGCGCGGTCGTGGCTCGTCACCGCAAGTCCGACCAGTACCTCGTCCGGGAGGGTGACCTGGTCGGGGCCGAGCTCCACGAGGAGCGTCCAGTCTTCCCCGTTCGCGGAGCCGTAACACCGAACGGTGTCGCCCGAGCGCTGGATGCGCTGCCAGTTGCCTTCGAAGGTGCCGCCGTTGCGTGCGAGGTCGGCGCCGGCGTCGGAGGTGACGCTGCCGGCGCTGCTGCCGGCGGTCGACCGCCACTGCGGCGAGACCGGGAGGTCACCCGGTCGCTTGCGCATGAAGACGTGCGGGGCGCCCCCCTCCATGCTCGGGCGGAGCATCAGTCCGGCCTTCGCGTAGGTGTCCGTGTTCTGGACGGAGATGACCTCCGTGGTCACGTCGAAATCACCGGAGAGCGTCTCGTAGAAGAAATGACCGTAGTCGGCGGTGTTCCAGATGTCCTGGCCCGCACCGGTCACCGAGATGATGGTCGGGCCGTCGCCCGTTGCCGCCGGCGGTGTACTGGTACCTGCCGCCGTTCCCGTCGGCGTCGCCGTCTGCGTCGCAGTCTCGTCATTGCCCGGTGCCTCGGTCGGTGTGTCGGCAGCCGTCTCGTCTGGCGTGTCCGTGTCCGACCCGCTGTTCGAACCGCAACCCGCGAGAAGACTGACCGCGCCAGCACCGATCGCCTGGATGAACCTGCGTCTGTCTTTGCTCATGATCTACTATCGTCCACCTTGGTGGAACTAATCCAGATATTTTAATTCTTTGGTATTATACTGATACGATTCTTCGAGAACCGAGTGAATATCTGGCAGAGTGAGAGAGATTCCGCAGTTAGGAGGAGAAATGTCCCGAAGGGGGTGCGCGGTCGACGGGACGGCCAGCCGACCCGTGCCTGGCGGTCCGAGCCGACCCGTGGCCGGAGTTACGGTTCGACGGCGCGGGCCTGCTCGCGGATCCAGGCGCGAAGGCCGGAGGTCGGGGGTTCGACCGCTTCGGTGTTCTCGGCGAGCGAGGGGTAGCCGCCGACGTCGTCCTGGCTGTCGATGACGCCGCCCTCGCCGTTGCGAACGTTCTCGATGATCCGCTGGTCGTGTTCGGTGCGGTCGGCCGGGCGGGCGCCGGCGTGTTCGAGGTTGTGCGCGGGGACTTCGGACGAGGAGACCGCCGAGAGGTCCTCGGGGAAGTGCGGCCGCGAGTCGAGCCGGGTGATCGTGTTGCCGATCATCGGGTTGGTGGCGTCGTCGAGCTTGACGTTGTCCTGGCTGTAGACGCTACCCTCGCCGAAGATGTTGGCCTGGTTGGTCTGGGGGTCCTCGAAGACGTTGCCGATGATGCTGTGTTCGGTCTCGGGGTCGGCCCACATGCCGTCGCCGAAGTGGTGGATGTAGTTGTTGACGACGGCGACTTCGGTCCCCTGCTTCAGACGCGGGTTGCGGTCGGTGCCGAGCGCGGAGATGTTCCCCATCCAGGTGACGTTCTTCGCGCGGTCACCGATGATGGAGTTGTAGCCGTGAGGGCCCTTCTCGTGGGTGGCGTCGTCGAGCGGTTCGGCCATGATGCAGTTCGACAGCGTGGAGTTGTTCGTGTCGTACCCGACGTTGATGTTCTCGTCGACGCCCCACGTGCCGGTACAGTGGTCGATGATGTTGCCGCTCGTGTCGTCGGCGATTTCGATGGCGTCGGGCTGCCAGCCCGTGTCCTGGCCGGCCGTGCCGGGACGGACGCGGATGTGCTGGATCACGGAGTCGTTCCCGTAGACCCAGACGCCGCCGCGAACGAGCGTGACGCCCGGCGACGGGGCGGTCTGGCCCGCGAGCCAGCACTTGTCGTTCCGGATGTTGAGGTCCTGCGCGCCCAGATCGATGGTGCCTGACGTCTCGAAGACGACCACGCGCGGGCCGGGGACGTTCGTCGCGGACTGCAGGGCCTCACGGGTGGGTTCGTCGACGACCACGAGCGGCGTGTCGTCGTCGAGCCACGGGGCCAGGTCCGCGTACCCGTCGCTCGGGTCGAAGTTCGAGGCGCTGTCGGGGCCGCTCTCGGAGCTCCCGCTGGAGCCACTCGGCGTCGAGAACAGCTGTGCGACCGTGGTGAACTCCGTGTCGCCAGAGGTCGTGACCGCGCGGAGCTCGTAGTAGCGCCGCGGCGTGAGCCCGCCGATCTCGACCTCGAAGGTGCCCGTCTCGGAGCGGCTGACGGCGTCGGTCGACTGCCACTCGTTTTCGGTCACCTCGCGGTACTCGTAGACGACGTCGACTGAGTCGGCGCCGCCCATGTTGGCCAGGTTGCCCTGGATCGTCAGGGACTCGGGCGCGGAACTCGACGCCTGGATGTCGGAGACGACTGCCGGCTGCGTGATCGAGACGCTGCCGGGGATGATCGGCGAGCCGAGATCCGAGTTCTGGTCGGGCGAGACGCCCTCGAGGTTGCGGAATTTGGCGGTCGTCGCCTCGGCGTTGTTGTGGCTGGTCGCGGCGAGACCGAGGACGATCGTATCGGGCATCTCGATCTGGTCGGGGCCGAGTTCGACCATCAGCGTCCAGTCCTCGCCGTTGGCGGAGCCGTAGACGCGGAAGGTGTCGCCGGAGCGCTCGAGGCGCTGCCACGGCGCGTTCTCCATGTAGCCGCCCTCGACGCGGCTGAGCGGCGCACCGGCCTCGGAGGTGGTACTCGTCGTCGACGTGCCGTTGGTCGGTCGCCACTGCGGCGACGTGCCGAAGCCGGCCCGGTTGCGGACCATGATGTTGCGCGAGTTGGCGTCCATGCTCGCGCGGGCCATGATCCCCGCTTTCGCGTGAGGGTTCGTGTTCTGGAGTGAGGTCATCTCCACCGTCACGTCGAAGTCGCCGCTGACCTCTGTGTAGTAGAAGTGACCCAGGTCCGTCTGGTTCCAGATGTCCGCCCCGGCCGCCTTGATCGTGATGATCGTCGGCGCGTCCGAGCTCGGCGGCGGTGTCGACACCGGTTCGTCCGTCTCTCCCGGCGTCCCCGTCGCCGTCGGTGTCGCTGTCGCCGTGTCTGTGCTCCCGCCGTCTCCCTCGGTGGGCGTGTCCGCGGGCGTGTCGGTGTCGTCGCCGCCACCGCCACCGCCGTTACACCCCGCCAGTCCGGCGAGAGAGGCCGCTCCAACAGTTCGAATAAACGTTCGTCTATCGGGACTCATTGCGTCTGTCATAGGGTACGAATCAGTGGTATTAATCCTTTTGGAAGGACCGACCCCGAAATCGACCGATTCCGCCACCGAACCTGCGTGATCTTTCCGGTAACTGTTCCCCTTGAGAGAACACTCTATCGAAGCTAGCTATCGCACACCACGCGCCTCTCCCCGGATTCCACACCGGGACGGCCGTATCAGGACTGTATCTCTCCGGGTTCCCCACCTGACGGGGGTTCATTTGTTCTCGAGGGCGGAACAATTTCGCTGTCGGAGATTGACCAGTAGTAGATGCCGATTCCGGGGGTTTGAGGGCTGAACTGGTCGAACGTGTCGGTGGGTTATCATTGTCGGTCCCTTCGAACCGACACACGAAATATTACAATGATAGACACGTAATTACATACCGTTCGGGGCGCTGCTGCTCCCGTCCGAGTCCCGACCGGCGGCCGGGTTCGAGACAGTGGCTCTCGACAGTAATTCGATCCGCAGAGGCGAACAGCATCGGCACTGGCGACTACTCGGTGTCACGGCCCTCAGTTCGACGGAAGCCGGTCCGGATTCTCCATCAGCGTCGTTCTCTTGGGGAGAACGGGGTACATCGTTCCTCGGGACTGTCGGCGTCGAACGGACTGTCTGAAAGCGAGTGGCCGCCGACGAGTGGCGCCTCGGTGGGGAAGGAAACAATTAATGGCCGTATCGGTGTAGATTCGGTCAATATGGTTGATAGACCGATCACAGTCGGACTCGTCGGACTCGGGAGTCTCGGCATCCGTCTCGGAGAGCAGTTCTCCGAACTCTCGGACTCGGAACTGGTCGCGATCGCGGACGTGAGCGACGAGATACTCGCCGACGCCGGCGAGGAACTCGGCGTTCCGGACGCCTCCCGGTATCAGGACTACGAGACGATGCTCGATTCGGAGTCGCTGGACGCCGTCGCCATCGCGACGCCGAACGGCCTCCACTACGACCAGACGCTCGCCGCGCTCGAGCGGGACCTGCACGTCCTCGTCGAGAAGCCGCTCGCCACCAGCGTCGAGGACGCCTACGAGGTGACCCAGCGCGCCGAGGCCAGCGACCGCACGGTGATGGTCGGCTATCAGCGCCACTTCAACCCCGCCTACGACCTCGCTCGCGAGCGCTGGGCCGAGGGCGACCGCACGCCGCGCTTTATCACCGGCGAGATCACCCACGACTGGCAGTCGTACTACGAGGAGATGGAAGACTGGCGGATGGACGAGTTCCTCAGCGGCGGCGGCCACCTCCTCAACGTCGGCACGCACGTCATCGACGCTATCCTCTGGACCACCGACCTCACCCCGACCCACGTCAACGCCTACGTCGACTTCCACGACGACGAGCAGATCTTCGACAAGCAGTCCTCGACTATCATCGAGTTCGAGGAGGGCGCCGTCGCCAACGTCTCCGACACCGGCATCGTCGCTCGCACCCGCGAGCACGTCCACATCTGGGACGAGGAGGGCGCGGTGTACCTCGAAGGCCGCGAGTGGGACGACCGCACCGGCCACACTATCGACGCCGACGGCACCGAACACGACCCCTACTTCGGCTACGACCGCCGCCTCAGCAAGGGCCGCGCGTTCCTCGCCTCCATCCTCTCGGGCACGGAGCCCCCGGCCACCGTCCGCGACGGCCTCAGCGCCGTCGTCGTTACCAAGGCCGCCTACGAGTCCGGCCGCCGCAACGAGCGCGTCGCCATCGCCGATCTCTACCCCTTCCTCGACGAGGAGTATCTGTAGACTGCTGCCGCTGTTGCTGTCGTTTTCGGAAACTAGCCTCACAAATTCCCCACGTTGGCGCGCGCCGTCGCGCCCTCCGTGGCGCGACGGAGTCGTGCGAGGGACGAGAAGCGCAGCTTGCGAGCATCGCAGGAGGCTGGGGAGGCGTGAGGCTCACGCCTCTCCGATCAGCCGCCGATTACAGACCCGCTCGACAGAATTCTCCTGGCGGACTGAAAGGGCGAGGCGCGCTCGCGTTCATGTAGTCGGTGAGCGCAGCCCTATCCGCGCGGGCGGTGCGGAGAGCGCGGATATCTCGCTCAGCGACCGCGAGCGGGGCGAGGGCTTTCAGCGCTCATGATTGAGTGCGGTCGCGGTGCTGTCTGCGGTTACGGTTACGACAGCTAGCGAGCGGGTCGAGGGCTTTCAGCGCACAGGATCGACTGCGGGTGCGGTCGCGGTATCTGCGGTCGGGACAACAATTAGCGAGCGGGTCGAGGGCTTTCAGCGCACAGGATCGACTGCGGGTGCGGTCGCGGATGTGACTCGAAGTAACCGTGGCGAGGAGTTCCAACACACAGAATCGACGACAAACACGCACCCTCCGACGCTCACTCCCACTCGTTCCGCATCGCCTCGAACCCCTCGCGCGGGCCGCGGAAGCGGTAGTCGATAGCGTCGTACAGTCGCGAGGAGTCGAGCGTGCTGTCGGTCGGCCGCGGCGCTTCCTGCCCCAACTCTTCGGTCGAGATCGGCGATACGAGGTCGGTATCGAGACCGAACACCTCGGCCATCGTGACCGTAAAGTCGTACCGGGAGAGGCCGAGGCGTCCGGTCGCGTGGTAGGTTCCGGTCAGGTCCCGCTCGACCACGTCCAGACATGCTCGCGCCAGGTCGGGTGCGTACGTCGGCGCCGCGGTCTGGTCGTCGACGATGCCGATCTCCTCGCCGGCTTCGAGTTCGCCGAGCGCCCACGTCGCGAAGTTCGCCCCGCCTGTGCCGTAGACGACGCTCGGCCGGAGCACGGTCGCGCGGTCGGCGACCCGCGTTGCGACCTCGCCCGCGTACTTCGTCTCGGCGTAGAAGTTGACCGGATTCACGGGATCCGACTCGACGTAGGGCGCCCGCGAGGGCTCGCCGCCGAAGACGTAGTCCGTCGAGAGCGTGACGAGGTGCGCTCCGACGGCGTCGGTGGCCGCGGCGACGTTGCGCGTCCCCTGCGCGTTGACCGTCCACGCTCGATCCCGTTCGCTTTCGCAGTCGTCGACCGCGTGAAAGGCCGCCGCGTGGACGACCGCGTCCGGGTCGGTGTCCGTGATTACCTCCCGTGTCCGCTCGGCGTCGCGGACGTCCAGTTGGATGCTCGCCGCGGTGCTCTCGTCGGTGTGGTAGGTCGCGTCGACGTCGATCCCGCGCGCTCGGGCCTGCGTTCGGAGGTGCGTCCCGACCAGGCCGGATCCCCCCACGACGAGTATCTGCATGCCGCTGTCTTGTCCACACTGGGTCTAAAGCGTGACTGACGAACTTTCTCGCTAGCTGTCTTGCTCGTGACCGCAGTCGCCACTGCGATCGCACCCATCGTAGTGAGTTGAAAGCCCTCGACTCGCTCGCTCGCTGTCGTAACCGCAAACGATCCAGTCACAGCCGCAGACGACACCGCGACCGCAACCACGACCGCAGTCGATCCTGTGAGTTGAAAGCCCTCGCCCCGCTCGCTCGCTATCGTAACCGCAAACGATCCAGTCACAGCCGCAGACGACACCGCGACCGCACTCGATCCTGTGCGCTGAAAGCCCTCGACCCGCTCGCGATCGCTCCGGGACATATCCGCGCTCTCCGCACCGCCCGCGCGGATAGTGGTCCCGGAGGCGACTACACGAGCGCGAGCGCGCCTCGCCCTTTCAGTCCACCAGGACCGCACAGCACCGCGACCGCAGACGGCCACACACCTCCCCAGCCGATTGCGATGCTCACAAGCTGCGCTTCTCATCCCTCGCGCGGCTCCGTCGCGCCACGGAGGGCGCGACGGCGCGCGCCACAGCGACCGCCTACGCGAACACCACAGCGACCGCCTACGCGAACACCACAGCGACCGCCTACGCAAACACCACAGCGACCGCGCAATCCGACCGCTCTTCTCGCTTCTCGAACCGCTTTCGGAGTTCCGGTGACCGCAAGAAGTAACAGCCTCCCACCCCCTACGGGAAACGAATGATACACGACGTGGCGCTGGAGGAACTCCAGATAAACGCCGACGAGCGGGGGTGTCTGACCGAGATCTGGCGGTCGGACTGGGACTTCTACGCCGGCGAGGACGAACCGGCGATGTCCTACTTCTCGGAGACCTATCCCGGCGTCGTCCGGGCCTGGCACCGCCACACCCGCGGGCAGATCGACCACTTCGTCGTCCCCCGCGGCAAGGCCAAAGTCGGCATCTATGACGACCGCGGGGGCTCGCCCACGCAGGGCGAACTGGACACCTACATCGTCGGTGAGGGGAACATGAACGCCGTCCGCGTCCCCGGCGACTGTTGGCACGGCTTCAAAGCGGTGGGCGACGAGCGCGTCCTGCTCCTCAATTTCCCCACCAACCTGTACGACTACGAGGAACCCGACGAGGAACGCCTGCCCTACGACACCGACGAGATACCCCTCGACTGGGAGGAACCGCCCCATGAGTGACCGCGAGAGGCGGGCCCGCAGGAGCGTGACCGAGCGATGAAAGGCGTCGTCCTCGCCGGTGGGACCGGCTCTCGCCTGCGCCCGATCACCCACACCGGCCCGAAACAGCTCGTCCCGGTCGCGAACAAGCCGGTCATCGAGTACGCCATCGACGACCTCGTCGAGGCCGGGATCACCGAGATCGGCGTCGTCCTCGGCAACAAGGGTCGCCAGGAGATCCAGAACTACCTCGGCGACGGCAGCGACTTCGGCGTCGAGATCACCTATATCGTCCAGGGCGAACCGCTCGGACTCGCTCACGCCGTGGGCTGCGCGAAGGATTTCGTCGGCGACGACTCGTTCGTCGTCTACCTCGGCGACGACCTGATGCGCGAGGGTATCGTCGAGTTCGTCGACGACTTCGACCCCGACGAGTACGCCGCCGGGATCGGCCTCCAGCAGGTCGACGAGCCCGAACGCTACGGCATCGTCGAGGTCGAAGATCCGCCCGAGAGCGGCGAAGGCGGCGAAGCGGTCGACACCGCCGACGTCGGCGACGTGGTCGGCCTCGTCGAGAAACCCGACGACCCGCCCTCGGATCTGGCGCTCATCGGCATCTACGTCTTCACCCCCGCGATCTTCGAGCAGATCGAACGCCTCGAACCCTCCTGGCGCGGCGAACTCGAAATTACGGAAGCGATCCAGGGACTCATCGACGACGGCGACCGCATCCAGTCCCACGTCGTCCACGGCTGGTGGAAAGACACCGGCAAACCCGAAGACGTCATCCACGCCAACCGTCTCGTCCTCGACGACATCGCGGGCGACGTGCGCGGCACGGTCGAGGACGGCGCGACCGTCACCGGCCGCCTCGACCTCGGCGAGGGCTCGACCATCGAATCGGGCGCGACCGTCCGCGGCCCGGTCTCGATCGGCCGGAACACGACCATCGAGGCCGGCACGTACGTCGGTCCCTACACGAGCATCGGCGACGACTGCGCGATCGGCGAGGTCCACATCGAATCGAGCGTCGTCATCGGCGAGTCGACGATCCGCTGTGACCGCCGCATCGTCGACAGCGTCATCGGCCGCCACGCGACCATCCGCACGAACACCGACAAACAGCCGACCGGGGAGCGGCTCGTCATCGGACGCAACTCCTCGCTGGAGCTTTGAGATGCGTATCGTCACCTACACCTGCCCCGACTGTGGCACCGTCGTCGCCGGGAACGTCCTCGAGCGCAACCGGACGCTGAAGTGTCCGGGCCTGGGCTGCGAGACGGTCCTCCGCTTTTCGGACCTCCCCGCCGAGGACCGCGAGCACGTCCTGTCGAATCTCGAAACATACAGGATGGAGTAGCGTGTTGACGGTGGTATGACCGTACTCGTCACGGGCGGCGTGGGCTACATCGGGTCGCGACTGATCCGCGAACTCCCCGACCACCCCGACTACGCCGGCGAGGAGATCCGCGTGCTCGACAACTTCCGACAGCCCCGCTTTCACTCGCTGTGGGACCTGCCCGCCTACGCCGACTACGAGGTCGTCGAGGGCGACATCCGCGATCCCGAAATCCGCGAGGCCGCACTCGAGGGCGTCGACACCGTCTTCCACCTCGCGGCGATCACCAACGCCCCCGAGACGTTCGACATCCCCGAGGAGACCTGGGAGGTCAACCACGAGGCCGCAGTCGACCTCTACGACGACGCCCAGGCCGCCGGCGTCTCCGAGTTCGTCAACGCCGTCACCTGCTCGGTGTACGGCCGCACGACCAAGGAGATAGACGAGAGCTTCGAGTGCGAGCCCGAATCGCCCTACGGCGAGGCGAAACTCGCCGCCGAACAGGAGATGTTCGAGCGCTACGACGGCGAGATGGGCCTGGCCGGCCTGCGTCTGGGCACCGTCTACGGCTGGACGACCGGGATGCGCTTCGACACCGTCGTCGACAAGTTCGCCTTCCTCGCCGCGACCGACCAGCCCCTCACGGTCTACCGCGGCGCCGAAGACCAGAAGCGGCCGTATCTGCACGTTCAGGACGCCGTGCGCTCGCTGATGTTCGCCGGCGCGAACCTCGGCGACGGCGAGGCGTACAACGTCGTCGGCGAGAACGGGCGTCTGCAGGACGTCATCGACGCCGTCGTCGAGCACTTCCCCGACGTCGACGTGGGATACACCGAGGCCGAACAGCTCAACCAGCTCTCCTACATCGTCAGCGACGAGAAGATCCGCGAGGAGGGCTTCGAGACGGCCTACACCATGGACCAGGGCGTCGCCGAACTCGCCGACAAGTTCCGCGCACTGGTCTGAATTTCGCGCACTGGTCTGAACCGCGACCGTCTCTCGGGAACGTATTGCAGAGATTTTTATCGGGGCGGGCGCAACGGGGGGTATGGCGATCGAGCGCTGGGAAACCGTCGTTCACTGGCAGGCGGTCTGGATGGCCGTCGCGCTGGTCGGTCTCACCGCCGTCGACTCCCTCGCGCTCGACCTGTACGTCGTCGCCGCCGTGATGGGACTGGTCGCGATCCGCGCGTCGGTTCCGGAGACGGCGGCGACGAGCGCGTGGCGCGACCGACTGACACACGCGGTGGTCGTCGGCCTCCTGGCGTTCGGGGCGGTCGTCGGCCGCCGCGTCGTCGCCGCGCTCCCCCCGGAGCTGGTCTGAATGAGCGACGCCCACCCTGTCTCTCCACGGCTTCTCCTCGTCGCGATCGTCCTCGTCACGACCGTCGCCGTCGGCGCTGGCCTGAGTTCCTCGGTCACGGCGCTGGACCTGCACAACTACGAGTGGGACGGCGGCTCGACCCTGGAAGCGGAACTCGACGAGGCTCCCGGCGAACTCGTCGTCGCGCGATCGGCGGCCACCTACCGCGAGGCCGACGCCGACGAGACGGTCGCTGTGATCCCGGTCCCCGAGTGGTCCGCGGGGGCGACGAACGCGACGGCGGTCCGTGAGTTCGTCGATCGCGGCGGCACCGTCGTCGTGGCCGGCGAGGGTGCAGACGAGAACGCGACCCAGAACAGTCCGAACGCGATCCTCGCCGAGATCGGCACCGCGACGCGGATCGACGCGACACAGCTACGAGACGTGAATCACTACGACCGGAGCACGGCCGTCCCGCGGGCGACGCTGACGACGCGACTCCCCCCGACCGAAGAAGGGCGAGCGCGGAGCGCCGTCACCCCGTCGGCCGTCGCGCTCGTCGACGGCGTAAACAGAGTGACGCTGAGTCGCGCGTCGACGCTCGCACTCCCCGGCGAGGACGAACCCCGGCCGGTGACGAACCTCTCGCAGACGGTTCGGCGGACCGGCGCGACCGTGCTGGTCCGGAGCTCGCCGTTCGGCTATCTCGACCGCGATGGGGACGGGCGCTTCGACGTTTCCGAGCGACTCGGCGCCTATCCCGTCGTCGCCGTCGAACCGGTCGGCGAGGGCCGTGTCGTCACCGTCAGTGACACCTCGCTGTTCACCAACGCGCTCGCGAGCGAGGACGGCAACGCGGCGTTCCTGCACGCACTCGGCGCGAACCGCGAGACGACGCTGCTCGATTACAGCGCCGCGCCGTCGCCGCCGCCGCTGGCCGGAACGGTCGCAACCGTCGGCGCACAGACGCTTCTCGCGCTCCTGCTGACCCTCGTCGGCCTCGCCGCGCTCGGACTGTGGCTGTTCGCCCGGCGGCGGCAGGCGGGTGATCGCGACAGGTCCGGCAACAGCGTTCGAACACGAGCGGTCGCCGCGCTCGACGCGGTCGGAACGCCGGCGCTCGTCGCGAGCGTGCTCGTCGCCGGTGCCGCAGTCGGCGGGGGCGTCGTCCTCGCCGGCGCGGTGCCCGTCGACGGCTCGCCGGTGGGTGACGGCGCAGCGACGAACGGGACGGGCCCGCATCTGAACCCCGCCGGACTGGACGACGGGGCGAATCTCACCCTGATCGAGCGCCGCCTCGGGGCCACAGCCGAGGACCGCGCCGCCCTCGACGAGCGGGCGCTGGAGCGTGACCGGCTGAACCGGACGCTGGCTCGACTGAACGGAACCGACTACCGCTCGCTTCTGCGGGGCTACGCGAACGTCCTCGACGCGACCGCGGCGGACAACCGCTCGGTCGCCTTCGAAGCCCTGCGAGCCGAGCAGGTCGCGTTCGTCACCGCGCTCGAAGAGTACCGGACGACGCGCGAGCGATATCGCGGACTCGTCGACGACGAGGCCGGCGGACCCGACCGTTCCGAGGTCGGACCCGAGAACGAGACGGTCGAGAACCCGCGACGGTATCTCGCCCACCGCCTGGAGCGCGAGTGGCGGACGGTCGACCGTGCGGCGGTCGCGCTGATCGCGACCTACCGCGCCGCGGGCGGGAACGTCACCGGCAACGGCACCGACAACGCCACTACCGGACCGCCGTCGGCCCAGAGCGCGCCCCGGACTCCGGCGGCAGGGAACGCGACGCTGGCGACTGGGAACGCGACACCCAACGCGACCGGCGCGTTCGCGAACTCGATCCGCGCGGTGCGAGCGACGACGGAACGCGTCAACGAGACGCAGACCGACATCAGGCGCGCGAAACTCGTCGAGACGGCGCTGACAGTCACACCGCGGAACGCGACCGCCTCAGTGACCGACCCCGTGACGTTCGAGGGGCGCGTGACCGCCGCGAACGGGACCGGCGTCGCGAACGGCACGGTCAGAATCGTCGCTGGAAACCGGACGGTGACTGCGCGGACGGGCGACGACGGACGGTACTCGCTCACGTATCGACCCTTCAATCTGCCGCCGGAACCGACGACGGTGGTCGTCGCCTACGCGCCGACGAACGCCTCGGCGTACGTCCGCTCGGCGGTCGCCGTGAACCTCGCAGTCGAACCGGGCCAACCGACCGTTTCGGTCGGGGTTGACCGGGAGAACGCGGACGCCGGCGGGACGATATCCCTCTCCGGGCGCGTTCGGGCCGGCGACGCGGGCGTGCCGAGGGTGCCGTACGTCGTGACGGTCGCCGACGAAGTCGTGGGTCACGGCCGAACCGATGCCGCCGGCCGATACGAGAGTGCGGTCCGGGTCCCCGACGATGTCGAGGCGGGCGAACGCGCGGTTCGTGTTTCGATCGTTCCGGGACTGCGGGCGCTCATCCCGGCGGACGCGGAGACGACGGTCCGCGTCGGCTAACTCGGGTCGTCGAATCGTGACATCGAACCCCGGCATCGAATCGGGACGTCGAAACGCGACGTCGTAAGATTCACTACGGCGCTCGGGCAACCGGGAGTCAATGCGAACGGTCCTGGTCACCGTCGACGCGGTCCGGCCCGACCACCTCGCCCAGTACGGCTACGACCGCGACACGATGCCCGCGCTCGACCGGGTGCTCGACGGCGGGACCCACTTCGAGGACGCCTTCGCCAACGGCCCCCACAGCGGCGTCTCCATCCCCTCCTTTCTCACCTCGCAGTACCGCGGCCGCGAGGCGCTGGCGAACGGCCCCAGCGTCGCCACCGCGCTCTCCGAGGCCGGTGTGACGACCGCTGGCTTTCACTCGAACACGATGCTCGCAAACGAGGTGGAGAGTGTCGCGGGGTTCGACCGCTTCGAGGACTTCGACGTCGGCGCCGACGAGGACGACCACGAGCGACTGGAGCGGTCACTCTCGGACAGGCTCTTCGACGCCCTCACGCGCGTCGCGGCGCCCGTGGTCGGGAACTGGGGGCCCGCGAAACGTCTCTACGAGCGGTTCGCCTCGGAGAGCCAGCAGTTCTCCTTCCAGGCGTACGTCGACGCCGAGACGGTGACCGACGAGGTCACGGCGTGGCTTGCCGACCACGCCGACGACGATTTCTTCTGCTGGGTCCACTACATGGACCCTCACCGCCCCTACGGCGTCGACCCCGGGGATCCCGCGTTCGTCGACGACACCGTCGACGACGAGGAGATCCGCGAGCTGATGATCCGGGCCGGGAACCACCCCGAGGAGATCACCCGCTTCGAGCGCGAGCGGCTGATCGACCTCTACGACTCGGATCTGCGCTACACCTCCGAACACCTCGACCGACTGTTCGACGCGGTCACGGATCACTGCGGGTTCGACGAGACGCTGGTCGCCGTGACGGCCGACCACGGCGAGGAGTTCCGCGAGCACGGCCACTTCTTCCACCGGAACAGGCCGTACGACGAACTGCTCGGCGTGCCGCTCGCGGTGTCTCATCCCGAGCAAGACCGCGAGCGCGTCCGCAAGCAGCGTGAACTCCTCGACCTGGCGCCGACGGTCTGTGAGTTTCACGACGTGAGCGTTCCCGACGCCTTCGAGGGGCGGTCGCTGTACGCCGGCGCGCACCGGCGGGTCGTCGCCTCCGGTGCGCTCGCCAGCCAGCGACCCGTCGCGGCGGTCCGGACAGGCGCCTGGAAGTACATCCAGACGGGGAGCGAGGCGGGCGGGACGGACGTCGACCGTGAACTGTACGACCTCGACAACGACGCGGCCGAGCGGTCGAACGTCGCCCGGACGGAGACGGGGCTGGCCGACTCGCTCCAGGAGCTGATCCCCGAGGAGTTGCTCGTCGCGGACGGCGAGATGGCACCCGGCGAGGCCAGCGGCGCGACCCGCGAGCGACTCGAACAGCTCGGATACCTGGACTGAGCGGGCGCTGACCGGGTCGTATCGGGCCCCGCGCAAGCGTCGGATGGCAACGCCTATTGAGACGCGTCCGCGTAACGGAGCCATGAACGTGAGTATCATCGGCGGTGGGGGGCACGTCGGACTCGCGATGGCGCTGGTGCTGGTCGACGCCGACCACGAGGTCGTCCTCATCGACCAGGACGAGGAAATCCTCGACACCATCGAGTCCGGCGAGTTGCCCTACCGCGAACCCGAGGGCGAGCGCCTCCTCGAGAAAGGGCTCAGCGAGAACAAGATGGACTTTTCGACGGACGTCTCGGCGGTGGCCGGCACCGACGTGGTCGTCACCGTCGTCGGGACGCCCATCGACGAGCACAACAACCCGCAGATGGAGTCGCTGCTCGGCCTCGTCGAGGACCTGAAACCGCACCTTTCCAACGGCCAGTTACTCCTCTTGCGCTCGACTGTCTATCCGGGCACCACGTCGAACGTCAAAGACGCACTCGAACGCGACGGTATCATCGTTGGCGAGAACGAGACCGGCGAGGGCCAGCCGACGGTTTCGCTGGCGTTCACGCCCGAACGCGTCGCCCAGCACGACGCTATCGCGGAGATGCGGGACCTCCCCCAGCTGATCGGTGCGGTCGACGACGCGAGTTACGACCACGCCCGCGCGTTTTTCGACACCTTTCTCGAAGCGGAGTGTCCGCGGCTCACCCCCACTGAGGCGGAGATCGGCAAGCTGTTCACGAATATGTGGCGGTACATCACCTTCGCCACCGCCAACGAGTTCTTCCTCATCGCCGATTCGTTCGCGGCCGACCACGACGTGAACGTCCACCGCATCCTCGACCGCTCGAGTCAGGATTACCCCCGCTTCGACGTGCCCAGCCCCGGCGCGAACGTCGGCGGTCCCTGCCTGACCAAGGACGGCTGGTTCCTCGTAGACGACATCCCGTACAACGAACTCGTCTCGACGGCCTACCAGATAAACGAGGGCCTGCCCGCACAGATCGTCGGGCGGATGCGCCGGATGGCGCCCGACCCCGACCGGATCACCATCCTTGGCATGACGTTCAAAGCCGACTCCGACGACGTGCGCAACTCCGTCTCGTTCAAGATGGAGAAACTCCTCCGGCGCAAGGGCTACGACGACGTCGTCCGGATCGAACCCCACAGGGACGGATTCGACGACTGGAGCGCCGCAAAAGATAGCGACTGGACCATTCTCATGACCCCCCACAGCGAGTTCGACGACTTCGACACGGTGAGCGCGCGCATCGACAACCCCGACTGCCTCTACTGCGACGTCTGGGGCCACTGGGACGACCCCCGCTACGAGTCGGACAACGGCTACTTCTACGGCCGCGAGTTCCTTGACGGTGGTTCCGAGGAACTCTCGGGAGAGGTGGGCCGATGAGAGTCCTCGTCACCGGCAGCGAGGGGTCGCTGATGCAGTGGACGATCAAACACCTCGTCGAGGCCGGTCACGACGTCGTCGGTGTCGACAACCACGCCCGCTACGACGACTACGAGCACACCCGCGTCGTCGACCAGGACGCCTACGAGTTCGAGAAGGCCGATCTCACAGATCTAGAGCGGACCACTCAACTCCTGGAGGGCGTCGACGGCGTGATCAACGCGGCGGCGATGATCTACGGCGTCAAGGGCTTCCACGAGTACCCCGCGACCATCCTCTCGAACGATTTGACCGTGCATCGCAACGTCCTCGAAGCGGCCGTCGAACAGGACGTCGAGCGGGTGGCCTACATCTCCTCGTCGATGGTCTACGAGCGCACCGACCCGCCCCATCACGAGGACGACGTCGATGACTCGCCGGTGCCCTCGACGGATTACGGGCTCTCGAAGGTGGTCGGCGAGCGCTACAGCCGTGCGTTCCAGCGCGAACACGGGATCGATTACACGATCTGGCGCCCGTTCAACGTCATCACGCCCCACGAGAAAGCCGAGGACGAACCGGGGATGAGCCACGTCTTCGCCGACTTCATCCGCAAGATACTGGTCGAGAAGCAGAACCCGATGGAGATATTCGGCGACGGCGAGCAGGTGCGCTGTTTCACCTGGATCGACGAGGTGGCCGGCGCTATCGCCGCTCAGTCCTTTGCCGAGGCGACCGAAAACGAGGCGTACAACCTCGCCAACGCCGAGCCCGTGACGATGAAAGAACTCGCCCGGCGCATCTTCACCATCGGGAAGGAACGGGGGGTCGTCGACGGCGACGAACTCGAGTTCGAGCACGTCCCCATCTACGACGACGACGTGAAAAAGCGGGTGCCGGCCGTCGAGAAGGCGGAAGACCATTTCGACTGGGATCCGGAGATAAAACTCGCCGACTCACTGGAAGTCTGTATCGACCACTCCGTCGACGAGGCCTGAGCGGCCCGCTTGGATCCACCGCCGTCCGGGCTACCCCATCTCAACGTCGTAGAACCCGACGAACAGCGACCCGTCTTCGAGAAGATCGGTGTCGGCGCCGTAGCTGTCCCACATCAGGACCTGCCTGTCGACGCCGATCCACCGCGAGCCTGGGTCGCGGTCGGTGACCAGCACGACGGCGTTCGCGCCTGCCGAGCGTGCGAGGTCCTCGACGGCCGCCGCGAGCGGGCAGACCGCGCCCTCGTCGCGAGCGAGGAAGTCGAGCGCGTGCGCTTCGAGGACGCCCCCACTGCGCTTCAGACAGACCGGCGCGAACCCCACGAGGTCGTCGCCGCGCCGGACCGTCGCGATGCCGGCGAGCGTCGGGTGCGCGAGCAGGTGGTTGACCGTCGCCGCGTCGCGCCGGAAGCGCAGGTCGTAGCCGTCGAGGACATCCTCGTAGAGGGCGTCGACGGCTTCGCGTGTGTCCGGATCGAGTTCGTCGTGGACCTCGGGTCGGACGGCGGGCGCGGGGTCGCGATACTCGCCCGAGAGCCGGTGCCGGACGGCCGCGACGGGGTCGCCGACGACCGCCTCGATGCCCGTTTCGAGGAGTCTGGAGGGGGCGGGGATCGGGAGCGCGAGTCCGCCGTCGGTCGCGTCGTCGCCGACGAGTTCGTCCGCTCGCAGGGTGCCGTCCGCGAGCCGGAGCTGGATCCGGTGGCCGACCCGCGAGAGTACCCGACCGATCGGTCCGTCCGCGTCGAGCGCGAGGCGGGCGTACTCCGGCAGGACGACCGAGGGATCGAGGATCCGCAGGCGGAGCGGGAGCGGGCGGAACCGCCAGCCGCGGTCGCGGTTGGCGGCGAAGGTGATCGTCCCGCGCCTGTTGAACGTCGCTGCGCAGTCCGCGCCGCTCTCGCGCGCCGCGTCGGTCGTCTCCGCGTGGAGTGTGGAGTAGAGGCCCTGTCCCTGGTGGGCGGGCGCGACGCAGGTGTCCCCGAGGACGAACAGGTCGTAGTCGCGCTCGCCCCGAATCGATCGGTCGAACAGTCGACGGAAGGCCGCGAGTTCGCCGTCGGCGGAGATGGAGAAACAGCGCTCCGGGTCGAATCCGGGATACTCGTCGTACTTCCAGCGAAAGAGCGCATCGTCGCCCCAGTCGCCGTAGGCCTCGTTGAGCAGGGCGACCGCGGGGCCGACGTCGGGTGTGCCGCGAACCACCGACGGTTCGGCGTCGTCGGTCACGCTGTCACCCCCGCGCGTCGCCCGTTCGGAGTCATTCGTGGACGGATAGAGACGCGTGCACGGCTAATGCGTTACGGGTACGAGGAGGAGGTCATCGTTGTTTGCTCGCTTCGAGTGTGAGTGGCCGCAACCGCGGACAGCACTGCGACCGCACTCATCATTGTGAGACGGAAGCCCTCGCCGGGCTCGCGGTCGCTGTCTCCGGAAATCGGAGATTTCCGGGATCGAGACGGAGCATAGCTCCGTCGGACTCGTCGGAAGAGCTCTGCTCTTCCGAGATGACGAGAGAGCTTCGCTCTCTCGAACCACGCTGGATATTCTCGCTCTCCGCACCGCCCGCTCACGGCAAAGCCGTTCGCTTCGAGGCGCAAGCGCCTCGCACCGCGAGAATAGCGTCGGCTCAGGCGACTGAACTGCACGCGAGCGTGCCTCACGGCAGCGCCGTTCGGCATCGAGGCGCAAGCGCCTCGCACGTCTCGCCCTTCCAGTCCACCAGGGATCTGTCTGTGCCGTCAAGCACTCGCCCGTTCAACGTGAAATCAGCCTGTGAAACAGCCAACGTCGAATCGGTCTGTGAAACGGGGTTCTCCTGGAGGACTGAAAGGGCGAGGTCCGCTCGCGTTCATGTAGTCGTCTCCGGGACCACTATCCGCGCGAGCGGTGCGTAGAGCGCGGATATGTCCCGGAGCGACCGCGAGCGGGGCGAGGGCTTTCAACGTTAAGGACCGTCCGCGGTCGCGGTTGCGGTGGCGACTGCGGTTGCGGTCACGATCTCTCGAAGCGAGCGGGGCGAGGGCTTTCAACTCTCATGATCGAGTGCAGTCGCGGTTGCGGTTTCGTCTGCAGTCGCTCTTTTTGCGACAGTACGTCGAACCGAAACAACTGCTTAACTCGCACCCGAATCAATCAACGAAATTAGACCCTCACTCACTCGCGATGGGGAGAACCGACATGTTGAAATGAGTCAGGGAACTTCGGTAGCCTATGTCTCGGGGCGCGCCGTCCGGATACACGCTCGCCGTCCACCCTGCACAGCAGTCGACCGGGTTCCACGACCCGGCCGCCGCGATCTTCGAGGACGGCCGCCTCCGCTACGGCGCCGAAGAGGAGCGGTTCACCCGCGTCAAACACGCCGAGGGCACCTTCCCGACGCGGGCCGTCGAGGCCTGTCTCGCCCACTGCGACGTCGAGATGGGCGACCTCGACCGCGTGGTCGTCCCGTGGGACGTCGCGCTGGCCTGGCGCAAGGTCGACCGCGACTACCTCACAGACGCCGTCACTCGACCGACCTCGCTGCCCCACCGACTCGCGCGGATCGTCCGCTACGGCTACTGGAACCGCTTTCCCGATCGGGTCCCCGACGGCGTCCGCACGAAACTCGCCGAGATCGGCGAACCCGTTCCCGACGTCGAGACGCGCCCGCACCACGCCTGCCACGCCGCGAGCGCGTTCCACCCGTCAGGCTTCGAGCGCGCGACGGTCCTCACCATCGACGGCGAGGGCGAACACGACTCGACGGTCGTCTGGCGCGCGGGGCCGGACGGCCTCCGCCGCGTGCGCACCTACAAGGGGTACAACAGCCTCGGCGGCTTCTACGGCGCCGTCACGGAGTATCTGGGTTTCCGCGCCTACAACGGCGAGGGGAAGGTCATGGGACTGGCGCCCTACGGCGAGCGCAACGCCGACATCGAATCGCGCCTGCGCGGCGCCATCGACACCGGCGCCGACTACGACGTCTCGCCCATCGCAGCGGCGGGCACCTCGAAGGGCGTCGAGCGACTCGAGGCGATCCTGGGTCGCGAGGCCCGCCGCGGGCGGAACACGGACGAGTTCACCGACTGGGAGAAAGACCTCGCGGCGACGGTGCAGTACCTGCTGGAGGAGATCGTCTCGGACGTGGCTCGCGCGTACGTCCCCGAAGACGGCGGGAACCTCTGTCTCGCCGGCGGCGTCGCGCTGAACTGCAAGCTCAACAAGGTGCTGATGGAACTCGACCGGGTCGACGAGCTGTTCATCCAGCCCGTCGCCCACGACGCCGGGACGGCGCTTGGTGCGGGCTGGATCGACGCCGACCCCGCCGACGTGCCGGAGATGCGCGAGGTGTACCTCGGGAGCGGCTACGACACCGAGGAGATCACCGACCGACTGGAGACCAACGGCGTCGCCTACCACCAGCCCGACGACGTCGTCGAGTACGCGGCCGACGCCCTCGCTGACGGGAAACTCGTCGGCTGGTTCCAGGGTCGCTTCGAGATGGGGCCGCGAGCCCTCGGCGGGCGGAGCATCCTCGCCGACCCGCGGACCGTCGACTCCCGCGACCGGGTGAACCGGCGCGTCAAGCACCGCGAGACGTGGCGGCCGTTCGCCCCGTCGATGCTCGAATCCGCCGGCGACGACTACCTCGAAAACGCCGGCCCCTCGCCGTTCATGATCAAAACTTTCGACGTGCTGCCCGAGCGCGCCGACGACATCCCCGCGGTCCTGCATCCCGGCGACGACACGACCCGGCCCCAGACCGTCACCGAGGACCAACACCCCCGCTATCACGCGCTCATCTCCGCGTTCGAGGAGCGAACCGGCGTCCCGGTCGTTCTCAACACCTCGTTCAACGACAAGGGCGAACCCATCGTGAACACGCCCCAGGAGGCCGTCAAGGACTTCTTCGGGATGGGGCTGGACGTGCTCGTCGTGGAGGACGTCGTCGTCGAGAAAGCTGCCGCGAGCGCGGTGCCCGACGACGCGGAGGCGTCGATGGAGACCGACGACCAACCGACCGCGAGCGCCGCCGAGGACTGACCGATGGCGGACGGTGAGGGCGGTCACGTCGACGGGTCGAAATCGGATGTCGACGGGGACGCCGCGCCCGCCGACGGAGGTGAATCCGCGGCGTCGTTCAGAACGCGTGTCGCCGACCGAGCCATCGCGCTCGCGCGCCGCTACCGCGACCTGCTCCTCCGGATCGACGAGCGGCCGGACTGGGTGCTCGCGGGCGTGTTCGTCGCCCTCGGCGTGATGGTGATGCTCGCGCAGTACTCCTTCATCTACTTCGGCGTGCAGGACATCACGCAGTTCCGCGTCGACGCCCGGACGGTCTGGCGGCCGCTCGCCCGCGAGGTGCTCTACGAGGGCCAACCCCTGTTCGGCCCCGACCAGTTCGAGAACAAGCCGCCGCTGTGGCAGTTCCTCAACCTCGGCGTCGAGTACGCCGGCCCCTATTATCTCCTCTTCTACGCGCTCACCGGCGTCGCCCACGGCGTCGCGGCCTTCGGTCTCTTCGCCTGGGCGCGCCGGTACGGCGAAGCCAGACTGGGCGCGCTCGCAGCGCTGCTCTTTCTCGCGTCGGTCCACGCGGGATTCATGGCGCGGATCGACCCGCGACCCTACGCCGCTGCGCTCGTCTTCGTCGCCCTGTTGTCCTCGCGGGCGACCGTCGCGGGCGCCAGCCTCGCGGCCGCGACGACGATGATCCAGTACGCCTTCTTCGCCGTCCCGGTCGTGATCTGGCGCGCAGTACGGGACAGTTCACGACGGGAGGTGGCGTGGTGGGTCGCGAAGTTCGGGGCCGCCGGCGTCGCCGTCGCCGTCGTCGTCTTCGGCGCCGTCGGTGTCGTCTGGGGCACGACCGCCCTGGAGTACGCGATTCGCTACACCGTCTTCATGACCGCCGACTACACGACGACCCACTCGATTTTCATCGTCCCGGTCAAACTCGTCGGCGGTCACGCCGCCTGGACGACCGAACTCTTCGCCATCGTGATCCCCGCGAGTCTCGCCGTCGCGACGCTGCTCGCGGACGGGCGGGACTGGCGGAGCGCCCGCGGCGAGAGCGCGCTGCTGGCGGGGTCGCTGATGCTCCCCTTCCTCATCCGCGGCCACGGGATGTACTGGTACTCGCCGCTGCCGTTCCTCGCGCTGCTGGCGGCGTTCGGACTCCGGGACTTCTTCGCCAGCGACGACGCGGAGTCGGACGACGCCGCGGAGTCGGGCGACGCGGAATAGGTCTGTCGCCCGCTCAGCGGTCCAGCACGACCGGCGACCGGAAGCGCACGCGGTCGGTCCAGTACAGTTCCGCGCCCGCCCAGACGAGGAGCGTGAACGCGAAGACGGCGAGCAGGAACACGTCGAAGAAGGTGGCCCACGGCGGGACGACCCAGAGGACGCCGTGGCGGATCTTGGCGGGGACGACCGACTCGACGGCCCCCTTGAGGCCGCCGCCACCGCCACCCGAGACCGCCGCCGCGCCGCCGCCGGTCGTGACGTTCGTCAGGCCGAGCGCCTGCGCGCTCTGCCCGCCCGCGCTCTCGTCGCCGGTGCCGAGGCGTTCGGCCTCGTAGGCCCGCGGATACGACACTTCCCAGACGACGTCGCCGCTCCGATTCACCTCGATGATCCGGTTGCTGTGCGTGTCGGTGATGAGCGTGTTGCCGTTCGGGAGGCGGTCGGCGTCGCGGGGCCACTCCATCTCCACGTCGGCGTAGGTCCACGACCGGCGCCACTCGCCGTCGATCCGCTGGTACTCGACGATCCGGTTGTTCTCCGAGTCGGCGACGACGACGGCGGGGCCGCCGCGCTCGGCGGGGATGTAATCGGGGTTGTGTTGCTCGTAGAGGACGTCGTACTCGCCGTCTGCGCCGAGGGTCATGTTCTCGATGAGGCCCGTCTCCTGGTCGACGAATATCACCTGGTCGTGGTTGCGGAGGCTGAGCATGAACTGGTCGCCGCGCACCTGCTCGACGTCGTTGATGTGCGTCCAGTCGCCCTTGTCCGACCCGCCGGAGTCGAGGTCGAAGTCCGCGGCCGCCGCCCACCCCCACTCGATCAGGCCGGTGGTCGTGTTGACGACGAACGCGCGGTCGTCGAACAGATCCGCGACGGCCCAGGTGTCGGGGCCGACGCGGTCCACGTCGTGCCAGCTATCGGTCCGCTGGGCGCGGATGGTGCGTTCGAAGAGCACTGTGGTCTCGTCGGTCCGCAGGTCGAGGCGCTCGATGATCTGCGTGACGCAGGTGTAACTCGACCACGGCGCGATGCCGCAGTCGGTCTTGCCGGCGTTCTGTTCCGCGATGTAGGTGACCGTCTGGTTTCGCCCCGGGACGGGGTCCACGTCGAAGTAGCGGGTGTAGCTGGCGTTCCGGTAGACGACGTCGCCGGACTCGTTGAACGCCGCGATCGAGCCCTTCCGGTCGTCGTTGAAGTGTGTCGTGACGACGGTCAGGTTCGAGTCCATGCCCTGGGGTTCGTGGACGAACGTCGAGGAGTCGACGCCGTCGGCCGCGAGAGCGTGGCTTGCGACCAGTCCGCCCGAAGCCAGTATGACCAGCGCGAACGCGACCCGGAGGAGGTTTCGGAGCGGCAGATCGCGGACGAACCCGGTATCCATCGTTATCCCGAACGTCCTGGGACGGATATTACTCTTGTGACCCGGACGGATACTCCGAGCGCAGTGGAGCGCGTGTGGGTGAACAGTCCGCCGGAGAATGCCTTTTAGGTGTGAGTTGAAAAGACGGAATATGGACCGGCACGACGGCGAGGCGGACATCGTCGACGAGGATACCATGATCGACCAGGCGAGGGAGGCTGACAAACGCACGGATCCTGGGGATTCGGCCCTCGATTCGCTGGGCTACGACGTCGGCGGTACCAGCGGCGTCGGCAGCGGAGGCGGAGGTTCGGACGGGTTGAGCACGACGCTGGAGAAGATCAAGCAAGTGGCGCCGCTGTTCGTCGTCGTCGTCTTTCTCTTTCTGTTCGCCCTGATGTGGCTGTGGTGACGGGCGGTCGGCGGGCGAATGTACGGGTAACGGGTTACGAACACCGCACTGCGGACGGTCGGAGAGACGCGACGGAACACAACAGTCAACACGGCCACCGCACAACCCGAAGGCATGACAGCGGACGGGGCGGCCGACACTGCGAACGGGGCGATGGGAGAGGACGCCGTGGAGTCGGACGGCGCGGAGTCGAACCCGGCGGTGACCGTCGTCGTCGTCTCCTACTTCAGCGGCGACTCGCTCCGTGACTGTCTCGACAGCGTCGTCACGCAGTCGGGCGTCGACGCGCGTGCGGTCGTCGTCGACAACGGGGCGCCAGAAGCGCGAGCGAGCGGCGATCTGGCGGCCGACGCGGACAGCGAGACGGCCGAGATCTGCGCGGAGTACGAGCGCGTCGAGTACGTCGAGAGCGACGCGAACGACGGCTTCGGCGCGGGGATCAATCGCGGTTTCGAGGCGGTCGAGACCGACTATCTGGCCGCGCTCAACCCCGACGCGACCTTCGCCGAGGGTGCGCTCCGTCGACTCGTCGACGCGCTCGACGCTGACGCGGACTCGGGAAACGATACCGCTCCGTCGTTCACAGCGCCGAAGATCGTCCTCGCCGAGGACCCAGACCGGATCAGCACGGTCGGTCTCCACAACCATGTCACCGGAATCTCGTTCAATCAGGCCGCGGACCTGCCGAGCGACACCCCGGTCTGGTCGGCCGGGCGCGACCTGGGTGGTCTCTCCGGTTGTGCGTTCGCGACGACGGCGAGCGCGTGGCGCCGCGTCGGCGGCTTCGACGAGGAGATGTTCCTCTACAAGGACGACGTGGACCTCTCGTGGGCCTGTCAACTGTTGGGCGAGCGCATTCGGTACGTCCCCGACGCCGTCGTCGCCCACGACTACGAACGCGACCTCGACGGCTTCAAATTCGAGCATATCGAGCGCAATCGGCTGCTCGTGCTCGCGAAGTACCTGCCCGCGTCGGCCGCCGTGTTGCTGTTGCCGTCGCTCGTCCTGACCGAACTGCTGACGTGGGCGATGGCCGCCACGCTCGGCGTGGAGGGACTTCTGGCGAAACTGCGGTCGTACGGGGTGCTGGGATCGGGAGACGCGCGGAACATCCGCTGGCGCGGCGCGCGCTTCCGCGAGCACTTTCCCGAGCGTGTGGGGGCGCTCGACATCACCGTCCCCTGGGCCGACCTCCGGCGGACTGCCGTGGTGCCCGACTCGCCTGTTGTCGAGGGTGTCGGTGCCGTCGTGAACCTCGTCTATCGCGCGAACGTCTCGCTGTATCGGGCTGTCGTATCTGCGCGATCCGGTGGGTGATCGACTCCCCCGTTTCGAGAGACCGCAACCGAGACCGCAGACGACACCGCGACCGCACTCATCATTGTGAGGTGAAAGCCCTCAACCCACCCTCTAACTGTCTTCTCGACTGTTACCGACACCGCAACCACGACCGGGAGTGATCGTGTGCGTTGAAAGCCCTCGACCAGCTCGCGGTCGCTGAGCGGGATATCCGCGCTCTCCGCACCGCCCGCGCGGATAGTTGCCCGTTCAGCGACTGAACTGCGCGCGAGCGGGTCTCGCCCTTTCAGTCCACCAGGACCGTACCGCTACCGCCCAGCACAGCACCGCAGACGGCCACATTCCTCCCCAGCCGATTGCGGTGCTCGTGCCTGCGCTCCTCATCCCTCGCACGTGAACGTTGCACCACGGAGGGCGCGACGGCGCGCGCCACCGCAACCGCAACAGAGAGTATTCCGGCTAGCCGTTCACCACGCCGCGATGACGTCGCGCAAAAGCGGCGTGTCGATTTCGTCGCTGCGCCAGTCGGACAGCGCCGACCGCAGTCCGGAAGTTCTGACGGCCCCGCTGTCGGTGGCGTAGTCGCTCACGTCCGGTTCGACCGCGCGAGTGTGAGCGTAGAGCCAGTCGCCGAGGTTCTCGTCGGGCACGTCGAGTTCCCGCGTGTTCTCGGCGAGGTCGGGGTAGCCGCCGACCTCGGACTGGCTGTCGACGACGCCGCCGGTCGCGTTCCGCACGTCCGAGACCGCTCGCTCGTCGTGGACGGTCCGGTCGGCGGGGCGCGCGCCGGCGTGGACGGTGTCGTGCGAGCGGACGGAGCCCGGCCGGAGCGCGGCGAGGCCGTCGGGCCAGATGGGGCGCGAGTCGACCCGGTTCAGCTGGCCGTTCGTCAGTTCGGCGTCGAACGTCGCCCAGTTGTCCGCGAGGTAGGCGGTCGCCTGCTGGTCGCCCTTCGCGCCGCCCTCGATGAGCCGCGGGTCGTCCTCGCCGCGCTGGTAGCCGTTGCCCTCGATGGAGAACTGCCCGGCCTCGTCGGTGTTGGTCCCGGCGTCGTAGTCGTCGAAGATATTGTTCGCCACGACCGCCTCCGACTCCGATTTGAGCCGAACGTTGCGGCGGACGTTGTGCGTGAAGAGGTTGCCGACGATAGTGTTGCCGGTCGAGCCGTCGCCGACGAGCATCCCGTAGCCGTGTGGGCCTTTCGGGTGGGTCGAGTCGTGGAGTGGTTCGGCGGCGATGCAGTTCGAGAACGTCGTGTCCGTCGCGTTGTACCCAGGCGACACGATCTCGTCGACGCTCCAGGAGACCGAGCAGTGGTCGACGATGTTGTTCACGGTGTCATCGGAGGTCCGCAGCCCGTCGGGCTCCCAGCCGCTGTCGTTGCCGGCGTCGCCCGGACGCACGCGGATGTGCTGGACGACGCAGTCGCTGGCGTCGACCCGGAGGTCCGCGCGGACGAGCGTGATACCCGGCGAGGGGGCGGTCTGGCCCGCGATCCAGCAGTTGTCGTGCTCGACAGTCAGGCGGTCCTCGTCGAGGTCGATGGTCCCGCTGACCTCGAAGACGACCAGCCGTGGCCCCGACTGCTCGACGGCCCGGCGCAAGGATCCGGGCCCAGAGCTGTCGAGGGTCGTAACGCGGTAGACGTCGACGCTGTCGTCGAACCACTCGGCCGCGGCGAAGCCGTCGTGGGGGGCGAAATTCGAACCGGGTGACGCGTCGAGCGGGTGGTCGGGACTGGGCAGCGCCGACGGCGCGCCGTCGATAGCGTCGACGACGTCGCGACGACTGTCACGCGTCGCGCCCGCGACGCCCGCCGCGACCGACCCGGCGAGCGCGGTGCCCGCCGTCGCGAGGAGGCTGCGGCGGGTGGTCCGGAGCGTGTCTGTCGCGGTGGGCCGCTCGTGGGCGTCGGGCGAACCGTCGCTCGACCCGTCGACTCCGCGCCCGCGGTCTGCAGTCATGGGAAACGAATTCGGTTCCTGCCGGAAAACAACTTCGTCCCGACACCGACGGCACGAGGCCGGAACCCCGCGGCGGGTTCGCCCTTCGGCAGGTTGATACGGTCACAGACGTCACCACGATCCGTTCATGGAGACCACGCGGTCGCTCGTCGGAACGGTAGCGGTCACCGTCGCGCTCGTCGTCGCAACGCTCGCGCTGCCGGCGGTCGCTGCCGGCGTGTCGGACGGCAGCGGCTCGGACGCCGCCGCGGCGAACGGGCCGCTCGAGGGAGAGAGCGCCCGAGCCGTGGCCACGCCCGCACCGCCGGAACCGCCCGAATCGGGCGTCCTCAACGTGACGTTCGTCGCCGACGACGGCTCGCCGGTCGACGACCAGACGGTCAGGTTCACGGTCAGAAACGCCTCGACCGGCGATGTAGTGGCGCAGAACGCGACCGACGAGGGCTGGTATCCCGTCGTCGTCGCGCCGGGCACCTACGACGTGTCCGCGAACGCGCCAGGCTACGAGGACGGCTCCGCGAGCGCGACGGCGCGCGAGCGCACCGAAGTCACCCTCTCCGTCACGCTCGATCGGTCGACGGACGGAACGCCGTTCCCGACTGCGACCCCGTCACCCACGCCAACCGCGACTCCGTCTCCCACGCCGACCGCGACTCCATCGCCGTCGCCGACAGTGACTCCCACTGCGACCGCGTCACCGACAGCGACTCGGACGGAATCGCCGACCGAAACGGCCTCGCCGGCCGAAACGCCGACCGGCTCACCGACCCAGCGGACGGCCACCGCGAGCCCGGCGGCCACCGATGGCGCGTCGGCGACGCCGACCGACACGCAGAGCGAGACCGACTCACCGACGGCGACCTCGAGCGACGGTGGCCCCGGTTTCACCGTTCTCGTCGCGGTGGCGGCCCTGGCCGTGGTGGTCTGGCGGCGTCGGTAACACCCGCTCGCCTCGCACCGACAGGAAAGCGTTATCACCCGGAGCGTGCCCATGTAGGGCAATGAGAGCGCAGGCGGGGCACACCGAGTGCGGGACTGCGGCGCGGCGGGCCGGTATCGTCCGTCCCGTCGACCGCGACGCGGTCCCCGCGGACGCCCGCTCGCGAACGGAGGAACAATGAGTAACGACGATTCGGCCGCGGTCACCGGCGACCGGACCGACCCGACTGCGGACGCCGCCACCGATGGGCGGTCGGAGGAGACCGACGGCTCGACGGACGGCCCGGCGGACCGCGTCGACGCGCTCGCCGCGGAGACCCACCGGCTCCGGGCCGCCTACGCCGAGGCGAAATCCTCGCAGTATCGCTTCACCGCCGTCGGACTCGTCGGCGTCGGCATCGTCGCGCTGCTCGGCGCCCTCGCGTTCCCGAGCGTCCGCGAGGTGCTCCTGGCTGTGGGCGCCACCGGCGTCGTCCTCGGAATCCTCTCCGTCTACCTCGCCCCCTCGACCGACAGACCCGAGACGCTCGACGCAACACTGTACGGGACGCTCGCCGCGAACCAATCGGGCATCTGTACCGCGCTGGGCCTGTGCGACGAGCGGATCTACGTCCCGCGAGAGGACGGGACGATTCGGCTCTTCGTCCCCCGTGAGAGCGTCGGCGACCGACCGACCGCGGCGGACCTGCCGAGCGACGCGGCGCTCGCGGACCCGGTCGTCGGCGGCCCCGATTCGCCGCGCGGCACCGGTTCGCCGCGCGGCGCCGCGTTCGACCCCACTGGCGCCTCGCTCGTCACCGAACTCGAAACGAGCGACGGCGAACTTGCGGGGCTGTCAGCGGACCGCGCCGCGGACCGGCTGGCCGACGCGCTCGCCGGGCGATTCCGACTAATCGAGCGCGTCGACGCGGTCGCGGATGCGGAGGCCGGCGAGGCCCGCGTCACCGTCGGCGAGAACGGACTCGCACCCGTCGATGGCTTCGACCACCCGGTCGTCTCCGTCGTCGGTGTCGGTCTCGCCCGAGCGCTCGACCGACCCGTAACGGTCGCGGTCGAGGCGGACGACGGCGAAGACGGCGACGGTGTCACGGTCATCTGCCGGTGGTCGTCCGGCGACGAAGTCGACGGGGGCGACAGCCAGTGATCTTCGTCAGCGTCGGCACCTCGAAGTACCCGTTCGTCCGCCTCGTCGAGACGGTCGACCGCGTCGCGCCGGACCTCGACGAGCGCGTGTTCGTCCAGGGCGGGGCGACGCTCGACGCCTACACGCCCGAGAACGTCGAGTACACGGACTTCGTCTCCCGCGAGGATTACGAACGCCTCGTGAGCGAAGCGCGCGTGTTCGTCACCCACGCCGGGACGGGCAGCATCATCACCGCGCTGAAGGCGGGGACGCCGCCCCTGCTGGTTCCGCGGGAGGGCGACCGCGGTGAACACACCGACGACCAGCAGCTCGAAACCGCCGCGGGCTGGGAGGAACGCGCGGGCCTCTCCGTCGCCCGCTCGACCGACGAACTCGAGCGGTTCCTGCGGGAGGACAGCGTGGCGACGCCCGATCTGGACGAGGACGGTGAAACAGGAGCAGAGCGGCTTCAGGACACCATCGCCGAGATTCTGGCGACGAAAGCCGACGCGACGGGCGGCGACCTCACGGTGGTCTGCCCGAGCCCGCCCGGCGGCCACCTCACCCAGTTGCTCCAGCTCTCGGACGTGCTCGACGAGTACGACACCCGCTATCTCACCTGGGACGAGCGGATCACCGGGTCGATCGAAGGCGCCGAGCCGGTGACCGGCTACCACCTGGAGGAGTTCCCCGACCCCGACATGCTCCGGGACCTGGTCGTCTCGGAGTTCGAAATCGCGCGGAGCCTCCTCTCCGATCCGCCGGACGTGGTGATCTCGACCGGCGGCGGCTCCTTCGTCATCTCCGCCGTCTACCTCGCGAAAGCCCTCGGCGCGGACGTGATCCACATCGAATCGCTGACGCGTTTCGATTCCGCGTCGACGACCGGGAAGATCCTGGCCCCCATCGCGGACCGACTGTTCGTCCAGCACCCGGCCGTCAGGGGCGAGTACGGCGTCCGCGCGGAGTACGAGGGGACACTGTTTTGAGTTCCCGGCCTGTGCCTGCGGACAGACCACATGGCCGACGACGCGCCGTCCGAGTCGGGCACGCCCGCCGAGAGCGGTGAAGCGGCCGATGGGCCCGACCGCGAGTCCCGCGACGCCAGCGACGACTCGCTGGTCGGCCAGCTCGCAGCGGGCGCGGGGGCCGGCGTCGTCGGCAGACTGGGTTCGAAGGCGCTCTCGCTCGTCCTCGAGATTCTGCTCACGCAGTTTCTCGGCCCCTCGCGCTACGGACTGTACGTCCTCGGGAAAAGCGTCGCGCGTATCGCCCAGCGGTTCGCACAGCTCGGCCTCACCGAGGGTGCGGTCCGCTACGGTTCGATCCACTACGAGAGCGACGACGAGGACGCGCTCGCGAACACCCTCACCGCGTCGCTCGAGCTGAGCGCGGGCGCGGGAATCCTCGCCGCAGTCCTCGTCTTCGGGCTCGCGGACCCGCTCGCCGAAGCCGTCTTCGACGACCCCGCGCTCGCGGACCCGCTGCGGTGGTTCGCCGCCGCGATTCCCTTCTACGTCCTGCTCGAAGTCGTCGCCGCCTACTTCCGGGCGTTCAAGCGCATCGACCGCGAGCAGTTGCTGACGAGCGCGCTGCGCCCCGTCGCGAACCTCGCGCTCGTGGGTGGGGCCTTCCTGCTGGGGTATCGGCTCGCCGGCGCCGTCGCGGGGTTCGTCCTCACCGGCGCGCTCGGGGCCGGGGTGGGTCTCTCTCTCCTCCTCCGAGTTCACGATGTCCCCGTCGGATTCCGCGACGGACTCGTCAGCGCGCGCTCGACCGCCCGGCGACTGCTCGTCTACTCGCTGCCGATGATGCTGGTCTCGATGTCCTTCCTCGTCGCGACGCGGACCGACCGGCTGATGCTCGGCGCGCTCGCGACCACCGAGAGCGTCGGCGTCTACAACGTCGCCGCGACGGTCTCGCTGCAGTTCTCGGTCGTCATCTCCTCGCTCATCGCAATCTTCAAGCCGATCATCGCGGACGTCGACGAGAACCGAGACCCCGAGCGCGTCCCCGAACTCTACGGCGTCGTCGCGAAGTGGGCGACCTACGGGACGCTCGCCCTGTTCGTCGTCGTCGCCCTCTACTCTGGCCGGATCCTCTCGGTGTTCGGCCCGGAGTTCACCGCCGCGCGGGACGTGCTCTCCGTCCTTCCCCTGATGTACGTCGCCGGTGCCGTCTTCGGCCCCTGCGGCGCCCTGCTGGCGATGACCGGCCGCGAGCGCATCGAGGTCGTCAACGGCGTCGCGCTCGTCGTCCTCAACCTCGTCGGGAACTTCCTGCTCATCCCCGAGTACGGCGCGCTCGGCGCCGCCGCGGCCGTCGTCGGCGCCGGCGTCCTCGTCAACGTCGCCCAGGTGAGTCTCGTCTATCGGTTCTACGACTTCCACCCCTTCGAGCCCGCCCACCTCCTCCGGATCGGTGTGACCGCGGCGGTCGTCGCGGGTGTCGTGTTCGTCGGGCAGGACCTCCCCCTTCTCCAGCGGACGGCGGCCTGCGTCGCCGTGCTCGCCGCCATCGCCGGTCTATTCTACGTCCAGATCGACCCCGCCGAACGCGACCTGATCGACGGTTTTGTTCGGGACGACTGACCCGCTGGCACCGCTCTCAGCAGACGACGCGAGCGCCGCCGGTGGTGTAGACGGTGTTGTAGTCCTCGAGCGGCGCGAGCGAGTACGTCGAGAGGCCGATGCTGCGCGCCCCCGTGCGGACGACGAAGACGTTGGTGCGGACGTTGTTCGTCCGGACGAACAGACAGCCCGCGGCGACCGCCGAGTCCAGCGACTGCTCCTCGTTGATCCGGTCGAGTTGGCCGTAGTCGAGTTGCGGATCGTCGTCGAACATCGTGAAGGAGACGCCGTCGAGCGACAGCGTGTTCACCTCGGCCCCGTGGTCCAGCGTCCACTCGTTGGCGGCCATGTCCTGCGGGCGGTAGTGTTTGCCCTCGGGGTCGGCGGTGTTCGCGAAACTGGTGTAGGTCGAATCGCCGTCGATGGCGTAGGCGACGAGCCCGACCTGGTTGATGAACGCGAACACGACGACGAAGATGATCACGGCCGTCGAGAGCGTCTGGGCGTTGACTCGCGGGGCGGTGGTGGCGGTGCTGTCGCCGCTGTCGTCACTGTCGTCGGCTCCGCCGCCCCCGTCGCCAGCATCGTTCCCGCTTCTGCGACGACGCACCAGCGCCGCGACGGAGTCGGTCTGGCGGACGATGAAGACGAACAGACCCACGAGAAGCGGCGAGGCGTAGAGGAACACGCGGGTCACGCCGAGGATGGGTTTGAGGACGAGCGCGCCGAACCACGCGGCGTTGGCGAGGACGAGCACCTCGTGGAAGGTGTCGCCGTCGTGCCAGACCAGGGCGTCGCCCAGTCGGTCGCGCCAGATCCAGCCCGCGATGATCAGTGCGGCGCCGGCCGCCATCAGCCCGACTTCGAGGTAGATGGCCGCCTGTCGCAGGATGTCGATGACCGTCTCGCTCAGCGTCTCGACCGTCGTGCCGACGCTACGGGTGCTTTCGCGGCCCTGCGAGATGCCGGTGACGAGCGAGACGACGAGGCCGACGCCCCGACCCAGGAACGTCTCGAAGGAGGTGCCGCGGCTGTAGAAGAGATAGAAGGCGAGCACGCCGCCGACCGCGGCGCCGTAGAGGCCGACGAGGCGGTCGACCGTGATCCCGCGCGCTTCGGGGAGCACGCGACCGGACAGGAGCCAGAGGGCGAGCGCGAGGGCGGCAGCGAGGCCGACCGGCCCGAGCGTGAACGCACCGGCCGTGTCGTGCAGGAGGAGCGCAGTGGCGATGTAGACCAGCGCCTGGACCGAACGGCGACGGTCGTCGGTCGCCGCCAGCGCGAGGAAGAAGCCGACGATCACCGGAAAAGCGAGGCTCGTCCGGTAGCTCGTCGTCAGTTCGACGAGGAAGGGAAACTGGAAAGAGAGGAGAAAGGCGGCGACGAAGGCCGCGCGAGCGTCGAGCCACGTCCTGGTGAGCCGGTAGATGCCGACCAGCGAGAGGCCACCGAGCGCGGGGAGGAAGTACTTCGCGACGCGGAACGGGGACCACCCCGAGAGAAAGGAGAGGCCGGGCAGGAGCCCGCCGATGGCGAAGTTGTGGTAGAGCCGTTCGCTGAAGATAGCGGTGTCGACGTCGGAGACGAGCGCGCGGACCAGCCGAACCGAGGAGAGGCCATCGACGGCCATCAGTCCCGGCGAGGACAGCGCCTGCGAGAAGGTCATGAACACGCCGGCCGTGGCGACGAAAGCGACGTGGACGCCGCGGTCGGCCGGGTAGCGCAGGTAGAGGTAGACGAACGCGCCGAGCACCCACAGGGTCAAGAGCGTGGTCGGGATTCGCGTCCCGGTGACGCCTTTCGTGACGAACGCGAGCGCGCCGCCGACGACGACCGCGAGCCCCGCCGCCCCCACGGCGAGCGACTGCGGCGTGAGCGTCGGGCGCGGCACCGCCCGCAGGCGCTCCCGGCGAACCGTCCAGAGGGCACCCAGCACTGCGAGGAAGACGGCGTCGAAGGCGGCGACGAGGCCGACCGTCGAGAAGGGGATCAGCGGCAGGTACCGGCAGGCCGCGCCGAGGGCGGTCACCGCGACGAGCGCGTTCACGAGCGCGAAGTAGGCGAACGTCGTCGGCGACTCGGGCGGGTCGGCCACGAGCGTGAGCGCGACGCCGAGGCCGAGAAACGGTCCCAGGAGGAAGACCAGCCCCGAGAGAGCGCCCGGTAGCGCGACCAGCGTCGCGTGCCAGGCGAGCAGCGTCGCGAGCAGGAGCGCGACGACGCCGACGGCCGCGTCCGCGCGGAGCGCCGCCAGGAGGCGTGTTACGGGGCGGGCGACTCGCGACGCTGCCCGCGACGCGGCTGGCGTCCGTGACCCCGGTTCGGGACTCATGCGGTCACTCGCCGTCTTCCGACGGGCGCCGGTTAGACCCGTCGGATCCGCGGCGGTCCGCGCCGGCGTCGGATCCGCGGCGGTCCCCGCCCGCACCGGATCCCCGGCGGCTGGTGCCGCCGTCGGCCTCCCGGGGGTCAGTGCCGCCGTCAGCCTCTCGGCGCTCGGCGCGCCCGCCGGGGCCGTCCGTCGACTCGTGTCGCTCGTCGCTTAGCTGTTCGATCTCGTAGCGCGCGATGGCGAGTTCCTGCTGGAGGTCGGTCATCTCGCGGTGGTAGGTCTTTACCATCGTGTACGTGTAGAAGACGATGAGAAACAGCGAGATGACCGAGAGGACGAGCAGGCCGCGCTCGCCGCTGCCGAAGCCGAGCGACCGGAGGAAGGCGTTGATGTGCCCGATGACGTCGACCGTTGTGACCATCCGCGCGATCGTGTACACCAGCAGCACCGTCCCGAAGAAGGCCCACATCACGAACTCGAAGATGTTCTCGCGGCGGCTCCTGACGAGGCGGACGCTCTGATAGAGCAGGAGCAGGGAGACGGCGAGCCCGATGACGTGGATCGGGACGACCTCGACCATCTATCTGAACAGCAACACCTTGAGCGTCGTCAGGACCATCCGGGCAGGGTACTTGGCGTACGTTTCGAGGTCGAACTGCGACCCCTCCGAATCCGGCGGCATCCGGACTGACACCTCCTCGATGTCGTGGCCGTTGCGGGCGACTTCGAGCGTCTGTTCGAGCGCCCAGTGGCCGTTCGCCGGGCGACCGAGCTCCGCCAGCAGCGATGCGTCGTAGACGCGGTAGCCGCTCGTGATGTCGGTCACGTCGACGCCGCCGAGCAGGTTCGCTTCGAGCGTGAAAAACCGGATGCCGGCGCGGCGCAGCGGCGGGTACTCCTTGTGACTGGAGTTGAGCCACCGGCTGCCGACGACCATCCCCGCGCCGGTCTCGGTCAGTCGCGCGACCATCTCGGGGATGTGCGAGGGGTCGTGTTGCCCGTCGCCGTCGAGCTGGACGACCACGTCGTACTCCTTGCGGAGGGCGAGCCGATAGCCCGTGTGCAGCGCCGCGCCGACGCCGAGGTTCGTGGGGTGGGTCACGACGCCGTCGGCCACCTCGCGAGCGACGCTCCCGGTGTCGTCGTCGCTCGCGTCGTCGACGACGACCACGTCGTCGGCGTACGGTTTCGCCGCGCGGACCACGTCCGCGACGGTGTCGGCCTCGTTGTAGGCCGGCACCAGGACGACGACCGACAGGTCAGAAGGGTCGTCGCTGGCGTCGACGCCCACGTCCGAGAGGTCCGCCGCGTCGCCGTCGCCGGGGACGGGACCGCCCTCGAGCGGTGGGTCGGCCGTGCCGGCCGCTGCTGCGGCGTCGACCGCATCGGGATCGGGCGGACTTTCGGCCGCCTGTGTGTGCTCGGGTTCGACCACCGTCGACTCGGCCGAGTCGGTGCGAGCCCCCGCGGCGCTGGCCTCGCTTTCCTCGGCCTCGGACGGGGTCAGGTCCGTCGAGTCGCCGTGTACGGTGGTCATCGTAATGTACGGCCTCCAGTTTGACAGCCGGATACATTAGCGTACCGGATCAGAAGGCGCGGAGGAAGGTCGGATCGGCCCGTTCGCGGCGTCCGGTTGGGGGGCACTCCGATCGCCGGACGGCTCGGTCCGGTCGGCGGCTCAGCCGGTCCGGTTGGCGGCTCAGCCGGTCCGGTTGGCGAGAATCGACGTCGGATCGTCCGCGGCTGGCGTCGAGAACGCCACGTCGTCGACCTGCCCGGCGAAGTTCGTGCCCCCGGGCGGGCCGCCGACGTACAGCGACTGTCCCGCCGGCGGCGCGCCGCCGTCGAAGGTGTCGCTGGCGACGAGTTCGCCGTCGAGATAGAGTTCGAGGCGGCCGTTCTCGAACTGCAGCGTGGCGTTGTGCCAGGCGCCGTCGTCGACGCGCGGCCCCTCGATGTGACGGAAGGAGTCGCCGTCGCCGTACGTCGCCGCGATGGTCCCCTTGCTCATCGCGAGCGAGAAGCCCGAGGCGCGGATGTTCGCCCCGCTCTCCGGTGCGCTGGCGACGATCGGCGCGAACCGTCGGTCGTTCCGGTAGTCGACGCTCTCCGCGGCGCGGAACCGTGCCGAGAGCGTGACGCCCGCGCCCGCGCTGACGTTGGCGGGTTCGGGGACCGTCACGCGAGCGCCGTCTCGCAGCGTGACGATACCGTCGCCGTCGACGTTGGTCCACTCCGCGCCGTAGACGAAGCCGTGGTTGGTGCCGCGCTGGTCGAAGGCGACGGTCCCCTGGCGCTCGTCGAAGCTCCACCGGCTCTCCGGGCTCCTGCCGTTGACGGCGAAGCCGCCCGCGTGGATGTCGTGTTCGGAAACGGTCACCGCGGGTGTGCCCGAATGGCTCTCGTACGTGCCGGTCTGGGGGACGCGGACGGCGAAGTGGCCGTTGCGCGTCGAGCGGGTCGTCCGCCGGTAGGTGACGGTGTCGTGGACGACGTCCACGTCCGTCTCGACGGTGACTCTCGTGTTCGGCTGCGCGGTGCCAGTGAGGATCGTCCCCTGGACGGGCGTGAACACGCGCCGGTTCCCGCCGGGCGCGGTGTAGACGGCGCGGTAGGTGCCGACGCCGTTCACGTCGCCGTGCTGGCTCCCGTAGTGGCGAAAGAGTCGGGCGTACATCGTGTCCGCGGCGAAGCCCATGTTGTTCCGCGTCAGGACGACGTAGCCCACGTCGTCGCGGACGAGGCGCTCGTACCACGCGAGCGGCCGCGTGCTCGTCGCGAAGGCCCCGTAGTTGTCCTCGGCGTAGGTGTAACTGGCCGAGTCGCCGCTGACGAAACGGTTGTAGACCCGGTTCTTGTCCCACGTGCTGAGGACGTAGTTGTCGGGCGAATCGACGCCGTTCGCCTCGGTGTGGCCGTCGATCCACCGCGCGGTGTCCGTGACGCCCTCGCCGACGGCCAGTTGCGAGCCCTTGATCGGGATCTGGACGAAACTGAACGAACCGACGACGAGGAAGAAGGCGAGTATCCAGGCGGCGGTCCCCCGCGACGGGAATCGGAGGTCTGGGACCGCCGAGTCGTCGCGGGCCGCGGGGGCTGCCCCGGACCGGCGCGGTGTCGGTCCGTCCCGACTCGCGGCGGACCCGCCGCCGTCGCTGCGTGCGGCGGCGCTCCCGGACAGGTCGTCCAGGCCCCGCGGCCCAGCCGGGAGCGAGTCGTAGGAGACGACCGGCCGGCGGACCGCTTCGATTTTCGCGGGGAGGAAGACGAAGGCGTAGCCGGCGAAGGGCGCGGCGGCGACGGCGAGACTGCCGCCGAAGCGGACGAAGACGGTCGTCCAGCCCAGCAGGTACCAGAAGTACACCGCAGGGGCGAGCCACTCGACGCGCTCGCCGCGGAGCGCCCCCGCGGTGAGCCACGCGACGACGGGGACGGCGATGACGAGCACGACCCCGAACACGAGCAGCGGGCCGAGGACGTTGCCGAGCTGGGTGGAAAAGAGCGGGTCGGTCCCGGCGGTCTGGCGCCCGAGCGCGCCGGTCACCCACGACCCACCGCGCTCGACGAGGCGGTCGAAGAGTGAGGTTCCGAACCAGAGGACGGCACCGACCAGCGCCATCGCCGACGCGGAACTCACCGCCGCGACTGTCGGCGAGAGGTCGAGCCTGTGGACGACTTCGCCCGTGGCGAAGACCGCGAGCGCGCCCAGCAGGAGCGCGCCGGGCAAGAGCGCCCGGAACGACGACCCCAGCCCGACGCCGAAGTAGGCGACCGGGGCGATGGCCGTCGCGACCGCGAGGCCGACGAGCAGGTACCGATTGCGGGCCAGCGGCGCCACGTCGCTCCGCAGGTCCGCGAACGCGAGCGCGGTCACGTAGAGGGCCAGCGGCGCGACGAGGATCGGCGACCCGCGCCAGGCGAACACCTGCGCGAACAGCGCGACGCCGAACAGGGCCGCGACCGCGAGGGCGCGCCGGTCGCCCAGCGCTGCCGCGGTCCGCGCTCGCCAGTCGTCGCCCACGCCGTCGAGGTCGAGACGGCGGACGCGGTCGCGACTCAGCGCCGCGAGCCCCGCGAGAACGACGGCGAGCATGAGGTAGTCGAAGGCGTGGTGGTCGGCGAAGCCGACGGTCGTCCGGTAGGCGTGGACCGGCGTGATCGCGAGCATCACCACCGCCGCGAGTCCGACCCGTTTGTCCGGGGTGAGCTGTGTCGTCATCGCGTAGACGGCCAGCCCGGTGCCGACGGCCGCGAGGACCGGATACCACGCCAGCAGGGCGTCGAGCGCGCCGGGCGCGACACTCAGGAACGCCCACAGCGTCAGGAACAGCGTCACGTCGTCGCCGGCGATCTGCGCCGGCAGCGACCCGAGCGCAGTCGGGTCGAACCGGCCGTACTCCGAGAGGAGGACGTCGGTCCAGTGCCAGTAGGCGTACGGGTCGTTCCCCAGCAGGACGACGCCCCAGTCGCGAAACACCGCGCCGTAGGTCAGCGCGCGAAACAGGACGACCACTGCGAGGACGGCCACGAGCCCGCCCACCGTTGCGCGGTCGAGCGATGCGAGCGTCGAAAACCGGTCGAGCGAGAGTCGGTCGAGCGAGCGTGCGTCGAGGGCAGCGTCGTCGCCCTCGTGATCGGCCGGCGCGTCGGTGACGGCGTCGTCGGCATCGATAGCGGCCGCGAGCGCGGTCCGGTCGGCGACTGCGTAGCCGTCGTCGACCTCCTCGACGAGGCCGCGCGAGACCACCTCGCCGAAGGTGCCCGAATCGAGGTCGAGGTCGTCGAACGTCCACGCCTCGCGGCCCGCGTCGACGTCGAGAAGGTGGCGGACCGTCTCCGCGCCGTCCGCGCGTTCGGAGACGTACGCCGCCGCCTCGGCCCCCACGTCGGTCATTACGCCGCCGTGGGAGCCACACGGTTATAAGTCCAGTGGGACTCCCGGATCGACCCCGTTCGGTCCGGGCGATTGCGCCGGTCGGGCCCCGGTAGTTACGTCGGGCGGGTCCCGTCAGTTACGTCGAGCGGGGCCCCGTCAGTCACGCCGGTCGGACTCACTCGCTCGCCGTCTCGCTCGGTTCCCAGACGACCGTCGACCGGTAGGCCGAGGCTTCCGTCGGGCTGGCGGGCGCGTCGCCCCGGTAGAGGTAGTAGACGAGGCGCTGTCGGCCGGGGACCGCCTCGGGCGAGACGGTGTGATCCTGCTCCCAGCGCTCGCCGGCGCCGAGCGCCAGGTCGAACCGCTCGCTCGACTGGCGCCCGAGGACGGTCGTCTCGTCGCCGGCGGTCCGGACCACCTCGACTCGCGCGACGAGGGTGTACTCCTCGCGCTCGCCCTCGTGGTTCTCGACGGCGACGGCGACCGCCGTCTCCTCGCCGGGCGAGAGTTCGAAGGTGTCGAGGCTCGCGTCCTCGGCCTGCGGGTGGACCGACAGCGAGGTGAACGTCTCCGGCGGCGGCGCGGCGACCCCGAGATACGCCAGGCTCGCGACGAGGACGAGGGCCGTGACCGCGAGGCCTGCGACGGGCACCGCGGTGCTCCCAGTCTGGGACGACAGTGCGCGTGGCCAGTCGACCGGTGCCCCCACCGCGCCGCGGGTCCGCCGCAGCGCCGCTACCGCGCACGCGGAGACAGTAACCGCGGCGAGCGCCACGCTCAGCGACGCGACCGTCGGGGTCACCGGCGCGACGGCGAGGAGGAGCGCGGCGACCGCGGAGAGCGTTAGACTCGCCGCGGGAACGACGACGGCGGGGCGCGGCGCGGGTCGGCCGGCGGGCGTCAGACAGGAGAGGAGGGCGTAGCCGGGCAACGCGGCGACGAGCGCGAGGGCGAGCACCGCGGCCGCGAGGTCCGCTCTCGCCGTCGCGACCCCATCGATCCACACGGTCGCTCCCGCCAGCACCGCCGCGAACGCAGCCACGGCGACGAGGTCGCCCAGACGGGCACCCCCTGCGGCGAGCGACGGGCCGGGCAAGCGACGGTCGGTCATCGCCTCCCCGTAGCGCGAGGACGTACAAAAGGAGTGCCGTTCGGCGTCTCGGGACGATCCCGCGGCGGATGAGGCGGCTGCGGACCACAAACGGGATAGTCGCCCCCGCCGACAGCGTGGGCATGAACGTCCTCCTCTTCGACCTCTACGCCGGCGGCCACCACCTGGAGTACGCCAGCAACCTCCGGGCCGAACTCCTGGATCGGGACCCCTCGCTGACCGTCGACTTCCTCACCGTGGCACCGACCGAGGCCCACGGGATGTACTTCGCAGACGGCGATATCGACTACCTCCGCGACCGGTCGCCGCTGACCCACAGGCCGGGATTCGTCCCCGACCGGGACCCGTTCGCGACGGGCTACGACTTCCTCGCGACGAGCGTGCGCAACCCGACGTGGGACCTGCTCGGGGAGTTCGCCGACTACGCCGCCGCGGGCGACTACGACGTCGTCCACGTCCTCGAAGCCGACAAGGTACTCGCGGAGTTGCGCTATCGGCTCGACCGGCCGGACCTCCCGCCGACCGTCGCGACCATAAACGGCGTCTACTTCAAACCGGACAGCGCACCGCTGCCGGCCGCGCGCCCGCTCACGGCGACACTCGGCGGGAGCGATGGCCTCGGACGGGCGTTCGCCCGCTACTGTCCGCCAGTCCTCCGCCGGGGGCGCGCGTGGGACCGGCGGTACCTCGCGGCCTGTCTCGACGGGGGCGTCTTCGACCACCTCACCGTCCCCTCGGACGAAGCGCAGGCGGAGGTGACCGGCGACGCGGCCGGAACCGCCGCCGACCGGATCTCAGTCGTGCCAGACCCCGTCGAGTCCTGGGACCCCGCCGACCTGGACCAGGCCGACGCACGTCGGCGCCTGGATCTCCCCGCGGACGGCCCGCTCGTCCTCTTTTTCGGCCAGATGCGCGAGGAGAAGGGGATCGGAACCTTGCTCGAGGCCGTCGAGCGATACGACGGCGACCCGTTCACGCTCGTCCTCGCGGGGCCGCCCTCGGCCGTCTCGTCGGCGGACGTCGCCGCCGCGGAGGGGTCGGCCGTGACCGTCGTCGATAGACTGGAGTACGTCCCCGAGGAGGACGTCTTCGCCTACTTCCGGGCGGCCGACGGCGTCGTCCTCCCCTACGAGCGGTCGTTCGGCGAACTGCGCCCGAGCACCGTCTTCACGAAAGCCTGCGCCGCGGGGCGGCCGGTGATCGCATCCGACTTCGGCACGTTCGGCCGGCTCGTCCGGCAGTGGGATCTGGGACTCCTGAGCGAACCCGGGTCGAGCGCGGCGCTGGCCGAGACGCTCGCCGAGTTCGTCGCGAGCGAGTCTCCGGTCCACGACGCCGACGCGATGGCGACGTTCGTCGCCGCCCAGACCTACGAGCGCCTGACCGAGACTGTCTACGCGGCCTACCGGCGCGTCGCCGCGGCGGAACCGTGAGCAGGCGCCGTCTCCGATGGAGTAAAGTCGGCGAGTCGCCAACCGGGGGCCAATGAGCGACGTGGGGTGGATGGTGACCTACGACGGCCGCTCCGGCGGCGCCTGGGTCCGCCGCCAGGTCGTCGACGGGCTCGCGGGCGCGGTCGACATCGAGGAGGTGACCGTCGACGCCGGCCTCGCCCCCCGGCAGTTCGTCTCGGGGGCGTGGGAACTGGCGACCTACGACGACCCCGCCGTGGACTGCTGGGTCGAGAGCCTGTCGAGTCTCGCCGTCCGCGGCCCCGGCCGTCGCACACCGAACGTCCTCGCGTTGCACCACCTGCCGACGCCCTCGCCCACCGAGTCCCTCGGCGATGCTCTCTCGGCGGTCAAGAGCGCGCTGGTCCGCCTGCGTCTGCGGGAGGTCGACCACATCGTCGTCGTCTCGGACTTCTGGGCGCACTACCTGGAGGCGCGCGGGCTCGGTGACCGCGTGACGACTATCTACAACGGCCTCCCGGTCGACCGGTTCGACTTCGACGAGGCGGCCGTCGCCGAGACCCGCGAGCGACTCTGCGACGACCCCGACGAACCCCTGATCCACGTCGGCCCCTGCGCGCCGGGGAAAGGGGGCCGACGCGTCGCGGAGACGCTCGCCGACTGGGACGCGACGCTGGTCACGACCGGTCGAACGGACTCCGAGGCGCCGGTCACGCACCTCGACCTGCCCTACGACGAGTACCTGACGGTCCTCGCCGCCTGCGACGCCGTCGTCGCGATGTCGGCGTTCCCGGAGGGGTGGGGACTCCAGGTCCAGGAAGCGATGCTCGCGCGGACGCCCGTCGTCGGGAGCGGTCGCGGCGGAATGGGGATGCTCCTGGAGGGTGGCGACCAGGTCGTCTGCGAGGCGTGGGCGGACCTCGAAGCGTCCGTCGGACGGGCGCTCGACGAGCGCGAGCGACTGGGCGAGCGCGGCCGCGAGTACGCGAGCCAGTTCACTCGCGAGCGGATGATCGAGGAGTGGGGCGCCTTCTTCGAGGAGGTGCTCGGCCCGTGACGCGGGTTCGTCGAGGGGGTGCTCGACTCGTGACCGTGTCACGGGAGGTGCTCGGATGAACGTCCTCGTCTACGTCATGGACGCGCTCCGGGCCGACTTCTGTTCGTGTTACGGCCACGAGTACGAGACGACGCCAGAGTTAGACGCCTTCGCCGAGGACGCCGTGCGCTACGAGAACGCGTATACGACGGCGACGTGGACGAAACCGGCGGCGACGTCGCTGTTGACCGGGCGCCAGCCGCGCGCGGTCAACGCGATGGGCCTGCTCGACGAACTTCCGCCCCTGTCGGACACGCTTCCGCGGGCACTCGGCGAGGCGGGCGTCTCGACGCGCGCCGTCAGCACGAACACCTTCGTCGCCGAGGAGTTCGGGTTCACCGACTTCGACGAGTTCACGCACCTCCAGAAGGACCCGACGACCCAGCAGCGCCGTCGAACCGCCGAATCCCGTGGTAGCGAGGACGAAGTGACCGAAGAGCTGGGAATCGACCGAAAGGTGATCCCGCTGTCGGCCGATATCAACGACGTCCTCTTCGACCACTACGAGACCGTCGAACCGGGCGAGGATACCTTCGTTCTCGCGTGGTCGATCGACACTCACGGCCCCTACTTCGTCCGCGGCGAGGAGTCCGCGTTCGGCAACGACCCCGACGAGGTCGTCCGCGAGTCCGAGGTGTCGGCGGCGAACCTGGACCGCGTGCGGTCGCTGTATCGGGACATGATCCGGTACAACGACCGCCAGTTCGGCCTGCTCCTGGAGAAACTGCGCGAGGAGGGACTGTACGACGAGACGCTCGTCGTCTGCTGTGCTGACCACGGGGAGTCGTTCGGCGACCACACGAAGTTCCTCGACTGGCCGATCATCGGCCACAGCGGCGTCGTCTACGAGGAAGTGATCAACGTCCCGCTGCTGGTCAAGTTTCCCGAGGACGGCGCCCACGAGGCCGATTTCAATACTGACGGTATCGGCGGAGGGACGGTCGAACGCCCGGTACAGCTCACGGACGTCTATCCCACGGTCGCCGACCTGTTCGGGTTCGAGACGCCCGAGACGCTCCAGGGAGAGTCGCTCCGCCCCGACGAGGGAGCGACCGAGGAGCGGACGATCTTCGTCGAGTCACAGCCGACTGCAGAGAACGTCTACTCGGCGGCCCTCCGTCGGGGCGACGAGAAGCTCCTGCAGATTCACAAGGAGTGGCAGTGGCGGCGGGACCCGCGCCGGATGGTCGAGTCGCTGCTCTGGAAGTTCGCCGTCCCCTCGACCCAGCTGTTCGACCTCGGTATCGACCCGGACGAGCGGTCCGACCTCGCCGACGACCGACCGGGAACTGTCGACGAACTCCGGTCCGAACTCGAAGCGACCCGCGACAGCCTCGAACGCGCCTCGGATACGGTCGCCGACGAGAGTGCCACCGACGTCGGTGACGACACCGAACGACACCTCGAAGCGCTCGGCTACCTCGAGTGAGCGTGAACCAGCAACCGCGACGTATAAACGTTCCTGAAACGATGCCGTTACGTTCGCGCTTCCGGAACGTGGCGTGAACCGATACTGCGGCAGTATAGGGCTCAGATCGGCCCAGATGTCTGTATTTGGCGAGTAGACGTATTGAAGCGGGGGATGAGACAGCCACCGACGAACCACTGCGATGACAGTATGTTCTCCACTCGCGAACGGAGAAACTACAGCACCGGTATCCGAATCTTCGACCTCTTCGCTGCGTCCTGGCCAGGTAATAAATGGCACAACAGTCGGCTCAGCATCGTCCTCGGCTGATTTTCGCCTCCGATCGAGATGAAAAGAGAATCCGGAACCGAGTGAATTACGCCCATATACGTGTAATCCACTCCCGCTCAGGCCCCTGGCGTGTCGGATAAATCACAGGGATCATCACACATTATGTTCCTTGTGCGGGAACGCCATGTCACAGAATCGATCGGCGAATACCCAGCTATCGGACCGTATTTAGCCCTTTTCTCACACGCTGGTCCGTTCGCAGAGGGGGAACAATTACGGAGGACAGCGTGGTCACGGTCTCGAAGCGGTCCGCGACCTGAAGAGATAATTTCGGAAAAGGATCCGGGACCCACCAGTCCGGCACCGACTCGGAGGGCGAAAGCGGCTGAACACGGCCGACTGGAAGCTACGGACACAGTAGGCGGGGAACACGGGCCGCGGACGCAGAAACGTCACCACCTCGAGATGCGAACGCGGGATACAGAAGACAGCGGACTGGCACGGAAACGTGTCTGCTTGATAGACAACTGATGGTGTCAACGCACGGATCGGCCCACAACCCTTCTACCTCCCGACGACGGCAGTTTGAAACGAATATAAACACAAAACTATTTACGCGGGTGCCGCAATCATTGAGAACGAACCTCGTAGACAGAAGTAAATATGACAGACTCACATAAGATGTTCCGTGCGATGATCCTGGCCGCAGTGATGGTCCTCTCAGTCGTGGCAGGGGCCGTCACCGTCGCCGGGTCGTCCGCGGTCGCGAATCACGTAGGGAACGGCGTCGGGAACGGCGTCGGGAACGGCGTCGGGAACGGCGTCGGGAACGCAGACGGGCCGATGGAACCGGACACGGCGAAGCCGCTGACCATCTCCTGGTTCCGGGATCCGGGCAACGCGAACGGCCCGTATCCGGTCCTCCCGAACGAGTACGATGACGATGACACCGGGATTTCGATGTTCACCAACGCGGAAGGTGACGTCGAACTGACCGTCGACAACTCGACGGCCCGGAACCCCAACGGCAAGTGGGACATGGTGGCGCTCCACGTCGAGACCGAGGCGCTCGAGGACCTGAACCCGCCCGCATCCGGCGCGGACAAGGGACTGGTCACCGAGAACTTCCTCGAGAACGACTCCTGGGACCTCAGCGTCGAGCAGGTCGGCGGTGACAAGACCCTCGACATCGCTGCGAACCAGGAGGACTACCCCGAACCCGAACTGAGCGCGGAGACCGAGGCGGAGATCCCGCCGGTGATGGTCTTCGCCGACACCGAGGGTATCGAGGGAGACTACCTCTCCGACGACGAGCCCGACTCCGGGCTGTACGTCTGGATCGACCCCAACCGGGCGACCCTGATGGAAGACGGCGAGGAGACCAGCTTCGCACCGGGCGAGAGCTACGAAGCGACCTTCGACGTGACGGGGCAGACCCAGAGCGTCGCCTTCGACATGGTCGAGGGCGAGTCGCGGATGGACGACGACTACGCGCCGGCCAACACCTTCAACCGCGAGGTCGTCGGTGAGACGAAGGCGATGACCGCCTCGACGATGTCGATGGTCATGGTTCCCGAAGACGGTGAGAACCAGACCGCGACCTTCGAGGTCGAGGGCAACTACCAGCTCGGTGGCGACACCTCGGGAACGATCCCGTGGGGCGAAGCCGTCGGCCAGTTCGACTTCACTGGACTCGAGGACCAGGAGTTCGACGTCCACATGTACGCGCCGGGCTACCTGCCCAACGCGACGCTCTCCAGCGACTTCCGCGACCAGGACGTCCTGCTGGAGTCCGAGAACCGCATCCACGTCGCGAGCGGGTCCGGCAGCGTCCGTGACGTCATCGACCCCAACTACGTCATCGAGAACGCGACGATCCGCGACTCGAAGACGATGACGATCGCCTACACGAACCCGGACCACGACACGCCGACGGGCATCGCCACGCAGATCGGCGACGGCCACGCGTCCGGTGACTCCACGATCGCCTACACGACGGGCGTCGAGGACCCCTACTACGACGAGATGTGGCTCCACTACGAGACCACGTCGGAGATCTTCCCGGCCATCGACCGGTCGCCGGGGACCAACTCCGTCGAGAAGTTCCAGAGCTCACCGCTCTCGCTGAACGTCACGCAGGTCAACGCCGACGACGGGTCGCCGCTGTACCTCAACCTGACGCGTAACGCGTCCGGTGTGTACGTGGTGCCCGACAACTCGTCGTCGGACGCGCGGATCTACAACTCCAGCGAGATGACTGGCCTGTTCTTCTCGTTCAAGCTGAACGACATGCAGTTCTTCGAGGACGGGGAAGCGGCCATGCCCCAGCCCGGCGACGCCTTCGAGGCGACGCTGACCATCGACACCGAAGAGGGTACCCGGACGGAGACCACGCAGTGGCGCTTCGTCGAGGGCCGCACGGTGCCGATCGCTGAAGGCGACGAACTCCGCCTCCAGCAGTCCGAGAGCGCGACGGTGCAGTTCAACTCCACGCTCGCACGCGGGACGGCGATGGGCATCCGCGTCGTCGCCACCGCCGAGAACGGAACGGAACTGCTCAACACCAGCACCGGCGAGATGACCCTTTCCGGGATGGGCCCGACCATCTGCTGTGACGGCCCCTCGACGGGTCCGTGGGGGTCCATCTCCACGACCATCGACACGAGCGACCTGCCGGTCGGCACGCAGATAGAGGCTCAGGCACGAGTCGTCGCCGACCTGCCTGACTCCTACCCCGAGCCGCTGGTGGTCTCGGAGATCGACGGCGAGATCCGAGCGCCGCCGTCCGGGTCTGTGTCGTTCAGCGCCCAGGAGGGTGACGGCACGTCCGTCACCGTCGACAGCGTCGACACCACTGACGGTGGGTTCGTCTCGGTCCACTCGAACAGTCCGACCGGGCCGACCCTCGGCGTGAGCGACTACTTCGAGGCCGGCGAGCAGTCTGACATCCAGATCTCGCTCGACGAGACCATCGACGAGACCACGACGGTCTACGTGCTCGTCCACACGGACTCCGACTTCAACCAGGAGTTCAACTGGCCTGTCAGCGACCCGGCCTACACGAACGACGACGGCTCGCGTGTCTCCGCGAGCGCCGAGTACACGGTCCCGTCGACGGCGACGGACACGCCGTCGACGCCGACGGACACGCCGTCGACGCCGACGGACACGCCGTCGACGCCGACGGACACGGCGACCGCAACCGCGACGCCGACGGACACGCCCGATGAAGGGCCCGAGACGCCGGGTGCGACCACCACGGAGGACTCCTCTGACGGTGGTCCCGGCTTCGGTATCGCCATCGCGCTGGTCGCGCTGCTCGCTGCAGCCGCGCTCCTGACGCGTCGCGACTAACGACCAACTCGCTTTCTCCTATTTTTCGGCCGCTGAGCGACCGCGTCGGCGACCGCCGCCTCGCGTGCCCACGCTTCTGAGTTCACACCACCACACGCCGGTCGGGTGTTTAGCCGTCGGACGGCCGGGCGAACCCGCCGCGGGCGAGGCCCTTCCGACCCCGTCGACGGGTCAGATCCACCCGATCGCGACGGCGATCGGGCCTCCACCCCCCGAATCGAAGGATCGATCGGTATAGATCGTGGATTCACACGCCGATCGAAATTCCGCCGAACCGGCCTTCAACGGGCCACAGCGGCGGTAACACGGAAACTTTTCGCAAACCTTTGTCGGGTTTGCTATAGTTAAATATATATATCACCCATTGTAACGCGTGGGTATGCCAGGTTCTAGCAGCTGGCGGGAAGAACGGAGTACAAGACGGCAGTTCGTCAAAGCAGGTGCTGCAGGCAGCGCTGTTCTCGTCGCAGGGTGTTCAGGCGGCGGGAACGGCGGCGACGGTGACGACGGTGGCGACGGTGGCGACGGTGGCGACGGTGGCGACGGTGGCGACGGCGGCGACGGTGGCGACGGTGGAGACGGCGGAGATGGGGGGACCACTTTCGACCAGCGATTCCGCGTCTTCGACCCGATCACGTCCGGTGCGACGCCGACCCAGCGCCACCTGAACCCGTGGAACCCGAACCAGACGGGCGCGTGGCACCCCGGCGCGGCCATGATGGACCGGCCGGTCGTCTACAGTCCGACGCAGAACGAGGCCTACGGCATCATGGTCGATTCCTGGGAGATGACCGGGGACACGACGCTCGAGGCCACCTTCAGCGACGAGTGGACGTGGCACGACGGGACCCAGTTCAACGCCCGTGACTACGTGATGGAGCAGCAGATCGAACTGGAGATCCAGCGCTTCTCGGCCGACGAGGGCGCGCGACCGGACCCGGTGCTCAAGTCCATCGAGGCCGTCGACGACTATCACGTCCGCATCGAGCTTCACGACCCGCTCGACGCGACCTTCGCCGTGCAGAACACGATCGGGTCGTACAACGGCGTGCTCCCGCGTGGCGTGTTCACCAAGCGCGACGACGACCGCTGGAGCGAGTGGCACGAACAGCTCCGCAACACCTCCGGGAGCGAGAAAGAGGACGCCATCGCCGACATCACCTCCTCGTCGTACCCGCAACTCGAGAACGACGACGGTGACCTCGCGCTCGGTCACGGTCCGTTCCAGCTCTCCCAGGTGGGTGACGACATCATCGTCATGGAGAAATACGACGACCACCCCCACTCGGACAACGTCAACTTCGACGAGTTCGCGCTCAAGCTGTTCTCGACGAACCAGCCGATCCAGCCCTACAGCAACGACCAGATCGACGCGGCGAACAAGGGCTTCCCGGTCCAGACGAGCCTCCAGAACCGGCTCCCGGAGGGACACACCCTGTTCCGCGAGGGTCGGTCGTCGAACAAGCTGTTCGCGTTCAACTGTGGCGCTGGCATCGAGGGGTACGACTCGCCGTTCGAGGACCCCAACGTCCGCAAGGCCGTCTGTCACGTCTTCGACCGCCAATCCGTCTCACAACTGCTCGAAGGTGTCAACCGCCTGTTCGACTGGGCGCCGTGTCGCGTCCCGGGGAAGGTCATGGAGGCCAACTCCCACCCGGCAGCCCAGTTCGTGAAGGACAACTTCACGAAGTACGGCCAGAACAACACCGAGCGCGCCGCCGAACTGCTCGAAGATGCCGGGTACACCCGCCAGAGCAACGGCAACTGGCGAACCCCCGACGGCGACCGGTTCAACATCAACATTATGAACGGCGCCCAGCGCCGTGACATCACGGTGCTCAAGCAGAACCTCAACGACTTCGGGATCGCGACGACCCAGCAGCAGGTCGACTCCGCGACCTTCGACGAGCGCCGGATGAACGGCGAGTACGACATGATGCCCGACGGTTCCTCCGCGAACGGTGTCACCGCGCTGTGGGCCCTCGGGCTCGTCCCCGACTGGATCCAGTCGATCACGCACTTCCAGATGGAGCGTGACATCCCGATGCCCATCGGCGACCCCGACGGCGGCAGCGGGACCAAGACGATCAACGTCGAGGAGCACATCCGCCAGTGGCAGGCCACCGGCGAACAGCAGTACCACCGCGAGCTGCTGTGGTGGTGGAACCAGACCCTGCCCGAGGCCGAGATGATGTACCAGCCCGACGCCGGCGCCTACAACGGCTCCAACTGGGAGATGGACGTCCGCGACGGCATCCGCAACGGTGTCGACGACGCGCTCTACATCGCCCCGAAGATGGAAGAGGGCGCGCTGCGCTACCTCGACTGACTACACCCGCCTCCCAATCGTCTGTCCCGACGGTTTTCCGCCTTCGATGCGGCGTTTTTTCGTGCTCGATCGGAGAGCTCCCGCTCTGCGGTTCGAGGGAGCGCCCCCGGCGGGGCCGACTGAAGCGACATCAGCGGGCGCGCGACCGAGAAAAACTCATATACGTCACGGGGCGTCTGTCTCGACATGGGAACGTTGCGAACCGGCGCGCGAATCGTGATCGCGATAGATCTGCTCTTTTTCATGCTGCTCGGGTTCTCGTTTCTGTACATCGAGCCGGGCACCGGATCGTACGTCGCCGCACAGCTGACGCTGTTGCCGACCGTGCTGTCTTTCCTCGCCGCGGTGTCGATCCTCTATTCGGGCTGGGACCCGTTCTGACACCCCGGACCGCCTGCTGTCACTTTTCTCTTCTCGCGTGACCACCAGAACGACCGCTCGGCTGAGACCGCCCGAACTGGGCGCTGGTTTCAGCGCCCCATCTCGGCTGACAGGGATACGTTCCGGATGAACTCGAACTCTGTCTCGAACTGTTTACTCGGGAACGAGTACAAGATAACGGGTCTCTGGGGCCTGGAAGGATGGATAAATTGATTAGGGACGTCGTGTAACTTTGCCGTACTCGTAGCATGGCTCAGATAGACTGGCGAATACGGCGACTAGGTCAGGGTGTTTTCACAATCCTGGCCGTGCTGACGCTCTCGTTCGTCATGATCCGGATGATGCCCGGCAACCCGATGGGGGCGATGGTGGAGAACCTCCGGGCGCAAGGTATCAACCCGGTTCGTGCGAGAGAGCTGGTTCGGATCCGGCTGGCGACGGACCCGACAAAACCGATCGTACCGGCGTACTTCGAATACATGGTCAACTTCTTCCAGGGGGAACTGGGCTACTCGACGTTCTACCAGATGCCCGTCTCCCAGAAGCTGGCCGAGGTGATGCCCTGGACGCTGTTCGTGCTCAGCTGGGGCGTGTTCATCAGCTTCTTCACCGGCATGGCTGTCGGTGCGCTGATGGCCTACTGGGAAGGGAGTAAGCTCGACGTGGGCTTTACGACCTTCGCGATCCTGATGGGATCGATCCCGTTCTACGTGCTGGCCATCCTGATGCTGATTTTCACCTCCTACCGCTGGGGCTGGTTCCCGACAGGGGGGAAAGTGCGAGCGGGGGTCGATCCGGGGATGAACTGGCCGTTCATCGCCTCGATGGTCCGGCACGCGACGCTGCCGATCATGTCGTACCTGGTCGCGTCCGGGATCGCCTCGCTGGGGATGCGTGGGAACAGTATCCGCGTCCTGGGTGAGGACTACCTGCGCGTCGCGCGACTCCGCGGGCTCTCGGACGTCACCATCTCGTCGCAGTACGTGGCTCGCAACGCGGTGTTGCCGCTGTACACCACGCTGCTGATCAGCATCGGCGAGATGTTCGGTGGGTCGGTCGTGCTGGAGCAGGTGTTCCAGTACCGCGGGCTCGGATTCACGTTCTACCAGGCGCTCAACCAGCGCGACTACGCGTTGATGATGGGTGGGTTCGCGCTCATCACCATCGTGACCGTCTTCGCGTTGCTGCTCGCGGACCTGACGTACGGATACATCGACCCGCGCGCGAGAGGAGGGAAAGATGAAGCCTACTGACGACTCCGCCGACGCGGACGCGACCCCGACCGACCAGGAGACAGCGATGACAGACACAGAGACGGCGATGACCGACGGCGGGACGGACGACCCGATGACCGACGGCGGGACCGTCGACTCCCCGTTCGAGGTCGTCTCCGAGTACGAAGAGACCCGGATGGACCGGTACAGCAAGTACTACGACGCCTACGTCCGGGCACCCTTCGCCATCATCTGGCGGGACTGGCGCGCCCGGATCGGGTTCACGATCGTCCTCTTTTATCTGCTGATGGGGACGGTCGGCGTCGCCATCGTCGACCCAGCGCAGGCGCTCGACGGTGACTCGTTCATCCAGCCGTTCAACGCCAACTACACCATCCAGCCGTGGGGGATCCCCGAGTTCAGCCTCGGATTCTGGACCTACACCGGCATCTGGGAGTTCCCGTTCGGGACCGACCGGATGGGCCGTGACCTGTTCGCTCAGATCGTCAACTCGACCCAGTCGATCCTGAAGATGATCACCGCGGGCGCCCTGTTCGCGGTCGGGACCGGGACGATCATCGGCGCCGTTGCCGGCTACCGCGGCGGCTGGACCGACACTGTCCTGAGTTCGATCACGGACGTCTTCATCAACCTCCCCGGCTTCCCGCTGGTGATGGTGCTGGCACTGCTGCTGGACGTGACCAACCCGTATCTCATCGGGATCCTGCTCTCGGTGGCCGCCTGGGGTGGGATCGCACGCGCGATCCGGTCACAGGTGCTGACGTTGCGCCAGGAGAACTTCGTGGAGTCTGCCCGCGCGATGGGCGTGCCGCGGCGACGCATCGTCTTCAAGGACATCGTCCCACACCTGATGCCGTACGTAGTGATCAACATGACCAACACCGCCCGCCGTGTCATCTTCGAGGCGGCGGCGCTGTACTACCTGGGCATCCTCCCGTACGAGGACCTCAACTGGGGCGTGACGCTGAACAACGCCCAGTCGTACGGGGCGTACTACCGGAACGAGGCACTGCACTGGTTCCTCGCCCCGATGTTCGCCATCATCGGAATCTCCATCGGCCTGATCCTCCTCGGGCAGTCCCTGGACCGGGTGTTCAACCCGCGCGTCAGGGCCCGTCACGAGAAGACCACCGTCGACGAGGAAGGCGACCTGGGCGGCGAATCGGACTCCGGCGGCATCATGGGTGACTGAGATGACGGTATCACAATCAGACTCGAACTACGACCGCGGCGTCACCGACGACGACACTATCATGCGCGTGCGGAACGCGTCGGTGACATTCGACATGGACCGAGGCGAATCGCGCGTGCTGGACAGCGTCGACATGGACATCCAGCGAAACGAGATCCTCGGCGTCGTCGGGGAGAGCGGGTCGGGCAAGTCGATGTTCGCCTCGGCGCTGCTGGACGCCATCGTCGACCCCGGCGTGCTCACCGGCGATATCACGTACTTCCCCGAGCAGGGCAGCGAGGGGACCGACGTCCTCGATCAGAGCAAACAGGAACTCAAGGAGTACCGCTGGGAGCAGGTCTCGATGGTGTTCCAGGGCGCGATGAGTTCGTTCAACCCCGTTCGGAAGATCGAGACCCACTTCGTCGAGACGCTGACGGCACACGACGAAAACGTCGAGGAGGGCATGAACCGGGCGCGACAGATCCTCGAGGACCTCTATCTCGACCCCGAGCGCGTGCTCACCGCCTACCCCCACGAGCTGTCGGGCGGGATGAAACAGCGCGCGCTCATCGCGCTCTCGCTCGTCCTCGAACCCGAAGTGCTGGTGATGGACGAGCCGACCGCGGCGCTCGACCTGCTGATGCAGCGGTCTATCATCTCGCTCATCCAGAACCTGAAAGAGCGCTACGACCTGACCATCGTCTTCATCACGCACGACCTGCCGCTGGTGGCCGACATCGCCGACCGGATCGGCGTCCTCTACGCCTTCGAGTTCACGGAGGTCGGCCCGACCAACGAGATCCTCGAAGACGCCAAACACCCCTACACGAGGCTACTCCTGAAGTCGACCCCGAACCTGGGGTCGCCCATCGAGGACATGCGCCCGGTCGAGGGGAGCGCCCCCGACCCGGTGAACGTCCCCGAAGGCTGTTCGTTCCACCCGCGCTGTCCGCTGGCCGACGAGCAGTGTGTCGCCGAGGACCCCGGCCCCTACGAGGTCGAGGGCTCGCTGGACCACTTCGCGCACTGTCATCACTGGGAAGACGCCGCGGACGAGATCCCGATGATGGAAGAAGGCGCCGAGCGCGTCGGCGTCGACACCGACGCGGACCTGCCCTCGACGGCCGGCTACGGCGACCGCGCGGGCGATCCCGTCGTCTCGCTGGACGATCTCGAAGTCCACTTCAAGGAAGACCAGGGCTTCCTCGATTTCTTCAACGAGCCCGACATCGTCAAGGCCGTCGACGGCGTCTCGCTGGACGTCTACGAGAACGACGTCGTCGTGCTCGTTGGCGAGTCCGGCTGTGGGAAGACGACGCTGGGCAAGACTGCGGTGGGCCTCCAGCAGCCCACCGGCGGGAGCGTCAACTTCCACGGTGAGGACATCTGGGACGTCAAGCGCAACGGGGGCGAGAACACCTCTTGGAGCGACATCCGCCGCTCGCTCCAGATCGTCCATCAGGACCCCGGGAGTTCGCTCAACCCTCACCGCCGCGTCAAGGCCTCACTCGAGGAACCGCTCAAGCGCTGGAACAAGGAACTCGACGGCAACGACCGCCGTCAGCGCATCCTGAGTCTCCTCAAACACGTCGGGATGACGCCGCCGGAGGACTACATCGAGCGCTATCCCCACCAGCTCTCGGGCGGGGAACAACAGCGCGTCGCGCTCATCCGCTCGATGATGATGAACCCCGAGGTCATCCTCGCCGACGAGCCCGTCTCGGCACTGGACGTCTCGCTGCGCGTCGAGATGATGGATCTCATGATCCAGCTCCAGGAGATGTTCGGCACGTCCTACCTGTTCATCTCTCACGACCTCTCGAACGCGCGCTACATCGCCCAGAAGACCGGTGGGCGCATCGGCGTCCTCTATCTTGGCGAACTCGTCGAGATCGGTCCGCCCGAGCAGATCATCAACGACCCCCAGCACCCCTACACGCAGGCGCTGCGCTGGGCGACGCCCGAACTGAACCCCCAGGAGGAACGGGACACCGAAGCGCCGATCCGGAAGATCGACATTCCGGACCCGAAGAACCCGCCGTCGGGCTGTCGGTACCACACGCGCTGTCCGGAAGCGCGCGAGGTCTGTGCCGAGCAGAAACCGGCGAGCTACGACGCCCCGACCGACGTGGCGTCTCACCGCGGGACCTGCTTCCGGATGGTCGACGACCACGAGTACTGGAACAGCGAACCGCTGCCCGAGGACCCGGTGGGCGGCCTCGAAGACCCGGGCTCGTCCGGTGACGAAGGCGCCGCGACCGGCGACTGACGACCCCGGCAGTTCTTTTTCGACGACTGCAGTTCTCCACTCGGCCAGCGTTCCCGACTCGAACGCTCCCGGAGCCACAGTCACGTCGCTCGCGGGTCGAGGGCACGATCGCGAGTCGATGGCGCGATAGCGAGTCAAGAGTACGATCGCGAGTCGGGGGAACGAGGAAGTACGGACAGCGTCAGCCGACGGCGGTCACTCGCTCAGCGACCAGAAGACCGAAACCTGCCCGCCGTCGTAGGCCTCCTTGTACTCGACGTGGAGGTCCTCGCGGGCCGCTGCTGCGGGGACGTCAGAGGGGAGGTCACCACTGCTGACGCCGCCGGGTTCGAGTTCGCCGCCCCCGTAGCGTGAGCGGTTGTCGGAGATGGCCTGGTAAGCGTACTCCTCCTCGCCGCGGAAGATGGCGATATCGGAGACCAGCGGCGCGTCCGCGGGCTCGTCACCGGTGTTCTCGGCGCGGACGGTGGCGATCGCCCACTTCTCGCTGTCGGTCGGTTCGAGCTGTTTGGTGCCGCCGTCGCCCTCGTAGGTGTACAGGTCCGCGAACTCGAACGACTCGACGGCGATCTCGACGCCGTTGGGCAGGAGGTGCGACCCGCCCAGCGGGAGCTGTCGGGGGACGAACCGGGGACGGGCGACCGCTTCGGCGTCCGGGACGCGAAAGGAGGCCGGCTGGACGTAGTGGTAGGGGCCGAGTTCGACCTCGGCGGTGGCCGTCTCGCCGGCGGGCACGGCCGTCTCGGCGGTCGCGTCGGTGGTGGTCCAGTCGCCGGTTCCGAGGCGCGCCTCGACGGGCGCCGAGAAGGTCCCGGACTGGCCACCGCTGTTCTCGACGGTCACCGAGACGGTGAACGTCGTCCCGATCTCGATGGTGGAGGGCGTCGAAACCTCGGTGACGGCGAGCGCCGCCGGATCCGGCGTCGGGGTCGCCGTCGGAGTCGGCGACGCCGTCGGGGTCGGTGTTGGGGTCGCTTCACCTCCCGGGTCGGTGTCAGTCGGCTCGTCCGTCCCGGAGCCACCGCCGGAACAGCCAGCGACGACGGCCGCGGCTGCGACGATGAATGCGCGTCGGTCCATGTCACTGGGTCTGTCGCTCGCGTCTTGGCTCTTTCGGGTAGGGATCCGGAACGGGGCCTTTCCCAGCGCCGGCCGACCCGTCTCGACGCCGCCGCACGCGGGGACCAAACGGTTATAACGGCGCCACACGCAGTGGCCGCTACATCCATGGAGGCCAGCGACACCGGACCGATCGAGGGCGACTACAGGTTCGATCACGCCGAACCGTTCGGCGGGAACCCGGAGAGCCCCGCCCCCGGTATCGACCCCGGAGCGAGTCGCGTCCCCGGAGGTGGACTGATATGACCGAGAGAGAGGGTTCCGACACCCCGGGGTCGACGGCCCTCGATCGCGTGCTGGTTAGCTCGACGGGCACCGAAGACAGAGCGGGCGTGTACGGCTACGCGTTCGACGCCGCGACCGGCGCGTTCGAGGAACTCGCCTCGACAGCCGTCCGCAGTCCGGGATACCACGCCGTGAGCGCCGACGGGACTCGCGCCTACGTGACGAACTCTGCGGGTGACGGACGTGTCGTCGCCATGGCACTCGAGCGCGAGAGCGGGACAACTACCGTGCTTGACGAGCGTGCCAGCGGCGGTACAGGCCCCTGCTTCATCAGTCTCGACGCAGCGGAACGGTTCGCGTTCGTCGCGAACTACAGCGGCGGTTCCGTGGCGATGCTTCCGGTCGATGACGACGGTCGACTCGAGGGGCCCTGTGACGTTGTCGCTCACGAAGGCAGCAGCGTCCGTCCAGACAGACAGGCGGCGCCCCACCCACACGCGGTCGTCCCGGGCCCCGACGACCAGCTGTTGTACGTGCCCGACCTCGGGACGGACCGGGTCGAGGCGTACGACATCGTCGTCGACGACGCGTCGGGGACAGAACGCAGCGGCCGCCTCCGGCCGAACGACGCGGCGAGCGTCGCCCTCCCGCCGGGGACGGGGCCGCGACAGCTCGCGTTCGGACCGGACGGAGAGCACGGGTATCTGGTCGGGGAACTCGATTCGACGGTAACGGCACTCGCTCGTGACTCCGGGACCGGTGAACTGGAGGCCGTATCGTCCGTGAAGACGGTCCCGCAACGCGCCGAGAGCGAAAACAAGCCGTCGGCGGTAGTCGTCCATCCCTGCGGCGAGTGGTGCTACGTCTCGAATCGTGGGCACCAGAGCATCGTGACTGTGGGCGTCGACGGGGGCGCCCTCGACGTCCGCGGATACACGCCCACAGGCGGGGAGACTCCGCGGGATATCACGCTGGCGCCCGGGGGCGAGTACCTACTCGTCGAGAACAAGGACAGTGACGAGGTGGCGACGTTCGCTGTCGGCGAGGGCGGTGACCTGTCGGAACTCGGCCGAGCAGACGTGCTGAGTCCGAAGTGTCTCGCGTTCGTTCCCCAGAGGGACTGAGTGCGAACGGCCCCCGAACGAGGTCGAGAGGGGGTTTTATTCCGGTCGGCCCCGTCTCGTCGACCGCATGGAGACGTTCGAATCCGACGACGGTCACGTGATCGTCAGACTCGACCGCGGAGACATGGCACTGGAATCGATCAGAGAGGCCTGCGAGCGACACGATGTCGACACCGGCGCCGTGGTCTCGGGGATCGGGACGTTCAGCAACCTCAACATCCACTACGTCGACCGGACGGACCTGCCCGAAGAGCAGGCCGACCGGAATGTGGACATGAACCTGGAGGGGTCCTGGGAGATCACGAACATCGGCGGCGCCATCGCCGATGGGGAACCGCACCTCCACGTGACGGGGTTCAACGGTGAGCGGACGGTCGGCGGCCACCTCGAGGAGGGGTGTGAGGTGAACGTCCTGGGCGAGTTCACGATCAAGAAAATAGACGGGCTCGAACTGACGCGCGAGCCCGGCGAGCACAACGTCTCACAGCTCACGGAGCGATGAGAGAGAAGACGGCGAGTCGACGTTACCGGCGGCGCCACCAGACGAACGTGTAGCCGACCACACCGACCAGAATGAGGCCCATCCCCCAGATGGTGAACACGGCCGCCCACAGTCCCCACGTGTTGCCGTCGCTGAACAGGTCGGCCAGTATGCCCGAGAGACCGGCGTCCCTGCCGATGATGTCGTTGTCGAGTAGCAGTTGGATGATGCCCGCGAGGATGATCTCGACGACCCCGACAGTTGCGAGGAGCAACAACACGGAGTCGCGAACCTGCGACAGGACTCGCGAGACCACCGAACGCGGAGTCGTCACACTATCCGATTCGTTGATCGCTGCCATAGTCGTATTGTCTGTGAGGGGAGTATAAATCGGTTGGGGTACCGCCGCGTCTCGGACACCGGTCGATCCGCTGTCTACCCACGCCTCACGGACCCCGATCGATCCACTGTACTCACGCACCAAAGACACCGGTCGGTCCACTCCACTGTCACATCCTGAGCAAAATTTATATATTGGGGAATTCTACGGGAGGATGTCCCGATACCGCACGCGGGACACCTGTATCGTCATTCGAGAAACCATCCGGCACATCCCGTTACACCACCACCACCCCCATGGATGCGTCGCCACCGCCGACCGGCGGTGGCACCGGTTGTTGCGGTTCTCCGGTCACGTCGACCGGTCTCGTCGTTCACGGTCCAGGTGCGGTCGACCACGTTGCGACAGCACACGAGTGTCTGCCCGACCACTCACGGGCAGCATCTCTTTCGATAGCTCGGTGAGTTACGACTTCGACTCCGGTGAGCAGCGGCTTCGACTCCGGTTTCGTCCGTGCCGCTCCCGGCACGCTATCTCTACCACCTCCGCCCCGCTTACTCCGCCGCGAGCGACCTTCGAGAGCGATAGAGAACGGCGTGTCTCGGTAGCGCTTTCGCGGTGAGAGCGGGCGAGCGGTCGGTACCAAAAGGATTGTATTCTCGGGACCGGAACGTCCAGTCGAGATGACGACCGAACATCTGAACTACGTCGGCGGCGAATGGGTCGAATCGGAGTCCGGGGACACCTTCGAGGTGTACAACCCCGCGAACACGGACGAGGTAGTCGGGGAGTTCCAGGCCTCGACCGAGGCTGACGCCGTCGAAGCCATCGGCGCGGCCAACGAGGCGGAAGACGAGTGGGCCGACACACCCGGTCCCGCTCGCGGCGCCATCCTGCGCGAGGCCGCCGCGAACATGGCCGACCGCAAGGACGAACTGACGGAGACGCTCGTCGAGGAAGAGGGCAAGACGCGCTCGGAGTCCGCTGGCGAGGTCCAGCGGGCCATCGACATCTTCTACTACTACGCCGAGAAGGCTCGCGACCTCGGCGGCACGGTCAAATCCCCGAGCGGCCCGAGCAAGGACCTGTACACGGTCCGCGAACCGCTCGGTACTGTGGGTCTCATCACGCCGTGGAACTACCCGGTCGCCATCCCGGCGTGGAAGATCGCCCCCGCGCTCGCCACGGGCAACACCATCGTCTTCAAGCCCGCCTCGGTCGCACCGAACGTCTCCCGGAAGATCGTCGAGTGTCTCGAAGAGGCCGGCCTGCCCGGCGGCGTCATCAACTACGTCACCGGCTCCGGCAGCGAACTCGGTGACCCGATTTCCGGCCACGAGGGCATCGACGGCGTCTCCTTCACGGGCTCGACGACCGTCGGGACCATCGTCGCCCAGACCGCCGCGGACGACCTCAAGCGCGTCCAGGCCGAGATGGGCGGGAAGAACCCGACCATCGTCACCGACAGCGCGGACATCGAGGAGGCCGTCGAGATCTGTGGCGTCGGCGGCTTCGGCACCACGGGCCAGTCCTGTACGGCCTGTTCCCGCGCCATCGTCTACGAGGAAGTCTACGACGAGTTCGTCGACGCGATGGTCGACTACGCCGAGAGCCTGGAGGTCGGTCCCGGCCTGGACGACCCCGGCATGGGCCCGCACGTCTCCGCGGACGAGCTCGAGTCCACGCTCGACTACGTCGAGGTCGGCCAGAACGAGGGCGCGACCCTCGAGTTCGGCGGCGAGGAGCTCTCCGGCGGCGACTACGACAGCGGTCACTACGTCTCGCCCGCCGTCTTCTCGGACGTCGAACCCGACATGCGCATCGCCCAGGAGGAGGTCTTCGGGCCGCTGCTGGCCGTCATCCCGGCCGACGGCTTCGAGGACGCGCTCGCCGTCGCCAACGATGTCGACTACGGGCTGTCCTCCTCGATCGTGACCGACGACCACAGCGAGGCAGAGGCCTTCATCGACCGCACCGAGTCCGGTGTGGCGAAGGTCAACGAGAAGACGACCGGTCTCGAACTGCACGTGCCCTTCGGCGGCTACAAGCAGTCTTCGACCAACACCTACCGCGAGCAGGGCGACGCCGGCATCGACTTCTTCACCTCGATCAAGACCGTCTACGACAACTACTGAACGGCGTTCTGCCGCTCCGGACCTTCTTTCTCCGTTTCTCGATTTTGGATAGCCGCGCGATTCGGCTCGCTCGATAGCAGGCACGTGTGAGTGCGTCCAGACAGCCCCTCCGGGGCGTGCCGTCGCAGTAATAAGGCGTTGCAGTCGCGGTGGCGCGCGCTGTCGCGCGCTTTCATGCGCGCGACGGAGCCGTGCGAGGTCTTCGCGAGCCTTCGAGCGAAGGCTCGTCAGAGCGAGCTCTGACGGTGGATGAGTAACGCAGGAGGCACGAGTAACGCAATCGGCTGGGGAGGCTCGTGGCTGTCTGCGGTCGCGGTGCGGGCCGGTGCGGTCCTGGTGGACTGAAAGGGCGAGGCGCGCTCGCGTTCATGTAGTCGCCTGCTGGACCGCTATCCGCGCGGGCGGTGCGGAGAGCGCGGATATCTCGGTCAGCGACCGCGAGCGCGGCGAGGGCTTTCACCTCACTCCGTCGAGTGCGGTCGCGATGCGGTCTGCGGTCACGAGACAGAAAGCTAGCGAGCGGGGCGAGGGCTTTCATCGCTCAGGATCGACTGCGGTTGCGGTAGCATCTCCGGTCGAGACCACAGCTAGCGAGCGGGGCGAGAGCTTTCAGCGTACAGGATCACCTGCGGTCGCGGTTGCTGTCGCGAGAACAAAAGCTAGCGAACAGTCCGAACCAATCGAACGAAAACCGAATCGAGCAGACGAATCGACCCGAAGAAACCGACGTGCAGTCACTCGGGCGGGGCGTCCCACTCGGTGCCGTCGTCCTGGGGGTCGTAGCCGATGCGGGCGCGGGCGTGTTCGAGGTCGAACCAGCGGGTCTGGTTGTCGCTGACGCCGCTGAAAATACCGAAGTCGACGCTGTCGTCGTCGAGACAGCAGGCCACTTCGTGCGCGAAGTCCCGGCGGGAGTGCCACATCGCCTTCATGCGTGCGACCCGGCGCTCGTACGCCGGACTGTCGCGCTCGAAGTCGCCGTTGTCGACGCCGCGCTCGGCGTCGCCGTAGGGGTGGTCGTACTCGGGCATCCGGACGCTACAGACGCGGAGCGCGTAGAACTGTTTGGGGTACTCGTAGTTCTCGATATAGTAGCGACCGAGGTCCTCGCCGAAGGACTTGGAGGCGCCGTAGTACGAATCGGGACGGACGGGGTCGGTGTGGTCGAGGACGAGGTCGTGGTCTGCGGTGTACAGTTCCGGCGCGAACTCGTCTTCGTACATCCCCATGACGTGGTTCGAGGAGATGAAGACGAACGACTCGACTTCCTGCTCGCGGGCGGCTTCGAGGGCGTTGTACATCCCGATGATGTTGGGTTCGAGGATGGTGCCCCAGTCGCCGTCGGTGCCGGGGTAGGCGGCCATGTGGACCATGGCGTCGTGGCCGGCGGTGGTCTCGCGGAGCGCGTCGGCGTCGCTGATGTCGCCGACGACGGTGTCGAAGCCGCCGTAGGGGTGGTCCGCCGAGCGGTCGGAGCGGTTGTAGTAGGTGAAGTCGTACTCCGGGCGGTCGTGCAGGTGGTCCATGATCGCCGTCCCACAGCGACCGTAGACGCCTGTCGCCAGTACGTTCATACCCGATACGGGCATCGTTTCCCTATTAAAACAACGGATCCGTCCCGGTGGTAATAGGTCACACGCGACTTCTCGACGCGCCCAGTAGTTGTCGCAATGACCGCAGACGACGCTGTGACCGCAGACCACACTGCGACCGCATTCGATCCTGAGCGCTGAAAGCCCTCGACCCGCTCGCTACGAGTCACAGCAACTGCGACCGTATCCGCAGACGGCACCGCAACCCCAGTCGATCCTCGGAGATGAAAGCCCTCGCCCCGCTCGCTAGCTGTTGTAACCGCGACCGCACCCATCGTAGTGAGTTGAAAGCCCTCGCGCCGCTCGCGGTCGCTGAGCGAGATATTCTCGCTCTCCGCACCGCCCGCGAGAATAGAGCCGCGCTCAGACGACTAGATGAACGCGAGCGCGCCTCGCCCTTTCAGTCCACCAGGGACCGCCCCGCACAGCACCGCCCCGCACAGCACCGCGGCCGGCCACACACCTCCCCAACCGATTGCGTTACTCGTCGTGCCTCCTGCGTTACTCATCCACCGTCAGAGCTCGCTCTGACGAGCCTTCGCTCGAAGGCTCGCGAAGACCTCGCACGGCTCCGTCGCGCGCATGAAAGCGCGCGACAGCGCGCGCCACCGCACCGGAACGCACCGCATCCGAACGCACCACACCGCTGAAACTCTCTCCTTACCACTGCAGTCCGAACGCACTCTCGCGGGGCGGGAGCCTCCCCACCTTCCACAGTTTTAATATCGCGCCCAGAGACAGTCCAGACATGGGATTCATCGACGAGGAGTACCTCCTGGAGACGGAGACAGCGGTCGAATTGTACGAGGCCATCCGCGACGAACCGATCCTCGACCCGCACAGCCACGTCGACGTCGAGGCCGTCGCCGAAAACGAGGGCTGGGCGGACATCTGGGAAGTCGAAGGTGCGACCGACCACTACGTCTGGGAACTGATGCGCAAGCGCGGCGTTCCCGAAGAGAAGATCACCGGCTCCGCGTCCAACCGCGAGAAGTGGGGCGCGCTCGCCGAAGTCTTCCCCGAGTTCGCCGGCAACCCCACCTACGAGTGGGTCCACCTCGACCTCAAACGGCGGTTCGGCATCGAGACGCCCATCTCCGCCGAGACGGCCGACGAGATCTGGACGGAGACGAAGCAGCAGCTCGACTCGCCGGAGATGCGCCAGCGCGAACTCCTGCGCGAGATGAACGTCGAGGTGGTCTCCAGCACGGACGACCCGACCTCGACGCTGGAACACCACCAGCGCATCGCAGAGGAGGTCGACGACTTCGTCGTCCGCCCGACCTGGCGGCCCGACACCGCGACGAAAATCGACGCCGCGGGCTGGAACGACCACGTCGACGAACTCGGCGCGACCTGGGACGCGGACGTCTCGGACCTGGACGGTCTCCTCGCCGCGCTGGAGACGAGCCACGACTACTTCGACGACCACGGCTGCGGCGCGAGCGACCACGGCCTGCGCGAGGTCGTCACCGCCCCCGTCAGCGAGCGCCGCGCCGCGGACGTCTACGACCGCGCCCGCGCCGGCGAGACGCTCTCGCCTGACGAGGTGGCCGACTTCAAGGCGTTCCTGCTCGACAGGATCGGCGAACTCAACCGCGAGACCGACTGGGTCACGCAGTTCCACATCGGCGCCGTGCGAGACTACCGCGACTCGCTCTACGAGGACCTGGGCCCCGACAGCGGCGGCGACATCTCCACGCAGAATATCGAACTCGCCGAGAATCTCGAGCACTTCCTCAATCGCTTCGACGAGGAGATGGAGATCGTCCTCTACACCGTCGATCCCACCCACTTCCCCGAAATTTCGACCATCGCTCGCGCCTTCCCGAACGTCAGCGTCGGCGCGGCGTGGTGGTTCAACGACAGCCCCGCCGGGATGGCCGACCAGCTGGAGTACGTCGGCACCGTGGACATGCTCGCCAACTACGGCGGGATGGTCAGCGACTCGCGCAAGCTGATGTCCTTTGACTCCCGGTTCGAGATGTTCCGCCGCTCGCTCGCGAACGTCGTCGGCACGCAGGTCGAGCGCGGGCAGATGCCCTACGACGTCGCCGAGGACCTCGTCTCTCACGTCGCCTACGACCGTCCGCAGAATCTCTGGCTCGGGTAGACCACTTTTTCCGGCGGAGAGTGCCTTACGCGCCGGAGGCGCGCTGCGGGAATCCTCCGCCGGAAAAACATGGGGAAAAACTGCCGGACGTCTCGCTCACTTCGTTCGCTCGCGTCCGGGGAACCGCGCCTGCGGCGCGGATGCTACCTCGACCGCGCGCTACAGCGATGGGCCAGCTCTTGAGATGGCGAAGGAGGTCAACCCGTGTCCCTCCGCTGCCGTCTCTTGTCCGTCAGCGGTTGCGAGAACGCCCTCGACAAGTTCGTCGGGGCTGGCCGACGGGGCGTCGACGTCGATATCGTCGGCGAGCGCGGCCGCGGTGTCAGGGTCGCCGGTCACCTTCAGGACGGGCACGACCGGATGCCCGGTTGGGATACCGTCGGCGGTGCCGTGGACGACGACCTGCGCGCCCGCGGCGGTGAGCGCTGTCGAGGTCTCCTCGAACCCGCCCATCGACTCGACGACGGCGACGCCGGCGTCGTGATCCGCCTTTTCGCCGTAGGCGAGCACGTCGACGAGCGGTTCGCGGTCCCAGAGCAGGGAGACGTCGGTCGGGTCGCGGTCGCCGGCCGAGCGGCGCAGCGGCGTCGGCGGCGCTTCGTCGCGGTGGCGCTCCAGCGCGTCCCGGAGCGCGTCGGCTGTCTCGGCGTCGGCGGTGAGATCATCTGCGCTGTCGGCGTGCGGGACGAGTGGGCCCAGTCCGCCGACCACGACGCGCCCGCCGGCGTCGACGACGCGGCGGATCAGCGCCCCCACGGCCGGAGTGACGGACTCGACCGTCGAGTCGGCGAGGTCGCTGACGGTTACGCCCAGCGTCAGGTCCGAGAGGTCGAACTGCTCGCGGTGACTCCCCTGCTCGCGGGCGTCGGCGACGAGTTCCTCGGCGGCCGCGATGCCCTCCTCGATTGCCTCGTCGGTACCGCCGGCGGTCTGGATGGCGGTCTGGCGCACCGGCAGCGAGAGGTCCGCGGCCAGCGCCTCGCTGTCCAGCGTCTCGCAGCCCAGGCCGACGACGACGACGCCGGCGACGTTGGGGTTCTCGCTGACGTTCAGGAGGGTGCGCCGGGTCTGGTCCTTGTCGGCGCCGATCTGTCCGCAGCCGTGGTCGTGGGGCGTCACCGTCGCTTCCGGGACGGCATCGGCGATGGACTCGGCGACGACGCCCGAGCAGATCACGGAGGGGAGGACGACCACCGTGTTGCGGACGCCCGGTCCGCGGCTCTCGCGGGCGTACCCTTCGAATCCCTGCGCGATACCGCGCTCGGCGTCCGCCGATTCGAGTTCGGGCGTCATCGCTCGCCCTCCGTCGCCGCAGCGGGCGCGTCCGTCTCCGCAGACTCGCCGTCGTCCGAGCCGTCGCTCTCGTCACCGGGCCGGGCGCGCGTGCTCTCGACGTTGTGGGTGTGGACCCACTCGCCGGCCGCGATGTCGCGAGTCGCCTCCCCGACGACCTCGTCGTACTTGCGGATCAACTCGCCCTCGGCGATCGGTTCGAGCGCGAACTTGTGGCCGAACTCGACCTGTTCGGTCAGCGTCACGGTGTGCTCGCCGACCGCGAAGCCGTAGCCCGCGAGGTCGAACTCGCGGCCCGTCTCCAGGTCGTCGAGCGCCGTCGCGACGGTATCCGCCTCGGCCATCACGATGGCCGCGTCGTCGATGGTGATGCCCTTCATTCTCCCCTCCGTACAGAACTCACGTCGGATCCCCCAGCGCGGCGAGTTCCTTCGGCGGGATGTCGTTGATCGCGAACTCCTCCATGCGGTGGCGCTCCGCGGCAGTCAATTCGCCGCCGGCGACTGAGAGGATCCGGCGGTAGAGGTCCGCGCCGACAGCGTCGACGGATTCGCCCGAGAGGACGCGCGAGGCGTCGACGTCCATGTTGTCGGTCATCCGCTGGTAGGTGTTCGGGTTGCCGGTCACCTTGATCACCGGCGCGATGGGGTTGCCCGTCGTCGACCCGCGGCCGGTCGTGAAGACGACGACCTGCGCGCCGCCGGCGACCTTGCCGGAGACGCTCTCGACGTCGTAGCCCGGCGAGTCCATCACCACGAACCCGCCGCCCAGCGGCAGGCGGTGCCCGTAGCTGATGACGCCCTGTAGGGGGGTCGTCCCGCCCTTCGCGATGGCGCCGAGGCTCTTCTCCTCGATGGTCGTGAGCCCGCCCTTCTGGTTGCCAGGCGAGGGCTGGGCGCCGCGGAAGTCGACGCCCATCAGCCCCGCCATGCGCTCGCGGCGGTCGACGGCGTCGAGGAGGCGCTCGCGGACTTCCTCGGTCGTACAGCGGTCGGCGAGGATGTGTTCGGCGCCGATGAACTCCGGCGTCTCGCTGATGACGCCGGTCCCGCCGGCCTCGACGAGTCGGTCGCAGGCGTTGCCCACGGCGGGATTGGCCGCGATGCCGCTCGTCGCGTCGCTCCCGCCACACTCCATCGCGACGACGAGTTCGCTCGCATCGGCGTCCTCGCGGCGCGCCTCGCGCGCTTCGTCGGCCAGTCGGTCGACGGCGTCGGCGCCCGCGTCGAGCGCCGCTGCGGTGCCGCCCTCCTCGCGGATGGTCAGCGTCTCGACCGGCTTGCCCGTCTCGGCCACGCCGTCCGCCAGCGCGTCGGCTTCGATGCGTTCGGTCCCGAGCGAGACGTAGAGCGCGCCCGCGACGTTGGGGTTGGCGCCGATCCCTTCGAGGACCGTCTCGATCTGGTCGCGTGCGCCCTCCGGCGGGTCGAGCGGCATCTGGTGTGGCGTCGCGCGCACCCACTCGGCGGCGTCGTCGGCCAGGCGCTCGGCGACGGCGCTCGCGGTCACCGACACCGGGACGACGGCGACGACGTTGCGCACGCCGACGCGGCCGTCCGCGCGTCGATAGCCGCGGAAGGTGTGGTCGTCCGGGTCTATCTGCACCTCGGAATCAGTCATTACACGAGGTAACGACACCGAGCGTCTTATTCTCGGCGGTCCCATGGGAGAGAGTAGACAGGTGGGACGCTGCGGTTGGGAGCGGTTGCGGTGCGGTTGCGGTGCGGTTGTGGTGGCGCGCGCTGTCGCGACCTCCGTGTCGCGACGGAGTCGTGCGAGGGATGAGGAGCGCAGGAGGCACGACGAGCACCGCAATCGGCTGGGGAGGTATGTGGCCGTCTGCGGCGCGGTGCGGTCCTGGTGGACTGAAAGGGCGAGGCGCGCTCGCGTTCATGTAGTCGTCTGCTGGACCCCTATCCGCGCGGGCGGTGCGGAGAGCGCGGATATGTCCAGCAGCGACCGCGAGCGTGGCGAGGGCTTTCAGCGTCCAGGATCGGCTACGGTTGCGCTGTCGTCCACAGTCGTTGCGTCTCATAGCGAGCGGGTCGAGGGCTTTCGAGACTCAGGCTCTCACGGACGCAAACCGCTCACCGACGAAACAGGGAGAAGAGATTCAAATACGAACTCTCGATCTACTCGCCGCGGTCGTCCCAGTAGCGCCAGGCGTCGGCGGTCCAGCCGCCGTCGGCGGTGAGCACTTCGCCCGTCACGAAGTTATTCCGGGAACAGAGGAACATGGCGCATTCGGCCATCTCGTCGAGCGAGCCGTAGCGCTCCATCGGCGTGCGCTTGTAGACGTCGTCGTCGGTGTAGCCGCCCGAATCCTGGGTCTGGTCGGTGATGTCGGTGTAGATGAAGCCGGGGGCGAGCGCGTTGACGGAGATGTCGTACTCGGCCCACTCGACGGCGAGCGTCTGGGTCATGTTGTTGACGCCGCCTTTGGCCGTGCAGTACGGCGAGCGCATCTTGAAGCCCATGTCGCCGATCATCGAGGAGATGTTGAGAATGGCGCCGCCGTCGCCCTGCTCGATCATCTGCTTGGCGGCGACCTGCGCGCCGAAGAAGACGCCGTTGAGGTCGACGTCGATGACTTTGCGCCACTCGTCGGGGTCGAACTCCTCGGCGGGCTGGATGTCCGTGATCCCCGCGTTGTTGACCATGATATCGACGCTGCCGAACTCCGCGACGGCCGCGTCGACGAGGTCCTCGACGTCCTCGTAGTCGGACATATCTGCGCCGACGCCGATTGCGTCGGCGCCGGTCTCGTCTTCTATCTCAGCGGCGACTTCCTCCGCGCTGTCGGCCGACCGGGAGTTGATGACGACGTCCGCTCCCTCGTCGGCGAACCGCTCCGCGATGGCTTTGCCGATACCCTTCGAGCTGCCGGTCACGATAGCTGTCTGGCCGGATAGATCTGTCATTGGTAGCTCCGTGTTCGGTGGATCGACGCCGCGCTATTTCAAGGTTGCCGACCGATCAGGCGTGTGGTGGTTGATCGCGTTCGACTCGATATGCGTTGGCGTGAACGATTCGTTCGTGCCGTGACCGTCCGCGACCGTCTCGGTAGGAGTGACAGTAACCGCAGTCGATCCTGCGCGTTGAAAGCCCTCGCCCCACTCGCTAGCTGTGATTACCACGACCGCACCTGATCCTGCGCGCTGAAAGCCCTCGACCCGCTCGCTAGCTGTTGGAACCGCGACTGCAGACCGTACCGGGATGCACCAGATCTTGCGCGTTGAAAGCCCTCGCCCCGCTCGCTAGCTGTGATTACCACGACCGCACCTGATCCTGAGCGCTGAAAGCCCTCGACCCGCTCGCGGTCGCTGCGCGGGATATTCTCGCTCTCCGCACCGCCCGCGAGAATAGCGCCCGCGCAGACGACCACGCAAGCGCGAGCGGACCTCGCCCTTTCAGTCCGCCAGGACCGCACCGTCCCGCACCGCCCCGCACCGCAGACGGCCTCACACCTCCCCAGCCTCTTCGCTCAGACCGCCTTCGCTCATCCCTCGCACGATTCCGTCGCGACACGGAGGTCGCGACAGCGCGCGCCACCGCACCACGGCGGCACCACGACGCCACCGCTACGGCACCACGACGCCACCGCTACGGCACCACAACGTCACCGTCACGCGGCAATTGCTCGACCGGGAGAAGCGAACGGAGAGGCGTCGAAGATCAGAATCAGCGGGCGAACGACGCGCGACGGCCTACTGGTTCAGACACTCGCGGATGTTCCAGTCGGGGAAGACGTTCTCGACGGTGTACGCCTCGGCTTCGGAGTCGCTGAGCTGGTGGGACCAGTCGACGCGGCGGTTGGGCTTGTAGCCCGCTCCCTCGTTGGCGTGTTCGGCCATGAAGGCCGTCTCGGTCTTGTCGGGGTGGTCGGCCTCGACCCAGGGCTCCCAGCCCTGCGGGCGGATGATGTCGCTGAGCGAGGTGTTCATGAAGACGGCCTGACCGAAGCGCTGCCAGGGGCGGCCTAGATACACCGACTCGGCGGGCGCGTCGCCGTGGACGGTGCAGTTGTTGAAGACGTAGCCGTAGTCCATGTCTTCGGGCTGAGCCGGCGCGGCGATGTAGCCGTCGTCCTTGCAGAATATCTCGCAGTTGTCGAAGTACGCCGCGGCCGACCCGAAGATGAAGTCGACGTCGCCCTCGACGTAACAGTCCTTGAAGTACTGGCGCGTGCGCTCGCCGTAGTTGTAGAGGGTGTCCTGATTGCCGATGAACCGGCAGTTCTCGAAGGCGGCGCGGTCGGCGTCGATGCGGATGGCGACCGCCTGCGCGACGGGGTTCGCGTTGTTCCGGAAGGTGAGGTTCTTGGCGGTGAAGTCCGGGCCCCAGACGAAGAAACTCGACGAGCCGGAGGTGCCGATGGGCTGGCCGTTCTCGTCGGTCTTGTCGGCGTGGTCGTCGTAGGTGAGGATCGTGTCTTCGGGACTGTCCCCGCCGCCGACGAAGGTTACGTCGGTCTTGTTTGAGGGGAGCTGGAGCTTCTCCTTGTAGGTGCCGGGCTCGATGCGGACGCGTGTCCCCTCGAAGTCGGCGTGGGGGATCGCCTCGATAGCGGCGCCAACGGTCTCGAAGTCGCCGCTGCCGTCCTGTGCGACGACGATGTCGGCCCCCTTCTCCGGGTCGGGACAGTTGTACTCGGCAATCATCTCTTCGATGGACTGGGTCGCCGTCGGGCTGGCCGTCGCCGTCGCCGTCTCCGTGGGCGTGCCGGTGGCCGTCGGCGAGGGCGTCGGCGCGTCGGTCGGCGTCTCTGTCGGCGTGTCCGCGGGGGTGTCCGTCCCATCGGAGCCACCGCCGCTACAGCCCGCGATAGAGCCGAGCAGGCCCGTGCCAGCGAGCGCGAGCATCCGCCGCCGCGAGAGGTCGCCGTCGGACCGGTCGACGGCGCTTCGCACCCGCTCTCGCAGGTCGGGGATCCGGTCGCGACCCGGCGTCAGGGCCGCTTCTCGTTCGGACGCTGGCGTCTCTGCGCGGTCGCTACTGTCGCCGGTTGGCATTGTCACTCAAAATTCAGCGATACTGAAAACAGTTTCGCCGTCGGACTATTTGATTTCGATATGTGCGAATTCCGGCCGCGCGCCGGACGACCTGCGGATAGTCAGTCGATGCGATACCGCTCGATCGCGTCCTGGTCGACGGAGATACCGAGGCCGGGCTCCTGAGGCACGTCGAGCGACCCGCCGGAGGGGTCGAAGGGCGTCTCGAGGATCTCCTCGCGCAGCGGGTTCGGACTGCGGTCGAACTCGACCATCATCGGGTCGGGGACGTTCCGGGTGTGGGGGTAGTCAGGGACGCTGGCGGAGAACTGCACCGCGGCGGCCAGCCCGACCGCGCTGTTCCAGATGTGCGGGCGGACGGCGACGTTCTCGGTCGAGGCGAGGTCGGCGATCCGGCGGGCCTCCGAGAGGCCACCACAGCGGGCCATGTTCGGCTGGACGACGTCGACCAGTCGCTCGTCGACGAGGCGCTTGAACTCGAAGCGGCCGTAGTGGGCCTCGCCGGCGGCGATGGCGGTGTCGATCTGGCCCTTGAGATCGCGGTAGCCCGAGAGGTTCTCCGGCGGGACCGGCTCCTCGATCCAGGTCACGTCGAACGCCTCGATGGCGCGGGCTGTCCGGACGGCCTGGTCGGGCCGGTAGTTGCCGTTCATGTCGACCATGAGGCGGGCGTCGTCGCCGAGGATCTCGCGGGCGGTGCGGACGCGCTCGACGTCGCTCTCGGGGTCGGCGCCGATCTTGATCTTCGCGGCGGTGAACCCCTCCTCGACTGCGTCCTCGATCGGTTCGGCGATGGGACGGTCGCGCTCGGTGTAGTACATCGTCGAGGCGTAGGGCAACAGGGACTCGCACTCGCCGCCGCCGAGCAGGCGGTAGACGGGGCGGCCGGCGGCCTTGCCGCGGATGTCCCAGCAGGCGACGTCGACGGCGCTGACGACGCTCTGGACGAAGACGCTGCCGCCGAAGTGGTACGGGTCGACGAACGAATCGACGGCCAGTCCCTCCGCGTCGTAGGGGTCCATGCCGACGACGTCGTCGCGGAACAGTTCGTCGACGGTGGCCTGGACGACCGGGCCGGGGGCGAACGCCTCGCCCCAGCCGACGAGGCCGTCGTCGGTTTCGAGTCGGAGCAGTGTCGTCGCGCGGTCGCGGCCGAACCCGCGTGCGTCGCCGAGACCCTCCCCCTCGGGAAGCGTGTGCGAGAGGCCGATGACCTCCAGATCGGTTATCTCCATGCGCGAGAGAGATACCGCGGCGCGCAAATAGGTTTCGCACGCCACCAGGCCGTTCGCACGGGGACGGATTTCGTTCGCAACCTCCGCTGGCGAAACGGGGGTGACCGGATTCAGGTGCGAGAAGGTGGGGAGTAGCTTTATTAGCGCGTTCGCCGACTCGTCGGACATGGAGGGCTCTCGACTGCGCAGTAACTTCCAGGACGTGGCTTTCACGACGGCGGTTCCGTTCACCGACGACGGGTCCGCGGTCGACCACGACGCGCTGGCCGCGAACCTCGCGGACCTGTACGACGCCGGCGCTCGCCTGTTCATTCCCTGTGGCAACACCGGCGAATACTACGCGCTGACTCCGGAGGAGCGCGTGGCGGTCGTCGAGACACACGTCGAGGCGACCGGCGACGACGCCACGATCGCGGGCGGTGTCGGCGGCAGTCTCCCCGAAGTCCGAGACCTGGCCGACGCCTACGCCGCGGCGGGCGCCGACGCGGTCATGGTGATGCATCCCGACCACACCTACGCCCACGAACAGGGGCTCAAGGAGTACTACCACGCCATCTGTGACACGACCGACCTCGGCGTGGTCATCTACAAGCGCGGCCCCGAGGTGACCCGGCGCGTCCTCGTCGAACTCACCGAGCGCGAGGAGGTCGTCGCGGTCAAGTTCGCCCAGGCCGACGTCAAGGAGTTCGCCCAGACCGTCGAGGACGCCACCGGCGACGTGACCTGGGTCAACGGCATCGCCGAGCGGTACGCGCTCTCCTTTGCTATCGAGGGCGCGACCGGCTACACGACCGGTGTCGGGAATTTCGTCCCGAAGGCGACGCTGGCGCTGTTCGAAGCGATCGAGAAGGAAAACTGGGAGCGCGCGCGGACGATCCAGCGCAGTCTCCGGCCGCTCGAAGACCTGCGCGACGAACCCGGCAGAGGCAGTTCCCTCGCGAGCGGGAACAACGTCCCCGTGGTCAAAGAGGGGATGGACCTGGCCGGCTACGCCGGCGGCCCGGTCCGCCCGCCGCTCGCGACGCTTTCAGACCGTGACCGCGACCGACTGGAACGACACTACGACCGCGTCGCGTCGACGTTCGGCCGGAAAGCGTGACCCCCGCGGCCCACCGATAGCCACGAGCGGACGGCCACCGGAGAACCCGTCAACGGCTAGACGATGGGTTTATATTCGACGCGAGGCATGCCCACATCATGCGATTGTCAGCCGACCAGGTACGGGAGCGTCTTCGAGGCGTTGCCGTCGGCCTTCTGACACCTTTCGACGACTCTCTGTCGATCCAGGCCGACTGCCTCGCGTCGAACGCCAGGACTCTCTACGACGAGGGGATCAGGACGTTCCTGGCGACGGCGAACATCAGCGAATATCACTCGCTCTCACAGGAAGAACGGGTCGAACACGCGAAAATCAGCGTCGAGGCCCTGCCGGACGACGCCTGCGTGCTCGCGGGCGTCGGGGGATCCACGGCGGACGCTCAGGAACTGGTCAAAGCCTACGAGCGTCTCGGTGTCGACGCGATGATGGTGATGCCGCCGGACCACACCTACATCCACGAACAGGGGCTGCTCGACTACTACCGGGAGCTCGGCTCCGTCACCGAGCAGCCGCTCGTCCCGTACGTTCGTGGTTTCGAACCGTCGGTCGACTACCTCGTCGACCTGACACACCTCGACTGCGTCGCCGGCATCAAGTACGCCATCGAGGACCCCGTGAAACTGGGCGCGGGCGTCGAGCGCGGTTCGGACGACGTCGTCTGGGTGGACGGCCTCGCCGAACCGTTCGCCGTCTCCTACTGGGCGGAAGGAATCGAGGGCTTCTCCGCGGGCGTGAGCAACTTCCGCCCCGAGGTCGGCCTCGCCCTGTTCGACGCGCTCCAGAACGAGAACTGGGAGCGCGCCCGGAAGCTCCGGGATATCTGTCTCCCGCTCCAGAACCTGCGGGACGGCACCGGCCAGAACAACACCATCCCCGGCGCGATCAGCGTGCCCGTCGTGAAGAAGGGGCTCGACCTCGCTGGCCTCGAAGGCGGCACGGTCCGGGAACCGATCCGCCCGCTCGGCGAGGAAGAAGCGCAGCGCGCCGAGGAACTCTACCAGCAACTCGACGACGACATCGAGCGACTCATCGGCTGAGTCGCGGCGCCGCAGTCATTTTCGGCACTTCTCGACGCGGAGCGGCCGCCGCGTTGCGCGATCCCTCGAACGCGCACCTCGAAAGAACGCGCGCCTCGAAAGAACGCGCACCTCGAAAAGTGAACGGGCAGCGCTCGGGTCGTCAGTCGTCGTAGTGGAACTCGGTCCAGGGTCCCTCGACGAACGGGTACTCCTCGACGACGTCGAGGTTCACCTCGACGCCGAGGCCGGGGTCGTCGGACAGCGAGAGGACGCCGTCGGTCACGTCCGGTTGCCCCTCGATAAGGTCGAACGCGAGGTCGAACGGGTACATGCCCGGGTCGGTGTCGGTGTCGAACAGCGGGTCGTCCTCGAAGACGGGGTACTCGACGAGGTCGGCGTCCGGCGCGGCGGCGACGAGGTGGGCGTTGGCGGCGAGGCCGATCCACGTCCCGAAGTTGTGCGGGACGAACTCCACGTCGTCGCGGCCGGCGCAGAACTCGACGGCGTCGCGACACCCGGTGAAGCCCTCGTGGTGGCGGACGTCGCCCTGGAGGAAGTCGACGGCGCCCGTCTCGCCGAGGGCGACGAGGCCCTCGGGTGTCTCCTCGCTCTCGCCGCCCGCGAGCGGCGTCCCGGTCTCGGCGAGTTCGACGTAGCCCTCGTGGTCGTCGGGCTCGACCGGCTCTTCGACCCAGTAGGCGCCGTGCTCGCCGGCGTGAGCGACCAGGTCGCGGACCGTCTCGCGGCCGTAGGCCTCGCCGAGCTTCCACCAGGTGTGGACGTCGAGCATGGGCTCGCACTCGGTGAGGGAGTCCGCGAGGAGTTCGACTGTGCGGCGGTCGCCCTCGACGCCGATACCGGGGCGGTACTTGTAGCCGAAAAAGCCCAGGTCCTCGATGACTTCGGCCTGCTCGACGTAGCCTTCGGGTTCCATGTACATCCCCGCGCTGGCGTACAGGGGGAGCTCTGTGGTGGGATCGGTACCGTAGCCCTCTGCGAGGAGCTCGTAGACCGGCGCGCCGAGCTGGCGCCCGCGGATGTCGTGCAGGGCGACGTCGATGGCCGAGATGGCCTCCGTCTCGTCGCCGGCTGGGAGGTCGGCCTCGCGGAGCCGGTCGTGCGCGTCGGTGATCTCGTCGACCGTCTCGCCTTCGAGCGCGTCCGCGACGGGGCCCGAGACCACGTCGGCGAAGGTGCCCTGCGAGTCGCCCTCGAAGTACTCCCGCATGGCGGAACTGCTGGCGCCGGCGGTCGCGACGCCGCGAGTCCCGTCCGGCGTCTCCACGACGACCAGGACGACGTCGCGTTTCAACAGCCGACGCGTCCCCCCGTGGAACGGCCGATCCTGCGGCGGGTCGATCGGTGAAGACAGTGCGTAGCCAGTGACCTCGGCGATGTCCATACACCAGCACTCGCGGCCGAACGCATAAAAGATGCGTGAGCGAGTCGACCGGTTCGCCCGAACGCCCTGGCTCCCGTCCTGGCGCCACGAACGGTCCGTCCCGTTTCGTCCGGCCAGGCCTCTGTCCCGTTTCGTCCGGCCAGGTCTCTGTCCGCCCTCGGTTCCAGTCCGACAGTCCGCGCTCGGCGCCACCCAACACTCTCCGTTCGGGAAAGGAGAACGGAAACAGCTTCGAGGCGGTCGGGTCGAGAGGAACTGGCCTCTCGAACTCGAGGGTGATACTGGTCGAAATCACCCGCAATGGGAGTCCTCCGGCGGCTGCCGTCCTGTTCTCTACTGGACCGACCGTTCCTTCCTGAAGAACGCTTCTGCGAACTCCTGATCGAGAGAACGGCGAAGAACCTCGTCACGACCGTGGTTGTGAACGGTTCTCACGTAGTCTCTCGGAGCAGATCGTTCCTCTGTAGAGAACGGCGCCGATACTCGTCTTAATCAATCTAGCGCCAGCCTAGGGGCCAATGGTGGCTTTTCAGTGGCGAAACCAGTCCTCGTCCTGGGTAGATCCGAGTGTGAAACTCGGACTCGCGCCACAATTATTACATCCATAATACTGTAATGGTTCGGGAGCGGGGAACCAGCGGGTCGCCTCAGGGATGGAGGTGGGCGAGAACAGTCGGCCGAGAGGGCAGCGACAGGGGTAGTCAGTCGCGCTCGGCGACAGCGGGGGCGGTCGGGTCGGCCGGAGCGGTGACCACCACGACACACTTATTGGCGTCCCAGCGGCACAGTCGGGCATGAGCCTGCAGGTGACGGTCTGGAACGAGAACGTTCACGAGACCGAGGAACCGGAGATAGCCGAGATTTACCCCGACGGCATCCACGGCGCCATCGCCGAAGGGATCGAAGCGGAGGGCCGCGAGGTGCGGACCGCGACGCTTCAGGAGGACGAACACGGCCTCACCGAGGACGTCCTGGCGGAGACGGACGTGCTGGTCTGGTGGTCACACTGCGCCAACGACGAGGTGCGCGACGACGTGGCCGACCGCGTGGTCGACCGCGTCCACGAAGGGATGGGGTTCATCCCGGTCCACTCGGGCAAGAACTCCAAGCCGTTCAAGCGGCTGATGGGGACGACCTGCAACATCAAGTACCGCCACGGCGGCGAGACCGAACGGATCTGGGCCGCCGACCCCGGCCACCCCATCATGGACGGACTCCCCGAGCAGTTCGAGGTGCCCGCGACCGAGATGTACGGCGAGCCGTACGACGTGCCCGAACCCGACCGCACGGTCATGATCTCCTGGTTCGAGGGCGGCGAAGTGTTCCGGTCGGGCATCTGCTACCGACGCGGCCGCGGCCGGATCTTCGCGTTCCGCCCCGGCCACGAGGAGTACCCCATCTTCTACCAGGACGAGGTCCGGACCGTCCTCGACAACGCCGTCGACTGGGCCGCACCCACCGAGGGCGGCGAGGCCGTCTGGGGCGAAGTCGACTCTATCGAACCGCTGGAGTGAGCGTCCGACCGCGTCGCAGCTATCGCGCGGATACAAACCCTTTTCCGTGCTAATCCGTTTCGTCCCGCTATGAATGACGACGATGCAGACGACGATCGACCAGTGGCATCTTCGCTCTCGCGACGCCGGCTCCTGGCGCTGACGAGCGTCGGCATCGCCGGCGGGGTCGCCGGCTGTGGCGGGTCGGGCGGCGACGGGACCGACACGCCGGCCGAGACGGCCGACCCGACAGCGAGTCCGACCGAGCCGCCGACCGACACCGCCGCGTCCGAGGCCACCGCGACGCCCTCGCAGTCGGCCACGGCGACCGACGTGCCGACGGCCTCGCCGACCGACACGGCGACCGCCGCTCCGCAGCGGTTCTCGGTCCCCGAGGGCGGGTCGGAGATCGACCCGGGCGACGGCTTCGCCGACCCCGCACCGTGGCTCGAAGAAGAGGACGTCGAGGTGCGCGTGGTGTCGGAACCGACGCTCGAGGCGTTCGACGAGGCCGTCAACGCCGCCGGCCCGCGCGTCGTCGTCTTCGAAACCTCCGGCACGATCGACCTCGGCGAGGCGCGGTTCACCGTCGATCACGACAAACTCTACCTGGCCGGACAGACGGCCCCGTCGCCGGGCATCACGCTCATCCGCGGCGGGTTCTGGGTCAACGCGAACGACTGCGTGATCCAGCACCTCCGGGTGCGGCCGGGTGACGCCGGTAACGAGAGCGGGTGGGAGCCCGACACCGTCCGGACGGCCGACGGGTCGCGAAACAACGTGATCGACCACTGCACGGCGACGTGGAGCGTCGACGAGAACGTCTCGCCGGGCTACGAGTCGACGGACACGACGTTCAGCAACTGCATCGTCGCCGAAGCCCTGAACGAGGCCTCCCACCACAAGGGCCCCCACGCGTACGGATTGCTCGTCGGGAACGGGGCGACCGGCGTCGCCCTGCTGGGCAACGTCTTCGCCCACAACGTCGCCAGGAACCCTCGGCTGAAGGCCGAGACGGAGAGCGCCGTCGCGAACAACGTCATGTATCACTTCAACGAGGCGGTCAACCTCGACCCCTCGACGGTGTCGAGCATCGTCGGCAACGCCTTCCTCAGGGCCGACGAGGACGACTCGAACATCGAGGACGGCCAGGCCTACGTCGAGGACAACATCACGGACGGCGACGCGAACATGGTCGCCGGAACCGAGGTGTACGCGGGCCGGGCGATCTGGCCCACCGGGTTCACCGCCATGGACTCCGAGGACGTCGTCGAGCACGACCTCGCCTACGCCGGCGCCCGCCCCGCCGACCGGACGGACAACGACCAGCGGCTCGTCGACGCGGTCCGCAACGGGGAGGGCGACTACATCGACAGCCAGGACGACGTCGGCGGCTACCCCGACCTCGCCGAGAACACCCACTCGCTGGAGATCCCCGAGTCGGACCTGCGGGGCTGGCTCCAGGCCTGGGCCGTCGCCGTCGAAGAACCCGGTGTCAGTCCGCCCTGACCTGGGTCCGCGTTTCAGTTCTCACCGCTCGCCGACGCTCCCGTCAGCGCGCCGCCCGAGCGGCCGCTCATAGGAGAGGTCCACGCCGTCGAACTCTTCGACCGTGTCCTCGTCGATTTCGACACCGAGGCCGGGACCGCCGGGGAGGTCGACGAAGCCGTCTTCCACGTCGAACATCTCCGGATTGTCCACGTAGCGGAAGGCGCCCTCGGTCTTGTGGAGGATCTGCTCCTGAACCAGGGCGTTGTGCGCCGCCGCGTCGACCTGGAGGGAGGCGGCGGTACACAGCGGCCCCATCGGACAGTGGGGCGCGATGGACGCGTCGTAGGTCGCAGCCATGTCGGCGATCTTCATCGTCTCCGTGATCCCGCCGGCGTTGGACACGTCCGGCTGGACCACGTCGACCGCGTCGGCCTCCAGGAGCGGTCGGAAATCCGAGCGCGTGTAGAGGCGCTCGCCCGTCGCGATGGGCGCGTCGGTCGCCTCGGCGACGCGCGGGAACGCGTGGTCGTGCTCGGGCAGGACCGGTTCCTCGATGAACATCGGGTCGAACTTTTCCATCGCCGCGGCGAGCTTGCGAGCCATCGGCTTCGAGGCCCGCCCGTGGAAGTCCAGCGCGATGTCGACGTCGCGACCGACCGCCTCGCGGACGGTGCCGACCATTTCGCTCGCCTCGCCGACTGTGGCGGGCGTGTCGATGATCTCGAGCCCCTCGGTCGGGACGAGCTTGAGAGCGTCGAACCCGGCGGCGACGTGTGATTCTGCTTCGGCGGCCGCGGCTTCCGCGGCTGCTTGCGGGTCGGCGTGGTCGCCGTCGCGATGGGCCGAGACGTGCTGATAGGCCCGGATCCGGTCGCGGGTCGCGCCGCCCAGCAGGTCGTACACCGGTGCGCCGAACTGCTTGCCCTTGAGGTCCCACAGCGCCTGGTCGATCCCCGCGATGGCGCTCATGTGGACCGGCCCGCCGCGGTAGAAACTGCTCCGGTACATCGCCTGCCAGGTGTCCTCGATCCGCGCCGGGTCGCTGTCGAGGACGTACTTTGCCATCATCTGGTCGACTGCAGCGGGTGTGGCCGACGGGGCGTCGCCCCGGTAGTGCCACTTGGTGTAGGGTTCGCCCCACCCGACGCGCCCGTCGCTCGTTTCGAGTTTGAGGAACTGCCATCTCGGCGGAACCTCGTAGAGTTCGTAGTCGGTGACTCGCATGCGTGGGTGTGCGCTTGGTGGGGTGGTGAATGTTCGGGCGTTCGTGTCGGTCCATTTGTCGTTTGATTCGGGCTCGTTTTCGGTACGATCAGCTCGCTAGCTGGAGTATTTACCGCGACCGCAGACGGCACTGCAACCGTACTCGACCTTGTACGCTGAAAGCCCTCGCCCCGCTCGCTACGAGTTACAGCAACCACAGACGGCATCGTAACTGCAAGTGACCCTGTGCGACGAAAGCCCTCGCCCCGCTCGCGGTCGCTGAGCGACATATCCGCGCTCTCGGCACCGCCCGCGCGGATAGAGGTCGCTCAGGCGACTGAACAAGCGCGAGCGGGCCTCGCCCTTTCAGTCCACCAGGGACCGCCCCGCACAGCACCGCAGACAGCCACATGCCTCCCCAGCCGATTGCGTTGCTCGTTCCTGCGCTACTCATCCCTCGCGCGGCTTCGTCGCGCCACGGAGGGCGCGACGGCGCGCGCCACCGCCACACCGCACAGCGACCGCACCGCGCCGCACAATCACCGCCCCGCACAGCAGCCCACTATATCGCACTGGCCAGTCGAGAAACGCGTCGCACGAGGGGTTCCGGAGCCACAACGTTCAATGCCGGGCCGGCGAGTGTTGGGGTATGCACGAGGTAGCGGCGCAGCGCGCGCTCGGGGACACCCCCGAGTGGGCGCGGCGCCAGCGCGATCTGTTCGAACTGATGGGCGACGCCGTCGACCGCTTCGTCGCGGACTACGTCGACGACGACTACGAGCCCTACTGGCCGGCTGAAGACCACGTCGGCGTCGACGGCTTCGACGACGTCATCGAGGGCTTCCACGACTGGCCCCTCGTCTACGCGATGGGCGGCGACGAACGCTTCGTGGAACACGCGCGCAACTGCTACGAGGGCGCACTGCGCCGCGGGCGCGACACGGAAACGCCCTTCGGCCACCCGATGGTCGTCGACGACTTCGAGCAGTGTCGCGACTGGTTCCACCTCGGCGAAGGCAACCGCTTCACCTACAACATGGGCCTCGCGGCGCCCGACGACGAGTCGGTCGTCGATCGCGCGACCCGCTTCGCGGACATGTACCTCCCCGACTCCGAGACGGGCAACTACGACGCCGAGCACAACATCGTCCGCGGTCCGATGAACGGCTCGATGGGCCCCGACTTCTGTGACTTTGCGGCCTACGAACACCACCCCTATGGCGCGGGCTACCGCTGGGGCATGCACGGCCTCCCCTTCCGTGACATCGAGGGCATCGACTCCGTGAACGACGCCAAAGACCCCGCCAACGAGGAGCGACTGCTGGAGTACCTCAACGAGCACTGCTCGAAGGGGGACATCCCGCTGAACATGGCGGCGACGAGCCTGCTCGCGAACGCCTACCTCCACACGGGCGAGGAGAAATACCGCGAGTGGGTCACCGAATACGTCGACGGCTGGCGCGAGCGCGCCGCCGAAAACGGCGGGCTCGTCCCGGACAACGTCGGCCGCTCGGGCGAGGTGGGCGAGTACGCGGGCGACTGGTACGGCGGCTACTACGGCTGGTCGTGGGGCGGCTGGCACTACATCGGCGTCGGCGTCACCGTCGGCTCCGAGAACGCCGCCCTCCTCTCGGGCGACGCGGAGCCGATGGAGTTCCTCCGTTCGCAGCTGGACATCCTGATGGACAACGGCATCGAAGTCAGCAACGACGCAGTCCACGACACGCTGTATCTCCCGCACAAGTACGGCGACCCCGGCGACTACCGCTACGACCCCGGCAACGCCCTGCGGGAGGCCGACGGCGAGGTCCGCTACGAGGACGGCTGGTTCGAGTTCCGAGCGCTGCGGGACAACCCCTACGGCGTCCACCTCTGGTACCTGACGATGGACGACGAGGACCGAGAGCGTCTCCGGGACCTGCGCGACTGGGGCTCGCAGGACTGGAAGCGCGTCGACCCGCGCGCGAAGACCAAACACGGCGGCGGCCACGAGTTCGCGTGGCTCGCCTACCTTGACGGCGAGTTCGAGAACTATCCCGAACGGATCCTCGACGCCGCCCACAGTTCCGTGAACGAACGCCTCGACCTCCTGCGCGAGGAGGGCGGCCCGCCCGAAGACGCCGACGAGGACTACCTGCGCGACCGCAATCCCGTCACGGCGACCGCCCTGCTCCAGTTGACGATGGGCGCGCCCCAGCCCGTCTACTACGGCGGACTGATCCAGGCCCAGATCCGCCACTTCGATCCCGAGCGGGAGCGACCCGGCCTGCCGCCGGGCGTGAGCGCGCTCGTCGAGGACGTGACCGACGACGGCGTCGAAGTCACTTTCGTCAACGGTGGCGGCCGCGACCGCGAGGTGCTCGTCCAGGCCGGCGCCTACGGCGAACACCAGTTCACCTCGGTCGCGCGGGACACTCGGCCGGGCGACGAGCCCGAAGATGTCGATACTGACATCCTCAGCGTCTCGCTCCCGAGCGGCACGCGCGTCTCGCTGTCGGCGGAGATGGACCGACTCGCCAACGACCCGAGCTACGCGCTCCCCTGGGACTGAGACCCGACCGTTCCCCCACGACTTTCCAGCACACCGCGACTCCACCGGCTGCTGCGACGCTCTCGTCCGAGATAGCGGATAATTTCGCTCAGAGAAAGTGGTTTTTCAATCATGAAGAACACGGCCTGTCTGTGTCAGAAAGCAACGACGACCGACCGAGTGATTCGCTCGCCGGGCTCTCGCGCCGGGAACTCCTCGCGCTGACTGGGACCGGCGCCGCGGCGCTGGCCGGTTGCAGCGGCGGCGAAGGTGGGACGGACTCGCCGGCCTCGTCGCCGACGGAGTCACCGACGGCGACTCCGACGAACGCGCCGACCCAATCGCCGACGGACGCGGCGTCGCCGACCGCGACGCCGACTGCCACTTCTTCGCCGACCGACTCGCCCACGCCGACCGCGACTCCGAGCACGCAGGAACGGATGGCGCAGTACGGCTGTCCGAACCTGGACCGAGACGGCGACTACGACGCCGTCGTCGCCGAGGACGGCAGCGGCGACTTCGAGTCCGTCCAGGCGGCGGTCGACAGCCTGGAACCCCGCACGTTCGAGGAACAGCGGGTGTTCATCGAGCCCGGCCGCTACAGGGAGAAACTCACCGTCCCCGAGAGCCTCAGCGACGTGACGTTCCTCGGGGAAAACCCGCAGGGGACGGTCATCACCTACGACGACCACGCGGACAAGACCGGCGAGGACGGCGAACCGATCGGCACGTCGGGGTCGTCGAGCGTCTTCGTCGACTGTCTGGACTTCACCGCCGCGAACATCACCTTCGCGAACGGTGCCGAACCCGTCGCCCAGGCCGTCGCCATGCGACCGACCGGCGACCGCGCGATGTTCTACAATTGCCGGTTCGTCGGCAATCAGGACACCCTCTACACCCGCGGGAAACAGTCCAACCAGTACTACAGCAACTGTTACATCGAGGGCGACGTCGACTTCATCTTCGGCGCCGCGACCTCCTATTTCGACAGCTGCGAGATTTTCTGCAAGGACGATGGCTACGTCACCGCGGCCTCGACGGTCGAGGACCGCCCGTACGGCTACGTCTTCAACAACTGCACGATCTATGGCGACGCACCGCCGCGCTCGGTCTACCTCGGACGGCCGTGGCAGCGCTACGCTCAGACGGTCTTCCTGAACAGCTATATGGGCGAGGTGATCAAGCCCGTGGGCTACGAACCGTGGGACGAGCCGAACCACCCGGACAAGACGAAGACCGTCTACTACGCCGAGTACAACAACGAAGGGCCCGGCTACGAGCCCGGCAACCGTCCGGACTGGGTCCATCAGCTCAGCGAGGAGGAGGCCCAGCCCTACACGGACGTCACCGAGATCTTCCGGGGATGGAACCCGGAAGCGTGTCTGTGACGCCCGCCTGACGCGGCGCGAGAATGAACCACTTCTGCGGCCGACGAGGTCGACTGACGGGAAAACGCGAAGAGGTGACCGGGAGAAAGAAATCGAGACGGGTTCGACGACCGCTCAGGCGAACTTCGTGTTGAGTTCGATGACGTTGGCGGCGCGCTGGACCTGGTCGGAGTACTCCTCGTGGATGCGGTCGAGCGTGAAGCGACTCGAGGGGCCGGTGATGCTCACCGCCCCCAGGACGGTCTCCTCGTTTTTGACCGGGGCGGAGACACAGCGCAGCCCCTCGAAGTTCTCCTCGTCGTCGATACCGTACCCGCGCTCGCGGATCTCCTCGAGGTCCTCGTAGAGTTCCTCCTGGCTGGTGATCGTCTGCGGCGTCAGCGCCTCGTAGTCCTGGGCCTGGACGATTTCCTCGGTGCGGTCCTCGGGGAGGTACGCCAGGATGGTCTTCCCGAGTGACGTCGAGTACATCGGCTGCTGGGTCCCGACGCGAGAGGCCGTCTCGACGCCGCGTTCACCTGTGGTCTTGTAGAGATACGACACTTTGCCGTGTTCTTCGAGCCCGAACTGGGCGATCTCGCCGGTCTCGTCGGCGAGCGTGTCGACCTCGTTGCGGATGACGTCGTAGTTGCCGACCTGCTCGCGGACGTGGGTCGCCATGTCGAGGATCTTGAGACTCATCCGGTAGCCGTCGCCCTCGCGGACGAGAATCTCCCGCTCTTCGAGCGTACGGAGGTGGCTGTGAATAGTGCTTTTCGAGTGGTCCAGCTCGTTGGCCAGCTCCGTCACCCCCGCCCCACCTTTCTCCTGCAGGACGTCGATGATATTGAACGCTATCTCCACCGACCGGATCGTGCGGCGGGGCGCGTTTTCGGCGGTGTTCGCCATGTCAGGCCCTCCGCCTTCGACCCACATAAGTCGTTCGCCTGTGGGGAACTATCTGTGCGTTCACTGTGTCTCGTTTTCCATGCGTGAACGCGGTCTGCCACTCGCGGCACACCCAGGGCGGGAATCGCCCGGAGAGGCCGTGCCGTCGGGGAGAACACAAGAAGTAAGTAGATACCCTGCAGTGTCTCGAACATGAAGTTCGGGATCTTTCCGATCGAGGGCGGTGACACCTGGGAAGGCGTCGTCGAGCAGTGCCAGGTCGCCGAAGACGTCGGTTTCGAGACGTGCTGGGTCAACGACCA
>ENA-ORCS01000091-ORCS01000091.1-marine-metagenome-genome-assembly--contig:-NODE-91-length-102303-cov-6.961155_pt1 | contig 102303 bp, 92 predicted proteins | sample MGYA00237781_ERZ508513 | MGnify/ENA primary metagenome ERZ508513 (study PRJEB26184, sample SAMN06268793) | marine metagenome | isolation source: Eden Landing Ponds, San Francisco, CA, USA | place...
TCGGGTTCGACGTGGCTGAAGCAGTTCGAAAACGACGAGGTTCGTCGTTTGAGTTCTCGAAAGATCCGTTCGATGGCATTCCGATTTCCGTGGCGAGATATCTGAAATCGGAGTCCTGCTCGTTGAAGCGCAGTTTCGAGGTGTTTGGCGCCATCGACAAGAAATTCGGCAGAGTCAACGTTGTGTTTCTCGCGGAGTTTGCGGAGAAACATCTCTGTGAGAGCAATCGTGGTCGAAGAAAAGAGGCGGACATGAAGCAGATCGTTTGTCGTCGGATCACCAGCGGCGTACAGCCAGAACTGCTGGTCGTTAATTCGAATCACTGTTTCGTCCAGCGCGATCTGATTCGGGCTTTATCCAGAGTCGGGCTGTAGGTCGGCTTTCTGGACCCAATCGTGGACTGCCTTCCGACTGCGTTGGACACCCAGGTCTGCGAGTAATTCGACGGTATTCGACAGCGAGAGCCCCGCAATGTGCGATTGAATACCGTGCGACATTCTCCTCTCCATTACACCGCTGTTCCCGAAACAAGGCTCAGTACGAATTAACGGCTGCGACACGAAGAGCCATCCACAGGCCGACCGGGAATCAATCGGCTACATGGCCCACGAGACGAGTATCGACTTCGAACTCACACAGCGTGAGAATTTGTGCGTCGCGTATCGGGTATGCGGCGTTCCCAAAGAAGAACGAGCGGATCGCACCGAAAAACTGCTCGACCACGTGGAGTCGTTCAGTACCACGCTCGATGCGGTCGCAGCAGCCGACGTTCTTCTGATCGTTGTTGATGTCACAGATGGGCCCGAGCGAATCCGCGAAAAGGTCGAAGTCACGCGAGAACCGTTCGACGAACTTCGAGGCGAACTCGTCGTCGTCCTGAACAAGATCGACCTCGTCGACGACGTAGCTGAGAGACAGCGGACCGTGCAGGAGCTTGCTGCACGCGTCCTACTGGTGAGTGCCCTCGAAGGGACAGGGATCGAACAGGCCCGTAGCCGTGTCGAAGATATCCGCGATCAGGGAGCAGAATAATAGCAGACTAGACATGTAAATCTCTCAATCGCGTAGTGTGTCATAGAACCACCATCAGAGTCTCGGCAGACGGTCGATACAGACGCCACTATCAAGCAGCAGTCAGCCCTGAGAGGAACGGTCCTGGCGGGGAGGATGGAACGTGTGTTGTTTGCGGGAACCAGGACCATCTTGATCTGTCGTCCGATGCCGAATAAATATTTCTGTTTGGCGTTGCCGTCTTGCGATTCAGAAAGTACCCTCAACCAACTATATCAATGGATTTAAGTAATATTCTTTGGTATTACCTGTCACCGGTGCCCTCCATAGTGCCGGTCCGAAGCCATCAATTGCCCCCGCTGGTCGCTCTTTTCAGGGCGGCCAGCCATTGATTGGTGATTGGTGTCCCCAAACCACCCACCCCTGAACTCAGTCTTCGTGGGCTGATTCGAGACGCAGATGCCCTACTGGCATACCATCACCAGTGGGCATGCGTTTCGGCAAATAGACTGATTCTGTCTATGTACAAAGTGACTAGCGACTATAGTAAAAATTGAACTATTCACACACCGATTGCACGGCTGCAGTGCGATCGGGTGTGCATTGACTTCCAATGACTACTATATCGGAGATCCGATCGATCGTATGGAGCTATCCCAGTCACCGCTTGGCTCCACACGACGGGAGGTTTCAAGAGCACTGCCGAACTGACAGTGGATACGAAAGACGATGACGGAGACTCGTTCGGCGATAGAGATCAGCCACCTGCTTGCTGATAGCACCAGGGTCGAGATCCGTCGTGCTGTTGCCGTGGCACAATACGAACTCGAAAAGGTCAGGTCGGAGGCGGCAGAACTCGCGTTTTCCGAGATCTACGACCACGTCGACGAGGAGAACACATCGCAACTGTCCTCCCACTTCAGCGAGCTCACGGGACCCTATCTGCGGAAGAGCGACGACGGATATTCGCTGTCACACGCTGGTGAGCGTATCGTTCGATTCATGCTGTCGGGGAACTCCGGGCGTCCTCCGTCGTTCGGACCTGAACCGGTCGATGGAAGCTGCGTCTTCTGGGGCGAAGAAGAACTGGAAGCGAGCCTCTCGCATCAGTTTTCCATATCGATTCACCCACTGTGAGCAACAGGTCGTAGGACAACGGATCACGCCCGCGCAAGTCGAGACGCGGGACGGCGAGTCGCTCGTCGCACTTCTCACGCTCGTCACGACCGTCGGTATCCTGCTTGGGTGGCGGTATCGCTACTGGTCACTGCGGGCACGCATCCACCAGACGATACTGGCCCTGCTTGGCCTCGCTTTTAGCTGACAACTCTGGACCCTTGAGTTTCTCACCCCGTAATCGCACGCTCGTCAAGCGATCTCAGATCAAGAGAGGACAGCCATCGTCCGGCGGGCGAACGATCGCAGCGACACCGAAGTTGCCGCTGGTCGAAGGACACGCCAGACTGTTCCGGGTTCCAGCAGGGTCGTCGGCGGTTCTTCGAGGCGTGTTACACGTGCGAATTCCTCACTCAACACGGGATCGGAGTGGGCGCGGCGCACGAGACGATCCATGTACCAGTTGGTCAGTCCAGCGCCGGTCGGTCGTTCCCCAGTCGTCTGGGGGTGCTCGAAGTCGCCACCGACGACGATGTTCCAGACGTTATCCACGACTCCCGCCACACGATCGAAGAACCGCTCGCCGACGTTGTCAAGTGCGTCAGCGGCCAGCGCGTGGTGTAGGCAGAGTGCTTCGAGGGCCGCCACGGACATCCCCTGTCCGTATATCGGATTGAAACTGGCGACGGCGTCACCGGTGACCATCAGTCCGTCGGGGAACTCGGAGAGGGCCTCGTATCGCCTCCGCATGCTCGCAGGATAGGGATACTGACGGATCTCGTCGGAGACCCACGACTGGCGTTTCATCAGATCGGCAATCGTCGATACCGGGAGCTGTTCGGCGTATTCGATGAGTCCCTGGCGATCGGCCGGCGGCTCTCGGTCGTGGATTCCCTGTACGATGAGCTCCCAGCGATCGCCCTCGATCGGGATGAGTGCAGCACCGCGTGTCCGCGGGGCCGCCGGCGCAACCATCCGCATCCGACGATCGTCGGGTGGCCGTTCGAGTCGAATCGACCGATACGAAACGTCGATCCTGACTTCGTCGACCGGCGGCGCATCGTACCCGTGGTCGTCCAACCACTGCGGCGTCCGGCTGGTCCGGCCGGTCGCGTCGACGACGAGATCGGCCGAAAGCGTGTCCCGCGAATCGTCGTTTCGGACTCGCACGCCCGTGACCGTCGACGCATCACCGTCGGTGAGATACCCGGTAACCTGGTGACCGCCGCGCAACTCGACGTTCTCGATGGTAACGAGACGCTGACGGACGACGTGCTCGAACAGTGCGCGACTCGCACAGTACGTCGGAAAGCGCTCTCGAGTTTCGGCCAGAAACCCCCCGCTATTGTGTTCCTTCATGTCGGTACTGAAGTCGAGCATGAGCCCGCCCTCGGCGAGCACGCCCTCACAGAAGCCCGGGAAGAGGTCCTCGAGAGTCGCGCGACCGGCTTCGAGCATCACGTGGGGATGCTCCGTCTGGGGCGCGCCGTCACGCATCACTGGTTCGTCCGGAAGCGGATCTCGCTCCAGAACGACGACTTCGTCGAACGCGTCCGCGAGAACGCGGGCGGTGGCAAGGCCGGCGATACTGCCGCCGACGACGACGGCACGCCCACCCACGGCCGAGAGACGGTTTGGGTCGTACCGTTCGATTTCTGCGAGGGACATCTCAGGGAACCCCCACTGCACGGTGAGATGCGGCGAAACCGAGTGCCACGTCAGCCGTCTCAGACAGGATCGATCGAGTATTCATGACAATTCACATCTGTAAAGAAGGCTTCGACGACTGTCGGTGAATCGGGGTGTATACACGCCATTTTAAGTATTCGTTCGGTACCACCGGATATGCGCTATCTCACCGTCCGTCTAGAGCCTACGGAGAACAGTGCGTTCCATCCCGTCGGGAAACGACTGGCTGACGAGCCGGCGATACAGCGTGAGGCGATCCATCACATCGAACTGCTCGCAAGCGGAACTGTACTGACCCTCGCCGAGGGGAGTGGTGACCATCAGCGCTACGAACAGCTCATGTCCGAATCCCCACACGTCGAAGACGTACTCGTTTCCGGTGACGAACGCTGGCTGGCAACGAGTCAGTTTACCGCCCGAGGCCCCGTGCGGCAGCTCCTGGAATGGCGTCAAGAATCCGACCTCGTCGTCGAAATGCCGATCCCAATCAACGACGACGGCTCGATGCGCATAACGTATCTCGGGGGCGAGGGGGATTTTCAGGAGCTCTACGAAAGGTCCGCCGATGCCGCAAGCCTCGGCGTCGAAGTTATCGAGACGGGAGAGTACGAGCCCGATGTGGACGCGTTCATGCGCGGTCTCACGCCACGGCAGCAGGAGGTGCTGCAAGCGGCCGTCGAAGTGGGATACTACAGTGAACCACGTGGAGCGACGCACGAGGACGTAGCCGATGCCGTCGGGATTGCACCGACAACTGCCGGGACACACCTCCGAAAAATCGAGTCACGGGTCTTCGGAGCGCTCGTTCGGTAACCTGCACCGTCGAATTCGACGAATGGACCGTGTGGCGACACATCAGCGAGCCGACTCCCGAGGAGGTGTGTCAATTAAAGGGCCAAACGACTGAGAGGCAGGTGTGTGATCCGCGTGCTGCTCTCGATAGTTTCTCGGGTTCGTTAGTGCCGGGAGCAAAAGTTGTGCACATCGTGAATGTTGATAATTGCCTCAAGCCTGACTGGTCGGCTTCGGCCAGCAACTCCAGCGTCTCTTCATCCCTCTGGCCGTTATAGTACTGGGCCAGAGCAGTTTCGAACGGCGCTGGTTCATCGGCCACCACTTGGAAGAACGCCATCGATCGATCAGTCGACGAGCCAGAGAGGAAGAGTTGAAAGAATCGACTGGAGAGTAGTTGGTACAACAGGGTCGACACGAAACGTGCACGGTGCCTGTGTTGGTTGCACGATCTGAGTGTTCGTCGGACTGGTGGTGGCCTCCACCGAGACCCCGACCACGAGTGACGAAATCGAAGCAGACGGCACAATTACGACGAGAACAGGCAGGGGAGACTGCGTTGACGCACTACGAGTCCCGCCACAGCGAGCCAAGTTGCCAGCCGTCGACTATCCCTACCAACACCATCACGGCGAGGACGCTTCCCCCGACAACCAGCGCGGGTGCCGTCGTGGCGGACTGGTAGACCAGCACAGCCGTGCCCGCGATCGGCACGGACGCGGTCGTCCCGGTGGCGAGCAGCCCTACCAGGGCGACTTCGATGCTCCCGAACCCGCCGGGGGTCGGAACGACTGCCGTGGCGACACCGGCGGGAATCACCGCCATGATAACACCGATCGAGACGGGCTCACCGACCGCAGCAAACGAAGTCCAGAGAGCGACGATCGTCAAAGCGTGTGCGAGCGCTGCCATCACCGCGAGCATCGCGAACTGACGTGGCGTTCCGCCACTGAGTCTGGCGATTGCGTCGCCAAGCCGGCTCACTCTGCGGTCGACGGCCTCACGCTCCGGCGGCGACAGTCCAGGGATCACGACAGCGACGCGTCCAGCACTCGTGAGGACGCCCGCCACGACAGCCCCTGCCCGGTGGCGCACACACCAGACACCGATGAGTGCGAGCACGGAAAGCCCAATCAGTGCGATGCCGATTACTGCGACCGTGACCACGCCGTTCTGTCCGGTCGCTGTCGCGAGGAGATAGCCGGCGCCGAGCAGTCCGAAGAGGAGGATAGCGGCGTTGTTGAGGGTGGCGACAGCACCGACAGCTGTGAGCCCGTCTTCGTAGTCCACACCGGAGGACTGCGAGACGAGGTACCCGTTGATCGGCGCTCCCCCGGCCTGTCCCCCTGGGACGACGGTGCTGACGGCCACTGTGGCCGCGTAGGCGGAAACGACACGACCGGGTGGCGACCGGTGTCCGAGGACGGCGAGTACGACCCAGAGTGCGACCCCCCGGAGGAACAGAACCGCCAGTGCCGCCCCAGCGACCAGCCAGAGGACGTGGGTGTCGACCCCGGCGAGCGCCGTTCGGAGTTCGCCGACACTGACCTGTGTGCTCGCCAGTCCAACGAGAGCGGCGCTCCCGACCAGTATTGCCACTACACGCTTCACCGGACGAACGCTCGTATCCTGCTTACGAGCCAGTATACTCATGTACCGCTGCACTCCGTTATTTCTCGCGAAGCTACCTATGTCTTCGCCCGTCGGCTGGGATCCAGCGGTAGCCGCCGTCTCTACCGGATGCGATCACCGGCGGGTTCTCATGGCCCACAAGCGATATATTCCGCGACCGGGTTAGTGCGAACAATGGCTGGCGACTCCGGAGACGATTCACTCCTGGCGAAACTGACCTTCGACGAAAAACTCCGGCTCCTCAGCGGCACGGTCGACCCTGCTGGACACGCGACAGGGTATCTGGAGGGCGTAGATCGGCTGGACGTCCCACCGGTCCGACTGGTCGATGGCCCGATGGGTGTTCGGGACCGCGAATCGACGGCCTTCCCGGCAACGATCATGCTAGGTGCGACCTGGGACCCGTCGCTCGCCCGGCGACTGGGCGGCGCGATCGGTGCAGAGGCGCGGGTGAAGGGCCACCACGTGTTGCTCGCGCCGGGGCTGAACATCATACGTGTCCCGACCTGCGGGCGAAACTTCGAGTACCTGAGCGAAGACCCGCGACTGAGTGCGCGCGTCGGCGAGGGGTACGTCGAGGGCGTCGAATCGAGCGGCGTCGGCGCAACCGCGAAGCACTTCGTCGCGAACAACCAGGAACACGAGCGCGATACGATCGACGTCGTCGTCGGGGAGCGGACCCTGCGGGAGGTGTATCTCCCGCCGTTCCGTGCGGCCGTCGAGGCCGGTGCCTCGGCCGTCATGGCTGCGTACAACAGGGTCAACGGCCGACACATGAGCGAACACCGCGAACTCCTCGACGGAGTCCTGCGCGAAGAGTGGGGATTCACCGGAGTCACGATGTCCGACTGGTGGGGAACACACGACGCCAGAGGTGCCGCTGAAGGCGGCCTGGACCTGGAGATGCCAGGTGTATCACCCCTCGAACAGTTGGCGCCCCAAAGTCGAGCACTCCGGGCAGTATCGATGGTCAGGTTCTCGGAACGACTCGACATCACCCCGCCGATACACTGGCAGTTGATCGATCGGTTCGTCGCCGGGAACGGTCAGCCGGATCCGTATCCATCGGCATTCTTCGGCGCGGGGCTCCGCCAAGCGGTCGAGGCCGGCCGGGTCGACGAGTCGATCCTCGACGAAAAGGTCCAGCGGATCCTCGCTCTCTCAGAGCGTCTCGGCGTGACCGCGGCGACAGGGACGTCCTGGGATCGGGCCATCGACTGGAATGTACACCACGACCTCGCCCGAGAGATCGCCGTCAGAGGGACGGTCTTGCTCGCGAACAACGGGGTACTGCCGCTAGACGGCGACGAGACACTCGCTGTCGTCGGTCCGAACGCCGACGAGGCAAAGATCGGCGGCGGCGGGAGTTCCGAGGTGACGCCGCCGCGCTCGGTCAGTCCCGTCGACGGACTCCGGGAGCGTGCCCCGGCGGTCACGTTCGAGCGGGGCATCGGTCGTATCCGGGACCCGTCGATGTTCGATATGCCCTGGAACGGAATCGCCAGGTCCCTTCGCTCCCAAGAGGACATCGAAGCGGCGACGGAGGCGGCCGCAGCGGCGGATGTCGCGGTCGTCGTCGTGCAAGACGCTGCGACCGAGAGCGAGGATCGCGACGCGATGGCGCTCCCGGGCGAACAGAACCGCCTCGTATCGGCCATCGCAGACGCCAACCCCCGAACAGTGGTCGTGTGCCGAACGAGCGGGCCGGTGGAGATGCCGTGGGCCGATGCGGTTGCGGGCATCGTCCAGACCTGGTACCCGGGCCAGGCCGACGGCGAGGCGCTCGGGGACGTCCTCTACGGCGACGATCCGGGCGGACGGCTTCCGGTGACGTACGGCCACAGTATCGAGGAGTACCCGCTCGCAGACGAGCGCCAGTACCCGGGCGTCGACGGACATGTCCACTACGAGGAAGGTGTCTTCGTCGGCTACCGCGGCTTCGATCGCGATGGCATCGACCCACTGTTTCCGTTCGGGCACGGCCTGTCGTACGCGGACTTCGAGTACGAGGACCTCGCCATCGAACGCGTCACCGGCGGTCTCGACGTGTCCGTCCGGGTGACTAACGTCTCGAACCGCTCTGGACGCGAGGTCGTCCAGGCGTACGTGTCGGCACCCGAGACGGCTGTCGACCGCCCCGAGCAGGAACTCGGCGGGAGCCAGCCACTGCAACTCGATGCGGGCGAAACAAGTCGTGTCTCCCTCTCGCTCCCCGAGCAGGCGCTCGCACGTTACGACGAGCGGGCGGGATGGACGATCGATCCCGGCGAGTACGAGGTGACTGTCGGCCGGTCGTCCCGGGACGGCCGGGCCACCGAACAGTTCACCATCGACGGATCGTCACTCGAGTAAGTCAAGATAGAGAATCCATTGAGTTTCAATTGATACTACAGCAGCTCAGGATCCCTTGGCGACGCTGTACCACTCGCCGTCCCAGGTGAAGACGTAGCCGACGACGGCCTTGATGCCGACGAGGCTGTACAGCGGCAACACCGCGGGCATCACGAGATAGCCAACGCCGACACTACCGAGGCGTCCGGAACGGGTATCGTAGAGGCGCAGCGCGAGTGCCGATCCGATCAGGGTCGCCCCCGGCAGCACGATCCAGCCCGTCGCCCCGTTGATCACGAGGACGGCCATCTTCGACACCAGCGACAGCATGAAGACGTTACCGAAGACCGATCCGGCACAGATGACTGGCGAGAGGAGCGACCGGTAGTTCTCCGGGGAGACGGCGCCACGAATCAGCGAGTGAAGGACCTGCGCATAACCAGTCATCCAGCGCTTGCGCTGGCCCCACCAGTCCCGGACACTGTGAGCAGCCTCGATCGTCGAGGCGTACGAGAACTGTTCGACGACATCGAGGTCGGCCTCGTAACACGCGAACGCGAAGTCGTAGTCTTCGGTGAGCATCTCCGGGTCGTACCCGTCGACGGTCTCGAACGCCTCGCGGCGCATGACGATGGTACGACTCGCAGCCATGGTGAAGTCGGTGACGGCGGTCAGCAGGCGCTGACTGAGGTCGCCGAGCACGACCGACTCGTAGTACGCGACCGTCTCGATGGCACCATCGGGCTCGGGAATCGTCCGGCCCTGGACGACGTCACAGTCTTCGAGTTTCGCAACCGCCGTGGAGACGAACCGGGGATCGACCACTTCGTCGGCGTCGAACACTGCTATGTGCTCGCTTTCGGTCACCTCGGCAGCGTGGTTCACGGCGCCGGACTTGCTCCCCGGATATCGGGTATTGACCAGGAGGTCGACCCGGTCGTGACTCGTATACTCACGTGCGCATTCGATCGAAGATCTGTCGCCGGGTTCGGCGACGACGAGTACCTGCAGGTCCTCGTACCGGCTCGCGAGCAAGCTCTCGACGCTGCGATGGAGTACCGCGCCGTCCTGGTGGACCGGCACGATAGCAGTGACCGTTGGCCCAGTTTCCGGGAAGCAGTCGTCCTCAGCGAAAAGGACCTGACCGACCAGCACGATACCGGAGAACCCGAACAGCCCGGAGAGGGTCAAACAGGCCATCACGGCCTGCAGGAACACGATGCTGCCCCCACCGAGAACTGCAGGGAGAGTCAGGGCGATCGAAAGCGCGCCCTGGAGGTACCCCGTCGTTATGACGACGCCCACGACCAGCGCGAAGAGTGTGCGGTCGAAGGCACTGCTGAGCGAATCCGGGAGCAGCCGACGGAGAAACGCGGCAGTCGGGCTCCGGGATTTCCATGCGTCTCGTGCCAAGTCCAACGACCTCTGTGACATTGTTACCAGCACAGAGTCCCGGAAATGTGGTGTACATCAACGCTTACAGTCCCAACCACACCGACCCAGCCACTCTAGTAATACGCACGCTACCGCTCGTAGTTGGTTCAGTAAAGACGGGTCGTCACGACGCTTCCAACACCTCTAATTGACCGCCACACTGACGGTTTGCTGATGCCCTCCGCACGAACCGCCGACCCGCCACAGGAAGCGGTCGCCGTCGCGAAGCGATATCTCAGACGCGAACGCCCGTTGAGTGCGCTGTTTGTCTTACTTACCGTGGCCGTATTCCTCGGCACGTTCGTCGCGACCTCGCTGGTGCCCGCCGTGGCCGTCGGTACCCTCCTAATTGTCCTCGTGCGTGTCCCGATTATCGAGTCACACGGGGCCGTCCGGCTTCGAACTGACGAGGACCCACAGTCCGTCCTCGAGTCGTTCACGGGACCGACACCGCCCGTTCTCGTGTTCCAGTGGGGAATCGCGGACGAGATCAGTACCGGAGATGGAACGGTCAAATACCGACTCTCGTATCTGTTCGGCCTCCGATCGGTCGAGGTGACGGTCCAGACACAGACCAGCCACACGTCCGCTGGCGACCGCCGGATCGAAATGAAAGTTACTGTGGGTGGCCAGCCATGGTCGACGTACGTCGCAACCGTCGAAACGAGGGACGACCGAACAGTTGTCGAGTACGAGTACACGGCCGATCGGCGATTCGGTCTGCGACGCATCCCGCAGCGGATCGTCGCGAATCGATACCGGGACGAAGCACTCGAGGCACAGGGGTACGTGGTAGTCGATCGTGACGAACAGTACGGTCTCGCCATCTGAGACGAACGGTTATAGACGTTCACCAAGTTGACTGCACGACTGCGTGCGCTGAATTTAGGACAGACCGACAACCTTCCGTATGAACGGTACTAAGTATGGTCTCGGCGACCGTGACGGGCTCGTTCGTCTGTAATTACGGATTGGCTGTCCAAGAGTTAAAACGAGTCAGTCGCTTCAGTCCGAGGCGGGAGATCGCCCAGGGCAGTCACACCAGTTCTGGTGTTGGTCATCACGAACACTGCGCCGTCGGCGAGGACCGGTGGGCTTGCGATCGTCGGACTCCAGCCGTCGTCGATAGCATAATGCCACCTGCGTGTGCCGTCGGTTGTATCGAACGCAGCGATGGACGGCGAGGAATCGGGCGATTCGGCAAAAACCGGTGCCACAACCGTCTCACGTCCGACCGCGAGGCCGTCGGCCTGCGCGTAGCCCTCTTCGCCCGACCGAGACCATCGAACGTTGCCGTTCGGCACCGAAACCGACGAGAGACCGGAGTCGGCGAGCACGAAGGCCGTGCCATTGTCGAAAGCGAGTGCACGGATCTGTCCGAGTGAAACGCCGATCGAAGCCAACCGCTGTCCGTCGGAATGGGCATATATGTCGATGTCTGTTCCATCGCCGATGATCACACCCACGTCCGTACTGACGGGCGGGGTCTTTAGATCCTCAGTTTCCCGCTCCCAGACTGGCTCTCCGTCGTCCAATCGCAGACAGCGTAGAACGTGTGTTTCCGGTCCACTCCATCCGGCAACGTAGACGTGATCGTCGAACACCGCCAGTGGGGCACTGAGAGCCTGCAATTGAGCTGTCCACCGGGTTTCGCCTGTTTCGGTCCCGAAGGCAACGAGTTCGGTGGGGTGTGCACTTTGCTCTGGACGTTCGAAGAAAGTGAATCCCATCTGTTGGTCAGAAGCAACCGTTGTCGGTTGGTCTGGTAACCCGGGTATGGTCCGTTCCCACCGCTTGCTACCGTCAGCAGTGCTGAAAGATCGGACTCTGCTGTCGGACGCGAGCAACAGGTAACCGTCGGCAACAGCCGGTTGCGTGGCCGAATTCGGCGACGCCTCGATGCCGAGGTTCGTCTGCCATTTTCGCTCGCCGGTTCGTGCGTTCAGTGCGGTGAGGGCGTCGTCGACGGTGTACACCGTTCCGTCGACGACCAACGGTGTGATCAATCCACTACCGCCGCTCCAGGCTGGTGTCCCACGATCGGGGACGCTGACACCAGCAGCGCTCGTGTTCTGGGCGTTGTATCCGGACTGATCCCACGCTCCGGCCGGTGTGTCCGGGAGCGGTCGGTCGCTGTCGCCGGCCGAGCCAAGGCATCCGGAGACCGCACAGAAACCGGCTACGGACGCAAGCATTCGACGACGAGTGTAGATCATACTCCCACTCGGTGCTCCCCGGATTTAATCGCCGCCAACTGTCTCAGAAACAGAAACAGCTCTTGCCCATCCAACTGTCTCTGGTCATCCCCAATCTGTTGCTACGAGTATAGGTGTGTCGTGAAGGGGACCAACGAGGAACGCGATCGGATTCGGTCTCCTAGCGAACGTCGTCGAACTGTCCCGAATCGATCACACGACGGCGTGCGATCTGCCGGGGAAACGGCGGCGACAGTCCCTATCACTCGGTGACGGAGCTACTCACCGACGCTAGCTGGCCTCCTCGTAGGGCTGGACGACGACAAACCCGTCCGAATCGGTGAACTCCATCTGGACCCCTTCGCCAGAGGTCTGGCCGACTTCGAACGTCTTGTTGATAGTCACTGAAGGGGAGAGGTTCCCGTCCCACGCGACAGTCGCATTCGGATCCGTCTTGACCGGTGGCGTCAGCACCAGTGGGTCACCGTGTGTCGAGAAAGCGACCGTCCCAGGACCCGTCAAGTAGACGTTCGTCAGCCCACCGGACATGGCTCCGGAGATACTGTCGATGGTATCGACCTCGTAGTCGACGCGCGATTCGAATGCGAGTACGTCGTCGCCGTTGAGCGAGATCGACTCGCCGGCGTCGAGGTCCAGTGTCCGGACTTTCTTCCCCTGGTCAGCGACGTACAGATGTCCGGCCCCTTCTGCTTCCATCACTGGCGTTCCCTCGCTGGTCACTGCTTCCTTGATCAGGCCGGTTACGCCGCCCTCGGCCGAAGATTTGCCCGTGAAGGTAATGTCACCGGTGTAGCCGACCATCGAACCGGCTTTCACCATTACGGAACCGTCGACGGTAACGTCCAGGGTGTAACTATTCTCCGTTTGAAACGTCTCGTCGGTATCAGTGGGTGCGTGTACCGATGTGAACTGGTCTACGTCCATGGTCGTTACACCTGAACTGACGCCGACACGGGACACCTAAACCCGGGTAGTGTCTCAGCACTCGCAACACCGAACCCGGAGTTATGTGCCCACGTGCGGTAGGGTCTGCTATGCCCGGAAGCGGACGCTCCAGTTCGCCAGTGGTTCGGAAAATCGGTGTTGTCGTCGCGCTGATCGCCGTTGTCGGCTCTCTGACTGCTGGGTGGTCGTTCGACGGCACAAGCGACGCAGTGCCCACGGCTATCGGCATCGTCGTTGCCGCCACGGTCGTTACGTGGGCCCTGTACAGTCGCATCTCCGATGCCCAGTAGGGCCACTGGGACGGCTCGAAGGCTGTAGCGTCCACGACAGTGGCCACTGAAAAATCGATGCACATCCGACCAGACGACTGCTACAGTCTGATCGGTGTGTCACTCGGTGCAAGTGTTAGTACGGCGGAACCAGCGTGCCGAAACAGACCACAGGCGACCGACCCCGGACCTCGGGGAAAACAGCGACAATCCGAGATGTGACACCGGATCGACTCCACACTCTCCTGGGTGGGATGCTCGCATCCTGCCCACACACACAGACGGACTATTGTCGCGATTTTTCCGGTCAGCCGTTCGGCGTCGGCCAGTCGATACGAGAACGATCGACAGTAGTCCGTCTCAGAGGAAACGGTCAGCCAGGTACCCGCCGAGTGCACCGGTCACGACGTTGATCGCGAGGGCCAACAGTTCGCTGACGACGACGATACCGGCGAGGAATGCGCCGCCTGCGAGCATATCGATGGCATTGGCCCCGGCGAGTAGTCCGACAGTGAGAAACACTAGCAGTGGAGCAGTCAGCACCCACCCGACCAGTCCGACAGCGGCCCCAATCCGCGTGCCGGACCCGCTCTCCTGGAGGTACGCTGCGAGCCCGCCGCCGATGATTCCCGCACCGGGGACGAACGACACGAGGGCCGTCACGGCGATGCCGTAGACAGTACTGGCCCAGAACGTGGCGGTCGTGCCGCCTTCGCTGGCGACCCGATGGCGGGTCTGTCGGCGTGTGCGAACGAAGTGCACGGCGGCGACGACCAGTCCGACACCGGTCACGGCGATGCCGACCGAGAACCAGTTGACGAACGGCACCCCAGCGGCAATGGCTTCGGCGGTCGTGAGTCCGTTCACCTCCGTGCTTTCGGCGGTGAGGAACGCCGCTATCAGTGTCCGGTCAACCCGGGTGTACAGTCCGATACCGACTGCTGTCAGGACGAGACCGAACGCGCCGGCGACGATCCCCAATAGCCAGTCGACTACCGCGGGGACGGGGTCCCGTCCTTCCGTCGATGGTTTCGTGTCGGGGCGCCCAGTGTCACGACTGGTATCGATATCCGTCATACTCGAACCGACGAACGCGACGACCTTGTAACGCCCAGCAGTGTTGCTGAGACAGAAACGAGCCGAGACAGACCAGACTCTGGGCGGGAGGTGGTCCCCTGTCGATACCGGACCGCTGTGGCCGACACAGTGAGTACGGAAAGTGCCTCACAGCTGGTCGTACGGGTGGTTACCACCGTTTCTCAGGTCGCCCACACGCAGTCGTGTGGTCAATCCGGCACAGCCCGACATCGGTCCGTCTCACGCAGTCGTGTGCTCGTTCGACCGGTCGGGGACGAAGATCTCGACGGTCGTTCCGTCCGCCGTATCGAACGACAGATCACCGTTCAACGCCCGGACCGCCCACTTGAGTTGCCAGAGGCCGAGCCCGGTGGTGTGCTGGAGCGGCGACTCCGTGCCGGCGTCCAACGACTCGAGTTCCGCCTCCGGAATCCCCGGACCGTCGTCGGTGATACGAAGGCAGAACCCGCCCGGTCGTGGTTCCACGGTGACGCGAACTGTCGAAGCGGCGTATCTGACGGCGTTGTCCAGCACGCTCTCGAGCGCGCCGACAACCGCCGTTCGATTCGTCGAGAGCGTCGCAGGCGACGGGGTGTCGACCGAGACGTCGACCGTCGCGTCGTCCGCTCCGACCGTGTCGAGAACGGACAGGATCGTCTCCTCCAGATCGACAGTCGTGTCGTCCGTCGACCCCGAGACGTACTGGTCTATCCTGCGTGCCTGCTGTCCGAGCGAGGCAACCGCGTCGGCCGACTCCAGTATCGGAGCGACCGCAGCCTGGTCCTGGTCGAGCATTTCGGCGTGGCTTTTCAGCACGTCGATCTCGTTGCGCAGGTTGTGTCGAAGAACGCGGTTCAGAACCGCGAGACGCTGCTCTCGGAGTTTCCGCTCGGTGACATCACGGAGGCTGAGCGTCGCGCCGATCTCGTTGCCGTGATGGTCTGTAACTTGCGAGACCTGTGGGTCGTACTGGCGCCCTCCTTCGTTCGTCTGAACCGTCACTGTCTCGGCCGCTCGTAACTGTTGTCCGTCGTGGTCCAGAACGGTGCGCAACGGCGAGCCGATAACCGTCTCTCGGGTCGTCGGGAGCTTCTCGACCGCCGTCTCGTTGATCGTGACGACGTAGTCCGAGTCGTCAACGACGAACATCAGGTCGTCCGTCTCCCGGGTGAGGGCCCGTTGCCCCAGCGTCCCGATCGACGGGGCCGAATCGAACAGGCCGTACTGTCTCCGTGCTGCACCGACACCGACCGCAGCGACGACTGCACCGGCAGCGTAGGCCGCGGCGACACCCACAGTCGTGGTGTCCTGGGTTCCAACCAGGTTCCAGATGGAGATCGTCAGAACCGGGACGATGCCGAGGCTGATACCCTGACCCGCCGGAATGTAGCTGTAGGAGTAGCTCTTCTGGATGAGAAGGTACGTCCCGGCGACGGCAAGCGAGATAACGTACAGGAACACGATCGTTGCGACCACGCTGAGAAAACCGAGTTCGAACCCCAACAGCGATGCCCCCAGATCCGCAACGATGACGAGGTACGGTAGTCCGGCAAGGACGAGTGTCCGTAGACGGATGCTCGTTCGCGTTCCTGTGTACTGGACCGCGAACACGAACCACGGGAACGTCGCCACGAGCCAGAACAGCAGCGGAAGCTGTGCCCACGTCGAGTTCCCTGTACCGAGCGAAAGTACAGACGGTACGAGTCCACCGATGCCGGCGATGACGCATCCAGTCCCGAGTATCACTGTGAACGCGACGAACGACCGACGGCCCAGTCGCTCCGACAGGCGGTAGACCCGGTACCCAACCCAGACGAGAGCGACACCGGCGACGATGCCGACAACGAGGAGCGCGTCGACAGCGGAGACCATCGCGACAACGTTCCGGACGTATCAATAAAAAACGCCGCTACTTGTTGCAGGCTGAGCGATGGCCAGCGCTAGCCCCGCCTGCAGGGCGGAGGAACTGATGAACAGAACGGACGTCAGCCGGACCGGAATCTAGCCAGGCGCCCGTCGGGAAACGATTGGGCGCGTTCGGCCGGGGTATTAGTACCCCCCGGTCCTATCGTGAGAGCAAATGAGTGACGGGATGCGCGTGGCGGAACCGACAGTGCTGATGGTCGACGACGAGAAGAAAGTCGCCGACGCATATGCACTCCGACTCGACGACGTCGCCGACGTGACTGTTGCTTACAGCGGCGAGGAAGCCCTCGAAGCTGTGGACGAAGGATCCGCGCCGGACATCGTACTGCTCGACAGACACATGCCCGCGATGTCCGGCGACGAGGTGCTGACCCGTATCCGAGAGCGTGATCTCGAGTCGCGCGTCGTCATGGTGACAGCGGTCGACCCCGACTTGGACGTGCTAGATATGCCGTTCGACGACTATCTGTCGAAACCAGTCGAGCGTTCGGACCTGCTCGCGGTCGTCGATCAGCAGTGCCAGGTGCTCGCGTACGAACTGCTGGGAGAGTACTTCCGTCTGGAGTCGACACGGGCTGTCGTCGAGTCACAGGCCCCTGACGAAAATGCCAGCGACGGAAGAATCGCCGACCTCGAAGCGGAACGCTCGGCTATCAAAGAACGGATCCGTTCGCTGTTGCCAGAGGCGGAGCAGATGCTGTCTACGTTCGACGAAATCGATCGGGGCGGATACTGATACGGTGTAGTATGACGCTGAACGGTCGAATCTCATTCGATACCGCGAGCGGGACGACCGTTCAGAGCAGCGTCCCCGATCGTGTGGGTGACGGGACGACTGCGGGATGACGGGGTTGTGACTCGTTTCGACCGCTCGGCGAACGGCTGCAGAAACGGCCCTGGAGTAGGGCCGGCAGTGCTCAGTTTCGGCGCGCCGTTTCGGCCCGATCCGGGACGCTGATCCGGATCGTCGTCCCCTCGTTCGTGTCGAAGGAAAGCTCGCCGTTGAGCTTGTCGACGCCCCACCTGAGTTGCCAGAGGCCGAGCCCGCGCCCGTGGTTGAGGTTCGTCTCGGTCCCGGCCTCTATCGGGGTGAGTTCCGCCTCCGGAATCCCGGGGCCGTCGTCGTCGATGACGACCGTGTACCCGCCAGCGTGATCCTCGACCGTCAGTCGAACCGCCGAATCGGCGTACTCGATGGCGTTTTCCAGTGCGCTCCTGACGGCCGTCCGGAGCGCCTCTTCGTTGTTCGTCAGCCGCGCCGAGGCGGGCAGGTCGGTGGCCACCTCGACGGCACCTTGCTCCCGCGTGATCTCCTCGACGACCTCTCCCAGTGTCTCCGGGAGATTGACCTCACTCGCGTCGTTGCCCATCGACATGATCCGGTCGATTTTCCGGGCTCTGGCCCCCATCGCCGCGAGTTCGTCGACCGCGGCGACGATCCGGTCGGGGTGACTGTCGTCGACCCGGTCCATCAGGGTCTCGGCGTGGCTTCGGATCACGTCGAGCTGGTTGCGCAGGTTGTGCCGGAGGATCCGGTTGAACACCTCGATGCGCTGCTCGCGGTACTTGCGCTCGGTGATATCCTCGACGATGCCAACGAGGCGTTCGTCGCCAGACATCTCGACCGCATAGCCCCTCGCGCTGACCCAGCGGATCTCGCCGCCGGGCTGTCGGATCCGATACTCGAAGTCGTATCTGTCCTCCGGGTCGCCCTGTTGCATCTCCGCGACCATCGCCTCGATATCGGACTCGATCTCCTCCCTGTCGCGGGGGTCGATTGCCTCGATGAACTTCCGGGCGTCGTCGTAGAGTTCGTCGGTCGGACGGCCCCAGATGGTCTCGTAGGCGGGGTTGACGTACAGAACCTCGGAGAAATCGGTGTTCGCGAGGTAGATGACCTCGTCGATCCGCTCGGCGATCAGCCGGAAGCGCCGCTCGCTCTCGCGCAGTTCGCGCTGGCGGCGCTTGCGCTCGGTGATGTCCCGCTGCATCGAGAGGATCCGGTCTTCACCCTGGATCACCGCCGAATCGATCGTCGCCTCGATCCAGCGGCGCTCCCCGTCTTTCGTCTCCTGTTGCCACTCCACGACTTCGGACTCTCCCGTCTCCATGACGCGGCGGCACAGTTCCTGGGCTCGCTCTTCCGTGTAGCCGCTCTCGGTCGCACTGAGCCCCGACAGCCCCTCCTCGCGGATTTCGTCGACGTCGTCGTACCCAAGCCGGTCGAGGAACGTCTCGTTTGCATCGACGGGCTCGCCGGTCTCGGGGTCCTGAATGGCGATCGCATCGTTGACGCCGTTGAAAATCTGTTCGTACTCTCGTTCGCGGCGCTTGCGCGCGGTGATGTCCCGGACGCTCGCAAGGACGCGCTCGGTGCCCCGGATCTCGATGGTCCTGAGGTTGACGTCCCCGATGAAGGTCCCGCCGTCCTTTCGCTCGCCCTTGAACTCGAACAGCTGTGGCCCCTCCTCTCGCGCCTTCTGGATCCGCTCGATCAGGTCCTCGTAGCTGTACTCCGGGTCGTCCTCCGGCATGATCAGCTCGATGGAGTCCTCGATCAGTTCCTCGCGGTCGTAGCCCGTCATCTCGCAGTATCGCTGGTTCACCTCGAGGATCTCCCCGGTTTCCTCGTCGTGCACGACAAGCCCGTCGGAGACGCCCTCGAAGATGTCCTGATAGGCCCGTTCGAGTTCCCGCCGTTCAGTGACGTCACGCTGTATCGAGAGGACACGTCGCTCGCCGCCGATCTCAGCCGGGGTCATCGTCACCTCCAGCCAGACCCGCTCGCCACTCTTCGGTTCGGCCTGCCACTCGACTGTCTCGGACTCTCCGGTCGCGGCCACCTCCCGGATGAGCTCCCACCCGCGTTCCCCGGTGTATCCCTCGTCAGTCGCACTCAGCCCCTCGATGCCCAGTTCGCGGATCCGGTCGATGTCGTACCCGAGCAGCTCGCGGTAGGCCTCGTTGACCTCGGTGATCTCGCCGGCGTCGGGGTCGAAAACGGTGATGGCGTCGTTGACGCCGTTAAAGATCTGCTCGTACTCCTGCTCGCGGCGCTTGCGCGCCGTGACGTCCCGGGCGATCCAGAACACGGTCCGCGTGTCCCCGCCGGCGTCCAGCGGTCCGACGCGAGCCTCGAACCACCGCGTGCCCGACTGCACTTCCAGTTGGTACTCGATCCGCTGCTGTTCCCCGCTCTCGAGTGCGTCCCGGACGGCACCGAGGAACCGGTCCGCGGTTTCGGCGGGCAACAAGTCGTGAAACTGATTCCCGAGAAGTTCCGCGGGATCGTCGTAGAGCAGCGAATCCTGTCCACTGGCGATGACGTCTACGTACCGTCCCTCGTCGTCGATGACGAACACGACGTCGGGGAACGCCTCCACGAACCGCTCGAACTGCGCCTCGTCGTACGCTCTCTCCGTCGCGGTCCCGTCGTCGTTCGAGAGCGACCGGATCCGGTCGACGAGCGCGTCGAGGCCACCGCCCTCTGGCCCCTTCCGTACGTAGTCGGTGACGCCCGCGGAGATTGCCCGACTCGCCACCGCCTCGCTCCCCGACCCAGTAAACAGAACGAACGGAACGTCGCCGCGTGTCTCACGGACCGACTCGAGGAACGCCACGCCGTCCATCACGGGGAGGTCGTGCCCCGCAACGAGACAGTCGATGTCCTCCGAACTCAGACGATCGAGCGCTTCCACCGGATCCGTCTCGGTCACGACATCGAGGATTCCGGGCACCCCCTCGAGAGCGGCGGCGACGCGCCGAGTTTCCTCTAGGTCGCCGTCCACATAGAGCACCTGCATCGGACTCCCGGGGCGTGAACTGCCTGTCGACATTATACCTATTCGTTGATTTGAGCCAGAACATGAAGAAAGTACGCGCCCGACCGTCCGGAATCAACACCGGCGGTTCGCGGTTCGAGCCGCAGTCAAGGGACACCGCCTGGGACGCTCCGCTAACGTGTCTCCCGTAGGACACCGTCACACCGACCCCGGCTGTGGCGGCGTTTGCCGATAGCTAGATGTCGCTGTGGGGGCACTGAAGATGCCTAGACTCAACGTACAGGGAGGGGTCGGTACAACGAAGTATTGATGATGAAGAGACGCCCAGGCCGTCGTCGCCTCGCCTCGAACCGGCCGCCAACCGACACCACGGCCGAAACCTGACCATGGAACGAACAATGTCGAAGACACACCTCCGACGGAGCCCCGTCGATCACTCGCCGACCGAGCGAAAGGAATTGACAGTCGACGGCGACGCCCGGAACGAGGTCCTTGGGGCGCTGGCCTCAGAGACGGCACAGGCGATCCTGGGGACGCTCCGGGACGACTGCAAGCCGGTTTCGGAGATCTCCGACGCCGTCGGGACGTCCCTGCAGAACACGCTGTACCACGTCGAGCGTCTCGTCGAGGTCGGTCTGGTCGAACCCGTAGACGTCTGGTACTCGCCCAAGGGCCAGGAGATGTCCGTCTACGCTCTCACTGCCGAAGAACTCCGCGTGCAGTTCGAGAGCCGTGACGAGTGAGTGGCCTCCCGAACCAACGGACTTCCTGACGGCCACACAACCAATTCCGCCACGGCGAACCCAGTCGCCCGCCGTCAGCCAGCCCCACCGACAGCATCACGGCGAGGATGGACCCATCGACGAGCAGCGCAATCTAACATGAGTTCCGGCCTGAAGTCGGGCGACTGCGTCGCCAAGCCCGCTCGTACTACCGGCAGTAACGCTGTAAACGATTTCGCCCCCCTGGGGTGCCGAATATCTCCACGGAGTTACAGCAAGCAGTGTCACTCTGCCACCAACGAACGGTCACTCGCCGACGTCGAGCGTGACACCGTCTGCCTTGATCATGAGTTGCATCCGCTCGACGACGACCTGGAAACACTTGCGGTGGTGGCCGTCTGGGTCGAGACACATCGAACTTTCCAGGACTCCTGCCGATTCGAGCCTGTCCAGACGACGGTAAATAGTCGCCCGGGACATGTCCAGGCGGTCCACCAGTTCCCGCGCCGAGAGTGACTCCTTGCCGAGCACGCTCAACAGTTCGCGGGCGTACTCGTCGCTCAACAGCGAGAGGACTTCCGGCACGTCGACCGTCGGTTCGTCGCTCGCGAGTGGGTCGCCAGTTCGTTTGACACCTGTGGGCTGAGCAGCACGGACCGAATCTGACTGTGACATCGTTACTCGACCGGTGTGGCGGCGATCGCCTGTAGTTGGAGGCTGCTATCTCGCGCCGCCGCACCACCCCCACTCTAGCCATCTGCATGCGATCTGTCACGTTAGCAAACAAGGCGCCGTCCAGACGGGACCGAACGGATGCGACCGGCCGAGATCCGTGACGACGCCCGAGTCGACAGGGTTTCCGAGTCCGAGACAGCGGTCCAACTTTTATCGGATACGGGAAGCGAGTGTCGGCCATGTCGCTTCGCGTCCGTCGGACAGACAGTCGCCGGGTTGGCCGCTGCGTCCATATGGGAATGACAGCCCCATGGGGGCGGAGAGACCGAGGCGCGACCGGTCTGGCCGACGGGTCACGGGCCCCACTGACAGCGCCGGGGGGAGGTGGCGACCCATGTCACTAGCGGGTACGTTCGGAGCCGTTGCGCTCGACGGCGCAGCGGTAGCGCTCCTGGGCTGGACGACCTGGACCGCGTACCAGGCCTGGGACCGGCCCAGTGGTCGGGCGTTCGTGGCGGTGCTCGCCGCGCTGACAGCATGGGCAGTCGTCGGGTTCGTGACGGAACTCGCCGCCGCGGTCGCAGGACACGGGCTGGTGAGCGTGTTCGAACTCGCGAGTTTCGGATTCGGGGTCTTCGTTCCAGGAATCTGGACTGTGTACGTCCTCGGCTACGCCGGTCGAGGGACTGGTCTGACCCGGCGACGGATCGTCATGCTCCTGGGAACCGTGTTCCCCGTGGTCCTGGGCGGCGCTATCGTGACCGTCTCCGCGCTCCAGTTTCCCGACTCGATAGGCAGTCCGGTAGTTGGCGTGCTGGTCGCGTTGCTGGGCTCGACGCTGTTGTACCTCTTCGCGCTCTTTGCCTACGCGGCGTACGTTCTGGTCCGCCTCGGCTGGCGACACGTCCGCGTCTCTGCCCAGCAAATAGCGGTACTGTTACTGGCGATCAGTGCGCCGTATCTCGGCGGCGCGGTCGGGACGAGCACCGCGACTGCCGACGGTCTCACCGTCGGCTTACTCACGGCCGGTGTTCTGTTTGCCGTCGCCGTGAGGCGATACCCGGTCATGACCGGCTTTCCCAAGTCCGAATCCGTCGCTCGAACCCGCGTGGTGGAGGCGCTCCGAGAGGCGATCGTCGTCCTCGACTGGGACGGGTACGTGCTCGACGCCAACGAGACGACTGCGCGGTTGTTCGACCGGTCGTCGGACGCCATCGTCGGCGAACCCGTCGGGTCGGTCGTCGACGGTATCGAGGGGACCGACCTCTCGGCGGGCGCAACGGGAACAGTCCCGCTGCGGACGACCAAGGGACGCCGGCAGTTCCAGTACAGCGTGTCGGCGGTCGATTCTACGGGGAACAGCGACGAAACGGGGGGCGACCCGGTCGCCAGGGCGGTCGTGTTCCGGGACGTGACCGACCGACGGACCCGCGAACAACGCCTCACGGTGCTCAACCGCGTCCTCCGGCACAACGTCCGCAACGAACTAGACGTCGTCCTCGCCCACTCCGACCGCGTCGAGGACGAAACGCTCCGCGCCGAAATACGCGACACCGCGACCGACCTCGTCGAGCTCAGCGAGAAAGCCAGGGAAGCCGAGGAGGTCATGCAGGCCAGCACCGAGGCCCCCGAACCAGTAGACCTCGTGGCTATCGCGAGGGACGTCGCCGAACAGTACCGGACCGCCGTCCCCGAGAGTGAAATAACGCTCTCCTGTCCGGACGAGGTGACGATCTCGTCCCACGGGTCCGTCGTCCGAAAACTCCTCTCGGAGCTGGTCGACAACGCGGTCAGACACACTGAGGGGTCGTCCTCCCGTGTGGAGATCAGCGTGCAGTCTCGTAGTGAGGCCACAACCGAGATCGCCGTCGCGGACGACGGCCCCGGGATCCCGGAACGTGAGCGAGCGATCCTGACGGACGGCACCGAAACGCCGCTCGAGCACGGGCAGGGTGTCGGGCTCTGGACAGTGAAGTGGGCGGTCACGCAACTGGGCGGTGAACTCGCTTTCGAGGCGAACGACCCCGAAGGTAGCGTCGTGACCGTCCGACTCCACGACGGTGTTGCAGACTCAGAGATCCTCGATGGGTATTGATTACCGTCCCGTCCATCTGTCTAGGTAGCCGCCGGTCGGAGGCGGTCCAAAAAATATCCGACAGCCCGATCCTACCCCAACCCACCCGCTCCACCGAGCCTGCCCGTGGCCGGAAGCGGCTCAGTATCCGGCCGCCCCGACAGTCCTGTTGGTTCCTGTCTGCCCCCCTCCGCTGTTTTCCTTTCGTGTGGTAGCAGATACCCCTTTGCTGCGTTTCTGACAGACCGGGCCAGCTGTGCGTATATCGGATGGAAGCTGTTAGCCCATTACGTGATGAACCCGCACGTCAGGACTCGAATTACTACTGAGCCTCAGGGGTCCGGGTGGCGGGGCGGTCCGCTGTCGGCTTCGAGATATGCCCCGATCAGTTCCTGTTGGGCTCGGCGAAGGTGATACAGTAGGGTCGATCCGGCGATATCGAGCGTTTCGGCCACTTCCTCGGACGTACTCTCGCGTGGCGAATTGAAGTAATCGGACAGGTACGCGGTCCGCAGCACCGTTCGTTGTCGGTCGGTCAGGCGCTCGTCCAGTTCGTTTCGAAACGCTTCGGCGCTTTCGGCGGTGCGGGTCGTCTCCGTCTTGGCGACGAGGTCTGTCTCCGCGGCCGTCTCGTCGACGGCCTCGACGATCCGTCGCACTTCCCCGTCCGGAGGTGCCTCGGCGACGAGGCGTGCCGACTCCGCCCTGAACTCGCCGGTTGCGACGCTCGCACCCCACGCGACGAGCGTGGTGATCGGTGTCTCACCCACGACTGTGGCCTGAATCTGCGGGGTCTCATCTTCTCGGATCCATCGCGCGTCGGTGACGGCCTCGTCGTCGGCGAGCGTGGTTCGAAGCCCCGACGGAGAGTCGTCGTCTCTTCTTTCAGACCCGTCAACGGTCACATTGGAATCTCCGCCCGCGTCGTCGACGCTCAGATAACAGACGACTGCCCCGTCACCACGGGGGACCGCCCCGTCGAGAGAGAGTCGACAGCCGGCCTCGCGTGCGGCCCGGGCGAGTGGGAGTGACTCGTCGACGACATCGATGGTCACCTCGGTGACGGTGTCGGCGACCAGGAGGTCTTCCTGTCTGAGCGCCCGGATCGCGAACCCCCCGACGTGTGCGAGGGTTTCGAGCACTGCTCGCTCCTGTTCGCTGAACCCGTTCTCTCGTCCCGAGTACACCGATACCACGCCGTACGTGGTGCCGCGATATGCCAGCGGGACGGCATAGCACGACTGGACGCCGTGACCGAACGCCGCCTGGCGGACACCGTGTGGAATCGACTCTTCGTCGGCGATGGCGCCGACGAGTTGCGGTTCCCCGGTTTCGAGCGCCACTCGTTCTGGTAGCGTCCCGTTCTCGCCGAGTGCCGCGTCGATCCGAGTCCGAAGGTCCGGTGCGTCCCCCGTGGCGGCCAACTCCCTGAGTTCCTCGTCCGGGAAATCCCGTTCACCGACCCACGCGAACCGGTACAGGCCCGTTCCACCCAATCGCTCGCACACCGTTTCGCCGACAGAGGCCCGGTCTGACGCATCGACGACGCGCTGTAACACGGTCGCGACGACACTGTTGATCTCCCGGACGCGTTCGAGTCGCCGTTCGAGCTGGTCGGCCTGTTCTTCGTCGGCCTTCCGGTCAGTAAGATCACGGACGTACACGAGGACGGTTTCACCGACGTGGACGTCGACGGCGAGCCAGCGATCGACGCGCGGGTAGTACTCCTCGAACGAGCAGCCGGTCACCGCTTCCCCGTCGAAAGCCTCCCGGAGCGTGCCCGCTGCCGACTGCGGAAACGCGGCTCGAATATTTGTTCCTCGGAGCGCCTCGGCGGTCGATTCGAGCGTGGTTGCCGCGGTCTCGTCGACATCGAGAATATTGCCGTCTGTACTGGTCTCGATAACACCGCTTGGGGCCGCCCGTACTCGGTCGTCGAGTGTCATTGTGTGGTGTGTGTTGATCGCAACTCAATCGTTGTCCGGAGGGGGGCAAAATTCGAACCTGGCGCCGCCAGCCGACCCGGCAGTTAGCGAGACCTGCCAGTCGTGTGCTTCGGCGATCCGTTCGACGATCGTCAGACCGAGACCGGTACCATCACTCGTCCCGTTCGCGGAGTACCCCGGTTCAAACACGCGCTCGCGCTCGAACGGTGGGATCCCGACACCGTCGTCGGCCACGAAGAACCCACCGTCTGTCTTTCCAACTCGGACCTCAATACCATCTTCTGTCGACCCCTCATCGTGTCCGTTCTCCGCGGTGTCCTGACTGGCTTTCGAGTCAGAGCTCGTCGGACCGTGTTCAACGGCGTTCCGGAAGAGGTTCTCGAACAGACGCTGCAACCTGTCGGGATCGGCGTCGGTGGCGGGAATGTCCTCAGTAACTGTCAGCGACGCCGAATCGGTCTCGACGGTCGCCCACGCGTCCCGGGCGACGCCCTCGATATCGACGTCGGCGGTGACGTTGAGGACGTGTGCGCCGCGAGCGAGGGTGAGCACGTCCTGGATGATCCGCTCCATCCGGTCGTGTGATTGCCTGACCTGATCGAAGTGTTTCACATCACCCGTTTCGCGGGCCGCCCGGAGGTGGATGTTCGCGACGTCGAGCGGGTTACGGAGGTCGTGGCTGATGACGCTCGCGATGCGGTCGACTTCGACGTCCGTAGACTGGGTCGATCCCACGTCAGTCACCACCAGAAACCCGCCGACGTCTTCGCTCCCACCGGCATCTGCGAGCGTGCGGAGTCGGTACTCCGCTCCGGCGTCCCCGTTCCCGCCCTGGCCGACTGTCGTATCGACCTGACGCCCGGCCTCAAGGGCCGAACGAAGGTCCGCGAGCGTCTGGTCGTCGGCGCTCGTCGCGCCCGTCAGCCACTCACTGACCGTCGCCCCGACCGAGAGGGAGTCGAACACTCGTCTGCAGGCGGCGTTTCGTTCGACGACGACCAGCGACTCCTCCCGGCGTTCGTACCCCAGAATCGGATCCGGATACGCGTCGATCGGGATCGTCGCCTGCGCGTCTCCGCGCCGGTCCTCGCGTTCGTTACCCATCAGGACCACCAACCTTCCGACACGGAGAACGGCATCGAGCTGGCCGTCGCCGGTCGTAGACCGTCGGTTGGCGCGGCGAGCGGTGAATCGTTAGCATGAGAGTACTCTTAGAGCCCTACAACTATAGCCGAACACTCTAGTAATACAGAAACCCTCACAATATGAGTTACGGACTGTCCGACTATCGGTTCCGGACGCCGGAGAGGATCCGATACGTGTCGATCGGCGTCACCGGTCGACCGGGTTGGAACGTCGACTCGGATCGAAAGGCGTACTACGAGGACACGAGACCGAACTCGAGGACTCTGGAAGGGATATTCCAGAGGTTCTCGGCGAGTTGCGTGGGATCTGACCCAGCTATCGCACCGAACGTCACGTTCGAGACTAGCACCGACAGCGTGGACGCCCCAACGAACGCCAAGCGACACCCCCGGCGCTCTGACCGACCGCCAGCAGACGGTGTTGCGCGCCGCCATCGAGACAGGCTATTACGACTATCCCCGGACGACGAGCCACGCCGATATGGCGGATGGAGTTGGTGTCACTGATAGCACCGTGGCGGAACACCTCCGGAAAGCCGAGGCGGCGCTCGTCGAGCGCGCACTCGACCGTGATCCCGAAAGAACATCGAGTGGTGAGCCAACTGGACGTGTTTGATTGTCGGGTCAAAAACCTCGGCCGATCCCGTCGAGAAGGACTTCGACTTTGCCCCGGAACAGGAAACGAGAGCTGTCGCGCGGGCATTCATACCTGTCTGCCTATACGTCTGCCGTCACGAACTGTTGATAGGCAAGCCCCAGGGGCATTCCAACCCACAGAAGTAAGACCAGACCCATCACGCCCGACTGGAGTAACGGGGTCGATGCATCCATCCCGTATATCGCCCCACCGTCGCCGATGGCCTGAGCGTAGGCACCGAACGGACTCAGAGTACCGATGAAGTGGACGAGAGTGGCCGAGAGGGTGATTCCAGAGAGCGACTCGAAGACACTGGCGAGAACGGTGGCCACCTGCGGCCAAACGAGGGTGGCGACGAATCCAGCGATGGCAAGAGAGAGACTCCGTAACTGTGTCCGAACCGTCGTCGATGCGGCGATGCCGAGTGAGACGTAGACCGCCGCCATCAACGGGGTAAACAGGAGAAAGCCTCCCAGCCGTCCGAGAGCCATCGGCAACGAGAGGATGACCATCAGGGCGACGGCGACGGTGAGACCGACCAGAAGGCCGAACTGGACGAGCAAGAGTCTTGCAGCGAACGTTCCGAAGAGGACGTCCGATTGCGTCGTCGGCGAACCGAGCATGAGTCGGAGTCGCCCCGACTCGCGGTTACCCGAAATCGCCGCGGCGGATCCGAGGACGGCGACGATGGGGACGACGCCGCTGACGACGAGCCACGTCGAGAGAAGAACGAAGCGAGCAGTGAGGGCGTCGTTCGAGAGGACGAATGAGATGCCGACACCCGCTAGCGGCGCCAGGCCCACGGCGGCGAAAACGGTGCGACCGACCTTCGTCCGACGCGTGAGCAAGAGGTCATGGACGAAGTAATCAACGACGGTCATGTCCGCCCCTCCGTCGTCGCCTCATCGCTGGATCGTCGATCTGTGTTCCGATCCGGGTCAGTGTACGCATCGAAAACGTGTTCGAGGGACGGGGACTCGACGTCGAAGTCACGGACTGGAGTCGACCGGTGGAGCGTCTCGATGGCGTCCGCCTTCGCACTCGGTTTCTCACAGGCGACGACGACTTCGTCATCGCTTACGGATATCGGCACGATGCCCGACTCGGCGGAGAGTGTATCAACGACGTGGGATGAGGGCTCTTCGGATACACGCATTCGAAGACGCGTGTCTGAAGGTGCCCTTTCTCGCAGGGATTCGATGGTATCGACAGCGACCAGTTGCCCACGGTTCATGATGCCGACTCGGTCACAGACGGCTTCGACCTCGGCGAGGTGATGACTTGAGAAAAACACCGTCGTTCCGTCGCACGCCCGGTCGCGGACGATGTCGCGGACAGTGGCAACGCCGTCAGGGTCGAGTCCGGATGTCGGTTCATCCAAGATGAGAAGATCTGGATCACAGATCAGCGCCATCCCGAGAGCGAGTCGCTGGCACATCCCCTTCGAGTACTCGCCCGCAGCTCGGTCTCGGTCTGCTTCGTCGATGCCCACGAGATCGAAGACGCGGTCGATTTCGTCGTCACCACCTTTCAGTCGGCGCATCGACCGGACGTGTTCCCGACCGGTCAATTCGGGGAAGACGGCATAGTCATCAGGCAGTATCCCGACATCGCTACGGAGTGTGTCGGCGTCGTCCCGGATATCGGTTCCAAGGACGCGCCCGCTTCCGCTTGTCGGGGCCGTGAATCCGACCAACAAGTCGATAGTCGTCGATTTTCCGGCCCCGTTGGGACCGAGAAAACCAAACACCTCACCTGATCGGACTGTCAGGTCTAGGTCCTTGACGGCGTTCACCGTGCCGTAGGACTTCGTCAGTGAGTCAGTTCGGATCGCAGATGGAGGGCTCACGCGCGATTTCTGAAACGCAAATGAAATAAACATGTCGAACGAGAACGGTGGAGACACCTTCTACCCTCTTCTGACCGGGGCATCCGGGCGGGAGGGAAATCGACAGGAGCTGCTCATCTCCCGCCGATTAGCACCCTGTTCGTCCCGGTTAGTCACAGTTCGTTCGCAGTGTCACCGTACTCCCTGACGTGTAAAGCAAACCACGGCTGACAGGAACACATCTCGTGGCAGAGTTCGCAGACATAGCCCAGAGCTCGCTACCGTCCTCGATACTCAGGCCCACAAACTGGTCGGTCGTCGGAACGACGATCGACTCGCCGACGATTACTGGCGGGCCTGCGACATCGAGGTCTCGTTCCCACTGGACATCGCCATTCGCGATGGCAAGCGTGTACACAGTTTCTCTGTCCGCGCTGACGACGCGACGACGCCCGATTGCCGGCGAGAACAGCCTCCCCTCGTACATCGCTTTCGACCACTGTCGGTCCCCACTGGCAGCAGTAAATGCGACCAGTTCGTAGCGGTCGTAGCTTGCGAGGACGAGATCCCCAACGCGGACCAACGGTTCCGGTATATTCGGCCCTGGGATTTCCCACTGTGTCTCACCAGTTTCGCGGTCCAGCGCGTAGATCCCCTGGGCAGCAGAGCCATCTGCAGTGATGTACACGGAGTCCTCGTCGACGGCAGGTGGTGCGGGGATGCTTGCACGCTGGTGATCGTCACCGAAGGTCCGGGTCCACTGCGTGTCGCCAGTGGACGCCTCGAGAGCGGTTACATCGCCCTGATCGCTCGTGGCGACCAGGAGGTCGTCAGCGACAGTCGGTGGGTTGGGCCTGCCAGCCGTATCGTACGTCCAAGTGGTCGTCCAGCTACCGGTGTCGAGTGCAAGGAGACCGCCAGTCGATGGCTCAGTATAGTCACCGAGTACGGGTGTAACAGCGATCGAACCAACGAGAGCTGGCGGCCCAGTTGGACGCCGATCGAGTTCGTGGGTCGTGTCGGAGGCACCGTCATCGAGTTGCACGGTAGTCAGGATGCCAGTGTACTCGGCAGGCGTACGGCCGACGACGACAGCCGTGTTGTTGGCGGCTACGAGGCCCGTGATGTCGATTTCGTCCGCAATCGTACTCGTCCAGTAGTCGCCGCCAGCCGTGAGCGTCGGCTGATCGGGAACGGCGTTCGTATTGCGCGGAGAGGTACGTGTCTGTGGCCACTGTGCGACGCCAGGAGCTGTCGGCGTACACGAGTTGTCCTGGCAGCCTGCCGTTGCCACGAGAGCTGTCGTAGCTGAGGCGGCAAGATATTCGCGGCGGGAGAGGGAGGGCATTTCGTCAAATCCTTGGGATACGTAATGCATAGAAGCTGTGGATATTCGTCGATGGCCGATCTTTTGACGACGAGATGGTTATACTTAGAGGGGTTTTTCATGGGATAGATCCATCACTCCGACTTGTTGTGGGTCAGACTATCGTGTCGCTCCTGAATGGCCCACCACTGTACCGGGCCTTCTCAGTTTTGGCCCATCCGCGACCAGTACGTGTGGGCTGGCACCACTACTGGTGATCGCTGCCGACAGTGGCGGACAGTCGTTGTACCGTTGGGAACGATGCTCGAGCGGTCCACAATCGGTTTCAGGCAGAAGACATCAAACTACGTACAGTGGTCCAGTTCGATCCGTCGACACTGCTCAGGGTCGTCATACCGGCAGCGAGTAGTGTCGTTGCAGGGATGATCGGGCTGTCGGTGTATCGACGACTCCGCCAGGAGACGGTTCGTACCGCACTCGCCCGACCGTATATCGCCCTGGCCGCCATGATCGCGGGTCTGGGAGTCGTCCACGTCGGTTTTCATCTGCTGACACCGCTTGCGACACGTCTGAACGGCGGGACCTCCTTTCTGATCGTGATCGTCCCGTGGCTGGTGTTTGCCTCCAGGTACGTCGGTTTCGGACGGTACGTCACCCGCGGCCGAGTCGTCGCGGGGGCGGCCGTGGTCGTCGCCCTCGTTTGCGTGAACGTCGTCAGTGTGCTCGTCGCAGAGGGACGTCTCGCCGTGGTGAGTGAGGGAACACTCGACTCGTTGCAAACCATCACATCGGTCGTCAATCTCGGTCTCTTGCTGCTCGTGTTCGCTCTGATTGCCGGCGCTATCGTCACGACCTACAGACACGACAGACTGCCGACGGCACAGGGCGTTCTCGTAACGCTGCCGATCGTGGGGTTTCTGTTCGCCGTACAGGCGACCCGGCCTGCGACGCCACTGGTCAACGACGTGCTCGTGGGGGGTGCGTTCGCTGTGGTCACTGCCGGTCTCGCCCTCAGCGTCACTCGCTACAACGTCCTCACTCGTGTGCCTGCGACCCGACGACTGGGCGAGCGAGCGGCGCTGACCGAAACCGACGAGGCAGTGTTCATCCTCGACGACCGATCGCGGGTGGTCCGAGTCAACGACCTGGCCGAACGGATCTTCGGCGACGTCGACACGCTGTCGGACGTGACTGAACACTCGGTAGCGACACTGAGCGAGCGCAAGACGATCACTTGCCGCACGACGGGCCACAGACAGTTCGAACCCAGCGTCTCGCCGCTCGTCGACGGGTACGACGAGACGCTCGGGTACACCGTAACGCTGTTCGACGTGACCGACCGGGAGATCCGGCGCCAGCGACTGGCGGTACTCAACCGCATACTCCGGCACAACGTCAGGAACGAACTTGACGTGATCCGCGCACACGCGGAAGGTGCCGACCTCGACCCGGCAGTCGAAGGCGTCGACCGACTCGCCAAGATCAGTGAGGAAGCGCGACGGATCCAGGAGCGCATGGAGCGGTCCACGACCGACCGAAGCGAGACGGCACTGGGTCCGCTCGTCGAGGAGGTCGTCACCGAGGTAACGGCCGAAACGAACGCCGACGTGACCGTCGCGGTGCCCGATGTGAGCGTGCGCGTCGACCGGGAGCGGTGTCGGTACGCGCTCTGGCACCTCGTCGAGAACGCTGTCACGCACAACGACGGAGCGTCGCCCAGCGTCGTGGTTCGCGGCGAGCGGACGGGGTCGGACGTTCGCCTCGTCGTTGCGGACGACGGTCCGGGGATCCCCGAATCCGAGCGGGCGGTCATCGAGTCAGGCGAAGAGGGGGCGCTCGAACACGCCAGTGGCATCGGTCTCTGGGGAGCGAACTGGGCCGTTCAGACTGCGGGTGGGTCGCTGTCGTTCGGCGAAAGTGACCTCGGCGGGGCGGCAGTCGAAGTCACACTCCCCGACGTTGCGACCGACCGCGGTGGCTGATGCTGTCGGCTATAGATCTGAACAGTATCTCCCCACTCCGGGGTGGCGAATAGCTTGAGACAGCGACAGCCGACATTACGAGACAGACCGTCACGCCGCTTCCAGACGTATCGAAAGCAGTCGTCGATAACGGCGGGCGCGACTGTGGTCTCCAGACACACGATCGTTTGAAGCCAGAGCAGAGAACGGACCGTCGGTCAAAGCCGCCGTGCAGCGAACGCCGGCCAGGAGTCACCCGATTTGAGCATCGCGGAAACGGAGATACCCGGCCGTGACCGGGACGAAGAGCCAGGCCAGCAGGACGAGAACCGGGAGCCAGACCGACGCGAACGGGTCGGTTCCGAACAACTGACCCTGGGCAGTGGCTCGATAGGCGGCGTTTGCGGCGCGGTTGGGCGGGAACAGACCGATCAGCTGTAACCACCCCGGCTGGCTGCCAGACGCCATCAGTCCCAGTTCGACGGCACCGTACTGGATGGCGGTCAGGATCAGGTTCCACAGCACGACCATAATCATGTAGACACCGACGGCGACGGCGGTAGCACGACTGTCGCTCGCGCTGCCAGCAGAGATGCCGACGCCGATAGCGACGAACGCCACGCTCATCAGCCCGAGAAAACCGATAAACGATGCCAGTGATCCGACAGTCCCGCCCAGGATCGTGAAGACAACGAGACCTGTCGCGAGCCCGCCGACGATTGTGGCGACGAGCATCAGGGCCGTCCGGCCGAGGAACTTCCCGAAGACGATGTCCCGGCGCGACGGCGGCAAGCTCAACAGTACCCGAAGCGAGCCCGACTCTCGCTCGGCGGTGATTGCCCCCTTGGCGAGGATGAGCGCGACGATCGGAAGCATCGTCACGGCGAGCTGGAACGAGAAGTTGAACACCTCACCGGCCGCCATGCCGCTGCCCGCTGCGAGGAGTCCCGTGATCCCGGCCGTCGACAGCAGGACGACCACGGTGACCGCCCACAGCATCTTCGACCGGCCCGCGTCAGCCAGGTCCTTCCGGGCGATGGTGCGGACGCTCATTGTGCGACACCTCCCGGGACGACCGGTTCGGCGTGACTGTCCCCGGTGTCTTCACCGATGTCTTCACGGGTGTAGCTGGCGAACAGGTCCTCGAGCGAAGACTCTTCAATGCGCACGTCGGTGACCGTTGCTACCTCGCGGACCCGGTCGATGAACCGGAGTTTGGCCGCCGGTTCGAGACAGGTTCCCCGAACGGTCCCGTCGACCACGTCGACGTCGCGGACGTTCGGGATGTCGCCGAGGTTGTGGTCGGGCTCGCGGTCCACGCAGAGGGTCACCTGCGCTCCGGTGTCGAGTTGCTGTCTGAGACGATCGATACTGTCGACGGCGACGAGCTCTCCCTCGTTCATGATGCCGACCCGATCGGCGACGGCTTCGACCTGTTCGAGGATGTGACTCGAAAAGAACACCGTCACGCCGCGCTCGTTTTCCGCGCGGATGATGTTTCTGAGTTCCCGTGCACCGTTCGGGTCGAGACCGCTGGTCGGTTCGTCGAGGATGAGCAGCTCAGGGGACCCGACCAGCGCCATCGCCAGGGCGAGTCGCTGGCTCATCCCCGTCGAGTATTCCCCGGCCGGCCGGTTCGCGTCGTTCTCTGAGAGTCCGACCCGATCGAGTAGCTCGTCCGGGTCGTCGTCAGCGTCTTTCAGTTCGGCCGCGAGTTTCACGTGTCGCCGACCGCTCAGTCTGTCGTACAGTCCGTAGTTCTCGGGCACGACGCCGATTCGGTTGTGGAGCGTCTTGCGCCCGTCCGAGACGTCCAGTCCGAGCATCGAGGCCGTTCCTCTCGTCGGTCCCACGAAGTCCAGAAGGACGTTGATCGTCGTGGATTTGCCGGCCCCGTTCGGGCCCAGAAAGCCAAAGATCTCGCCCGATTCGACAGTCAGGTCAACACCTTCGACAGCGGTCACGTCGTCAAACTGCTTGGTCAATCCGTTGATTTCGATCGCTGGATCTGTCATCAGTACAGTTGCACCGACGACAGCGAACACATTAAACCGAGAATCAGCGTCTCCGAGTCTGAAACGCTGCCCCCCACAGTCGAACTCGACACCACTGCCCGCTCTGGGGACGCACGCAAGACACCCCTCACCACGACAACTCGGCCGTGATTCCGACGGCTGTCACTATCGTAGCGGACATACGAACTCGAATGTGGTACCATCGAACGTCACTGTACACCCGATCGCACGACTGTGGTGCGATCGGTGTGTGATAGCGAAAGTCGTCGGTCTGTCCCAGATCGACCGCACACGGTCGTGTGGTCGACTGGGTAACCGTCTACGACCGTCCGTATCAGGCGGTGTCTCGTTCCAGGCGTCACTGCATGGCCGACCCCTCGACGATGAGACCCGCGTCCGCGGTGATCCACGCGGTCGTCGCTTCGTCTTCGTCGAGACGCCACGCGAACGTGACGGTCTCCGTGTCCGCGTCGGGTATCACCTCGATGCTTGGGATATCGCGGGGGGTATCTTCGGGCGAACTAACATCGATCCACTGTGCGTTGCTGTCGTGATCGCTATCGTCGGGCATATCTATAACGAGGGTCGGTCAGGTCATAAAAACGGATACAGGATTGCAGACTCAGCAACCGGGCACAGAGGCCCTCACGTGTCGGTTCCTGTCCAGCGGCGCCCTGCGACAGGAAGTTGGCCTCCGTCGACAGGACGAGAAGCACACTGGAGTGCGCTCGAGAAGGCGATTCCGAAGCAGGTTCGACCGGTATCCGGAGGCAGGGGCCTCCCGTGAGAAGCGACTCCCGTCTTCAGCGACAGAGTCCAGCCATTCACGGCGTTGACGGGATGTGAAAAGTTTCGTTCGCTCACTGCTCGCCAACTTCGAGGCTGACTCCATCGGCGTGGAACGCGAGCTGCATCCGATCGACGACGACGGAAAATTGCTTTCGATGGTGACCCTGTGGGTCGACCACCATCGAACTCTCGATGACGCCGGCGGATTCGAGTCGGTTCAGCCGGCGATAGACGGTCGCCCGCGACATATCTAACCGCTCGGACAGCGCCCGTGCCGAGAGCGACTCCTCGACGAGCACGTTCAGCATCTCCCGGGCGTATTCGTCGCTCAGGAGTGAAAGCACTTCACTCGTGTCGACCGTCGGTTCGTTGTTTTGCTGGGGAGTGGTGCCACCGACTTCAGGTTGCCGGAACGCGTGGGCCGAATCTGACTGTGACATCGTTACCTGTACCGTGTAACGGATACTGCCTGTAGCCAGACGCTGCTATTTCGCACGGCCCGGGGTACCGGACTCTAGCTATCGGCATGGTATCCGTCCACAACGTCCGGGATGGTACTGGGCGGAGAGGGTCCGTCGCTGCATCCGAAGTTGATTGGTCGGCCGAGTTGTTGCTCGTGGGATATGGGGCCGTCTGCTCGTTTTGTAGGACACACTGTTTCCAGCACGGCTGATTCGACCGTCCGGAAATGATCTGAGACAGTTAGGTCAGCGATGTCGAGAACAGGTGTAACGACAGCACGTGGTCGTCTGTCTACGACGTGCCCTCACCGATCGGTGTCGGCCAACAACTCCAACGTCTTTTCGTCCCGATCGCCGTCGTAGAACGTCTCTAGTGCAGTTTCAAACGGTGCTGGTTCGTCGGCCACCGCTTCGAAGAGCGTCATCGACGATCGGAACTTGAGATCGTCTGGCGACCCGAAGATGGCCTTCGCGGACCGGCCTTCGATATCGGTGACGAGTTCCGTACAGTTCCGGAGGCGCGACCCAAGAATCGGATGGGCGAGGTAGGCCTCGGCCTCTGCGCGAGAACTGATCGCGTATCGCTGTGCCATCTGGCTACTCCCGAGACCTTCCATCTGGGGAAAGACGAACCACATCCAGTGGGTGCGCTTGCGGCCGGACCGCAGCTCTCGCTTGACAGCGTCCATCACCTGGTCCTGTGCGTCGACGAACCGTTGTAGATCGTGTGGGTCTCCTGGGTCAGTCATCGATCGATCAATCCGTCCGGATCATGTTGAATCCCCGCCACGAAATTCAAAAGCAGTATCTCGATGTAGGTCTCCGAATCGAGACCAGCACAGAGGCGATGGTTCCGTACTGCGCGACGAACTCAGACCGACCACGGTCACACGATCGAACAGCTGAATCCCGTGTCATGCCGATCCGGACGTTCGTCTTCGACCAAATGCAGACCTGAGCCTGATCGACTGTCGTACCGATTTAACCAACAGAGTGGTAACTAAGGTGGTAGTGTTGGTTAAATTCGATCTCATCGCCAAGAACTGTGGAAAGACACTATAGCATCAACTAGCTCAGTTGTTAACCAACAACATCTGCTGTCCCTCCAGAAACGTTGGTTAACATCGTGGGCTGCTCTCCGAACCGATACGTACACCCAGTACGTAGTGTCCGACATCGAAAACAGGTGACAGCGACCGAGCGCTACGAATCGAGGAGTTCGAACTCGATGCGGTCGACATCGGCACCCTTCGAGACGCGATCGACGATCTCGATCCCGCCGACGGCCGCGAGATGATCGACGTGCGTGCCACCGCAGGGGCACATGTCGTAGTCCTCGATCTCGACAACCCGAAGCGGATCGACGTGATCCGGAATCAGGTCGAGTTGCGTCCGTCCCGTCGGAACTTCATCCTCGACGGCATCGCGGGCCCGGTTCGCCTTGGTCACGGGGAGATCGCGCTCGATCACGGCGTTGGTCTGTTCCTCGATGGCGGCAAGATCGTCGTCGTCGAACGACGCCGGCTCGAAATCGATCCGGGAGCGCTCCTCGTAGATCTGATTGCCAGCAGTCGTCGCGTCGTATTCGTCGAGGACGACACGCGAGACGACGTGCTGGGCGGTGTGCATCCGCCGAAGGCGCTCACGACGCTCCGCGTCGATCGAGCCGTCCACTGTCGTGCCGCTCGCGGGGATTTCACCCTCGATCGAGTCGACGTAGTGGCGCACGTCGCCGTGGTTCTTGCGAGCATCGACGACAGTGGCATGGCCCCCGTCCCAGCGTAGCGTACCGTGGTCTGGAGGCTGTCCACCACCCTCCGGGTAGAAGTACGTCCCGTCGAGGATGATATACTCGTCGGTGGCCTCAGAGACGGTCGCCGTAAACTCCGTCACGTCGTCATCGTCAGGGAGGTATCGGAGCTCGGTCACGTCTGATGTGAGGACCCGATGGATCAAAAGGAGTTGGGCTACTCTGTTGAATCCGATGGCAGCGGCCGGATTGGCAGGTTTGCGTCCAGCGTTTGAACAGAAGTCGCCAACGGATGGCTGATCGGAATCGCCTTTCACTCTCCAAAACTACCCCATCGTTCGAAGTCCGGTTGTGCAAATCCGTCGCCACTGGAGTCTGACGATTGGGTTTTCTGTCACGATCCCTACGCCGTCTGCGGATGCAACAGAGCAGAGTAACCACGACGACATCTTCCATGTTCAATAGAGCATCAGCAACCGCTCTCGTCACCTCTTTTCATCGATGTGGATCCATTCGCGTGGACGATCAGCCGGTTGTTGGTCTCGATATTTTCGTAATCTGTAGTCGTGCCGTTTGGCCAGGTCACTTGTACTTGTTCGAGGGTCGCATCGCCAAGACCGAAGTGGAGCGTTCGCGTGGACTGGGCGAAGAAGTTCGACCGGCTGTGCAAGACACGTTCGCTTGTCCCCCGATTCGTCTCGACTTGGACATGCGCTCCGATAGCTGGGCCATCATCGTGGACGCGAACCTGCAACCAGTTGCCGTCGTCATCGCGATTCTCATAGAGCTTGAATTGATCAGAGGTATCGGCAACGGCGACATCGAGATCACCGTCACTGTCGAAGTCCAATGTTGTAAGTCCGCGGCCATTGGCCGAGACGAGGCCGGCAGCAGACGCGTTGCGACGTTCGAAACCGTCGGCAGTGCCCTCCCACAGCGCTGGCCTCGTTTCGACGCCGACGAAACCGTCTTTGTCGGATCGCCGAAGATAGTCCTGCGTCGCGTGGATAATGTCGACCGCTCGGTCGTTGTCGAAGTCCTCGATGACGGCGGCCCAGCCCCACCCACCCTGCTGAATCCCGTATTTGGCCGACTGCTCATCGAAGGTACCGTTTCCGCGATTGAGTAACAGCATATTCCCGGTGTTACGGACGTTGAGAGCGCTGTTGAGCGCCCACACGTTCTGTGGGTTCTGGAACCGAATGTTGGTGATGAAGACGTCGAGGTGCCCATCACTGTTCACGTCCCGGAGGGCGGTGGCCATCCCGTGACTGTTCGTGTCGGGAATCGTTCTGCGCGCGAACGTTCCATTCCCCTCGTTGGCCAACAACACGTCGTAGCCGTAATCGTTGGCCACGTAGATGTCCGGACTGCCGTTGCCGCTGAGGTCGGCGGCAGCGGTCGCGAGACTCCAGCGGGTACCTGCGACGTTTGCTCCGTCGGTTCGTTCAAACTGGCCGTCGTCACCGGCATCGAACAGCATATTGGGGTAGCCATCGGTGGCTTCGCCGCTGGGACCGCGCCGAGGTGTGCCCTCACGCCAGTCGCCGTTCTGGATCACGAACACCTCTTGGCTGCCGTCGCCGTCGAAATCTGCGGCAGTCGCGCCGGTTCCCCACTGAAGAGTAGCATTGAAGCCGGCGTCGATGTCGTGGTAATCGCCGTTTTGGTTGGAGAGGAAGATGGGCGATCCCTCTCTAGGGATGAGTAGGAGGTCTTGCCAGCCGTCGCCGTCCGCATCGAAGAACAGCGCCGATTTCAGCGGGGGATAGTCACGGTCGGGCAACGTACCGGACTGCTCAAACCCGCCGTTGGTGTTCTCGAACAGGACTGGCCGATTGCCACCGATGGCCAGCAGATCGGAGTGGCCGTCACGGTCGGCGTCGGCAACGAAGACGCCTCCGTCGCCGCTCCCGTCTGCGTTCCCAGAGGTCGAATACTCGAATCCGCAGGATGCAGCGGTTTCCTCGAATTGTATTTCGTCCTGCCCTGGCTCCGAACCGCCGAGGAATCGGTCAACCGTGACAGGGGCAAGGACTGCGCCGGCGACGACAAAGGCCACGACTACGGAAAGGGCGATAATCTGGTGGGAGCGAGTCGAGAACATGATCAGGGGTGTGGCGATGGCAGGGCCCGAAGTGATCGAGGAGGCATCAGGAAGGTCGCGCGATTCGTTACGTCGATAAATTCGAGGATGCCGTCGTCCTCGGAGTCGACATCGGTGTCGACGTGCTCGCCGTTCATCGCCCTGCGAACGGCCAGGAAGTCCTCGATTTCGCGCTGCCAGGAGTCGAAGTGCATTCCTGGCTCGCCAGTACTGTTGAAGTCCCGGCGCATGATTCGCTGTCGGAAGTCTTCGTCTCTAGCGTGGGCGACCTTCTGTCCGTGGCCGACGACGCCGTCTTCGGCGTGGGCCTCGGTCTCTTCGACGACTTCCTCTGTCACGCTGCTGAAACTGGCGAGATCCTCGCCGACCTCACCAACGTCCTCACTGTCGTGGGACGGACTGAACATCCGCTCGGTTCGCTCCTGATGGCTATTGTCGTACCACGAGGAGATATCGTGCTCGAGTCGAGAGACCTGCATTGTCGTCCCTTCCGCGAACGGTCCATTAGGGATCGTGATACGATCCTCCCGCGGAAGATTGTCGCCGAATCCACTCTTGAATCCCATCGAAAGTGGGGCGTTATCCGGGATCTCGTCACCGTCGTACTTCTGTGCGGGCTGGCCGCGACCGATGAACCCGGTACGACGTTCTGCGACTTTGAAATGTTCGGCAAGCGTCCCGTCAACCGGGACGCCGTTGACGTGATCAAGATCTCCGAACAGCGCTTGTTCGGCGGAGAGGACCACCGAGCCGAAGCCGGCAGCGAGGTGGATCACCGCGTCGTGACTGTCAGCGGACGGCGAAGGTTCGTCGAGTTCTGACAGTACGGCTCTAGACGAAGGGAGATCAACCGAGTCCGGCAGGTCCGTGTCGAACCGGTCAAAGTACGCGGGTGCGTAACCGACCACAAATAGCAGTCCCTCGTGCTGGACGGCGCTACTGTCGCCGCCGGTCCCGCGCTGGTAAGCCCGTTCGAGTGTCCGGAAGGCCGACTCGACCTGTTCGCGGTCGTCATCACTGGGTGTTTCCGGGCCAGTATAGTCCAGCATTAGTATCGTCTGATGCTGGGGTAACACGGTGTTGCCAAACCGATCACGAACCAGGTAATCGGTCCACGCGTGCTGGCGCTCCGGCAACGTTCCAAGGTCTTCGGGGCCGGGAGGGAACTGCTGGTCGGCGGCTGTCTCAGCTGGTTCTGACACGTCAGTCGGCTCTCGATTCAGACATGCCGAGAGTCCGCTCATCCCTCCGATAGCGACCGCAGCACGGATCATCTGACGGCGGGAAAGCTGGCCGTCGCTGTCGTCGGATCGATCAGTCGTGTCGTGTGAGTGTGGACAAGGCATGGTATCACTTCCATCGCTCGGTGATTGGGCCGATAGCGCTCTCGGCCAAGGTTTTCGGGGTCGCGCCGATTTCGACACCGTTCTCGCTCGGTGAAAGGTCGAATAGTGCCCGGAGTAACGCGAAGGGGGTGGCAGCACTCCAGGCTTGCGGCACACATGAGGAGGGGTACTCCGTCGGAGAGAGTTCGCCGTCGAAGCCACAGAACACCTCCGGGATACGGCTATCGTCGAACTGGGTACAGGCATCGAGGATTCCATCTGCGATCTGTTCGACCGCGTCGTGGTGGCCGTATTCGGCCAAGCCCAGCGCGACGAGCGAGTTGTCGTGAGGCCAGACGCTGCCGAGGTGATACGAGACAGGACTGTATCCATCGACTTCCGTCGACATTGTCCGGACACCCCAGCCAGAGAAGAGGTCTTCAGAGAGGAGTTTCCGGGCGACCCGTGCCGCGCGGTCGTCGTCGACGATACCGGCCCACAGGCAGTGCCCGACATTCGAGGTCGGCGTCGGAACGATCTCGCCGGACCCAATCTTTGCAACGGCGTAGTACTCCTGGTCTGGAAGCCAGAACTCCGCCTCGAAGGCCTCGGCGAGTTCGTCGGCCTCTGCCCGAAGCGTCGCCGCCTCGTCGTGATCGTCGAGGACTTCGTCGTAGAGGTGGGCGGCGTCGCGGAGTGCTCGATAGACGTACCCCTGAACTTCGACGCTCGCGATCGCACCTTCGGCGGTTCTCCCGTCCGGGAACTGGACGCTTCCGGGGGTGTCGCGCCATGCCTTGTGGAGCAGGCCCGCATTCGGCGAGCGTTCGTAGTAGAGGAATGGGTCGTCCCCGTGGTCGGCTCGGGTAGTGTTGATCCACGACAGCGCCCCATCGAGCGAGTCGGCCAGTTCCGTGACAACTTCATCGCTCCCAGTCCAGCGGTGATGTTCGGCCAAGACGGTGACCCACAATGGCGTTGCATCGATCGTGCCGTAGTAGGGCGTGTGTGGGATCATCTCTCGGTGAGAAAGTTCACCGTCGCGGATCTCATGGAATATCTTTCCGGGTTCCTCCTCGCTGATCTCGTCGAATGCTGTCCCCTGATAGGCAGCGAGATACCGCAGAGTTCCCTCGGCCATCGACGGGGCCATGTGGATCGCCTGGTAGGCAGCGATCAGCGAGTCACGCCCGAACACGGTCGCGAACCACGGTGCGCCGGCGAGCGCGACAGGGCCGTACTCCGTCTCAGTCGTCTGAGCCGACAGGTCCTCTCCCGCCCGATTGAATACGCGGTCGTACCCCTCGCTGCCGGTCTGGACAGGCTGGAAATCGACCGCTCCAGCGACCCGGTCTCTCGCCGGATGCGGTGGCGTAGGGGACGCCTCCCCGCCCATCTCGAGCCAGACCTGGATCGTGATCGTCGCCGACTCCTGAGGGTCAATGTCGATGTCGAACGCTGCCCGGCCCGGTTCGATCTCCGTCGGCTTCCGGTCGAACGACACGGCCGTTCCACGAGTCATCGTGCGACCGTCTGCCGCGTCGTATTCGTAGGTGTACCGGACACTACGATTATCGGTCGCGGTATCGATCTCCCTATCTGTGGCGGCCGTGTAGCCACGAACCTCGAAAACGTCGGAGAAGTCCGAGTCGAACTCGACCTCGATGCGCCCGCTGAAGGGGGTCGACGAGTGATTGTCGAACGTCACTTCCTGCACGAGACCGTCGCCCTCCGAGACCGCCTGACGGTGCTGAGCGACGATGTCCGATCGCTTTTGCTCCTTGTCATCGACCCGATTCACCGACGAATCCTGATCCGTACTCACGACGGTTCGTCGGTGGGATTGAGGCATCTCGCGCCCGAGTGTGACGAATTCCGCGCCGTTGATCCTTGTGGTCAGCATTGATAGGTGGCGAGTGTCGCGGTGATAGAGCCCACCGTCGTCGTCGGCTGTGACGTCGCTGCGATCCGGATCGACCACGTACTGAGTATAGCCGTCGATAAGCACGTCTCTACGCATCCGTGCTCACCCCCAGTCGCTCAGCAAAGGTATCTGGTGCGCCAAGCTCGTTGAGTGCCTGCCCGAGGAGCGAACGGAGTCGTTTGGCCTCGTCCGGCTTGGCTTCGATCAGGTTCTCCGACTGTTCCGGATCTCGTTTGGTGTCGAACAGCAGGGGCGACTCGTGGCGCTGGACGGATGCACCCTCGTACCGCCAGACTGGCGTGTCGGTGTACGGTAGATACTGGCCGCTCTCGGCGTCTTGCTGTCCCTCCGGTGGAAGGAAGATTCCCCGTGTTCCCTGCATCCGGGCGGAGTGACACGTGGCCATTTCCTTGGGGTCGCACGGGTGCATGTACGTGTATCGGCCATCGGTCACGCAGGCACCCGACCCCCACTCGCCGTAGAGTGCCCAGTCGCGGTGCTCCTCGGTTTTGCCGCGCAAGAGCGGAAGCAGACTCTTTCCGTGCGGGTGGTCACCGTGCTCCGTCGCGTCCATCAGTTCGAGCATCGTCGGGTGGAGGTCAATCGCCGCCGTCAACTCCTCGACTCGGTCGGGAGCCTCGTCGGCACCGGGGTGGTGGACGAACAACGGCGTCTGCGCGAGGGGGTCATACAGCGGCATGAAGACCTTGCCGATGTAGCCATGATCGCCCAGCGAGTAACCGTGGTCCGAGGTGACGATCACGGCAGTCTCGCCCCAGAGATCTTGCTCGTCCAGCGCATCTAGCAGTCGACCGAACCATTCGTCGACCATCGTCACCGTTCCGGCGAACTGGGCGCGAGCGAATTCGAGTTCGCGCTCAGTCATCGCACCCTGCCCGTCGTCAATTTGGCCCCACTGGGGCCAAACGCTCAGATTGGGGTCCCGCGGGTCCTCGTCGGTGTACATCGACGCGTAGGGCTCAGGATTGTGGAACGGCTGGTGGACGTCAAAACTATCAACATAGCAGAACCAGTCGTCCCACTCTGCCGTCTCAACGAACTCAGCGGCGTCCGAGAACACCTTCGGGGCAAAGAACTCTTCCTCGTTTTCCTCGTCGAAATCGGCGACATTGCGCGCGTACTGGGCGCGGTCGACGAACCCGACGCCGTCGGCTTCATTGGCTTCGACCTGTTCAAGCATTCGCTCATCGGGGTACCGCGGCGTTGATTGCCACGCGTCGAACTCGTGACCACGGATGAATTCGAAGGCGTTGAAGTCCTCGTAGTAGCCGCTAGACCCGTGCTGGAAGTAGTGGTAGTGGTCGGTCACTAACTGGGTGAACAGACCAGCCTCGCGGGCGGCTTGGGGAACGGTTGTATCGAACGGTTCGATGGGACCCCAGCCTCGCCAGGGAAACTCCTGTACACCGGCCAGCCACTCGCGGCGGGTCGGCATGCAGAAGAGGCTCCCTGCGTAGTGATTGTCGAAAGTCGTCGCGCGCTCGGCAAACCGGTCGAGATTTGGTGTCGAGACTTCGTAATCGACGATCCGTGGCGTATCGCGATAGGCCCCAAGAAAGTCGCGCCGAAGGCTATCGATGGAGATCATGAGAACGTTCATTCGCTCTCGTCACCTCCGTCGGACTGCCCGATGAGTTTCCGATGACTCTCTTCCCGGCGGAGTTCCCCATCGACAACGAGGAATGACGTCTGCTGGCAGGTTCCGCAGCGTTCGAGGCATGGATAGCCCACTGTATCGCCATCGCACTCTTCAATGAGCGCACGTTCTGGCGACGTAACGTTGTTCACACAATACTCGACTGTCGGGCGGCCGTTCGCCGCCGGTTCACACTCCGAATTAGACATACTTTAGCTCCGTGTCAGTTGGCAGTTGATCCATCGTCTGTGAGTCGCTGGGGTTTATCATGCTGGCGCCGGGACCGGAGAGACGACTAATGGCCGAAAATGACGATTTCCGTCTGCAATTCCTCGAAAACGCCTGTTCCCGTCGGCCCACAATCACCATGGTGTTCGTGTTTTCCGGCGGCATGCTGCTTGCCTCGATCTTTCTTGCACTTGTCGTCGACATTCCCGAAGCGTCGACCATTATCGCATGGTTGACCGTCGGAATCACCGCACCGCTCTGTCTCGCGTCGGGGTATGTGCTCCGACAGTGTGCGCGCCTCCGGCGCGGCGAGTTCGACTGACCACTGGGGTTCATAGGATCTCTCCCTCCTGGTCCGTTCCTTCAAGCGGTTCGCTCTCCCAATAGGTGTGCTCCGGATCGACGCGGAAACACGCTGTCTTCCTGTCACCGTTTCCTATCGGATCCGGGCTCTCGGTGGTGCATTCTTCCCGCGCCTTCGGACAACGGGTATGAAACCGACATCCCGACGGTGGATCTGTCGGCGTCGGGATGTCGATCTGTCGAACCGGTGGACTATCCACCTTGCCGTGTTTGACCTCCATGTCGGGCGTCGCCCATTTGAGCACCTTCGTGTAGGGATGCTGTGGGTTTTCGAGCACCTCTTCGACCGGGCCAATCTCAACTATCTCACCAAGATACATGATGGCAATCCGACCATCTGCCTGTCCCGCGAAGTAGCGGGCGTTCGAGAGGTCGTGTGAGATGTAGAGGAAGGAAGTGTCGAACTGGTCCTGTAGCTCCAACATGAGGTCCATCATCTCGACGCGCAGGGACACGTCCAGCGCGCTGACGGCCTCGTCGGCCAAGATCAGGTCCGGCTCCATCAGCAGGCTTCGGACGAGTGCCGTCCGCTGTTGCTCACCGCCGGAGAGCTGATGGGGGTAGCGGTAGGCGTAGTCTTCCGGCGGTTTCATCCCGACTTCTTCCAGCATTCCCAACACGCGAGCCTCCATCTCCTCACGCGTCATGTCGGGCTCCCAACGCTTGAGTGGCTGGAGCAGCGACGCAAGAACGGTCTGGTTGGGGTTGAGCGAACTCCCCGGGTCCTGGTGGATGATCTGGAGGGAGCGGCGGATCTCGTCGTACGGAATGTCAGCCTTGCGCCGCTTGTCTCTGGCCTCCCAGATGTCCTGTCCTCGGAACTTAACGCTCCCGCCAGTCGGACGCTGTAGGCCGATTGCGGTCTTACCCAGCGTCGTCTTTCCACAGCCGCTCTCGCCGATGACCGCGACCACGTCGTTCTCCGGTATCTCTAGCGAGACCCCGTCGACAGCCTGCACCCGCTCCGTGTCACCGAACAGATCGAGCAGGCCGCTTCGGTTCTCGAAATGGACCTCGGTGTCGTCCAGTTCGATGACTGGCTCGTCCGTCATGGTTCCTCCCCGGTCGTCACACCGGTGTTTCCGCTCTGCGCTTCCATGCTGTTGACTGCCAGCGGTACGGCATCTGGCGCTTCGTCAGTGTGAATGCACTTCGCACGGTGCGTGTCGGAAAGCTCCTCGTATGGCGGTTTCTCTGCCCGGCATTCGGCGTCTGCGAGCGGACAGCGGGCAGCGTACGCACAGCCCGGGGGGACGTTGACCGGGTCCGGTGCATCTCCCTCGATGGGTTGCATCTCATCGAAGGACATATCTAGGTTCGGGACAGCCCGCAACAGTGCCCGCGTGTACGGGTGTCTCGGAGATTCGATGACGTCCTCCGCACGGCCGACCTCTACGAGATCAAAGGCGTACATCACGCCGATCCGATCCGCGAGATTGGCCACGAGCGGGAGATTATGCGAGATGAACACGATTGTGAGTTCGTACTCGCGCTGGAGTTTTTTGATGAGGCTGAGGATCGATCGCTGCATCAGCAAGTCGAGCGCCCCTGTTGGTTCGTCCATCACCAGCACGTCCGGATCGAGGAGCAGTGCCAGCGCGATGAGGGCGCGCTGTTTCATCCCGCCGCTTAGCTCGTGGGGATAACTGCCCAGTACCTGATCGGGATCGAGATACAGTTCCGAGAGAAGTTCGCGAGCGCGTTCCATGCCTTCCTCCCGGTTTGCATTATGGGCCGAGAGCGTCTCCTGGAAGTGCTGGCGGATGTTCTGGGTAGGGTTGAACGAGTCAAGCGCTCCCTGGAACACCATCGCGATCTCCTCCCAGCGGAGCTGTCGGAGTTCCTCGGCCGGCAGATCGAGGATGCTGATGGGTTCACCGTCGTCGGGATAGTACGTGACTTCGCCGGTCAGTTGACCCGGATCCTCGACCGCGTCGAGCATCGACGACGCCAGCATGGACTTACCGGAGCCGCTTTCACCGACCAGTCCAAGGATTTCCTTGCGGTTCACTGTCGCGTCGACATCGTCGAGAACGCGGGCAGCGCCCCGTTCCATTTCGAATGCGACGGTCGCGTCCGATACTTCGATAATTGTGTCGTCAACAGTCATATCAAGATGTCCTCCCTTCGACGGCTGCCGTACTGTCCTCGTCCCCGGTTGCGTTTGAATTACGTGCGCGGACACGCGGGTTGAAGATTCTGTCGGCACCTTGCGATAGCAATACCAGTGCGAGCGATAGCACGACAATCGCGATCATTGGCTCGACGAGGGTGTAGGCCGTGTCGATGTTGTACAGGGCACCAGAATTCTTGTAGCCACGGTTCATCGCGACGCCCCAATGGGTGTTGCTGAAGGGCAACACTCCCAGGAAGTACAGGGCAACGGAGCTAAACACCACGATTCGGGCCGCGTTGACGAAGTTGATCGCGACGTAGGGCATGATGTCGGGGATGATGTCCCGCAGAATGATCGTCGGCGTCCGGATGTGCATCGCTCGCGAGGCCTCCACGTAGGACTCCTCACGCAGCGTCAGCACCTGCGAACGGATCGACCGTCCTAGCCCAGCCCAGACGTTGATCGTCAGCACGATGCCGACGACGTAGGGGCTCTCAGGTTGGAGAATAGTTGCTACGACGATAGCCAGAGGCAACCCCGGAATCGCGGTTGCCATGTCCATAACTGTCGTGAGTGCGCTGTCGACTCGGCCGCCCCGGTAACCCGATAGCGTGCCCAGCGTCGTCGCGACACCGGTGGCGAACACGCCGCCGGCTAACATCATTTTCAGCATCGGTGGCGTCGCGTGGACCAGCATGCTGACCATGTCTGTGCCGATTCCGTCAGTGCCAAGGGGGTGAGCCATTGTCTGGAACGGCTGAACGTGGATCGGGCCTTGACTCGCACTGGGCGGTGAAACGAGCAACACGCCGACCGTGCCAACGAGCAAGTACACTCCGAGGATCACGACGGCGATGCGGGTCCGAATATCGCTCCAGACGACGGTGGCCGGCGATCGGATGTACAGGTCGTACTTGTAGCGCAATCGCTCGATACGGGTCCGGCTCTTGGTTTCGGGTGTCCGGAACCGTGACGTTTCGGCCTCAGTACCACCGTCAGTACGTTTCACCGGACTCACCTCCGCTGGCGCGCGGATCAATTTTTCCGTAAGTCAGATCTGCGAACAGGATCGACGCGACGATCGCCATCGTGATGATGATGAACGCCCCCATCATCAGCGGATAGTCGCGGGCGTCGATCGCCTGGAACATGTAGTAGCCCACGCCTGGGTAATTGAACAACTGTTCCAAGATGACAGTCCCGCCGAACATAGTCCCGATGGAGATCATCAGCGTCGTATAGAGGGGCAACACGGCGTTGCGGCCGACGTAATTGAACGCGATACGTGAACTCGGGAGGCCGCGGATCTCGGCGACCCGCAGATAGTTTTCGCCGAGAACTTTGATGCTGTTGCCGCGCATTGCCAGCGCCTGGAACCCAAAGCGGGTGATCACGAACGACAGTACCGGCAACGTCGCGTGATAGAAGGCGTTGATGACAAACGCGAGGTTCGGCCCCACCTCGACGCCGGGGCCGATCCGCCCGCCTGTCGGGAACACCTGCCACCGGTAGGCCAGTGCAAACAGGAACACGACGGCCAGCACATAGTAGGGGATCGAATTGAATACGATCGTGATCGTCGAGAAGGTCATATCGAATCGGCTGCCTTCCTTGTAGGCCATCAAGGCCCCCAGTCCGATGCCGATAGCGAAAGTGAGCGCAAGTGCAATCGACATCACGAACAGCGTCCACGGGAGCGCTTCAAGCAGGATACTGCTCACTGCTTCGTTGTACCAGATTGAGGTGCCTAGATCCCCCTGCAGTACCGACGAAATGTAAGAGAGGTACTGCTCGGAGATAGGCCTGTCTGGGTTGACTTTCGTGTAGGACGCGACCAGTGAATTGATAGCCTCATTGGACATGCCTGCGTTCTGCTCGCGCAATTGCGACCGGAGGTAATCCATTGGGCCGCCCGGGATCAGTCGGATCATCACGAACGACAGCGTCACTGTCGAGATGACCGTGAATACCGAACGTCCGACGCGTTTCAATAACCAATGCATTGTATTGTTGTATTATAATAGTAGTTTGGATTTTGTATTTAATAGTGAATATCGAAGACTGGACGCTCGCAGTTACTGGCGCTTAGGCTCAACGTTCCCTTCGTGGAACGGCCAAGTGAGGTGGGTCGGCGGATTAACGCTCATCGAGGGGTCGTCCTCGCTAGGTACCTGCCAGTCGTCAGTGGTCCACCAGACGTTGCCGATCTTCTCCATGATCGGAAGTACTGCCAATGACTGATTTACTGCCCAGGCCAGCTTGAGGACCAGTTCTTTGGCCTCCTCACCCGATGACTGAGGGATCTGTGAGGTGAGATCGGCCATATTGACCTCTTCAAGGGAACCATTGGGGTCGCCTACCGGCATCGGCACCTCGACAGTCTTTGGGATGTTTGCGTTCTGCTGATTGTCGCTGTTGGAAACAGCACGGAAGCCAAAGAACGGATGTGGCCGGCCACCGCCCCAGAACCGCGGTGTGATGTCGAACTCCCCGTTGGGGAACGTCTTCCCGTTCCATGTCGGCGCGTCGACAGTCCGGAGATCCGTCTGGATACCGAAGTTGTTGAGCTGGGAATTGAGCGTCTGCCCAGCGTTAACCCAGTCGGTCCACCCACCCGGATATACCAGTTCCAGCTTGACCGGATCGCCGTTGGGTCCATGCCACGTACCGTCTGATTTCGTGTAGTCGGCCTCCCGTAGCAGTTTCGCGGCTTTATCGGTGTTCGTCTTGTAGGCAGTGAAGTTCTCTATCTCGTTCCCGAGCCAGCTTTCGGGAATCCCTTTCCTGACGCCCGAGATGCCGGTCGGCGTCCCGACCGGTGCCTTAAAGTTCAGTCCGGCGGCGTTCTCGGCGATTCGCTTGCGGTCAGTGACGAATGCGATGGCCTGCCGGAACTTTCGGCGTGCGATGTGTTTGTTCTCGTGGTTCCAGAATAGGCCGTGTCCGTTCAGGTTTGAGGTTGGGAATCGCTGGAAGTGGTCTGGGATCTGCGACAGGGCGTCTGCCGAAAGCACGACTGGACCAATGTAGTCGATCTCGTCTGCGATCGCCATCTGCAGGATGCCCTGATTCCCTGTTGTCTTAGTCGCTTCCAGGGTGATGTCCTGAATGGCGTCGTAAGCCGGGTGACCTTCGTGTGGCTCGGCCGTGAACCGGCGCGAAGTGGCCTCTGTGATCTTGAACGGTCCAGACCCGATCTCTTCGGTGGTGAACCCGACGATTTCGCCCCGAATCGCGTCGCGTTCATCGTCGGAACCTGCGTCCTCAAAACGAGTGATGAAGTCGCCGTAGACGCTGGTCGGCGTGTTGAAGTACTCGCCGGCTAGGACGCCCAGGGCGATATCCTTGTTCTCCGTATCGAGTGATAGTTCGGCAACCTTCTTACTGGTCGTTTTCGCACTGTTGACGACGTCAGAGATGGGCTGATTCATTATCTGGTCCAGCTTGATTCTCGTCACGATGTCCTCGGCGGTAATCTCGTTGCCGGAGTGCCAGGTTACGCCGTCTGCGACGGTAATCGTCATCGTCTTCCCATCGACCGTGAGATCATCTAGAATCGGCGAGGGGACGAATTCCTGGTTAGCTTGACTGTAGCCAACAAGGTACTCCTCGACCCAGTTGCGCGTCGCCCCGGCTAGACTGGTCGGATTGTAGTTGTTCCAATGGACGTCGCTTGGCACCCGCGGGGTCGGGACGCTTATTACCGAATCGACGGGGCTACCCGTGGATCCTCCGTCGTTGCCGTCACTGCCACCGTCGTTGCCGTCACTGTCGCCGTCGCTGCCATCACTACCGCCATCACTGCCGTCATCACCGCTACAGCCAGATAGACCAGCTATCACGGCTGCCGCCCCACCGACACCGAATTGTCGGAGGAGATCTCGTCGTTCTAGGTTCGTTACAGAGTCGTGTGGTCGGCTATCATCCGACATAGTTGCTAATCATATGGATAATACTTAACGTTTTGGTAGAGCAACTACTCAGAGTGGTTGCAAACTTCTATATGCCCCCTCGACTATATTTTGACTGATGGCAACATATGCACAACCACCAGCGTTCGACCCAGAGGCAGCAGAGACGGTTTTTGAGCCACCGGCAGCAACAGAAGGTAATTGGATCGGTGCGCCCTGTGTACACCGTCACGACGGGACAACGTATCTCGCACTTCGAGAACGGACGCCCGAGGAACGTGGACGAGCAGTAATAATTTACCATCGAACAGAAGGCGGATCCTACGAGGAGCTGTGCCGACTGACGGCGACCGAATTGGGCGTTGTAAGCGTCGAACGACCATCACTTTTGACTGACCCGGTCACGGGCGATCTGAAATTATACCTGCCTGTCGATCACGGCTCCAACGAATGGACGATTCAGAAACTGGCTGATGTGGCAGAGCCGACGGCGTTTGACCCGACGACAGGGCGGGATGTACTCCGACCGTCGCCCGGCGGAACCGACCGCTCAACAGTGAAGGATCCGTACATTGTTACTGTCGGCGGACGCTATTATATGTTCTACGCGGGCAGTGACGGCCTGTCGGAACAAGCCCACCTTGCGACGAGTGTTGATGGCGATATCTGGGAGCGTTCGCCCGACAACCCCGTACTTCCGCGTCAATACTGGCACGATCACCACACACGCGTAAACTGTGTCGTCCCCGCGAGTGACGCCCCCGCGTGGTTAGTGCTCTACGGTGGAAGCGGGCTGACAGACTACGGCAAGACTTGGAACCTCCGAACCGGCATCGCAGTGTCGTCCGATTTGGAGCGAATCGTTGATACCAGTCCCGACGGTCCTCACTATGTCGCTCCCACTGCCGACAAGCGAACTGGTGCCGACACATTCGGGACCTGCCGCTACTTCGACATCCTTCCTACCGGTGACGAGTGGGAGGTATTTGCTGAGGTCGCTCGTGAAGACGGAGCGTTCGATCTCCGACACGCAACCGTTCCGCAGAACCAATAGAGAAAGGAACAGGGACAAAGTAACACAAAACGATGGATGAAAGCCAACTTCGAGAGCAGCTTCAGGAGCTCGGATTGACCGAGTACGAGTCTAAGGCGTATCTTGCAGCAGTGAAGCTCGGGAATGCGACGCCCAACGATCTCGTCGACGAGTCAGGCGTTCCGCAAGCACGGATCTACGGGGTGATCGACGATCTTCAACAGCAGGGGTTCATAGAGGTTCAGGAACAAACTAGTGGGAAGGAAGTCCAAGCGCCGTCGCCCAAAGTAGTCATGCAGCAGTTCAACGAGCGCCGCATAGAGTCGTTTAATAAACAGATCAACTCCATCGTACCATCGCTGGATCAGCTCCACAACCATGAGACCACTTCCGAGGGGTTCGTCACGATGGTCAGCATTGAGGAGTCCGCAATTCGGCATATCCGCCAGGCTATAGAGGCCTCCGAGTGGTGGCTGACGATGTCATTACCGATCCACATCTACAATCAGGTCCAGTCAGAGGTCGTGGCCGCGGTCGAACGCGGCGTTACTGTCCGGCTCATCATTGATGGTCAAAAGGCCAAAGACGCTGATCCACGTTCTGGAAGAATAGGTCCAGACTTTCCCGATGGCATAGAGGTCCGTCATCGACTTCAGGCTGATACCTTCGCCTTCGCTGACCGTTGCTACGGAATCTTCAACAGTCAACATCCAGAGGGGAATTCCCAGCCATATATTATCACTCAGGAGAAAAATCTAACCCTTCTACTCCAGAACTACGCAGAGCAAGTATGGACAGGTTCCGAGATCATCATCGCCAATGGTGACCTGCCCAAAAGGTACTTAGATCCATGGCGTGCGATTATCAATAATAATGAAGATCTGGATGGTGATACAACGCTTATCGCCAGTGTAAGTGGCCGGGAAACACATAGTCGCCGTCCCGGATCTTGGTCCGGCGAGGTCGTTGACTATGAGATTAGAAGTCCTGGAGACGTTGGTGATTTCCAAGCGGTTTCGCCGTCGACCGCCTCGCTCACAATTGCAACTGATGATGGCAAATTAACGGTCGGTGGCTGGAAGGCGACCGCAGAAGATATAGCAGCCGATGGGCTGGAACTCGATATGAAGTGACACTGCCGTTACTCTGTGGAGAGACCTCATACCCAGCGAATCAGTGCTGAAGACGAATAGACCGAACAGAGTGTCAATAGACTGTCTGATACCGCCGGCAGGCACTGCTTAGTTGAGGCATTGAGGAACGAGGAGCCCATAGCGAGAAGTGATCATGCAACTCGCAGACCTCCTCATCGAAACCTTGGATAGCCAACGGAATCGCCGCATGACTGCAACCGTTGGTTAAAACACAGCGCTCTTGTAGAGAGCTACGGAAAGACCCTGTTGTTACACCGAGCCGGTGCTAATTTGGGAGTATGCCTTCTTCTCAGTCGGCGTTCGGCGCAATGTTTCGAGAGCTGATCGAGCTGGGCGTCGTCGAGATCGACACGGAGCCGCTCGATGCCCGCATCGAGCGGCGACTCAAAGATGTCTGGGAGAACACGTCCTGTCCCCGGTGCGGGCACACCGCCGTTCAAACGTGGCCGCATCTCGACCGCGTGTGATGCTGAGACTGCAATTTTAAGCCGGTCTATACCTACGGAACGCCGTTCCACGAGAAGCACCTCACTTGCGGCGAGGTATTTCTCGCGTTCACGCTCTACGCCGATACGTTGCTCAGTATCAACCAGATCGCGCCGCTGCTCGGTCGAGCCTACAAAACCGTTTACGCGGCGATTCGAGAGGTGGAAGCCGCGATCCATCGCGGCTTCCCTGTCGTCTGGAACCTCCTCGACCAGACCATCGATGGCCCGACGCAAGTCGACGAATCTGGTACGGTCTGTTCAGGCTACAAAGGCCAAGAGCCGCCGGAAGCGTGGTACGAGATTACAGATGCCGCACGTGATCTCTTCGATCAAGAGGGGCTCTTTCCTGATGGTGCATGGCACCGCCAGTATCAGGCTATCACGAAGACAAACAGGATTCAGACTCTGGAAGATCTACAGCGGTGAGTTTCGGGAGAACGGACTGAAGACAGCATTGGTATAGAATACGGAAAGGAGTGTTTCAACTAGAGATAGAAAGTTCGCAGATTGCAAATAGAGAGTTTCTACTGGCGTTTCACACTTCGATAGAGGGGTGTCGAGGCTGGCGACGAACGTATGTCGCACTTTGTCGTGAGACAGTAGCTCACGAACACATCGATAGAGGAGTGGGATCGTCCAGGAACAGATTTAGCACCCCGTTCTGAGACACGTTTCCAGGAACACATCGATAGAGGTGTGGGGTTACCCAGGTACGGATTCACCACCTCCTGCTGGGACACCTTCACAGATACACATCGATAGAGGTGTGTCCGGAGGAAATACGATTCCGGCAGTCGTTCTGAAGGACGATCGCGGCCGGGCCGTCAACGAATTACTTTTCGTCCTGTAGTTGCGCCATAACGACGGATTCGACTTCGTCGCGAGAGATCATGTCGATCCGTGCATCCTCGGAGAGCGTCTCTAGAATGGTCGTCGGCGTCTCCCCGAACTGGAATTCCAGAAACATGCCGGAACTCGGCCCGTGACTGCGCCGTTCGAAATCAACAAGTGAGTACGTTGTGAGTTCTTTCATCTTGTTCACGTAGGTCTCCTGGTGATACTGATCGACATCGATCGAGTCGGTGAGGTACTGGTATACTTTGTATCCCGTCGAACTCCTGGCATTGCCGGACTCTGATTTCGCTGCGACGGCGGCAGTGGCATACAGACAGAGCTTCTTCTGGGTGCTGATTCCTCTGATTACCTCGAGAACGCGGTTCTTCTCGACCTTGTCCTGTGCCTCACGGACGTGTTGCTCGAGGACCATATCCGAGGCTTCGCGTTCGGCGAGTTCGCCGGCGACCCTGACGAGATCGATCGCCTTCCGGGCGTCGCCATTGGTCTGTGCTGCGAACGCAGCGGCAAGCGGAATCACGTCATCCTCGAGGACATTCTCGAAGAACGCGTCCTGTCGATGCCGGAGAATTGCCTGTAGCTGATTGGCGTCGTAGTCGTCGAAGTGAACGTCTTCCGGTGTGAAGGAGCTCTGAGCCCGACTCCCGACCGACTCCATCATCTTCGTGTCGTTGGAGATGGCAACAACCGAGATGTACGACTCCAAGTCGCCGTTGCTGCCGGCTCGCGAGAGCTGGTAAAGTAATCGAGAGAACGCCGGTTCTTCTTTGTCCCGACGCCCAACGAGCATGTCGAGTTCGTCGAGCACGAACACGACCGAGTCGAAGTTCTGGTTGACGATACGGAACAGTTCGTCCCACTTGTCTTTTGTCGAGACGCCGTGTTTTGGAACCTCGACGGCGACGCCCGCCTCGTCGGCGGCCTGTGTGACGAGCTGGTAGACTGCAACGCCGAGTGTATCCAGGTCCTGGCAGTTCACTTCGATCGTCCCGAACCGGATATCTCGCGTCTCGCAGATCGTACTGATATTCTTGCAGACTGCTTTCGTGATGAGCGATTTACCCGTGCCGGATGGGCCATAGAGGAAGAGATTCGGCGGCTTGTTGTCACCGAGTGCGACTCGGAGCATCTTCGTGACCTGTTGCAACTGCTCGTCACGACCGACGATTCGGTCTTCCTCGACGACGTGGTTCGGATCGAGGAGCGCGCGGTCGCGGATGAGCCCGTCCTGGTTGTCGAACTCGAGCAGCATCTCCTCGATCGATTGTGATGCTGAACCGTCCGCAGACGGAGGCGACTCAGAAGCATCGTCGGCGCCAGCTGTGTCGAGCGGATCGGAAGGGGAGTCGATCGGCTCTCCCTCCTCGGGAACGTCGGAGTCTCCTGTCGTTGCCGTCAGATCAGCTTGCTCCGAGTCGCTGTGATCTGACGAACCGTCGGGGTCGAGATCCGCAACGGGATCGTCGGCATCCATGCGAACGACCAGACAGGCTGGTAATAAAAACCTTATCCACCCCTATCGAAGTGTAGATCTATGTTTTGAGATCGTAAAACCCAATATCACGGGATCTGGATCGGAATCGATCGATGAATTCGATGAACGGGCAACGATGTGTTCCGCAAGCAGGACCCAACACAGACACCCCTCTATCGATGTGTTCGAGGAGAAGTTGCTGTGGGGGGTAGGAGATCGTGACTGTCCTGGAAACGGCACGAAGAGTCCATCTGCTGTGAAGAAACGCTAAGACATTCAATCAACGGTGAATCAAAAACGCCACATTACTTACTTACCTTACTAAACTAGAACTAGACTAGAACTAGAACACCGACACACCTCTATCGATGTGTTCGAAGTGTATTCGTGCTCTGTCTCATTGTCATTCTTCAGAGTGAACATCTCTGACACCGCTACTTGCCAGAGAGTGGCTGTAGAAACCCCTCAGACAAGACTTCTCGTTCGTGCCTCCCTCATCTTCATCCGCCGTCCCCTACCCTCACCCCCGTCAGGAACACATCGATAGAGGTGTGTCTGTGTCCATCCCTCTGTCGAGAGTTCGAGATCCGGCAATTCTTCGAGCAGGCTGTTCTCAGCGGTGAACTGTTAACCAACAAAATCTGGAATGAGGACACTCTGTTGGTTAACACACTCTCGCTAACCAACTTCGATACACATCGATAGAGGTGTGTCTACACTCACCCGCTGCTTGAGACGCCAGCCGGTGGTCAAGTGATCCTCGATATCAGCACTAGCCAGACCCGCCGACGTCCCTAGAGTCATGCCCTTTCCACGCAACGTCAGTCATACACCCCAGTCCCAATGAAACAGTTCCCATCGATTCCACGCATTGCAGACGCACCAGACGACCTCCTTCGAGAGGGACACCTCTGGGTGCTCGAGAAAGTCGATGGAGCAAACTTCCGATTTCAACTCCAGTCGTCGGGCTTGCTTCGATTTGGCGATCGCAGCCAGGTCTACGACGATCCTGACGACGTGCCCGGCCCGTACCAGCACGCCGTCCGCCACGTCCAGACGACCCTCGATCGGGAGGCACTCCGGAGCGCCGTCGAGGATATCGAATCGATCATCTTCTTCCGGGAGGCGATGCACCAGCACACAATCGACTACGACTGGGAAAGAACGCCGTCGTTCCTGGGTTTCGACGTGTGGGATGGTGAGGCTGAGCGATTCCTCCCACCAGATCGAGTCGAACAGGTTTTCGACCGACTCGGCCTGCAGATGGTCCCAGTGGTCAAGCGCGAACAGCCGGCGAAGTACTTCGATCCATCGTTCGACGAGATCCCTAACTCACAGTTCTACGACGGGCCAGCTGAGGGGATCGTCATCACGAACAAGCGCGGCAAGCGTGCAAAGCGACTCCACCCAGACTTCCAGGAAGTCGACGAGACAGTCCCGGTCGAGGCCGACCCTCAAACACTGGCACGGAAGTACGCGACCGAGCGTCGCTTCGAGAAACTCGTTGGAAACCTCGACGATCGCGAACAGCCTGTCACGTTCGATCGACTATACGACCTCACTCTCGAAGACATCGTCCGCGAAGAACACAAACGACTCTTTCACGGGCGTGATCCCATCGATATGAGTGAATTCCGTTCCGAAGTGGCAGGCCTGACCCGAGCGTATCTCGATGCGTGAGCGAGCTGGTGACTTGCACGTCGTAATGGACGACGCTGGTCCCGACTGGGATTCCTACAGGGCAAAGATCCAGCGGGCCCGGAAGCAACTGTATGAGTCGATCACACACCGACTCAAGCAGGTGGCTACGTCTTGAACAGCGGGACAGTGAGTCGGACTACGCGTCCCAATTGTCGTCCCGATCTAGCGCGTCTGGGATGCACGGCACTGTCAGAATGGGGTGATACGCGTTGACTCGACCACGTGACATGGGAACAGAAGGTCTGTTCACTCCTCGGGACTGACCGGCCCTTTGTATTTCGAGGTCACTTTGTCTCCCTCTCGCCATTGCCAGTAGTAGTAGCGATTGTCGTTGATCTCCTTGATCGTGACTGACGCTCTCGAAGGCACGTCGTCCGGGAGATCGTCCGGCTGCTCGTCGATCGAAACATCATCCGACTCCTGCTCAAGGCGGGCCTCGCGAGCTCTGTGCTCTGCCAGTTCTTCGGCGTACCGAGCGATATCCCGGAGACGCTCCGATGAGGCTTCGTTGAGAGCGTCGACTATCTCTGCCGGGAGGTTCGCCGGCGGTGACGGTGGTTTGGAGGACATCGACTTCAACTATTAACCAACACAATCGCTACACAAATAGTTATGTTGGTTAAAAATTCGCAGGCATTTCGACTCCGCTGTACCATCATCGGATTCCTTTCGCGACACATCCGCGCTCGAGATTCCTCCACGGTCAGGGTTACTCCTACGCGTGCACGCAGTTGGATACCAAGCGAAGTACTCGGACTTCGGCCTGTGCTGGTGCTTAAGAAAGAGGGGCTAGTGCCTCGTTCAGCTGACGAATCCGTCGTCGCGAAGCGGCGCCGTCAGATTGTGTCAAGTCATTCCCCTTCTAGCAACCGTGTCGCGGTTTTGACGGGGAGGCCGGCGGCCTCGACCGCCGAGATCACGCGGTCGATGTCGTACTCAACGCGGTAGGTGTCGACGGTGTTCGAGGCCGTATCGAGGACGGCGTACGCCGCCCGCGGATCGCCGTCCCGCGGCTGACCGACGCTCCCGGGATTCACGATTAGTCGTTCGTCGATCGTCGCCTCGTGCTGGACGTGTGTGTGGCCGAGGACGATTCCATCGAACGCGTCGAGATAGGGGCGCATCCGCGGGAAATCGCCGGCTCGAACGTACGTTCCCAGTTTCTCCGGATCGGGATGGCTGTGGACGAGTCGGTAGTCGCCGTCCGCGAACGTCGTCCGGGCCGGCAGGTCAGCGAGCCAGCGCCGTTGCTCGTCGTCGAGTTCTGATCGTGCGTGTTCGAGTCCCGCTCGTGCCATCTCGTTGTGTGCGTAGCGTTCAGGGGTCTCGACCGTCCGGTCGTGGTTTCCCTGCACAGTGATCGCCGCGATTTCCCGGACCCGATCCAGACACGCCGCAGGCCAGGGATTGTAGCCGACGATATCACCGGCACAGACGAGCTCGTCGACCGGCGGCATGTCGTCGAGGACCGCATCTAGCGCCGGCAGGTTCCCGTGCACGTCGGTGATCAGCCCGATTAACATACGGAATCGTCCGGTCGGCGTCGCCTTATCATTTGTCAGCGCCGGACTCGTCACCCGGCACGCAGGTAGCTGATCGTACGGAGCATGTCCGCTCGGGCCTGTCCGTCGTAGAACCGATTCGGATCGAGCGCCTCGAGTGCGAGCACCAGGTCACGCTCCCGGTACAGCACCGTCACGCCGTATGTCCCGCTCTCCGGTCGAAAGCGCACGACCGTGACCGTTGTCCCCGCGGCCAGCTGGACCCGACCGGTCGTGGCGTTCAGCGACGTCGACATGCTCGCTCGTTCTTCGAAGGCGTCGGTGGCCATCGCGGCGGTCTCGTACCGGCGCACGGACGACGTCACGAGCAGCGCCCGGTCGGTCGACTCGTTGCGTCTGAACGTCCGTCGGTGCCACTCTGCTAACCCGTTCTCCCCGTCCGTCGCCGAGAGTTCGTCACCGACCCGGGTCAGCTCGCCGAACTGCACATACGCCGAGGAGAGGTCGCGACGCTCTAGGAGGATCTGCTGGAGGTCGGCGGGGGGCGTGAGGGTGGCTGTCGACGCGCCCGGCGGTGCCGTGGTTGTCGACACACTCGCCGGAGTCGGAGTGGTCGACGTGCCTGACGAAGTCGCTGTGATCGTAGTGTCGGTCGTTATCGTGGTCGCCGTCTCTCCCGAGGTCGTCGTGGCCGCTGTGGCCGCTGTGACAGTGCCCGGCGTCGGCCCAGTTGTCGTCGCGCCGGTCAGTTCTGTCGACGTGGGCTGTGTCGGTCCGGAGTCGTTCCAGACGGTGTTACACCCCGCAAGTACGGCCGTACTGGCGAGCAACCCCAGCACCAGCGCTCGGGTCGTCACCCTTCTCATCAGTCCGATACCTCCAGTCGGAGGCTTTGCGGGGACGGGCCCGCGAGCCTTCCGGCGGTCGAGCCTGCCTCGGACAGCGTCTCGTAGTCCTGTTTGAATTGATCGCCCGTCCGGTCGAAGGTGCGGACGTCGTACCCGCTTCGCCTGATGCTATCTCTGACCGTGTCGCCCTCGTCGACCGCGCGCGAGAAGTCCATCTTCGCGGTCTTCTCGGGGAGGGACACCGTCCCGTCGAGGTCGTCGGCCTCCTCGACGACGAGGGTTCCAGCCGACTCGGCGCGCAGCGCGTTTTTCGTCACCGTCTGGGCGTACGAACGCCCTCGGTGCCGGTCTCCCGCACGGAGACACGAAGATCGTACGTGCCAGGTTCGAGGTAGTCCGAGACTGGCGGGTCGTGGTCGAGCGCGGCCGTCGCCCCGAAAAAATCAATACCATCTGATATTATGTGTGGATCTTCGTCCGATATAGCGCCCCAAAGCATATATCCTTCACTGACAGGATTCTCGGTATGGGTCTTCCTGGTCCCGGTTTGGGGTTTCAGTGACCGGAACAGCACCGCCCCGTGAGACAGAGGTCCGGTCTCTCGGTCAGTGAGTTCGAGTCAGAACAGCTGGCTGATACGGCATCTCGAAGGTCTTGCGGGCGTTGACGGCGCGCCTGCGCCGTGGAATCTGTTCTGGTCACGACACCACCCCATGACCAGACAAAAGTCTCATTCCGTCGATCGACCGGAGTACCAGCAGGAAGGAGATGCTGTCTCGAAGTTCTGGCAGCACTGCGACCGGTATCACGACCTGGCAGAGAATTTCGCCCAGGATATCGCGATCGTGCATCCGGATGGCATGTCGGGTCGCCATCCGAGTTGTCCCGGAGACACCGAATGCTGTGGATGGTGTCGCACCGGCATCATCTACTACGAACACATCCCGAAATCACGATGCAGCGACGATCAGTGGCTCTGATCTACTACTGTGAAAGCGCCTGAGTCGACCGCAATGATGCCAGTCGACGGACGTATTATCGGCTGTGCTCGACCACATCGAGGTTCTCGTCGAGCACGAACGTCAGTTCGTCGTCGACGGTCACCGTCACCTCCACGCGAACGGGATCGTCGTCGTTGACACGCTCCCTGGAATCGAGTACTTGCGTTATTCTCCACGACGGAATCTCCCGATAGTCGATACCGGCGTCGTGCAATAGCGACACGACGGCGGGATGATCCAACACTGCCATCGTGGCGGTGGTGTAGAACGGAGCGCCACACTCCGTACACTCGTAGACCACCTCGACGATCTCGCTGTCGTCGGTCTTGGGGTCGAGTGACGAGTCGGCGACCGTTCCTTCGACCGGGCCGCTACAGAGATAGCAAAAGCCACGGATGGTCTGCTGAAGCTGCGTCGTCGCGAACGTTCCGAGCAGTTCCGGGTTCACCTTAACGTCGTGTGTCTCGACGAGGATCGGCGGTACAGACATGACGTGCGTCGTTTCACAACTGCCGCAGTCGACGATCGCGTGGCCCTGTTCGTATCGTAATTGTAGCGTCCCGTCGCAGCTCGCGCACTCGTCGATAGCCCGTTCTTCGAGAGTCGTGTCCGTGTCCGTGTACACCCCCGAGAAGCCAGCCCCGACGATTCGTCCACCGGCGTAGGTCAGCGTGTACCCCTCATCGTGTCGGGTGATGAACTGCGGGACTAGCTCGTCCAGATGGTAGTGGAACTGTCCCGAGTCCCGGACCCCAACCCGGTCTTTGAGCGTCGAGAATGGCACCGGCTCGGGCTCCGGGCTCGGGTCGTCCGTATAGATATTCCAGAGGTTCCACAGAATGTTCAGTCGAATGTCGTTTGCGATGAGACTGAACGCCGCTTCCAAGTCGTCCGTCGACCCCTCGTCTGCCATACTTTCTCATTCGGTGATACGATCCTTCACTATTGTCCTGCTGGGCGCATACGATGGATAAGTGTCAGAGATTCTATTGAACAGCGTTTCAATTCTATTTCATACAGAAGTGTTTTTCAGGTTATATTTATTGGGATACAACCCCTCTGATCGAGTAACGATGCAGGACAACAGTGATGCAGTGGCGAGCAGCAATACGAGCGATCCGGGCCTCACGTCGGACGGGCCGACACTGATCGAGGCCGACCCCGATCGTGGATTCAATTATCCGTACTATCTTGCGGTTCCCGAGAGTGTCGACGGTGGACAGGCAGCGTCCAGCGACGAGGACCAGCGACCGATTTTGGTCGAACCACACAACGTCGGAGAGCAGGTCGAGGAGTTCGAACGGCACCTCGAACTGGCAAGACAGCGTATCCAGGAGAAGTACGGCCGATACATCGCCGACGAACTCGGTGCCCCGATGCTCATCCCTGTGTTCCCGCGCCCCTTCGAAGAGCCAGTCGACTGGACGCACATGATTCACATGCTCTGTGCCCGGACGATGCAGATAGACGAGGGGCCGCTCGAACGAGTCGACCGGCAACTGTTGGCGATGGTCGACGACGCCCAGGAACGACTCGCCGAACAGGGCATCTCCGTCCCCGAGGAGGTTATCCTAAACGGATTCTCTTCACAGGCGGCGTTCGTCAATCGGTTCGCCGCCCTGCACCCCAACCGGGTCTGTTCGGTGTCGGCCGGGGGGATCAACGGACTGGCAATTCTGCCACGGGAGATGGCAGACGTGCGTGGATTCGGCGAACGAGCGATGAACTATCCCGTCGGTGTCGCCAACATCGAAGAGTTGATCGGCAAGCCCTTCGACCGCGAGGCATTCCGGGAACTCGACCAGTTCATCTATATGGGCAGCGAGGACGACAAAGACGCACTCCTCTATCCGGACGCGTGGACCGACCCGGAACTCCGGGGGGTCGCGGTACTCATCTATGGGGAAGATATCCACGAAGAGCGGTTCCCCCACTGCAGGGAGGTGTACGAGGAAGCCGACGTGAACGCGGTCTTTCGGATGTACGATGGCGTCGGGCACACGCCCAAGCCGGCTCTCGACGACATCGTGGAGTTCCACGAGCGGTCGCTCGCCGGAGACGATATCGAGGCGATCCGGGAGGATCTCGGCAGCAACAGCTAGCACATTGGCACATCATCCGACAGATGTGAATTCTTTTATACAGTGTGAGCTACCTGACTTCTCGCCGACGCCTCCGCTGTCTTGAGCACGACTTCACCGATGACTATGCTTTCGTGATTAGTTCCCCCTCTCCCGGGATGCGGCTGCATAGAGCCCAAGCGCGGAGAGAATCGTCACTATTCCTGCGACGAACATCACACCTGAAAACAGCCCTTCGGTCGTTGCTGCAGCAGCAAACATGATTGCAGCACTGCCCGCGACGACACCAGCCTGCTGTGTGCTGTTCATATTCCGCAGTTCCGGGGGTTGTATAATAAACCCGGTATCAGTGTTTCACTGCATGCAAACGTGCTACGGAGACGAACGACTGTGGGATTGAATCGTGTCAGGCGTCACTTCCAGTGATGGAGAGCTCCTCTGCGTCGGTCACGTCGTTACTGTCTGCTACGAAGGAGTACAACAGAGCTAACAATGCTGTTCATCCCGCTTCAGCGGTCCTGGGCAATCTGGCAGGGGACTGTCTTTCCGGCACTCGACGGACGAACGAGAGTTGAATGGGCTCCGCGCTGAAGTGAGTTGGATAGCTAAGTTAAGTGGCTATACTAAACAGCTATACTAAATGTCTATATCATGTGGCTATACTATATAGCTAATCCGAATAGCTGAATTTGCTAGCTATACCGTCTGACTGAGTTTTATAGTCGATCAGGCTAACTGGTTGACTATGCTGGCCTATACAACGTACTCGGAAGCGGGCGGGGTGGGGAAATCGACACTGGCGGCCAATCTCGCCGTCGCAGACGCACGGGCTGGACGAGACGTACTGGTCATCGACCTCGACCCTCAGGAAGCGTCGCTCTCGTTCCTGCTCGATGTCGACGACGATCGTGACGACAGCTCGGCCGATTCGCTCGTCCGACATCTCGTCGAGCGCCCACGGGGAGATTTCGACGACCTGATTAGAACGAGCGAGGGGGTCGACGTAATTCCCGCACACAACAGTCTCGAAATGCTGGCCAAACACCTCCAGCGACGTGAGGAAGAGGCGAACGACTTCGGCGAGAACTGGAACCGCAACGTCCAGCTGTTGCGTGTCCTCCGAGAGAACGATGTCCACGAGCGCTACGACACGCTCATCATCGATCCACCGGCGACCGCCGATGTCAAGCTCTACAACGCGATCCACGCGACACGGTCGCTCGTCGTGCCGTTCGAGCCCAGCGGGAAGGGGTTCAAGAGCGTCGACGGACTCGAAGATCTCGTCCCCGGACTGGAGGAGAACCTCGACATCAATGTCGGCGTACTGGCGATCGTACCGAACAACTTCTCGGGGACGAACGACCAGCGGGACATGCTCGCCGAGATCAGGGCGAAGGGATACGACGTGCCGATCGTCCTGAACGAGCGCGGGTCGCTGTTCGAGGGATGCTGGCGACAGCAGTGTTCGGCGTTCACCTACGTCGAAGAACACCGCAATCGGGAACGTGACTACGAGCTCGAGACGTTGGAGAAGCTCGAACAGCTGTCGACGGACCTGCACGCCACCCTGGAGGCGACAGCATGAAACCCGGTGCTGGGGACGATCCGTTCGCAGACACTGACGCCGACGATGAGCAGCAGGACGCCAACGCACAGGACGACTCCGACGACGGAGCCGTAGACATGAACGCAACAGCATCTTCAGATCCGGCAGAATCCAGGGAAATGAGCGGGGGCAGCCGCTCGCAGACGAGTGCCACTGCCACGGAACTGCCCTACAAATACCGCCGGAGCAGTGTCAAAGACGGGCGAACACAGCAGCCGATGTTCCTACAGGGGGATACTGAGGATCTGATTGCAGAGACCGTCGCCGAGGTCGAGCAGCGGTTCGACGAGGAGGTCTACAAGACCGACGTGGTCGAGGCGATGATCGTCGCCGGCGGAGAAGAGACGACGCCTGCAGCGGTCCTCCAGCGGTGGGGGTACGGCATGAAGAACAGTTGACTAACAGTAGTGTCCTCAGTTGAATAGCTGTTGCACAAGCCGTCTGTAAACAAAATACAAATATATTTGCGCGAATTAATATAATTAGTGCCAAATACATTTACGAAAAACAGCCTTGCACTGATAGACATGCCTAGCGCTGGCCATGAGGCAACTCCAAACGTCTCGCAGCGGAAACTGCGAACTCGGTCTATAACATCAACCAGTACGTGATTACCTGATTCCAATGCCTTATGTCGATTCAATGAGGTCGATCGATTCCTAACCTGCAGTGGCCTGTCAGTTAAACGTCTCTGGGGAAACTCGATACTGTTCAGATTAGCTGATTCCATGCGAAGCTGAACGAACTGAGCCAGCGGTGTCTGGACCGAGGTGGCTGAAATAGTTTGAGAACAAAGAGATTTATCTTTTTACTTCTAAAAATATATGTTCGACACTACTCCGATTTCCATGATTTTAGTATCTGAAATCGAGACCGTGAATGAACGAGCGTCTTTCAACGGAGTCGCGCCATTAACGAGAAACACGGCGTCATCGACGTTGTGACTCTCACGAAGTTCGGCAAAAAACCCGTCTGAAATAGCGTCGGTTCTCGTCGCTTGAAGCCATTTAGGCAGCAATTCGTTTGAATTAGGTTCGATAACAACGTACAGCCGATACTGCTCATCGTCAATTCGGATTATTATCTTGTCGACCGCAACATAATCTGGAGACCGACCGGATTTTGGCTGTGGATCGGCCTTGTCGACACAGTCATGTACCGTTGCTCGAGCAAGCCAAACACTGGCACTGTCTAGTTCTGGACCTCCTCAGCTGGCGTTCGTCCGTCAAGTGCTTGGTTTGGCCGTTCGTGGTTATAGTGGTGTCTGAAGCGTCGTAACCACTGTCTGGCGCTGGATTGACTGCCCCGCCAGTACGTATGGAAGCGGTCGATTCGCATGGTGACGGTCTGGAACCATTTTTCGATGTGGTTCCGAGTTCGATAGTCGAGTCGACCGCTCAATTCGTGACGCGCGAGGGCAGTCAGATACCACCAGCATCGACGAGAAACTCTGAGTCGGCGAGATCGTGTTTCTCGGTAAGGCGATGCAAGAACGCCGCCGCGGGGTCAGTCCCGCGGCGGCTGAATACATCGATTTCGAGCAGTAGCTTCGAGTCGGTGTCGATCGCCGCAAACAGCCACTTCTTTTCGCCGTCAACCTCAATCTGTTTCTCGTCGACCGCGACCCGCGACGGCGACGCCGTCGGCGGGTCGCTCTGGGCCTCAGACAACGTATGCACCCAGTTCCAGACCGCACCGTGAGAGCGATCGACACCCAGCAGGTCTAAGATAGCGACCGTCTCCCTGATCGACAGCCCCGCCGTGTGGAGACGCACCCCAAACCGCCGGACGGGTGTCGGGGTGCGCTCGTTCTCCCAAACGTCTTGACTGTCCTCATCTAACGTCTCGCTGAGGAGGTCTGCGAGTTGCATAGGCACTTCTCGCTACGGCCTCCTCGCTTCTCAAACTCGCTCAACTAGACAGTGCCCAAACACTGATTATACCAAAAAGCAAAACAGTATTTGAAAGAGACAGTAAAAAAGGGGCAGTTGAATACTGAACTACATCAGAAATCGTGGTGCCGCTTCGAGTTCAACAAACACTGAGTCGATCTTGTCTAAATTCCCGATGAGGCGGGCGTTTTCGGGCATAGAGTACTTTGAAAACGAACTGCCTTACTCTTCACCCCTATCTGAACACGACTGGTGTGACAGGAAAAATGTACATAACGGTATAGAGATAACAGGGGTACTTCTGTTTGAGAACTCTCTGGACATAGAAAATGGGGGGTTTCTTGAGAAGAAACATATTTTCACTGAGTTCGCTCTACGCTCGATTCAATCTTTTGTACTGAGTGGCATTGGACGCGGGTAGGTAAGGTGCTCTGGCCCGGTTCTTTATGAATGATAATGTTGGTATCCTTGTTATGGTTCTTTGGTCGTGAGAGTCCAATTGTTGCTGCGGAGCTTGATTTGACGCCTCTACCCTCTATTTTGTAGAAACAGCAATCGGATAGCAGATCGGCATTCGTACATTTGCTGAGTCTCGTTTCTTGAGAAGAAATACGACAGTCGGTCTGTACTGATAGTTGGCACTCGAAGAGTGTGGTATATCGACCACAAGAGGTGAGATCTTCAGCGCAGTGGCACCGACACGCGAACCAGTGCGTAAGGAGAGAGTTTCACCTCACACTGCCCATCAGTGATCCCTACGTGCTCTGTGTCAGGGGTGATCCGGTTGGGTGTTTCGTACGTGTTTTCGCGATACATCTCGTCCCCACTGAGTGAGGACACTGTTGCGGTTTCGGTCACGTCGAGGGAGCTCATGTCCACTGTAAGATCAACAGCGCTGTCGTCGCTTCGGCGGTTGACGAGGGTCACTACGAGTTCGTCATCATGTTCGACAGCCATCGCGTCAATAGCCGGAACGTCGTCGACAGCTCTGATGTCGCCAAAGGACGATGTGGTACTGATCGTATCACACTGTACGTCGACGCCCAGCGGTGTTCCGTCAGCAAGGTCAGAGAGCAACACGTGGCCATGGTGAACCGGGTCTGGCCATACCCGTTCTCGGTGCTTTTGCAGGCCGCCACCATGATTTACCGTCGCTGAATGCGTGAGCATCTGTACGAACTCACCGATCCGAATGCACTCGTGGACTATCGTCGCGAGATACAACGGCTCCGAGATTGTCAGGCGCGTCGGCATCGTCTCCGGTGTCAACCCGTCGCTGTGGCTGTCGAGCTCCGGGTTCTCATGGAAGTGAGCGAACAGTTGCAGTTCGGTAATTGCCAGCCGTGGTGACTCAATCCCGGCGTCGGCCATCCGGTCGCACAGTGCGCGATACTTTTCACCCAACTGATCAGCGTAGGCCATGAACCCGTGGAACAGTTCGTCTGCATCCGTCCCAGTGTGGACATTCCCGCCCGCAAGGATGTGGTCGGTGATGATGCTCGGTTCGTCGCCCGCCTGCTCCAACAGGGCATCGTTCCAGCTGTTGTCTGGTGAATTTCGGTTCCCGACAGCCTGAACGGTAATCTCGGGATCGGACGCCAGCATCGCCTCCCGGAACTGGCGGTAGCGGTCGGCGTTGCCCGAAGGAGTCGTCCAGCCGACCTGCCACTGTCCGAATAGCTCGTTCCCGATCTCCCAGTACTCGATGTCGAACGGTTCTGGATGGCCGTGTTCGGCCCGTAGCGCTCCCATCTCGGTGTCCGTCGAGCCATTACAGTATTCGACCCAGTCGGCCGCTTCCTCGGGTGATTCATCCCCGGCGTTGATACAGATCATCGGCTCGCAACCAACGGTTTCACAGAAGTCGACGAACTCCGCCGTACCGAAGAGGTTTGGCTCGACGTGGCCCCAGGCCGGATTGACACGGGACTGTCGCTCGTCGATTGGGCCGATACCATCGCGCCACCGATAGCCCGAGACGAAGTTTCCACCGGGCCACCGTAGCAGTGGGAGGTCGGCCTCGCGGAGGTGTTCAACGACCTCCGGGTCCGCCTTCGCGATGTGGTCCGAGGGGTAGAGCGTCACACGGTCGAGAACGAGGTCTGGGCCTGCCGACGCAGTCACAGCGAGCGTGTAGGCGGCGTCGTCGGCCGCTTCGACGGTCGACGCAGCAACGGTCAGGTCCGCTGTTTCGGTTGTCCATTCCCGATCTGCCTGGATCGTCTCCACGGCAAGCGGATCGGCCGTTGTCGGGTCGTCATCTGGTGCGTAGACGCCCACGGTCACTGTCGTCGCCTCGGCCGCCCGGAGTCGTACCGAGAGCTCGAAGCTGTCGGTCCGATGCAGTGGGAGATAGGTCCGCTGTGCCAAGCCGCCCTCGGAGTCACAGACGACTCGCTGTGCACGGTCGCCCTCAGGAGACGTGTCGGGTGTCGTTCGGACGTCCCCGACGTGGAACCAGCCAAACGCAGTCCCGGACTGATAGGCTTCGAACAGCACGTTCGGGTTCGGGATGTCCCACTCCTCGCAGTACTCTCTCACTGCGGTCTCGATCGCGTCCGCCTCGTAGTGGGGCTGGATGCCACCGTCGGGGTGACGATCGTCGGCGGGGAACTCCCATGGCCCGAACGTGGGATTGACCAACACCTGCGCGCACATGCCGCCATCGATGTTCCGGCCCAGATGCTCGGCGAACTTGCCGAACAACTGTTCGTTGACCGGGGATCCGCGCCGCTCTGGATCGACGACGACGGTGGCATCCGATTGCTGTACCGACTGGTGACTGTAAAGGGGGCGATCAGCCATGCTTTCGAATCTGCTCGTCCTCCCACTTATATCTGTATCTCGGCACCAGCGTCGGGGGCGTCACGACCGTCGACAGGTGTCGTGTCGCTGAAAACGCAGTCGACGCGCATCAGATGGACTGGCGACCAAAGTTTCTTGTAGAAGAGTCTGAAAACGCCTAACGTATGCCGCACGTCGAGAATTACGAGCTATTCGCAGTCCCACCGCGGTGGCTGTTCCTCCGGATCGAGACGAGCGACGGGCTCGTCGGTTGGGGAGAACCCGTTGTCGAAGGGCGCGTGCGAACAGTTCGAACCGCGGTCGAGGAATTGATGGACAACTACCTCGTGGGAGAGGACCCCTCCCGTATCGAGGATCACTGGCAAACGATGTACCGCGGTGGCTTCTATCGGGGCGGCCCTGTGTTGATGAGCGCTATCGCCGGTATTGATCAGGCACTCTGGGACATCAAAGGCAAGCGCTTTGGCGCGCCCGTCTACGAGCTGCTGGGTGGTAAAGCGCGTGAGCGGATGCGGGTCTACCAGTGGATCGGCGGCGATCGTCCCGCCGACGTGGCCGAACAGGCCCGTCAACAGGTGGACGCAGGTTTCACTGCTCTGAAGATGAACGCCACCGAGGAGCTCGAACGCGTCGACAGCCCGGCAGCGGTCGATGCCGCCGTCGACCGTCTTCGGCAGGTCCGGGAGGCCGTCGGCGACGAGGTCGGTATCGGCGTCGACTTCCACGGCCGCGTCTCCAAACCCATGGCCAAGCGACTGGTCGAAGAGCTGGCCACCTACGAGCCGATGTTCGTCGAAGAGCCGGTTCTGCCCGAGAACAATGATGCCCTGCCAGAGATCGCACAGCACGCCTCGACGCCAATCGCCACCGGCGAGCGGATGTTCTCGCGATGGGACTACAAGCAGCTGTTTGAGCAGGGCGTCGTCGACGTGATCCAGCCCGATCTCTCGCATGCTGGCGGCATCACCGAAGTCAACAAAATCGCCAGCATGGCCGAGGCATACGACGTAGCGATGGCCCCCCACTGCCCACTTGGTCCACTGGCGCTGGCCTCGTGTCTCCAGGTCGATGCCGTCTCGGCAAACGCCTTCATCCAGGAGCAGAGCCTCGACATCCACTATAACGAGACTGCCGACGTGCTGGAGTACCTCGCTGATCCATCGGTGTTCGACTACGAGGACGGCTACGTCGACATCCCCGATGACCCCGGCCTCGGTGTCGACATCGACGAAGCGTACGTCCGGGACCAGAGCGAAACAGAAACTGACTGGCACAATCCAGTCTGGCGACATGACGATGGCAGTGTGGCGGAATGGTAATCATGCGACGGCGACAGTTTCTCCACACGGCTGCCGTCGGATCGAGTCTGGGACTGGCCGGGTGTTCCGGACAACTGGGATCGACACCGACGGCCACAGACACCGACACGCCCGAACCGACACCAGAGCCAGTCGAGTACACCAACCCCGTCTTCGAGCCAATCCTCGCGGACCCGACCGTGGTCCGGACCGAGGACGGCACGTACTACGCCTACGGGACCGAGGACGACTGGCACGACGGCGAAGGAGCACGCGTTGCGCCGACAGTCAAATCCCGAAACCTCGTCGACTGGGAGTACGCCGGCGAGGCCTTCGACGCGAAGCCAGACTGGAAGGAAGGGAACGTCTGGGCTCCAGAAGTCGAGTCCATCGACGGCCAGTACGTGATGTACTACGCTTTCTCGGTGTGGGGCGACGAGAACCCTGGCATCGGTGTCGCGACAGCCGATTCGCCCGAGGGCCCGTTCGAGGACCAGGGAGAGTTCATCCGGAGCGACGACATCGGCGTCCCCAACTCCATCGACCCGAACTACTTCGTCGACGACGACGGGACACCCTACCTGTTCTGGGGGAGTTTCCACGGTATTTACGGGATCGAACTCGCCACGGACGGTCTCTCGACGGTCGGCGAGAAGTTCCAGATCGCGGGTGACCGCTTCGAAGCGCCCTACGTCTACAAGCGCGAAGGGAGCTACTATCTCATGGTCTCGTCGGGGTCGTGCTGCGACGGTCCGCTGACGACCTATCAGGTCGAGGTCGGCCGCTCGGACTCGCTGGAGGGGCCCTATCTCACCGCGAACGGTCGCGACCTGATGAGCAATCCCGGGACGGTCGTCGTCGATGGCAACAACCAGTTCGAGGGACCGGGCCATCACACGGTCGTCCACGACGACGCGGGCCAGCCGTGGATGCTGTACCACGCCTACGACACCGAGCAGTACTGGATACGGAACACGCCCCGCCGCCCGCTGATGATCGACCCGCTCGAGTTCGAGGACGGCTTCCCTCGCGTACCCGGACGGACACCGAACGCGTCTGGCACCGGACCGATCGTCGAGACCGAGTAGCGTCGTCTGTCGTTTTTTTCTCTTAGCCCCCGCCAGAAACCCCATTTACGAAAGTTATATATACCTCTACCGAAACCGTTTGTGTGTATGAGCGACAGTGGCAATAGCCATACCTCGCAGCGAGTAGCACAAGCAATGAACCGACGCCGATTCGTCCAGCTGGCTGGCGCGACTAGCGTTGCTGGTCTGGCCGGCTGTTCCGGCGACGGTGGCTCTGGTGACGGGAGCTCCGGTGACGGTGGCTCCGGCGACGGGGGGTCCGGCGACGGTGGTACCGGGACCGATACGTCGACGGACACGATCACGCCCGCGACCGGCGACGGGCTCGCCTACTGGACCCTGTTCGGTGGTGGCGACGGCGAGACGATGCGCTCGATGGTCGAGACCGTCAACGAGGAGACGGACCTGAGCGTCAACCGGCAGCGCGTGCCCTTCGGGGAGTACTACAACCGCCTGTACACGTCCCTGACCGGCGGACAGGCACCTGACGTTGCAGTGATGCACGCCGACCGCCTGGTCGAGTATCAGGACCTCGTCGTCCCGCTGACCGAACAGTTCTCCACCGACCCCTACGTCGACTCTATCATCAACCGTGTGACTGTCGACGGTGATATCCTGGGCGTCCCACTCGACACGCACCCGCAGGGACTGTGGTACAACAAGGATATCTTCGAGGAAGCGGGCCTCGACCCGGAGAGTCCGCCGAGCACGCCCGAGGAGTTCCAGCAGGCAAACGAAACCATCGCTTCGGAGACCGACTACACGGTCGGCCAGATCCACGCCGGCGGCCTGTCGATGGGCTTTTTCAACCTGGCTGTCCGGAGTCGCGGAGCGCAGATCCTCAACGATGAAAAGACCGAGGCCGCGTTCAACAACGAGGACGGCGTCGCCGTCGCCGAGTTCTACGACAACATGGTCAACGAGTGGAACTGGATCCGCCAGAGCTCCGACGAGGGGTGGAACGCCTGGAACAACGGCGAGTGTGCGTGGCTGCTTGACGGGACCTGGCACCTCAGCGTCGTCCGCGGGTTGGACTTCGACTTCGGACTGGCGAAGCCGTACTTCACGCCCGGCTCCGACGAGCCGATGACGGCCGGTAACAGCCACACGCTGGTGATCCCGCGGAACCCGGACCGTAGCGACGAGAAAGAGCAGCAGGCGATGGAACTGATCCGCCTGCTGACCCAGGACTACAACCTCCCGTGGGGGAAACAGGCCGGACACCTGCCTGCGAGCAACGCGGCTCTCGAAAGCGACGAACTGCGCAGCTCCGACACCTGGAACCAGTCGCTGAGCACGTTCTACGAAATGGCGACGAATGGTCGGGTCGCGTACATGCCCCGGACAGAGAACAACGGGGAGTGGACGCCCGAGATCTGGCAGCGTTTGAACGCCGTCCGTCAGGACGAGACCGAACCCCAGCAGGCCATTGAACAGGCCGTGCAGGGCGTCAATCAGATCCTCTAGAATGTCCCAGGTCGACCACGAACCCGGCGCGGATAGCGGGCGACTCCCAAGCCTCGGCGACGGCAACGCCAGGATCCGCGAGTGGCTGGCGGGCTTTGGCTTCGCGCTGCCGTATCTGGTGGTCGCGGCCGGGTTCCTCTTCGGGCCGCTCTTGCTGGGGCTGTTCATGAGCTTCCACAACTGGAATCCCATCTTCCCGGCGGAGTCTGAGTTCATCGGTCTGGCGAACTACGAGGAGCTCATCGCCGATCCGCGGTTCTGGAACGCGATGAAGAACACGCTGTACTTCGTCGTGTTGACCGTGCCGAGCATCGTGGTCGGCTCGCTGTTGCTGGCCCTCGGTGTCAACCGCGAAGTCAAGGGGCGATGGGTCCTCCGAGCCATCTTCTTTAGCCCGTACGTGCTGACTGTGGCAGTCATCGGCCTCCTGTGGACCGATCTGTTCAGTTCCACGGGGCTGATCCCGTACTACGCCGCACAACTCGGGATCAACACCGGCTCGTGGCTCACCGACCCGACGCTTGCGATGCCTGCCATCACCATCACGACGATCTGGTGGTCGCTGGCGTTCAACTTCGTGATCCTGCTGGCCGCTCGGCAGAACGTGCCAGAACGCCTCTACGAGGCTGCGAAGCTCGACGGCGCGAGTAGCTGGCGGATGATGCTCGACATCACGATCCCGCAGATGCGCAATCCGCTTATCTTCGTCGTCATCACGACGTTCGTGGGGTCGTTCCAAGTGTTCGGCCAGCCGTTCATTATGACATCTGGCGGCCCGTCATTCTCGACGACGACGGTCGTGATGTACCTCTACCAGACCGCGTTCAGCGCGGGCGACTTTGGCTACGCCGCGGCGGTCGGGTACGTCCTCTTCATGATCCTGATCTTTGTGTCGCTGATCAACTTCTATGTCCTCGGAGGTGACGGCGAATGAGTACCGAAACGAGCAGTCTCTTCGACGAGGTCTCGTTCACGCGCGAACAGTTCCGGTCGTTCGCGGTCCACGCGGCACTGTACGGAACGGCGTTCCTGTTCGTCGTGCCGTACGCGTATATGTTCACCACGTCGATCCAGCCCCGCGAGCAGATCTACTCGGACGTCCCCTTCCTCATTCCCCAAGGGTTCACGCTCCGGTGGTACGAGCAGTTGCTCAACAACTCCCAGATCATCAACTGGACGATCAACACGGTACTCCTGGCTGGCGCGACGACGATCGTCGTCCTGCTGGTCGACTCGATGATCGCCTACTCGCTGACCCGACTGGAGTGGCCCGGCCGCAAGGTCGTCTTCTCGGTCATCGTGGCGAGCTTCATGGTGCCCGGAATCATCAATCTCGTGCCGGTGTTCATGATCGTTTCCGAACTCGGGTTGGTCAACAACCTGATCGGCGTGATCCTCCCCAGCGTCGCGAACCCGCTGGGCGTGTTCATGCTGTACCAGTTCTTCCGGGACATCCCCGAGGAACTGGAGGAGGCCGCCCGGCTCGACGGCTTCTCGCGGATCCGCATCTTCACGCACATCACCCTGCCGCTGATGCGATCCGCGCTGGCCGCGCTGGGCCTGTTCATCTTCATCTGGACGTGGAACGCTTTCCTCTGGCCGCTCGTTATCCTGCAGGATCAGGCAATGTACACGCTCCCGATCGGTCTCGTGACGGTGCAGGACACGATGGGGGTCACCGAACCGGGGATCGTGATGGCCTCCGCGGTCATCGCGTCGGCCCCGCTGCTGATCGTGTTCCTGCTCCTGCAGAACCACCTCGTGCGAGCGGTCGAGATGCAGGGGACAGTCGGATGACGGGGACGACCCAGACGGCCGTAGACGGCCGCCGGACTCCGGGCGACCAGATTGAGCGTGATCGGGACGACGGGGCGGGCAAGGAGCAGGACCCGCTCCAGGCGACCGCGCAGGCGACGGGCAAGTTCGTCTGGGACCATCTCCCGTCGATCGTCCTCGTCAGCGTCGCGTGGTTCCTCGCGTCGCTCCCGGTCGTTACGATCGGGCCGGCGTCGGTCGGTGCCTACCGTGCTGTCCTGTCGATGCGAGCGGGGGAGGGGCTCGATATGTCCGCGGTTCGGGCGGCCGTTCGCGCGCAGTTCGTCCACGCCACACTGCTCGGACTCTTTCCGGTGCTCGTCGCGGGCATCGCGGTCAACTACGCGCTGGCGTACCTGACGACGGGTGCGCTCGCAGCCGGCGTGCTCGCGGTCGCCGGGATCTACGTCGCGCTGTACGCGACGCTCGTCCTCGTGCCGGCGTTCATCGCGCTGGCCCGGGGTGAGACGGTGTCGGCAGCGCTGTGGTACGGCTACCGCTGGACGGCCCGCAACGCTGTCGAGACGATCGTGCTGGGGACGGTGACGCTCGCCCTGCTGGCGATTGCCGCCGTGGGGACCGTCGCCATCGTCCTGCTGTTCGCGGGCGTCGCCTGCGCGTTCCACGTCGAGCTCGTGACCGGTATCGACGACCAAATCAGGAGTGAGCGATGACACAGAGCACACACTACGACCGACGGCGTATCGGCTCGCCCTTCGCGGGTGCACCACCAGCTATAGTTGATCAGAATCCATGAGTCAACAGCATATGAGCGAGAACGGCAACGTCGGCTCCGTCACGTTCGACGGCGTCCAGAAGATCTACGACGACAACGTCGTCGCCGTCGACGACTTCGACGCCGAGTTCGACGCCGGCGAGTTCGTCACGATCGTCGGCCCGTCCGGCTCCGGGAAGTCCACGCTGCTGCGGATGATCGCCGGCCTTGAAGCCATCAGCGGCGGCGACATCCGCATCGACGGTGAGAGCGTCAAGGGCGTCGAGCCCCAGCGCCGGGGCATCGCGATGGTGTTCCAGAACTACGCGCTGTACCCGCACATGAGCGTTCGCAAGAACATGGCCTACGGCCTGAAGCTGACGACAGACATGTCCAAGTCAGCGATCGATGAGCGCGTACAGGAGACGGCGGAGATGATGGGGATCGGCGACCTGCTGGACGACAAGCCCTCTCAGCTGTCGGGTGGGCAACAGCAGCGCGTCGCCACCGGCCGCGCCATCGTGCGGGATCCGAAGATCTTCCTGATGGACGAGCCGCTGTCGAATCTGGACGCGAAGCTGAAGGTCCACATGCGGACGGAACTCCAGCGCATCCAGAACGATCTGGAGGCGACGATGATCTACGTCACACACGATCAGGAGGAGGCCCTGACGATGAGCGACCGGATCGTGATCCTCAACCACGGGGAACTCCAGCAGATCGGGACGCCCGACGAGGTGTACAACGAACCGGCGAACCGCTTCGTCGCGGACTTCATCGGCTCACCGGCGATGAACTTCTTCGACGTGAGCCTGACCGGCGAACGCCTCGTCGGCGACGGTTTCGAGTACGATCTCCCCGAAGCGATCGCTGCCTACCTCGACGAGAACGCGAGCGGGAGCGACCTTGAACTGGGGATCCGGCCGGAAGATATCGAGCTCAGATCCGCAGGCGGGCGGTCGTTCACCACCACGGTCGATGTCGTCGAGAACGCCGGAAGCGATAGCTACCTGTATCTGGACCTCGCCGGCCAGGAGTGTCGCGTCCGCGCTCCCAGTGACGTGAAACCGTCGGTCGGCGAGCAGATCACCGTCACGTTCGAACCGTCGGACATCCACGTCTTCGACCGGTCGAACGGCGATAATTTGCTCGTCGACGCGCCCGAGCAGGCCGCTGTCTCGGACGAACAGGCCGTCTAACGTTTTCGGAAAAACTCTGTCATGGAATTCGACGGCGTGCTTTCGCCGTCGACTCTCCCACGTTTCGACGGTCGTGTTTAGTTTGTAGCATTGTGCCAGCTGGCGAAGGCCTGAAGCCATGTTTCGGCTGTTTCGGGTTCGACGTGGCTGAAGCAGTTCGAAAACGACGAGGTTCGTCGCTTCAGTTCTCGAAAGATACGTTCGATGGCATTCCGATTTCCGTGGCGAGAGATCTGAAATCGGAGTCCTGCTCGTTGAAGCGCAGTTTCGAGGTGTTTGGCACCATCGACGAGAAATTCGGCAGATTCAACGTTGTGTTTCTCGCGGAGTTCGCGGAGAAACATCTCTGTGAGAGCAATCGTAGTCGAAGAAAAGAGGCGGACATGAAGCAGACCGTTTGTTGTCGGATCACCAGCGGCGTACAGCCAGAACTGCTGGTCGTTAATCCGAATCACTGTTTCGTCCAGCGCGACCTGATTCGGGCTTTTTCCAGAGTCGGGCTGTAGATCGGCTTTCTGGACCCAATCGTGGATTGCTTTCCGGCTGCGTTGGACACCCAGATCTGCGAGTAATTCGACGGTATTCGACAGCGAGAGTCCCGCAATGTGCGATTGAATACCCTGCGCCATTACCCATTCGGGTGTCCGCTCGCGCTCCACAAAATCCAAATCAATCCACTCTCTATGACCACTGAGGCGGGCTATTTCTGCCATAGACCAGCAAGAAATTCTCCCGCCTCACTTTTCACGATTAACTAAACACGATCGTTTCGACAGTCACAACGTATAGGAACCTTCGCGAGAGAGACGGTATCGATGCAGGTCACGGAGTACACCGTCTACGCAGTGAAGCCGCGGTGGCTGTTCACACGCATCGAGACCGACACCGGACTGGTTGGCTGGGGCGAGCACGTCGCTGCCGGGAGTCCGAGCGCCGTCGCCGAGATGACCAAGACGCTGCTGGAGCGGTACGTCGTCGGCGAGGATCCTCGACCGATACAGGACTGCTGGGAGACGATGTATCGCGGGCAGTTCTACCGGGGCGGTCCGGTGATGATGGCCGCGCTCGCCGGCATCGATCAGGCGCTGTGGGACCTCAAGGGCAAACACCTCGACGTGCCGGTGTACGAACTGCTCGGCGGGAAGGCCCGCGACCGCGTTCGGACGTACACGTGGATCGGCGGGGACCGCCCCTCGGACGTGGCCGCGGAAGCACGGGAGCGACTGAACGCGGGCTTTACCGCGGTGAAGATGAACGCGACCGAGGAGGTCCGTCGGGTCGACTCGCCCGATGTCGTGTCAGCCGCTGCCGACCGGATCGGCGCGATCCGCGACGCGGTGGGCGACGACCTCGACGTGGCGCTGGACTTCCACGGCCGAGTCGCCAAACCGATGGCAAAGCGACTGGCAGAGGCCGTCGAACCCCATTCGCCCTTTTTCATCGAGGAACCAGTCCTCGCAGAGCACAGTGAGGCCCTGCCCGCTGTCGCTGCCCATACGAGCACCCCCGTCGCGACGGGCGAGCGGATGTACACGCGAGCGGCGTTCAAGCGACTCCTAGAGCAGGGGGCCGTCGACGTGGTCCAGCCAGATCTGTCCCACGCCGGCGGCATCACCGAGGTTATGCGCATCGCCGGGATGGCCGACGCCTACGACGTGGCGCTGGCTCCTCACTGTCCGCTGGGGCCGATCGCGCTTGCGGCGTGTCTGCACGTCGACGCCGCCGCGCCCAACGCCCTCATCCAGGAGCAGAGCCTCGGGATCCACTACAACGAGGACGTGGATCTGCTGGACTATCTGGCCGACCCCGGCGTCTTCGAGTACGACGACGGCTTCGTCGAGGTCCCCGACGGCCCCGGACTGGGGATCGAACTCGACGTGGACGCCTTCGAGGAGTGGGAGGAAGACCGGTCGTCAGCGTCGGTATGGCGACACGCTGACGGGAGTTTCGCGGAGTGGTAGCGAGACCCCGACCGCAGGGAGGGGTCTCGGAAAAGTGAGCGGGAGCGTCAGCGACACGCGAGCAGCGAGGGGCGCGCCGAACGTCGTGAGGCGCGGTCCTCGACACTACGAGTGCGGCGTCCGCTCCGGCGTCTCCGACGCGGTCGATGCGTTCGTCCGCACCGGGGACCGTGTTGCCACCGGCGTGCTGGTGTGAAATTGTGCGGACCGATACGCTAATAAACGTGCGGCCGGACAAGCGGAATGTGTATGCCGATCACGGTTAGAGAGCGGACTCCAGCGATATCGCTGGACGGCGACTGGCAGTTTCGAACAGATCCCGGCGACGATGGCGAAGCGAGCGACTGGTACGAACCCGACGCCGACTGGGACGGGGGACGAACGGTGTCGGTCCCCCACTCGTGGCAGGAAATCGACGAGCTACGGGTCTACACCGGCACGGCTTGGTATCGCCGCACGTTCGACGTCGACCTGATCGACGAGGAAGAGCGCGCGCTGCTCGCGTTCGGCGCGGTCGACTTCGAGGCGACCGTCTGGGTGAACGGCGAGCGCGTCGGTGACCACCGCGGCGGGTACCTCCCGTTCACAGTTGACGCGACCGACGCGATCGTCGCGGGTGAGAACACGATCGTTCTCCGGGTCCACGACCCTGAGGACATCACGGAGATCCCACACGGCAAGCAGGGCGCGCCGTGGTACACGCGCGTCAGCGGCCCCTGGCAGCGCGTCGACTTGCTGACCGTCCCGGAGACCCACGTCGTCGACGCCACAGTGACGCCGGATCTGGACGACGACACCGCGACCGTCGAACTGACTGTCGCGGGCGAGGGTGTCGACGCTGACGCAACTGTCACGGTCGAACGCGAGGGAACCACCGTCGCGACGACTACGGTCCCAGTCAAGGATCGGACGGCCACCGTCACGGTCAACGTCCCCAACGCTGACTACTGGACGCCCGAGTCCCCTGCCCTGTACGACCTCACCGTCGAACTCGACGCTGGCGACACCCTCGACACTTACGAGGACTACTTCGGGATGCGGAGCGTTTACTTCGAGGACGGCGAGATCTACCTCAACGGCGAACCGCTTACGATGCGTGGCGCACTCGACCAGGCGTTCTATCCCGACACCTTCTATCGGCCTGCGGATCTCGACACCTTCGAGCGAGAGATTGAGGCTGCCAAGGAACTGGGCTTCAATCTCCTACGCAAGCACATCAAGCCTGCCCACCCCGAGTTCGTCGAACTTGCCGATCGGATGGGCATGCTCGTCTGGGAGGAGCCAGCCAACCCCAAAGTGTACACCGAGCGCTCCAAGGAGTTGTTCCGGGAGCAACTGCGGGGCATGATTCAGCGTGACTTCAACAGTCCAAGCGTGATCGCGTGGTCGATCTACAACGAGGAGTGGGGGATCGGCCACCACGACGAGGAGGAACCACTGTGGACCGACGATGAGAAGCAGGACTACCTCGAAGTGCTGTTCGAAGAAACCCAGTCTTGGGACCCGACGCGGCTCATCTGTGACAACTCCGGGTGGGCACACGTTGCGACGGACCTCAACGACTACCACGAGTACTTCGTTGCACCGGATCGCGTCGATGCCTGGCGCGACCGCCTCGACGAAATGGTCGCGAACCCGGCGGGCAACTACGGCGACGTCCGGACCGATCCCGAGGACGCACCGCTGCTGGTCTCGGAGTTCGGGACGTGGGGGCTGACGAACGTGAACGCGCTTGAAGACCACTACGATGGCGCACCCCACTGGTTCACGCACGACTTCCTCGACGGGATGAAACAACCCGGCGACGTGCACGGGAAGTTCGAGTCGAGCCACGCCGCCGATGTGTTCGACGACATCGACCACCTCGCGAACGCCTGGCAGCGCCGCGAGTTCCAGAGCGTCGAGACGATCATCGCCGACATGCGCGCCCACGATGGCGTCAGCGGTTACGTCATCACCGAACTCACCGACATCGAGTGGGAGTTCAACGGTATCCTCGACTATCTGCGCGAGGAGAAGGCGTTCCACGACGACTTCGCCCGGATCAACGCACCCGTCATGGTCCACCTCGAACCCACCGCAAGTTCCGTCTGGGCCGGCGATTCGATCGCGGCAGACCTCGTCGTAGCTAACGAGACGAACGAGAGCACAGAGTTCGACGTGACTCTCGCTGTCGACGAGACCGAGACCATCGAGACGGTGTCGGTCGACGCCAACGAGAGCGTCCGCATCGAGGACGCGATCACTGCCGACGCGCCCGCCGTCGAGACCGTCGAATCCATCGAAGTGACCGCCGAGGCGTCCGAACTGGAGCGGACCGCTGCTCGGTCGGTGGCTGTCGTTCCGGACGACGGACCGATCGCTGCCGACGGGACGAAGGGCAAGCCCCTCACCGTCGCTACCGACCAGGACGGACTGGCCGACGCGCTCGCCGCGCGCGGCTACGAGATGGTCGACGACGACGCCGCGGCCGACGTGTCGCTGGTCACCGACCCTGACGACGCTGATGGAACCGCGCTGGTGATTCCGGACGCCGACGGTCACCTCGCCGAGATTGACCGCTTCGAGTTTACGGACCTGCCAGAAACCGAGAGCTGGAACCTCTGTGCCTCGTTCGTCTATCAGGATCTGTTCGACGGCGTCGACGCTGTCCCCGGCTGGGCGTTCGAGGGACTCTATCCGTACGGGTACGTCACCGACACGACCGACGCGGACGACGTGTCGGTGGGTTACATGGAGGGGTGGCTGGAAAACGACGGTGCCGTCGTGACGACGCGCGGGGACATCGGCATCTGTACATTGCGGGTCACGGACGCCTACGGTGACGACCCCGTGGCGACCAATGTCGTCGACCGACTGCTCGCGACGCTCGCCTGATACGGAGTATTGTAGATCTATCCCGGATCGACCCAGGACGGAGTGTGGTCGATCTGGGAAAACGGCGACAATACTCCGTATGACGCCCTGACCCACCCTCGGGCTCTGATCGGTTAACGCTGTGCCCGCTGGATCAGGGCAGTCTCGATCTCGCGACCGGTTGTCACTAGGAGGCTCGCGATCTCTTCTTCCAGTCTGCGCCCGTAGAGGCTCGACTCGGTCCCGCTAACCTCGATGGCGGCCACGGCGTAGTCGTCCGGGTCACGGATCGGGACGGCGACGCTGTGGAGCCCCTGATACGGCTCGTCGTGGCCCACGACATGTCGGTGTCCCTCGAACGCCCCAGCACTGAACGTTCCCTGCAAGGGACTCTCGCGTTCGATCACCATTCGCTGGGAACGGATCGAGTCCAGTTCGGTCAGCAGATCGTCACTCTCGTCAGCCAGATCGTTGGCGTCGAGCAGTGCCTCGACTTCCACTGGCGGTCGATACGAGAGGATCGCTTTGCCGCCGACGGAGATCGGTGCGGGGAACCGCTCGCCGACACCGACTGGTGCGCCGACGTCGTCGTCCTCGGTCGCCTGATAGAGATATACTGCATCGCCGTTCTCCTCGACGACGAGCGACGCTGTCTCACCGGTCCTGGCAGCCAGCGCATCGAGGTCGTCGGCAGCGAGCTGGAACACGTCTCGTCGGTCACGGACGGCCGTCCCGGCCTCGAACCAGCGTAGCGACAGCGCGTACTTTCCGCCGTCGGTCTTGGTGACGTACCCGCCCGCACGGAGCGTGTCGAGGTGTTTGTACACGGAACTCTTTGCGACCTCGGTCCGTCGTTCGATCTCGGTCACGCCCAGTTGCTCACCGCGTGCCAGCGCGTCGACGATACGCAGACACGTCACGACCGCATCGACGTGGTGTGTGGGGCCCGTCATTGTCCTCGTGTTCACGCTCTGGATACAAATCGTTTCTCATCAGGATACACACTAGCGTTTGTTTCTCAATGGGACACGGATCGTCGTGACGTTTTTATCCTGTCGTCGCAATCACCTGCTAATGTCCGAATCGAACGCGGGCGGTGCGGGGGTCTCGGCATGAGTGACGCGGAGTTTCGTCAGTCGATCGATCTGGACGGGACGTGGTCGTTCGTTACGGACCCGACCGAGACCGGTGTCGACGACGACTGGATGGACCCAGCGACCCAGTGGCCCGACCGCGCGCGGACCGTCGACGTACCGATCGCCTGGGAGGAACTCGACGAGTTTCGCGACTACACTGGACGGGCCTGGTACCGGCGGTCGTTCAGTCTCGACACGGATGCGGTCGGTGACCGGGACGCACTCTTGCGGTTCGACGCGGTCGACTACGAGGCGATGGTCTGGGTCAACGGCGAGCGCGTCGGCCACAACGAAGGGGGGTATCTCCCCTTCGAATGTGACGTGAGCGGGGTGATCACGGACGGCGAGAACACGGTTACTGTCGCTGTCACGGATCCCGAGGACATCTCCGAGATCCCCCACGGCAAGCAGGGCGATCCGTGGTACACCCGGGTCAGCGGGATCTGGCAGTCAGTCCGTCTCGATCTGCGTCCGGCGGTACGCGTCGCCGACGCGAAGGTCACGCCCGATCTGGCGACCGACACGGCGACGATCGAACTGGATCTGCACCTCGGATCGGCCGACGCCGACGAGCTCCAATGTACGGTTCGCGCCCTCGATAGCGACGACACGATCGTCGCGACGGCGGCGACTGACGGGACGACACCCGTCGAGGCCGTTCTCAACTTCGACGACCCGGACTACTGGCATCCCGACGAGCCGACACTATATCGTCTTGTCGTCGAACTCACGGACAGCGGGGCTATCGTCGATCGACTGACCGAGACGTTCGGCCTTCGCAGCTTCGAGACCGACGGGCGACAGTTCCTGCTCAACGGCGAACCGATCACGATGCGGGGTGTCCTTGAACAGGGGTACTACCCCGACACGCTGTACCGACCGTCGGGCCCGGACACGTTCGAAGCAGAGGTTGCAGTCGCCAAGGAACTGGGGTTCAACCTCATCCGCAAGCACATCAAGCCTGCCCACCCGAACTTTCTGGACGCGGCCGATCGCATGGGAATGCTCGTCTGGGAGGAGCCAGCGAACCCGACGCTGTACACCGACGACTCCCGAGACGCGTTCAGGGAACAGACACTCGCGATGGTTGACCGGGACTACAACCATCCCAGCGTCGTCGTCTGGTCGCTCTACAACGAGGAGTGGGGGATCGGCCATGCGGACAACGAGGAGACGCTGTGGACCGACGAGACAAAGCAGCGTTACCTCGCTGGTCAGTACCGTGACCTACGCGAGCGCGACCCGACACGGCTGGTCTGTGACAACTCCGGGTGGGCTCACGTCGCGACGGATATCAACGACTTCCATCGCTACTTCGTCAGCCCGGATCGCGCAGGAGGGTGGTCGGCCGATCTGGACTACATTTGTCATCACCCCGACGACAACTACGCGACGCGTGCCTTCGACGACACGGACGCACCGATCGTCCTCTCGGAACTCGGAACGTGGGGACTCTGTGACGTGCCCGCGCTGCGTGAACACTACAACGGCGACCCGTCCTGGTTCGAGCACGACTTCCTCACGCCGGAGCTCAAGCGGCCCGCGGGCGTCGACGAGCGCTTTTGCAGCTCTGACCTGTCGGACGTGTTCGGCGACTATCAGGCACTCGCCGACGCTTGGCAACGCCGTGAGTACGTCTCACTCAAGGATATCCTCGAACAGGTCCGAACCCACGAAGCCGTGGCCGGCTATGTGCTCACTGAGCTCTCCGACATCGAATGGGAATTCAACGGGATTCTCGATTATCGGCGAGAGCAGAAGAACTTCCACGACGAGTTCGCGGCCGTCAATGCTCCGGTCGCCGCTGTCATCGATTTGGAGAGTCACGTCCACTGGGCGGACGAGGAGTTGCTGTTCGATGCCGCCGTCGTGAATGATACCGGCGACAGACGCGCAGGAACTCTCGAGTGGTCACTCGATGACCAGTCGGGTTCGTCTTCGCTATCGGTGCCTGCGCACGGTGTCGGGCGCTCCGAGGCCCCCGTCGTGACCGACGTACCCACAGTCGAGACTGTTGCACGTACGACGCTCTCAGTCACGTATGAATCCGACAACGGAGACGTCTCGACGACGGAACCCGTTACGGTCGTCCCTCGGGACGCGTCGCCGACGCCCGAGGCGACTGTGTTTGCAGAAGGAGCGTTCGCATCACGGCTTGCACGTCGGGGTGTCACTGTCACTCACGAACTCGAGAACGCGGATCTGGCGATCACGGAGCGATTCTCCGAGGCGGCCAATCGGTTCGCGGCGAACGGCGGGACGCTGGTCCACGTCCCCGAGAGTGATGGTCGGATGGCAGACGGTGGTCCGTTCGACTATCACCGCATCCCCGAGCGAGAAAGCTGGATCGAGGCAGCGGGGTTTCTCTACTCCGGATCACCACTCCTCGAAGACCTCTATGTCGATGCACGCCTCGGCTGGGCGTTCGAAGAGCTCTACCCGTTTGCCGTCGCGACAGGACTGAATCCCGACGAGGACATGATTCACGCTGGCTACGTCGAGGGATGGCTTGCCAGCTGGGGGAGTCCGCTCGTCACTCGCCCGTTCGGTGATGGCTCCGTCACTGCACTTACCTTCCGCGTGCGGGACGACTATGCTGACCATCCGGTCGCAACACTGGTCGTCGACCGGTTGCTGGCAGCGCTGTCTGAGGACGCATAGCGATCGACGTACTTCGGGGTGGAAATCCCTAACCTTATTTGCACACCAGTGCAGCGGATATTACGCAAGCTCAATTCAAGCGCTCGACCACCGGGACTAGCGTCACGAGTGGTCACATAACGGCACACGATGACAGGGACGAGCGACGATGCGACCGAGGGGCTGGACGATCCGCCAACCGACCGCAGATCGAACACGACTATGACCGGACAAACCAAACTTAAACGATTCGACAGGTATCTCTCGACAACCGACTGCGAATCCGTCTGGCTGGCGACACCGCCACTGTTCGCGTGGCTCACCGGGGGTGACAACCTCGTCGCACGTGAGGGGGAGGCGGGGTGTGCTGCCGTGGGGTACGACGGCGACGAACTGACGGTCCTCACCGCAGACATCGAGGCAGAGCGCCTCGCCGACGAGGAACTGGACGACGCGGTGACAGTCGAATCGTTCCCGTGGCACGAGACAGGGCTGATCGACGCACTATGCGACCGTGTCGACGCTCCTGCAGCCGCCGATATCGACGTTCCAGGTTTCGACCGTATCGACGTGCCCAACCTGACTCAGCCACTGACATCCGACGATGTACGTCGGTACCGAACGGTCGCAACTGAGACCGCAACGGCAGTGGAAACTGTCGCGGAGGGCGCGAAGCCGACAGACACGGAACGCGAACTAGCCGCACGGCTCCATCGAGAACTCAACGCCAAGGGTATCGGCTCCCCCGTCGTTCTGGTTGGTGGTGAAGACCGCGTCCAGCGCTATCGTCATTTCACTCCGAAGGACGTTTCCGTCGGGGGATACGCTGTCCTCACGGTCGTCGGTGTTCGACAGGGCCAACATGTCGCCGTTACCCGGACGGTCGCGTTCTCGAACGCGCCAGACTGGCTTTCCGAACGCTACGCCGACACCTGTCGTGTCGCCGCGACGGCCGCCGCTGCGACCCGGGAAGCGGGCCGAGACGGCGGAACTGCTAGCGACGTGCTCGACTCAATTCGGCGGGCGTACACTCAGTTGGGGTACGACGACGAGTGGACGACCCATCATCAGGGTGGTGCCGTTGGCTACGCTTCCCGCGAGTGGCTCGTCACACCCGACAACGAGCGTCCGATCAGACGCCCGCTGGCTGTTGGCTACAATCCGACGGTTCCTGGCGCGAAGTCCGAAGACACGATGCTAATCGACGATGGGATCGACGTGCTGACCGACACTGGAGCCCTTCCGACGCGCACTGCCGAGGCTGTCGGTTTCGACGTGACGGTCGAACTACCGGATCTTGTCGACGCAACACGTCGCTGATTGGACGCTTTCCACAGCTTATTCGATCTCGATGGTCTGCCCTGCCGAGGCGGCCTCGTAGATCGCTTCGATGGCCCGAAGGTCCACGAGTCCGTGCTCACCATCGGGGCCGATCCGTTCGCCCGAGAGCACTCTGTCAGCGAAGTACGTGAGAATCTCGGTCATCTGATCGACCTGTGCCGTCGACAGATCGACCGTCGTCTCCCCACATGTGAGCCTGAGTTCTGTCTCCATGTGGAACGCTGGTTCGAGGTGTATCTCGCCGTCTGTTCCGATGATCCGGAGGCTCGTGCTCGACTGTGCGTTCTGGCTCGTCGTACATGCCAGGAGCGTCCCGTCATCCATCGTGGCGGTAAACGCTGCCCGTTCGTCGGGCACGTCGGTAAACGCCTCGTGGTCGGAGTCCATCTGTGCCTGGACGGCGACTGGGTCTGCGTCCAGCAGGAATCGAGCGGTGTTCAGCGGATAGATACCGATATCCGTCACGGACGTACCCGGACCAGCAAGGTCGGGATTCAATCGCCACTGTTCCGGATCGTCGTTTATCGAGAGCAACGACTGTGAGTTGTTCCCCAATGCCTGTACGGGACGCCCGATCGCACCGTCACGGATCAGCTCCCGAGCGCGTCTGATCGCCGGCTCGGTATGCATCCGATATCCGATCAATAAGGGTATCCCCGCGTCTTCGGCCAACGTGATCATCTCCTGCGCTCGCTCGACCGACGCCTCCATCGGTTTCTCACAGAAGACCGCCTTGCCGAATTCGGCGGCCGTCTCGACATACGGCAGATGAAGGGCGTTGGGTGAACAGATGTAGATCGCGTCGTAAGCGTCCCGAGCAGCACCGTCTTGGAACTCATCATACGTGATGCCGTGGGACATCGTCGAGACATCCGAGGCGACGCGTTCGGCTTTCTCGGCGGAACTGCTCACAGCGACCGTCGCTTCACACAGGTCCGAATCACTGATCGATGGGATGGCTTCGTCGATCGTCCACCATCCGAGACCAATAACTGCGAATCGAACCGTTCCTTCTGTCGTCGTTTGCCAGTCTCTCCGCTCGAACTCGTTGACGTACGTCTCAATCGACATACCTTGCTAGACGGAGTTCCACATCAAAAAGGCACGGACTCCAACTTGATTATCTCCCTCACTGTCTGATGAAGAAGCTCAACTAGTAGACAAAATAATAATTCCCCAACCTGCGAAGTCCCGTTTGGAGCACAGGCTGGGGCCCGATAGGTATTGCTGTAGAAAGCGTTAAGTAGTCTAATTGAGATATAACAAACGCAGACGAACGAACCCACCAGTGGAACTCCTCGATCGTTGAAGGTTGAGTCATGTCTCCGTGGGCCAATCTAACATACATCCGGTTCGTTGGTCTGCAACACCCCAATTATTTGTTCACCTCTCGTATCAACGAGTATCTACTGCATCCGTAGACAACTGCTTGAAGCACCATTCGGACTCGCCATACACTGTGTGTTTCTTCTTGAGAAACTAGATGGGGTGTGTCATACCCACACACGCCACAAAGATTCCATCTAATGCTTTCGCAGTCGTAAGTCTCGACAGCAAACAATCATAATTATGGTTAGAATATTACGGAAGTAATAATCAATGGGGGCAATTTGATTTAATATACCATAAGTACTCTTGTTATTTTTGATTACTCTCAGACCTGCGGGTCGTCATAGTATAGTACTCGGGCAGATCTCGTCGAAAAGACAGACCCTACAATGTTTCTTCCCGAGAAACGTGATCAACTCCCAGTTTATATCTTCATTTCTACAAATGAATAGGGCAGTGTCTCAGGCGGCCAGTTAAAATAGCAACGTCGGCAGAGATCCATGTAAGGTCTACATAGAGCTTGTTGAATGAGATGTGCCGCACGATCTGGAGTTCATAATTAAATTCGCGTATAGATCTGCAGTTAAAATATGGTCTGGCCGCAGCTCAGGTTGCGATTAGCGATTCTGAGAATAGATAGCATAAATACTTTTATATATGGTAACATATAGTACGAATCTATACTCCAATATAATCTACTTGGACGCTATTGTTATAAATAGGTTGTTTTTGAAGCTAGATCAGACAACCTGTCGATATACCAATGTTTCGTTGAAACTATATCGAGTCGATCTCATTAAGTGCCTCTGTCGCAACGTCGCCCAGCTCGCCGGCTTCGATATGTGAGTACCGCTCGCGAACCATCTCCTCCGAGTTGTCGAGATATCGGGCTGCAACGGTGTACCCGAAAGCACGGACGAGGACCTCGCCCATCCCGCGTCGACCGCCGTGTGGTGCGAGATAGTCGTGCTTCGGATGGTCAATGTCGATCTCTGCGGCCTCTGAGAGTCGCTGGAGAACCGACCGTGCGCCGTCAGTCGTAATCGATGGAGACCGAATATCCTCATCGAGCGCCAGTAAGAGGTCGCGAGCGTACTCATCACGATGCTCAGTAATTGCTTCCGAGCGTTCCCCTCGATCAGATAGCTCCTCCTGCACGAGCTCCGCCAGCGTCCGCTGGTCGAATGTCGGGAACACCGGCCAGCGCTCGGTCGGTGGATCCATCACCTTTCGATAGCTCCGTAGCGGCGAGATCACCGGGTCGGGGAGACTGGCGGCGTCCCACTGCTGTTTCTTCCGGTAGACGTCCATACTCCCGTCCTCGAGCGAGAGGTCCTCCCAGCGGACGCCACGTCGACGCGGATCGTTCGGGTCCCGGAGGAGTTCACCGACGCGGACGGCGGTATACGCGAGAACGAACACCAGGGCGCGATCGCGAGTCGCCTTCAGTGCCGCGTAGCGTGCTCGCTGCCTGTCGAGTTGATCAGTATCCTCCGAGAGTGTCGTGTACGTCTCGATGGCCTTGCGCGCCTGCTTGTCGACGTACTGGGTGAGTGCGTGGCGCTGCTCGGATGTCCACGCCTGCTGGTCGCCGGGCTTGCGGCCGTCGTCCTCTGGGAGCGGCGCCATCGCACTCGCCCGCTGGGCGTAGTGGGCCTCGAGATAGCCTTCGTTGACGCACCAGCCGCACCATGCAGAGATATAGCGGTAATAGGTTTGTACTGTGTTTTGCTTGAGCCCGCGGTCACCGGCGAGATACCGGGCGTACTCCCGGAAGACTCGTTCGTCGAGATCCTCGAAGGTCGGCTCGCGATCGACATTGCCGGGGATGATCCCTGTCCAGTCGTCACCGCTGCGATCTCCGGCGGCCCATTCAGCGAACCGCTCGAGTTCGCGCGAGACATTCCGGCGGTAGTTCCCACCGTCGCCTCCACGACCCTTGCCCTTGTCTTGGAGATAGCGCTCAAAGCTGTCGTCGAGCGGCGTCGAAAGCGCTCGATCAGGCATCCACCGGCCCTCCACCGTCCTTCGAGCCCAGTCTCGGTGCCTCTACCCCGGGGGAAGCGCAATCGTGAGGTGGTTGCAGCATTCGTGCTTCACCGACGGCGGCGGGGTACTTCAAAGTGGTCGTGATTACCAGAATAATCACGACCATGTCAGATATTCGATCTAATGGAGATATTTGGGGTTTGGAGCCTCCTAACAACGAAATTCTATATCAGAAGATATCATATACTGTATATCGCTATACAAAATCATCTACCTGAAGTTGAGAATCCCCCGAACTTGCTGAACGGGATCGCCAGTTTTCCAACTCGGAGACACCGCTACACGGAGGAATCTCGATCGAAACCCCATCTGGAGCCTGTCCCCGACCGATTTACCGCCGATGACGGTTGAAAATAGAAGTAGTGACTACTGATGGCTCTGCAGAAAATCGAACCCGGAAGAGGGAGTTACCCTACACGAGGTCGTTCAATCGCCGCCTCACGTACGCCAAGAATCGTTTCGCTGTGATACGCGGCTTCGACCGGACCTCTACGTCCAGACCGACCTGCACGAGGAAATCAACGAGCAGCCACATGTTGTACAACAGGACAGCGAACCCGAACTCAAACAATCGGACACTGAAGTCCTTCGACGTCGTGTACGACGCGAACTCCTTGATCTTCTTGTACGCAGTTTCGATGCCACCCCGACGATTGTACTGTTCGACTTTCCGCTTCGTCTGCCGACGGTCCACCGCGATCTCATCATCAGCGTGAGTGTTGGTGAAGAACGGCACTGCGTCTACGATATCCGCTTCGTCATCGTTCGTGTCGTCATCGTCTGCCTCACCGAACCCGTACTGCTCCTGGTCGGGATCACCCGGCAAACCGATGAGCTTGGTTTCGACCCGCTCATTTGACACACCATCTTTCACAGGCCCTCGAAACCCCCACTCTTGCTCGACTGCGAGAATTCCTTGTTTAACATCCACGTTCCGCCGTAACCACCGCTTGAGCCGATCCGTCCGTGGTGCTGGTATCATGTACTTCACATCGTATTCTTCCATGGCTGCGATTGTATCCGCAGCTGCGAATTCCCGGTCGGCGTACACGCACCGGACCCGGACGTGGTCCGTTGCCATCTCCAGGAGGTCCCGAACAATCTCACCGACACGGTATGACTTGGTTTCTTCACCGGGGTACGCGTCTCCATCCCGAGCCTCTGCGTTCCCGATCGGGACCATCCCCACGACCATGTGGACGTTGTCACCGACGATGGTCGCCGTGGCGAACTTATGACACCAATTATACTCCTTGTTATCGGGAGCGCCCTGCACCCATTCCATCCCGTCCCGATCACCGTAGTACGCGACGTACGTGGCGTCGATAGCGAGGTAGACTGGCTCAGGGAATTCAGCGTACGGTTTGATTCGCGTGAGCGCGCGCTCAGCACCACGATTCACCATGTCGGTAATCTCCTGCACCTCCAGTTGGTGAATCGAGTCTAATAGTGTCTCTCCGGTCATTCCATCCACGTAGAACGGGTCATCCTCAACTTCCGGGTCATGCAGCATGTCAAGACGGTCACTGTTGATGCTGGCAGCGTTGTTCGCAGCCTCACTTTCCATCCCCATCACCGTGATTAGGTCTTTCAACGAGTCTCCGTCGTAAATCGCATTCTCAGGTCGAGGAAGATTGAGTGCCGGATACACGATCTCGCCCATCTGCCCCATCACTTCCTTCGTTTTCTTTCGGAGTAACCGCTGTTCAGTACGCTTTGATGATCCGGCTGTCTCATCGGCATTCAACCCGCTGGCACCAATGGAGCTCCCGCGCTTGGTGGCCATCTCATCGATGTCGTCACCCCACCGGTCAATCCTGTCCTGGAGCTCTTCGAAGCGGTTGCGCCACGCTCGCGCGAACGTATCACCGTGTGGGATGTCATCGATGTCGAAGCCGAACGATTCGGCGATGTCAGGGTTGTCCGCCAGTCGGTCGGACAGGCCGGTCACAGACTCATCCTCGGTCTGCGCCCACAGGACAGCGAGTAACATCGGTTCGAAATCCTTGCCCTCGTGCCAGTCCGGGTACGGATCTTCGTGAGTGAAGCGACTGGCATCAAGAGTGTCACCGAGTACCGGCCATTCGGTTCCGTGTGCGATAATGTCGTCTGCTTGCTTGGCCAGCCCGGTGCGGACCGTCTCAAGGTCGTCCAGATCCGACGTGTCGGTCATCGGGGCCCCCCGTCACGGCTTGGGTTCCTCTGCGTGCGACGCGCCTGCGTGGTAGGTAGCAGTGTCATCGTGACCCTGCCACCAGTGTTTCGAAATTGGAGTGTAAGCATCCGGGTGTGGTTTCCGAATATACTGATAAACAGGCACGCAAAGTGGTTCTATGCTGGTGATTTGGGCCTCAGCGGAAAGTCGAGCCTGCTCGAATTTGGAGTTGGCTTGGGTGTCTAAATAGGTTGAAATTGGAGCACAACGCATCGATGGCAAAATCGCTCGATGAGTTCCTCGAATCGAAAGGCGGCGTCGGCTTACTTGCTGTTCTACAGAACCGTGGGAAGACCTATTCGGAAATCAAGCCAGACGTGCTCATCACGTCATCGACAATCAGCACACGATTTGATGACGCAGTTGAGCTTGGGCTGATAGAAATCATACCAGCCAGGCGTCACGGTCGAACGCTTGACGAGTACCATCTCACAGATTTCGGTGAAGCTGTCGTTGAAGAACTCGCAATGCGGGGCGTCATCAGTAACTACCGCGACATGCGAACGCATTATCAATCAATGGAGAATAAATTAGATGAATTCATCACCTGGTTCCACGATAATCCTGGCCAGTTCGCCGGGTTTTCCGAAGCACACGAAGAGACGCTGATTCGCCGGGATACAAGCGATGCTGAATCCGATGCGACTAGTGGTGAGGGTGAGGCTTCCACTGAGGAACCAGACAACGAGTCACGAACCTATGTAGTGGGTTCTCCTGCCGACGTTGATGATGCTTCGTCGGGCGAGGATTCGGAAACAGGTTCGGAAGCGAACACCGAGGATTATGATGACGATGCGCAGTGGAAACTGTCGGATCCAGAAATAGAGGAAAAGATGCAGGAAGCCGCCGAAGACACCGACGCTGACGATCAGAACGAGTGAATAGTTACCGGGGCGGAGCCAGGTTCTTCATTCGGAAATCTGACTTCGGGACGTACTCACCGGCGAGGACGGCAATCTCCCGGGTTCGATGAATGTCCGCAAGGTTATGCCGAAGCAGTGCCTCCCACTCACCGTCCCGGAAGGCATCGACAGCCTCCTCGCTGTCTATGAACGGGTCACACGTCTCCCCGCCGATCAGCTGGTCGTACACGCCGACGAGATCGCGTGTATCGTTCGTGTCGAACCGGTCTACGACGTCGAGCATGTCGGCGTACGCCATGTCCGGGAACGGCCATGGAACGTCACGTTCGACGCAGGCACTACGGAGAAACGGCAGGTCGAATCCACCGTTCCACGTCTCTCCATGGTACGCTGTCAGGTAGTGCGCGTCAGTGTCGATGTGCGCGGCACACACGTCGGCTAGCATCATCAACAACTCACGCTCACTCTCACGTCCTGAGGTCAACGCGCCCGTCAGCGTGCGTAGAGAGCCGCGTTTCCAGGTCGTTTTCATCGGCTGTCCGGCCAGCCGTGTTCAGCAGTACAATATCACCCAATTCGAATGCGAGCCCGGCAACGGTGATGATCGCACCAGTCCCGAGGCCGTTCGTTTCGATATCGAACGCTATGGGGGCAAGATCTCCCATACACCATTGCACTCCAACCGTCGAAAAGAGAGTGACCGGGGTGTTTCCGAAACCCGGTAAGACAGGGCTTCTCCGTGTTGATGCAGGGTTACGCGACGGGTCGATAGACTCGGGCTTTCGTTTTCCCTTCAGCGGTCACGAGATTGTATTGTTCGAGTTTGGAGACGTAGTTCCGCACCGTCCGCCGTGTTTTCGGATCGCTCACCTCCCGGCAGTACCTCTCGTACAACTCACCGCCCGCAATCTCCTCACTTGAGGCGATGATGTCATAGACCACTTGCTGGTGTTCGGTGAGTTTGTCCGTGGTTTGCTGCTGAATTTCTGTCTTCGCATCCGGAACCGCTTTCCGAATCACCTCAGCCGTGATTTCACTACGGTCTTCTCGAACCGCGCGTTGCGTGGCATTCCGGAGAATACCGATAGTGACGCGAGCATCCCCTGCAGCTTGGTTAGCGATCATCTCCAACTCGGATTGGCCGATGGAGTTCGGTTCAAGCCCCCACTGAGCACGGTCGGTGAGGATGGCAACAAGTTCGGAGAGGCTGTACTGGCTGAATTGAATGCGGGCACAGCTCTGGAGACGGCTATTCAGTCGTTCGTCGAGAAAGCTGAAGACATCTTCTTGCCGGTTAGCGATGAGGATCATCGTGAGGTTCCGTGTCCGGTGCAAGTCGTACAGGACGTCTTTGTCTTGGAGTTGGTCTACTTCGTCGAGGATCACGACGTAGTGCGGGCCGTCGTAGGAACGGAGGCGGTCGAGGAGTTCGTCGCGCGGGGTGGATTAGGCGGTGGATATCGAGTGTTTTGTTGATGCCGTCGAGGATTCGGTACAGGGCTTTGAAGCGGCTGTATTTCTCCCAACAGTTGACGTACTGGTGGTTAAGCTCGACGACGTTCTCGCGGAGTTGGTTAACGGTGTAGCGGGCGATGCAGGTTTTCCCTGCGCCTGACGGCCCACAGAGAAACGACGGGGTCGGGCGACCATTCCCCGTAGAGAGTGGGCGAAGGGTATCGGAGAGGTGACTCACCTCTGCATCCCGGTGTTTGACCTCACCGGGGATGAATTCCTGTTGGAGCACCCGTGCGTTCGTGATTATAGCGTGTCGACACCCGGCCAGCATGATAAAAGGAAGCGTGTAGTTTCCGAATCTTCCGGATATAGTATTCGGTGGAGTACAGTAGGATGACTCGGGTGCGGTGAGTCGGACTGTCTAAAATTGATTATCAGGGTGTCATAGAACTCCTCACAAGGAGTTGTTTCGTACTGAAACGAGTGGAATCGCTGGTCAGTCGAACGTGCGCAGATACCGCTGTGAGTCCTACCAGATACGATAGAGCTTCTCAGAGGCGTGCAAGTGATACACAGCGCGTATCTCCGGCGGTGCGAGTCCCGCATGGGAGTTAGAGGTGCTATCACGTATCACTGCTAGTTTAACTAGTGGCGGGTCGTACATTGTTATTGGTTATATTATATTAATGAAAGTAACTAAAGAAGACATCCACGCCGAAATCGACAGCCCGGCCGCCGTTGCTCGCCACCAACCGGACTTCGGTGATGCAACCAACTACGGAGACCTCGCCGCAGAATATTTCACACTCTCAGCGGGGACAGACATCACAGGACTCCTCGAAGGACTGGAGAACGATCTCTGCCAGTCGCCTCATTGGGGATACGTATTAAGCGGCCGGCTTACCGTCACCTATACCGACGGTAGCGAAGAAGTAGACGAGGGCGGCGACATGTACTATTGGCCACCCGGGCATACTGTCCGGGCCGACGAGGACACCGACGTCGTAATGTTCAGTCCACAACACGAACACGGAGACGTCATCGGTCACATGCGGAACAAAATGGAGAAGAGTGCGTAAGGATACCCCCTCCCCATCATATCATTGTTAACCCGGGCGGTATCGTTCCAATCGGGAAGGAGATCCACCAATCAGCTGGATTCTGCCGAATCCGCGAAAGAGTGCGCGAATGTTTCAAAGTGAGTCAACGAAATCGCTCAACACTTGATTGAATCGCTCAGGCTCCTCGATGGTGATGCAGTGACCGCTGTCTTCAAACAGTTCGAATCTGGAATCCGGGAGGAGTTCCGCGACGTATTTGACGGACGCCACACTGCGCCATTTCTCATCTGCTCCAGCACACACTAACGTCGGGACATCGATCGACCGGAGCACGTCCCGGTAATCGTGCAGGTACAGTAATCCGAACATGAGAGTCCCTTGAATCGCTGGCGGGGTTCGAGATCCTTCGTCAAGGATGAGATTGCGAAGTTCACGCGATGGCTCCCCTTTGAGCATGGCCCTCGCTTGCTCATCGAGGGAGCCAAGCGGATCCGTTTGAATCTGGTTGATCGCCTGTTCAAGATCATCACGCCCGTAGCTCCCGTATTCGTAGTCGTCGCGTTTCATCGGAGAGGGTTCCATGTCGACATCGACCATGGCCCGAACCCGGTCGGTTCCGAACTGACGGAGATAGTCCCACGAAACGATTGCCCCCATCGACCACCCGACGAGGACGACGTCATCTAAGTCGAGCTGGCGGAGAAACTCACGCACATCACGGGCGTACTGTGAAAGGGTGTGCCCGAGGTCGGTCTTCTCTGAGCGTCCGTGGCCTCTGAAATCGACGGCGAGTATTCGATACTCATTTGAGAGGCTGGCCAATTGTGGTTCGAAGTACCGGAGGCCCGCCGTTGCTCCGTGGAGGAAGACGATGGGCTCGCCGTCACCGTGGTCTTCATAATAGAGATCCGCGCCGTGGCACTGGATGGTGGGCATAGAGAAGATAGTTTGGTGCGCTCGTCAATAAGGATAACCAACAGGTAATTGAGATGAGATGGATACAGCCTCTGTACTGACCGGTCGAGGGTAGTGCCGAATCCAGTATGCGAACTCCGGTTCTGGCGAGAGATGAATGGATGGTGTGGAAATCAATCTACACTCTGCTGGTTTCGCTGCACCCATGGGCGGAGAATCGCATAGACGGCTTCGTTCATGGGTACAGTGATGTCGTTTTCTCGCGCACGCCGGACGATCGTACCGTGGAGCGCTTCGAGTTCCATCGGCTTGCCGTGGGTCATGTCGTAGTGGAGCGACGAGTAATTGTCCGCATCGAGACCACTGGCGAACTCCATCCACTGACTCACGGTTCCGTCCGGCAACTCGACGCCGGTCGCACGACCGACCGTGCAGACCTCCTCCATGATTCTGCGGTACATTTCCCACGATTCCGACTGGCTGCGTATCTCGCCCAAGGGGAGTCGTACAGTTGCTGTCATGCCGGCGTGGGCACAGATGAATGCGGCTTTCTTCCAGAGATCCGTTTGAATCGCGTCGGAGATGTCTCCCTGCATCCCCTCGGCGCGGTCACACCACTCCAGGAGGCGTTCAGCACGGTCACTCCGGGTCCCGTCGAGTTCGCCAATCGTGAAACTGGTCGGGCCACCAGTATGCTCGATGACACCGGGTTCGGCGATGGTTGAGAAGATGTAGGCGACGCCGCCCATGACGTGTTCCCGACCGATTTCGGCGGCGAGTGTCGCCTCGTTGTCCAGCCCGTTCTGAAGCGAGATGACGGCAGTGTCGTTGCCGAGAAGTGGATGTAACTCGCCGGCGGCTTCCTCGGTGTCAAAGGACTTCACGGTGAGCAGGACGTAGTCGCACGGGCCGATCTCGGCCGGATCGTCGGTCGCGGGCGTGTCCGCGTGGAAATCACCGTGGACGCTTCGAACCTGAAGACCATTTCGCTGGAGCGCGTCGAGATGATCACCGCGGGCGAGAAGGTGGACATCAGCCCCGATCTGAGCGAGACGGCCGCCAAAATATCCTCCGACGCCCCCCGCGCCATAGATTGCGATTTTCACGAGTTGTCACCCGTGTCTTTACTCGCACACCTGTCTCCTTTCATACCTCATCCTTCGCCGCGGTCTATGTTAACGCTTGACTGCCCATTTCTTCTCTTGATCTGCGTTCACACATCCGTTCTCAGTAGATGCTTCGTGAAGAACCGCGATTGGGCGGACGACGATTGGTCGAACGTCTCGCTTGGGTGATACAGCAGCCCGAAGTGACCGCCGGGTATTTCCACCCACTCCCTTGGTCCTGGAAGTCTTTCATAAGCGTCGCGTGCCACGGCCGGATTGGACCGGACCATCTCATCTTCGGGAGACACAACGAACATAGCTGGACAAGAAACCTCTGAAGCGCAGAGTCCAGGCTGCCACAGCGGACTCTTCGGCCGGACGAGTGTGACTTCGTTAGTCCAATTACTCTCCGAACGTGTCCCGTAGGAGGTGAACCATCGAAATGCTGTATCCGGTTTCAGCGCTGATGGGCGTCGGTCCTGGTCATCCCAAACGACAGGCATCGGACCACGGATCTCATCCGCCGTCGGTTCGACAGATCCAGTGCGAATCAGCTGTTTCATTGACTCGCAGGCGGATCCATCACCATCTGCAGGAGGCAACTCTTCCCCGAGAGCTGGCACTTGGACAGCCAGGGCTGCGACCCGGGTATCGAGAGCGGCCACGACCAACGCAGCGCCGCTGCTGTAACTATCTCCCCACACGGCAATACGGTCGGAATCGACGTTCTCACGCGTGGTCGCAAACGTGATTGCATCACGATATCCTCGTGATTGGAGCCAGGGATTGATTTGGTGGCGAGGCTCGCCACCACTTGCACCGAACCCTCGATGGTCGTACAACAATACGGCCAAGCCCGACTCGGTGAAGACCTCTGCGTATTTATCAGCGACCATCTGTTTGGTCGCCGAGAACCCGTGGGCCATCACGATCGCCGGCCATGGTGGCGGCGTACCGGGCGAATAGAACCAGCCGCTCATCTCTGCACCCTCCGAATCGAACGTCACGTCACGTCTCATATGCATCTCTACGGGGCAGTCGCGGTTATAGGCTTGCTAGAGCAACTCTCCTCAGGAATCGGTACCGCCAGTTTTGTACGTGGTTAACGTCCAAGGTACACGCTTTGCAATCTGTACACTACTTCTTAGAGCAGTCGAATCTTGATGATTCCCACTATTCACAGGGTCAGTATCCGTGATAGCATAGCTCACTACGAGGCTATATAGTTGGCCACCCTACTTATAATGAATAATAATGTCGAATATGGCACAGCCACGAGTCTCGGAAGACGATATCAACGCACTCAGAACCGGGTTCAGAGGTAACGTACTAGTCCCGACGGACGAGAGATACGATGAGACACGTTCGATCTGGAATGCCATGATCGACAAGCACCCGGCGGTCATCACCCAACCGCTCGGGGCGAGTGATGTGATGGCGGCTGTCACGTTCGCCCGCAATCACGGGCTGGAGGTTGCTATCCACGGCGGCGGACACAACGTCGCCGGGAACGCCGTCTGTGACGACGGCCTGATGATCGACTGCTCTGCGATGAAGTCCGTCCGAGTCGATCCGGAGCAGCAGACAGCATGGATCGAATCCGGCGCTCTCCTCCACGACGTTGACGTCGAGGCGCAGGCACACGGGCTCGTCCTCCCGGGCGGGTACGTCTCCTCGACCGGTGTCGCTGGTTTGACCCTCGGTGGAGGGTTCGGACACCTGTCTCGCACGTTCGGGCTTACTGTGGACAGCCTCCGATCGGCCGAGTTGGTGACTGCCGACGGACGGTTTGTCACCGCCAGCGAGAGTGAGAATCCCGATTTGTTTTGGGCACTTCGTGGCGGCGGCGGTAACTTCGGGGTCGTGACGGCCTTCGAGTTTGACCTCCACGAACTTGACCCGACCGTCCTCGCAGGGCCGGTCGTCTACAGCATCAGGGACGCTCCAACGGTGATGCGCGAGGTGGCCGAAGCCGTTGACCAGGGACCGGACGAGGTTGCCTGCATGATGGCCATCCGCAAAGCCCCTCCCGCCCCGTTCCTCCCCGAGGAGGTGCATGGTGAGCTGGTGCTCATGGTGGTCGTGATGTACGCTGGCGATGTGGACACAGGTGAGAGCGTGCTCGCCCCGATCCGCGAGATTGGCTCACCGATCGCCGACGCTGTCGGCCCAAAGCCGTATGCGATGTTCCAAACCATGTTCGATGGGGCGACGAATGCCGGGGCACGCAACTACTGGAAGGCACACTATCTGCCGGAGATGAGTGACGAGGCTATCGACATCATGTGCGAGTCCGCCACCACCATCGACTCTCCAGAGACGACGATCGGTATGATGGCGCTCGGGCGTGAGATAGCGCGTCGCCCTGCTGACTCGACCCCGTATCAGCATCGGGATGCCGAGTGGGTGGTGAACATCCAGTCACGATGGCGCGACGCAGCCGAGGACGACTCCCACATCGCGTGGGCGCGGGATCTGTTCGACGCCCTGACGCCGCACGCGACCGGCGGTGCATACGTCAACTTCATCAGCCAGGATGAAAGCGACCAGCGCGTCCACGATGCGTTCGGTGATGAGGTGTACGACCGACTCGCTGCTGTCAAGGCCGAGTGGGACCCTGAGAACGTGTTCCATCTCAACCACAACATACAGCCAGCGGTCTGAAACCACAGGGACGGTAACCGTGATAGCCTGGCTCACTGCGGGGCCATATTCACAGCTGACGTATAGAAGATAATCTACATGCCAATAGAAACAGGGAAGACCAATACCGAGAGAGTACAGGAACTGTACGACTATTTCGCCGCGGGCGATATGGAGGCCATACGGGACATCATGGATTCCGATGTCGAGTTACACATGCCAAAAGGGATCGCTGGCGGCGGGACGTTCAACGGATTCGACGAGATCGCCGAGAACGTCTTTTCCGTGTTAGGAAACGAGTGGGAGGATGTGTCGGTCGTTCCAGATCGATACGTCGCCGACGGTGATACTGTCATTGTGCTTCTCACTTGGAGCGGTACCTACAGCGAGACTGGAAAATCAGTGGAATACCCGGCCGCACACGCCTTCGATTTAGAGGACGGAACGATCGTTCAGTGGACATCGTATGCTGACACCGCGGTGTTCAACGCCGCGCTCGAAGACTAGCTTGTCTGCACAACGTAGGACTTCCACGGTTCCACACCGGGCGCGGCCATACACCGAAACCGATCCCTCGCCTTATAAATCACTCTGGCGCGTGAGATTCCTACGCACGAAGCCACCGCTTCAATTGAGCAGTCCGTAGCAATAAGAACTCCAATCTGGAGCTAGCTCCACTGCAGATATTCTATCCACAGTACAGTTGCGTATTGGAATCCCGTTCAGCAATCTTGGCATCCGCAACTACAGATCTACTATTCAGATCCGAATCCCGGTCAAAACGTTCACGGAATCGCTCGTTCTAACCCCTCTACGGACGGTTCAGTGGAGACTCCACGCAGAATCACATCTCGAAGAACAGAGAACACCCCGGATTATGGAGTGAAAACCGGGAAAAGACGGTTGTTACCGACTGTTAGTACTCGGGAGGATCGAACCCGGAGTGGCGTTTCACAGGAGAGCGCTCAACTCCTTCGACAGCCAGTTGGTAAACCGAGAGAGCTTAACACGTGGCTTCTTCCGGGTCTCAATCACCCCGATACGTTCCTGCGTCAGAAAGTCCACCAGCAACCACATATTATAGCCGACACAACCGAACGCGAAGTGGAACCATCGCACCTCGAACTCTTTTGATGTCGTCCATGCAGCTGGATCCTTAATCGACGAATACGAATTCTCAATCGCTGCACGGTCCTGATACTTCTCCATCTGCTCTACCGCCCACCCACGATCAGCTCATCTGCTTGCTTTGAGAGCGGATTATGGGCAGTCTCTAAAAAAGGAAATTCCTGCTCACGGCAATAAGCACCTCCCTGAATGGCCTCAGTTGTTGTCAGAACATCCACCAGCACGTGCTACCGGGCACTGTCTAGTTGAGGGATTGAGAAGTGAGCAGGCCGTAGCGAGAGGTGCTCATGTCACTCGCAGACCTGCTCAGCGAAACGTTGGAAACGGACAGTCAAGACGTTTGGGAGAACGAGCGCACCCCGACACCCGTCCGGCGGTTTGGGGTGCGTCTCCACACGGCGG